>Ga0172378_10000240_pt1 | contig 46583 bp, 40 predicted proteins | sample GrowelOW332metaG_FD_119755 | JGI IMG/M metagenome (GOLD analysis project Ga0172378, IMG submission 119755) | Groundwater microbial communities from an aquifer near a municipal landfill in Southern Ontario, Canada - Pumphouse #3_1 metaG | ecosystem: Environmental > Aquatic > Deep subsurface >...
GGTTTCTTGACACTACCGCATTTTTCACAAGTGGAAACGTTGATCTGCGTCAATGCGTGGTGCGATCTTCTCTCGTTCTTTCCCGAACTGGGTTTGCGTTGCTTTGGATTTGGCATAGTTTTTAATATTCTTACTTAAATTATTTTTGCACTCAAAAACTTTATACGTTTCAGATACTGCCTTATCTTAAACTATTTTTAGAAATTTTGCAAGGGGATGTTCCGTCTGGACCCATCTGCACTTTGAATCGCTGCCTTCAGCCAAATCAAAAGATAAAGCCAATCCTTATTTGTCGTTCCGGAATTTCGGTACTCCGAAATATCCGGAATCCCGTAACTATGAAAGACAAACATTGCATTACATTTTTACGAGCGTATTTTACATTATGGATTCTGGTTTTCGGATCACACCAGAAATGGTGTGAACCACGCGAGATAAAACGTTCTTACGTAGCATTTTCACACCGTTTCCGGTATTGGTCCGAATGCAAAGCCGGTTTTCTGTTGCACAAATTCCGGGATGACACGGACCTTGCAAAAAATCAAAATGACGAAAATTTCACCATGCTTTTTATCGGCTCGAAAGACTTTCGATGCGCGTCGCAAAAACCGTTTTTCCTTAAAGCGTCCATATGCGCCTTTGTCCCGTAGCCCTTATGCACGCCAAATCCGTATTCCGGATATTTCACATCCAGTTCCGCCAAGATGCGGTCTCTGGTGACTTTTGCCATAATCGAAGCCGCGCTTACCGAAAAAATGTGCTCGTCCGCCTTCGGAATCGCCAGCTGATTGACGGGAAAGTCGGAAAGGGTGGCATTGCCGTCGATGAGGATAAAGTCCGGCTGCGATTGCAATTTCAAAACCGCATTTTTCATCGCCAGCTTGGTCGCATTAAGAATATTGATTTCGTCTATCACTTTTTCCGACACCGCCTCCGTCGCCCAGCATTTCGCTTCCCGAGAAATGAATTCGTAAAGTTTTTCCCGCTTCTTTTCGGAAACCTGCTTGGAATCCCGCAACCCCAAAGCAAGCAGCTCGCGCACAACCGCCGCGTCGTTTTCAAAAACGACCGCCCCGGCAACGACAGGCCCGGCAAGAGGTCCCCGTCCCGCCTCATCAATTCCGGCTATAACTTCGCAGCCTTTGCCGAAAAGCTCCTCCTCTTTTTGAAAATCGGGAATTGTCATAAAAATAGAATATGAATCAGTCCTATCATTATAGAGCCGGGAACGGTAAAAGCCAAGGGATAAAAAGAGATTGAAAAATGGGGTCATACAATTTACGGTTCCGGTTATACATTATACACCAGACACCCCTAACATACCCGAAGTATTTTGAATTGTGAATTATGAATTATGGATCACACCAGAAATGGTGTGAACCACGCGGGACAGAGCGTTTTTGCGTAGTATTTCACACCATTTCTGGTGTGGTCCGAATACAAAGCCGGATTTCTGATTAATATAGATTTTTGGTGTCTGCTATAAAGCCATGCTACTCCGGGTAAAACAATTAACCTTTCACCGCCTTTTCAACAAATTGCCTTTTCTCCCGTTAAATAATATAATAGATGCAGGAACTTTAATCGCCATTAAAACTTAAAATACAAATATGCCAGAAGAAAAACCGGAAAATAAAAGTTATGCCCTTCTCTGGGAAAACGTGACCGAAGAATTGGAAAAGGGCGAAATGTCCGCCAACAAGGTTGCGGTTTTGGAAACGGAAAAGATTTTTCAAAAAGCGCTGGAAGACAAAAATCTTCCCGGCAAAAGCATCGAAGACAAAATCAAGAATTATGCACATCTTTTTTCCAACCCCGACAAACTCAAGTATGCGCGGGCGATGCACAAAAAGATAATCTCGAAAATCGGCTTTGATATTTCCGCCGAGGACACCCGCGACATCATCAAAGGATATCGGGAAGGAATTGCGGATCTTGAAAAAATCAACTTCAAAGATTTCAGCATCAAAGAAAAGATAAGCCTGTTTTTGAAAAGAAATTTTTACGGGCTTCCGGAGAAAGGCAAACAGCTTGCCGCGGTTCTGCTTGCGCTGTCAGTCTTGACCTTTATCCTGACCGAAACCGAGACGGGTAGATCGCTGTCGCAAAATCTGACAGACGTCAACAATTATTTTTTCTACAAGATCATCCCGGCGATAGTTGCCCTGATTGCAATAGGGCTGGTAATCCTCGGCGCGCTCTATGCCTATCAGAACAAAAAGAAATAATTTACCGATAAATTAAAGCCCGATGAAATTCACCCATTTACATACTCACAGCCATTACAGCCTTCTGGACGGGTTGGCGAAAATCGACGACCTCGTAAACCGCGCGGGCGAGCTGGGCATGGACTCGCTGGCCGTCACCGACCACGGCGTAATGTACGGCGCGCTTGAACTGTACCAAAAAGCCAAGAAAGCCGGCATCAAGCCCGTCATCGGAGTGGAGGCTTATGTCGCTTCCAGATCCCGGCTCGACAAGACGCCGAGCATCGACAACAAACGCAACCACTTGATACTTCTGGCAAAAAACGAAGTCGGCTACAGGAATTTGGTAAAGCTGACTACGCTCGCCCACCTCGAAGGATTTTACTACAAGCCGCGAATGGACAAAGAAATTCTGCGCCAATATTCCGAAGGCATCATCGCTTCTTCCGCATGCATCGCCGGAGAAGTTTCGCAGGCCATTTTGGAAAACGATTTGAAGAAAGCCGAGAGAGTTATCAACGAATTCCAGGAAATTTTCGGCAAAGAAAATTATTATCTCGAGCTCCAAGACCACCCGAATTTGGAAGGACAAACCAAAGTCAACAACGCGCTCATTGAGCTTTCCAAAACTACCGGCGCGCGAGTGGTCGCCGCCAACGACATTCATTATGTCTATAAGGATGACGATAAAATCCAAGACATTCTGCTCTGCATCCAGATGAACAAGACCGTGCAGGACACGGACAGGATGAGCATGATCGGGGAAAATTATTCGATGAAAAGCCCCGAGGAAATGCTTGAGCATTTCAAGCATGTGCCGGAAGCGATTGACAACACGCAGCGCATCGTGGACGCGTGCAACGTCGAATTTGATTTGGGGGGAATTCTCATCCCCTATTTCGAGTGCCCGAACGGAATGACCGACAATGAATATCTGGAAAAAATGTGCCGCGACGGCATTCCCAAACGCTATGGCAAAAGTACGGAAGAGATCGAAAAACGCCTTCGCTACGAACTCGGCGTCATTGAGCAGATGGGATTTCCTTCATACTTTCTTATCGTGCAAGATTTTATCAACTGGGCGAAAAACAACGGAGTCGTAGTCGGTCCGGGACGAGGCTCGGCCGCCGGTTCCATTGTTTCCTACCTCACGGGCATTACCGAGATCGATCCTTTGAAATATAATTTGCTTTTTGAGAGATTTTTAAATCCCGACCGCATCAGTATGCCCGATATCGATACTGATTTCGCCGACACGCACCGCGACGATGTGCTGGCTTATGTCGCCCGCAAATACGGGCAAGACCACGTGGCGCAAATCATAACTTTCGGAACCATGGCGGCCAAAGCGGCAGTGCGAGATTGCGGACGCGCGCTGGCGCTTCCTTATTCTTATTGCGACAAAATTTCCAAGATGATTCCGATGTTCACCAAGCTGGGAGATGCGATGGCAAACACCAAGGAATTAAAGGACATTTACGAGAATGATCCGGATGCCAAGAAACTGCTGGATTATTCTTTGAAATTGGAAGGTGTGGCACGACATAATTCCACCCACGCTTGCGGAGTCGTGATCAGCAAGGAACCTATCAATAATTACACGCCGACCCAGCATCCGCCGCAGGACGACACCGCCATCACCACGCAATACGCCGCCGGAGATATCGAAAAATTGGGACTGCTCAAAATGGATTTTCTGGGACTGAAAAATCTTACCATTATCGAACGCGCGCTCAAGATCATCGCCAAAACGCAAAAGGTTAAAATTGATATTGCCGATGTTCCACTGGGAGATTCGGAGACCATGCAACTTTTCCAAAGGGGAATGACAACCGGTGTATTCCAGTTCGAATCCAGCGGTATGAAAAAATATCTGAAACGATTGGCGCCAACCGACTTTGAAGATATCATCGCTATGGTCGCCCTCTATCGCCCGGGACCCCTCAACTCGGGAATGGTCGATGAGTTCATTGACCGCAAGCACGGCAGAAAAAAAATCGTCTATAAGCATCCGGTGATGAAAGACGCACTGGAAAATACTTACGGTGTCATCGTCTATCAAGAGCAAGTTATGAGACTCTCCAAAGATATGGCGGGATTTACCGGCGGACAGGCAGACACTCTCCGAAAAGCCATGGGGAAAAAAATTGCAGAACTCATGGCAAAAATGAAAGATGAGTTTGTAAACGGATGTGTTAAAAACGGACTTGATAAAAAACTTGCAGAGCAAACTTTTTCAGATTGTGAAGCATTTGCCGAATACGGATTCAACCGATCTCACGCCGTTTGCTATGCCTTTATCGGCTACCAAACCGCTTATCTTAAAGCTCACTATCCCGCTGAATTTATGGCGGCACTTCTGACGTCAGACCGTGAAAATATCGACCGTGTGGCGATCGAGGTAGAGGAATGCCGCTTAATGGATATTGAAGTTCTACCGCCGGACGTCAATGAAAGTTTTGTGGACTTCGGCGTGATCCCGCAACCGGAAGGAGAAAAAGAAAAAATTCGCTTCGGACTTTCTGCGATTAAAAACGTCGGCGAACAGCTCATTGAAACCATCGTCGAAGAACGCAAGGCGAACAGTAAATTCAAAGACGTGGAAGATTTCGTGCTGCGCGTCAAATCCAACGCGCTCAACAAAAAATCAATGGAAAGTCTGGCACGCGCCGGAGCCTTCGACAGTCTTGTGGAAAGAAACGTGATTTTGGTCAATGTGGAAAAAATTTTACTCTTCGCCAAAGAAGAGCAAAAGGCTGCTGACAACGGACAATTCAGCCTGTTTGCGTCCGCGCCTTCTTCCGCAGAAGCCGGTATCAACACTCTCCAACTGACTCCGCCGGAAAAAGCCGCCACCAAAACTGAAAGGATGACATGGGAAAAGGAGCTGCTGGGACTCTATGTCAGCGATCACCCGCTCAAAGAATACGCTTCCTATTTGCAAGACAAGTGCGCAAGCATCGGCAAATTGAGGCACGAAGAAGTAAATCAAGTGATACAAATCGCGGGCATCATCACCAAAGTTCAGAAAATTTTCACCCGCAACGGCTCCTCCATGCTCTTCGTAAATTTGGAAGACCTGACGGGCAAAATTGAAATTTTGGTTTTCCCCAAAGTCCTCGGCGACAATCCCGATGTCTGGGAGGACGGTACTATCATTTCCGCCAGAGGAAAATTGAGCGACAAAGACGGCGTCTTCAAACTTCTGGGAGAGGAAGCGCGCCGCATCGACCTGGTGGAAGCGCGAGAATATTCCGAGAAACACAAATCGAAATCATTGGAAGAAGCCGAGACAATCAATATCCGAATTCCCCGCGACAACACCAAAAAAGCAATGATGGAACTTTCCGAATTTTTGAAAAATCAAGCCGACGGCAAATTCAATGTTTTTATATCCGTACCCGCCGAAAATAACGGTTATAAAAAAATCAAAGCGAACAAGAATATAGATTGCGATGATAAGATATTGGACGGGATTAAAAATATCGTTACGCCGCAGAATGTGGTTTTGGATTGATTTAGAACTTACGCGTTCAGCTTGTCGTTGCGAGAAGGTGCTCCTGCTAAAAGAAATAATCAATATCTGTCATTTCGAAATGAGGTACTCCGATTGAGAAATCTTAAGAACAATACCATGCAAATATAATTTTATTGTAAAAAAACGATACCAACAAAATTTTCGTGCATTTCTCAGATCTCTCAGTCGAGTACTCCTTCGAGATGACAAATAATAGGGTTAGCCAAGTTCCGGTATCGGGATTGCCGCGTCGCCGGAGTACCGGTTCCTCGCAACGACAAAACAGAATTAATCACGTAAGTCCTATGATTAAGACAAGCAAATTAAAAAGCGATTCCCGTATCGCTTTTTAAGCGTGTAGACAGAACTCCATTTTCCCAACCTTTAACAATCCGTCCCCTTTATGCTATAATATAGGAACTTTGCCGAGTGTTATGGGGGGTCATATTCCATCAACAAGGCCAAGTGGCAAAGATATAATCTTTGCACAAACAAAAAAAGTGGGGACAAAATGAATATAGAGACTATCACGCCATTGAAGATCGAAACATCTGAATTGGAAGAAGAAATTGCCAAGAAGAAAAAGGACCCGGGGAATATGCCTTTTATAGACACATTCAGGGGCTGGGTCCGGTACCTCAAGGAGCGCGGAGATGACATATCTGCCTTTGAAAAAGAATTGCCGGAGTTGGAGAAGATGGAAGCTTTGGCCATTCTAAAGCAAAAGCTCGAGCGGACAGAGAGTAATCTTGCCGAAGCATATTTTTATTTGCTTCCTAAGGTGGAAGAGCTATTCATCAAAGCAGAAAAGCTGGGATGCGACGTCGATGACATAGGGAAACATCGCCTGCCAAAACTGCACAAGGATGCAGCTATTGCAAGATTAAAACACATGTTCTCCGAGGCGGAAAAATATCCGGGTCTGGGTTCCATTGACTGGATGGAAGAAGCCATCGAAAATGCCGGTCATTATGGGCACAACGTCTCAGATTACAAGAAACGCCGGCTGCCAAAAATAAAGAAAAGGCAAGCCATGTACTTAGTGGAGCTAAACTATCGATGCCTCGATAATTTCGGCTCGACGATGTATCCGATAGTGGATTATGCGGATTGGAGAGAGGAAGTCCGTGAACTGGAGCAGCTCATCGAGAAAGCGAAATGTTTAAAGAACGATGTCTCAAAATTTTCCCCTTCCCTCGTTTCCGAGCTAAGAAAAAAGATAAGCATGAACGAGGTGAAAAAAGCTTTTTACAAACAAAAAATCGGCCGAGAAGACTCTTGCCTGCCTCAGGATATTGCGACCCTGATTGATCAGGCAGAGGAGGAAGGCAATGACGTCGCACAGGCTCGAAAAGATCTAAAAAAAATAATGAAATAAAAATAAAAAAACGCGATACAGGTCGCTGGAAGCAGCGATCTTTCTCTTTGCGCATAGCGTTTGACATATTTCCCGAAAAGCCTATAATCAGTCTTAGAAGTGATCGGAATGTCCACCAAACGTTCTGGAATTTATTCCACCGAAAGGCCAAACTTCGAGACAATCAGAAAGATGCCGAGATTTATTTTTCGGAATTTGGGTGGAACCGCCTGAAAGAGGATTTTGTCCTTGGAGGGTCCCAAAGCGCAAGTATTCTTGGGCTTTTTTTGTTGTTATATTTTATCATTCCCTATTTTTTGTCATCTCGAAGGAGTACTCGACTGAGAGATCTGGGAAATGCACGAGACTTTGTTGGCATTATTTTTTGCAGTTAAGATTATATTTGCATAGTATTGTTCCTAGATTTCTCAATCGGAGTACCTCATTTCGAAATGACAGATATTGACCGTTTCTTTTAACAGAACCTTCTTGCAACGACAAGCTAAACGCGTAAGTCCTAAATATAACAAAAATAAAAACACGAAGTGCATTCAATTATTAATTTTATTAAAACCTATGAACGAACAAGAAAAATTGGAAATCCAAAGACACTCTCTCGCCCACATTATGGCGGCGGCCGTCCTGGATATGTTTCCGGAAGCGAAATTCGGCGTCGGACCTGCCATTGAAAATGGATTTTATTACGACTTCGACCTGCCGCGCACTTTGATTCCCGAAGACTTGCCGCTTTTGGAAAGCAAGATGAAAGAGATTATCAAAAAGAACTTGCCTTTTGAAAGAGAAGAAATCAAAAGGGAAAAAGCTTTGGAACTTTTCGGACAGGCGGGGCAAATTTACAAAGTGGAAATCCTGAACGCGGAAGCGAACGAGGAAGAAGTTACGGTTTATCGCACCGGCGATTTTGTCGACCTTTGCCGCGGCCCGCATTTGGATTCCACCGGCGAGATAGACCTCCGGTCTTTTCATCTTAGCAAAACTTCCGCCGCATATTGGCGAGGTGACGAAAAAAACAAAATGTTGCAGAGAATCTATGGCATCGCCTTTGCAAACAAAGAAGGTTTGGACGCTTATCAAAAACAAATGATCGAAGCGGAGAAACGCGACCACAAGAAACTGGGGCGCGAGCTTGACCTTTTCTCTTTCCACCCCGAAGCTCCCGGATCCGCTTTCTGGCACCCGCGAGGCATGATCATCTGGAATGAACTGGAAAAATTCGGCAAAAGCATCCGCAAAAAATACGGCTCGGTGGAAATCCAGACGCCGCAGCTGGCAAAAAAAGTCCTCTGGGAAACTTCCGGGCATTGGGATCACTATCAGGAAGATATGTTTTCTTTTAAAGTGGAAGAAGATACTTATTGCCTCAAACCGATGGACTGCCCTTTCAACATCAAAATTTACCAGACCAAACAAAGATCATACAAAGAACTGCCGATCCGTTACACCGAGATCGGACGCGTGATGCGCAACGAGAAATCGGGACAGCTCAACGGACTCTTTCGCGTGCGCGCCATCACGCAGGACGACGCGCATCTTTTCCTGATGGAAAACCAAATCGAGAAAGAAATCAGAACGCTCCTCAAGATGGTCAAGGAATATTATAAAGTTTTCAATATTCAGCCGGAGTTTTTTCTCTCCACTCGCCCCGATGATTTTATGGGAGAGATAACCACTTGGGACAAGGCGGAAGAGAATTTGCGACAAGCGCTTGCGAAAGAAGATATCGAATACGGACTCAAAGATAAGGACGGCGCTTTTTACGGCCCCAAGATTGACATCAATATCAAGGATGCTATCGGCAGATCTTGGCAACTTGCCACTATCCAGCTCGACTTCCAGCTACCGGGAAGATTCGACGTAGAATACGTTGATGCGAACGGCGAGAAGAAAACCCCGGTGATGATTCACGCCGCCATCTTCGGCTCGCTGGAAAGATTTATCGGCATCCTCATTGAACACACCGGCGGCAATCTCCCTCTCTGGCTCTCCCCCGTTCAAGTCAAACTCCTGCCCGTTTCTTCCGAAAAACATCTCGAATACACGCAAAAAATATTCGACATTCTCTCTGACGAAGGCATCCGTGTCGAGATTGATGACAGCAACGAAAGCATCGGCAAAAAAATCCGCGAGGCGGAAAAAGAGAAAGTGCCGTATATGCTGGTTCTCGGCGACAAGGAAATTGAGGCCGGCGCCGTAGCCATTCGCTCCAAAGGCTCGCGCGACATTGTGGCGATGCAAACGGAAGAATTTTTGCAAAAGATAAAAGAAGAAATCAGGGAGAAGAAATAAAATTTTACAGAACCAAAAGGACTGTCCTCGCTGTTTTTCATAAACGGAGTAGCATGGCTTCAGCCTGCGCGGTTGTCCCACGCGAATGGAACGAGATTGTATATGTTTGTTCTGCCTGTATTGGACAGCAGCGCAGGCTAAAGCCTGCTACTCCGTATATGATCTTTGCCTTGTTTAAAGTAAAGAGAAAGCACGCGAAAGGCTTTCTTTTTTACGGGTTGACAGGATGAGAGGAGATGGTATGGTGGAAGAGTAAAAATAAAAATAAAAAAAATGGAGGTGAGAAAATGGGAATGGCATATGATGCTCTATCTTTTGGAGAAGAAAAAGGATTAAAAGAAATTCAAGAAGAAAAAGAGGAGAAAGAAAAAAAAGATTAAACAAACAGCTCTAATTATATTTTAAATTTTTTATAATTCAGGTTGTTTTTTATTTTACCCAAACAATTCAACAAAGAAAACTCTTTACACTTCAACTAAACGCACGATTTATTTCTCATATTTTGATTAAGGAGTCCTTTTCACGCTCCTTCCTTGCCCAAACCTCCTTTTTTTGTTACCCTTATTGGAGTTAATCACAACATCAATTATGAAATATTTCATCCAAATCTACGGTTGCCAGATGAATTATTCCGACGCGGAGAGAGTGTCCGGCGTTTTGGAAAAGTTCGGCGGCGAAAGAACCTCCAAAGAAAGCGAGGCGGATTTGGTCGTCTTCGTCGCCTGCGCCGTCCGCGAATCCGCCGTCAGTCGCCTCTACGGGAATGGGAAGAAATTTAAGCGATATCGGCTGGATAATCCGAAATTCAAAGCCGTACTCACCGGCTGCGTGGTCAAAAAAGATCGGGAGAAATTGGGAAAGATTTTCGATGTCATTATCGATATTAAAAATATAAACGAGCTTCCGGAAAAATTGGGACTGGGAAAGATTGCCGAGGAAAAAGAATTCGATTATTTCCAAGTCAAACCGGCAATCGAAAATCCTTTTACCGCCTACGTGCCGATTATGACCGGATGCAATAATTTTTGTTCCTACTGCATCGTCCCCTACACGCGCGGAAGGGAGTACTCAAGACCGACACAGGATGTTCTCGATGAGATCACCGGGCTTGTCCAAAAAGGCTACAAGGAAATTATTTTATTGGGACAAAATGTCAATTCATACCGTCCCGACGAACAGACCGACTTCCCTGCTCTTCTGCGAAAAATCAACGAAATTGAAGGCGACTTCTGGATCAGATTTCTGACCAGCCATCCCAAAGATATGAGCAAGAAATTGATAAAAACCGTAAAGGAGTCTCCAAAAGGCACCAACCACATTCACCTGGCCCTCCAGTCAGGAAGCAACGAAATCCTCGAGAAGATGAACCGCAAATATACCAAAGAACATTTTTTGGAATTGGTGGATACAATTCGAGAAGATATACAAGACGTAATGCTGACCACCGACATTATCGTCGGCTTTCCCGGGGAGACCGAGGAACAATTTCAAGAAACGGCTGCATTGATGCGGCAGGCGAAATTTGACATAGCTTATATCAACAAGTATTCTCCGCGCTCCGGCACGGTGTCTTTCGAAATACCTGACGACGTCAGCGGAGAAGAAAAGAAAATTCGCGAAGAAAAACTGAACGACATTCTTCGGGACACCGCGCTTGAAAACAATCGGCGCTATGTCGGACGCGGCGTTGAAGTTCTGATAGAAAAAGAAAATGAAAAATATTATTTCGGCAAAACCAGAAGCTTTAAAGATATTAAGATCAGCAAGAATGAAACCGACAAGAGCACGGTCGGCGCATTTGCCAAGGCAAAAGTTATCAAGGTCACACCATGGGCGCTGGAAGGATTGCTGATAAACGATAACTAACTGACTCTTTATAATTAACTTTACTTTTTTATTCCCTATATTTTGGCTTAAATAAAAGCAGTTATTAGCAGGCAAATTTATAAAGTCAATCGTTAAGAGTCAGTAAACATTTTTGTGTCATTGCGAGAAGGAGCGCCTCCTCGCAATACCTGTTAAAAGAAACAACCAATATCTGTCATTTCGAAATGAGGTACTCCGATTGAGAAATCTGGGAATAATACTATGCAAATATAATCTTGCTATAAAAACAATAACTGACAAAGCCTTCGTGCATTTCTCAGATCTCTCAGTCGGGTACTCCTTCGAGATGACAAATAGAGTCAGTCAAGCTCCGGTATCGGAATTGCCGCATCGCCGTAGTACCGACTTCCTCGCAACACCTGTTAAAATTTTAAACATGCCAAACCTCTCCCCTCTCATTGTCATCCTCGGCCCCACCGCATCCGGCAAAACCGGGCTTGCTTTGACATTGGCAAAAAAATTTGACGGCGAAATTATCAACGCCGACTCAAGGCAGATCTACAAAGAAATGGATATTGCCACCAATAAAATCAGCGGCGCGAGTGTCGTCAAAAAAATTATCGGAAATGAAACCGTGTATTTTACGGACGACATTCCGACCTATCTGCTTGACCTGATAAATCCAAGTGAGAAATTTTCCCTCGCCGATTACAAACCGGCTGCGTTGGAAAAAATAAAAGAAATACAGAGCCGAGACAAGCTCCCTATCCTGACCGGCGGCACCGGACTTTATATCAGCGCCATCGTGGACAATCTGGACATTCCCAAAGCCCCATCCGACGAAAAACTGCGAGCCGAGCTGGAGGAAAAAGACGTGAAAGAACTTTTTGACGAGTTGCGAAAAATAGATCCCGTATCCGCCGAGAATATCGGGGTGAACAACAAAAGAAAAATCATTCGCGCGCTGGAAGTCTGCAAGACCACGAGGGAAGTATTTTCTTTTCAGCAGAAAAAAGGAAAACCTCTTTTTAACATCCTCCAAATCGGCATTGCGATTGAACGAAAAGAACTGTATGCGAAAATAGACAAAAGAGTGGACGAGATGATGAAAGCGGGGCTGGTCGAAGAGACGAAAAGGCTCGCAAAGAAATACGATTCCTCTTTACCCGCCATGAGCGGCATCGGGTACAAAGAAATCAGTTCTTATTTCCGAAAAGAAATTTCGCTGGAAGAGGCCGTCCAACAAATAAAATTCCACACGCACCAATACGCCCGACGACAAATCACCTGGTTCAAGAGAGACAAAAACATCCATTGGGTGAATAATCATTCAGAGGCGAAAGGATTGGTTTCTGAATTTATAAAATAAAACAGGTCATATGCAAAATATGGTTTTATAACAGACACCAAAAATTTCTGTTAATCAAAAATCCGGTTTTATATTCGGACCACACCAGAAATGGTGTGAAATACTACACAAAAACGTTCTGTCCCGCGTGGTTCACACCATTTCTGGTGTGGTCCCATAATCCAAAATACATCAGATGTGTCGGGTGGGCTACCTACTATCTTAGAATTTATGACCAGAACCATATATTACGCATAACCCAACAAAACCATTGCCTTAACCGCATCGTTGCAATATGATTATAGAATGGGGTTTGCAAAATAATTGGCATATTCATATCGAAAATCTATGTTTTCTTCAAAAGATATCAAACAAACACTAAAGAAAGAGGTTTCGTCGCAAGTCTGCAGTCGCGGATTGACCTATTTTAAAAACGACCGCGTGAGAGAATTGTCAGTGGAAGAATATCGCGCCGCGCTTCTGACATTTTACGAATTGAATTCAGCTATGCCGATGAAAAAGATATTCATCGACCAATATGAATTCGCAGCTACAAATTATCTGGTGAAATAGGCTTATAGGAAAAACGGGTTTTATTAACCCGTTTTTTGTTTGTGCAAAAGTTGGATAACGGCCTATAAAATTATCAAATAATGAATAGGTACGATATATCGCCAAATCCCGCGAGGTTATCTCAAACCAATAAATGCGACGTATACATTTTACTGCTCCTGCTGGGACAGCAGCGCAGGCTAAAGCCATGCTACTCCGCGTATGAAATTGTTAGACAGCAAAAAAGGACTGTCCTTGCCGAATCAAGAGGACTGTCCTTCCTGCGTTTTATAACACTTCAAACTTGTCATTCCGAAATGAGATACTCTGACTTTCGGGATACAAAATGGGCAAGATATTATTTCACCAGCTTGTATGAATCTCTATCCGTCACATTTATCTCATAGACAGAATCAGGATCATAATTGGTTGAGGCATCTTGTTCTTTTCTTTCTCCGGTATCACCATTGGGAAATAGTTGATAGATGATAGTGTCCATAGTTTCTTTGACTAGATTAGAAATGATATATTTGTCTAGTTGTTCTTGGGATACTATTTTTATATTCTCCCATTTGAGATGCCTATAACTCTTGAACACCAAAGGAGAAAGGATCAGCCTTTTGTACTGCTTGTTGTTCTTGTATTTGATTACATAGACATCGGGATTATTGGGGGTTTTCACGATATCTCCATCGTTTAAAGTTATAACGGTGTTTTGATTTGTTACTTGCGGAGTATATATGACAACATCCGAAACCGCCCCTTGATCGGTTCGGAATTTTACATAGAGAGTTTCCGTGGTTTGGTCTATGTTTTTGAATTTGTCTTTGTCAAGAGGCTGCCAAGATATGTTGGTGAAATCAGGGGTTCGAGAGATGGCTATCTGGGTTACGTTGGAAGGGATACCTGTGGCGGGATCGGTGGAGGCTATGATGGGCTTGACGGGAGAGGTGAAGGCGTTGCCACTATTGTTAAGACTATCGATTCCCACACTGCTTAGCTGCACCAATTGTATTCCATTTGAATGCAAGAAAGCTTTCCATAAAAACTCTCCTTGTCCAACTGGAAAACTGGAAATATGCGAATTTATTTCAGAAACGGTGTTCGATTGGGAATATGCTCCATTTGAAGCCACCCAATTGGAACCGTTATAATACATCCAATTTGTTCCAGCATTATTGCTTAAAATATATTTGATTTCTCCGTCATTTTTAGTTGCGGTTTCGGTAAAGCCGGATAGGGAGGTAAACGTCAAAGCAGAATTTGGATATATTGTTGGGTTGTCCGCAGGATAATAGAAAACCTCTGAACCAACAGAATAAAACGTGGAGGGTGAATTCTCATTATTATAATTAGTTGAAATCCACGCAGCAGAGCGAGCTGTATTTGACAAACGAATTTCGTTTATTGTACCATTAAAGTAATTATTGTTTTCACCGTCAGTTCTACTCAATTTTCCGATATTCAGTTGTCTAGTATTTGATATATCACCTGTTTTAGTTAGCGCCACATTTACTTCCTGAACACCATCGACAAAAGTTTTGATTTTACCGTTAGCTATGTCTCTTTCTAAAACAATATTATGGAAAGTGTTTGTTCTAAGATTGGCAGTCCCCGTCCCACCGGATAACGCTTCATTTTGATTCCCTGTATTGTCACCAATAAACCAACCCAGCGTATTTGTAGAAGCGCTGAGATAAAGTTCATAACCTAGATTTTCTAAGTCGGAATCATCTCGTTTACTGAGCAGACGCATACCATTGGTCCCTGGCGGAGTTTTTACTCGTACCTCAAGCGTAAAAGGCGTATTATCGCTTATATTAAGAGAGGTAGTATCCGGCATTCGGACAAACGAGGGGTTAGCAAAAGTGGATGTAAACGCAACCCCGTTTGAGTCGGGGCTTAAACTTTCAGAGGCTACAACAGTTCCACCCCCAGGATTATTATTATTAGTTGTAGAATCTAACATGGAAGCAACTTGTGTCAACACGGTCGCAAAAGTGCCAGGAATTTTGGCTGTCCCGATACGATGTGCAGTTCCCGGGCCGGGCGACTGGCTAGAGATGCCCTCATAAGTTACATAAACATATCCACCTTGTTCTACCATAAAAGGATCGGCTATCTGTCCATCATGAGCATTTCCTGCACCCTCCCATGTCTGAGTACGAGAAATGAAATGGTTTGCAATACCGCCTATGGGAGTAAATGTGTGTAAATCAGTTGACGTGAGTAAATATAAATCGTCACCACAAAAGGTAGACCCATTTACCCATGCTGGTCTGCCATGAATAAGTAGGTAAAACGTGTTGCCAATTTTAGTGAGATATCCAGGGCCAGTTTCTGAGGATGAAGTATCCCATCCGGTCACCACAATGGGGTTGGCAGTGTCCTTTGTCCACGTCCTGCCATCTAAAGATGTCGCATTAGCGGCTCCCCAATGTGTTCCATTCCAAGCCTCGTAAATCATATGCCAGGTGGAACCATCTCTATAGACAGTATTGTTAGCTACCATCTGGTCATATACCGCACCAGTAGTAATACATGAGTTTGTGTCAAGAGTAAATCCAGTAGCATTTGAACTTGTATAAAGGTTTATCTTCGTTTGATCGGGAGTCGCATACATCCAGTATTTATTGTCTGCTGCGTTCCAAAGGACAAAAGGTCTATAAGCGTCCTGAAGCGCCTCCGAGTCTTCGGTCCATGTAACTCCATCTAAAGAAGTAAAATACCAAACATCATCATGCCATGCGCCAGAACGGAACTTTCTGACATGCGCCCACATCATCCATGTATTATTTTGATAAATAACTGATGGTTCCGTAATATAGTAATTATCGGATGATCCTGCAGTGTAGCCACTGACCTGTTTATAAGCCTCAAGGTCAAACATTGCCATGTGATTAACCATTTTATAGTTAGGGTCCCAGGCGTTAACCATATCTTGTTCATCAGGTGCTTCGGCGTTTCCGTAGTACATATAGATATCAGTATTAGTTGAAGAAGAGAGGTTGGGAATTTTCACCCATGCAACAAGCCCTCCGGTAGTCTTGGTGTATTTTTCTATCTCGTGACTCAATTTAGTGGTTCCGTCAGAGGAGGTAAACAGAATATCATTTCCATCGTCCTGGGCTTTGGAAGCTAAATCGGCATCAGAAGAAAGATTGATTAAGGCAGTAAAATCCGTTAAACTAGCTCCAACTTTTGTGTGGTCTATCGTGAATTTTTTTCTATATTCCCAGGAAGAATTATACCAATTACTAGCTGCTTTTAGTTGTGCGTTGTTGGAGACAAATTCAATTTTAGCATTGTCATAAGTCAAATTGGCAATATTTGCTGTATTTGCGAAATCCCAAGTTTTGATTGCACCTTGTGCTTCTTCTACCGGCACAAACAAAAAAACTCCTCCTATCACTTGAAATAGCAAGAGAAACATTAAGCAAGAAGACGTTAATTTTTGATAGTTCTTTTTTAGGAGTCTACTATTACCCCCCCCTGTTGGTTTTTGAATAAGGACGTTATTTTCTGGAACATAGTTGTTTTTTGTTAGTTGGTTTGATTATTTAAACACAATGCAAAAATGCAACACATTTGCATTTTGTAGAGACGCGATTTATCGCGTCTGGTTTCGTGGGATATTATTAAAATATGTTGATGTCTGATTGAATTATATACCCCTTTATTCGGAGTGGCAAGAGATGATGGATGATGGGCTAAACGCCATACCGCTTTGAGTAACGGGATTTATCCTGCGGTGGCTGTCGCAAACCGATAAATACGACGTATACGTTTTATTATTCCTGCGTGGGATAGCAACGCAGACTGAAGTCTGCTACTCCGCGTATGAAATCGCCGTTCTTCTATGACCTTCTAAAAGTCCTCTAGATTTTCAATATCATCAAAACCAGCCCGATCATTCGGTCTTTATCTTTCGGATTGCTTTCCGCAACCAGAAGTGTAAGCGCGGTCAGAGCTTCCGGCGTGAGGCGGTTGATGTCCAAGATTCCCGCTTGCCTCAAGAACCACACAAACGCAAAAGCGCCACTTCTCTTGTTGCCATCAATAAAAGGGTGATTTTTAACGATAAAATAGAGAAGATGAGCCGCTTTTTCCTCCGCAGTCGGATATAAGTCTTTTCCGCCAAAAGACTGAAAAACATTTCCAATAATTCCGGCAAGATTTCCCTCCGCTCTTTCGGCGGCGAAAAATTCGCTCGCCTCTTTTCCGGCAATCAGTTCCTGTTTGAGCTTTTTGAGCGCCTTGGCAAAACTCTCCGCCGTTATTTTGACCTGTTTTTTGGTTACGCCTTTTTTCGGAAAAGATTCCTTGTCATAAGCATCAAGAGAAAACCAAGTTGAAGCAAATAATTTTATAAGCTCCAGGGTATCTTCCGCTTTTATTTCTCCGTTTTTCGGCAAAAGCCTTTTGACATCTTCCACTGTCTGCATGAAAGCTTCGTAATTTTTCGCCAATTGTTTTTTATTGATAGTATAACCCTCCAAAATATGCTGTCTTAAGGTTTTGGTCGCCCATTGGCGAAATTGTATAGCCACTTTTGAATTTGTCCTGTATCCAACCGCCAATACAACATCCAAAGAATAAAAAACTACAGGCTTATCGGAATTTGCAATGTGCATTTTTTGCACATTGCTTTTTTGGACTATCTCCCCATCTTTTAATATATTCCGAACATGTTTCGTCACGACCGAACGTTCAATTCCAAAAAGACCGGCTATCTGAGCTTGGCTCGCCCACAGCGTCTCTTTCTTAAAATCCCCTTTCAGCTCAATAGCGCCTGATTTGGCTTGATAAATTATAATTTTATTTTTCATTTTTTTATAAAAAATCTTTTTGTGTTTATACAACACGCTATCCCAATTTCTTTTTCAATAATTCCTCCGCCACATTTGGATTTGCCTGCCCTTTGCTTTCTTTCATTACCTGACCGATCAAAAATTGCAGAGCATTGCCCTTTCCGCTTTTATAATCGTCAACTGATTTTTGATTGTTGGCAATCACCACGTCCACGACTTTTTCGATCTCGCTCTCGTCGCTCATTTGCGTCAAACCTTTGGCATCCAAAATATCGGAAGGGTCTCCGCCGGTATCGAACATCTCTTTCAAAAGAGCCTGCGCGCCGGAACTGGAAACGCGCCCTTCGTAAATAAGTATGATGAACTCCGCAAAGTTTTCTCTGCTGATCTTGCAATCGCGCACCGTAGTGCCGTCGGAATACATAAGCTTTTGCAGCTCGGTCAAGACATAATTCGCCGTCAGCTTGATCAGTCTATCGATAGCGCCGTTGTCTATGTCTTCGGCCTCCACCCATGATTCCAGCTCGGAAATAATTTCCTCGAAACCGTCAGCCATATCGTAGTCTTCGGAAAATATTTTGGCGGTTTCTTCCGGAAGATTGTATTGATCCATAAAACGATATTTCTTCTGCAACGGCAGCTCGGGCAGAGAAGCGCGCAACGCCTCGACGTCAAACACGCCGGCTTCTTTGGTGATATCCATCGGGGGCAGATCCGGCTCGGGAAAATAGCGGTAATCGTTCGCCTCTTCTTTTAGCCGCTGCGAAAAAGTGATTTGCTTGTCCGCATTCCAGCCGCGCGTTTCCTGCACGACTTGTCCGCCTTCATTCAAAACTTCCGTCTGCCTCTTGATTTCGTACTCGATTGCCCGTTCCACCGCACGGAACGAGTTTAGGTTTTTGACTTCCACCTTGGTTCCGAATTTTTCCTGACCCACCGGACGCAAGCTGATGTTCGCCTCGCATCTCATGTGTCCTTTTTCCATATCACCGTCCGCCACGCCGATGGCGCGAATGATTTGCCGCAACTGCTTGCAAAAATCTTTGGCATCCACAGAAGACCGCAAGTCCGCCTCCGTCACCAGTTCCGCCAGCGGCACGCTTGACCTGTTCAAATCCACCAGAGAATATCCCGCCCCGGTCGGATGCACCAGCTTGCCGGTGTCTTCTTCCATATGAATGCGATTGATGCGAATTTTTTTGCCGTTGACTTCCAGAAAACCGTTCTTGCACAGAGGAAAATCGTACTGCGTCACCTGATAGCCTTTGGGCAAATCGGGATAGAAATAATTCTTGCGGTCGAATTTGGAGAAAGTAGCTATCTCGCAATTTACCGCCAGCCCCGCCAAAATTACGCTCTCAATGGCTTTCTTGTTGATGGTCGGCAGCGTCCCCGGATGCCCCATGCAAATCGGACAAACATTCTTGTTGGGAACGGATTCCTCCGGATTGTTCGTACAGCTGCAAAACATTTTTGATGCCGTCTTGAGCTCGAAATGGATTTCCATTCCGATTACCACTTCATATTCCATATGATTAATCCTATCTGATTAAATTTTGCCAATTTTGTTTGTAATATTCAAACCTCTCATTAAATTCTTTTTTAGAAGTAATATTCGTGATGCCGAATATCTTCATCTCTTCCGTGAGCGCGGCGTGCACTTCGTTTTCGCTTCCCGTCTCCGCCATTTTTTCTATTTCCAATATTTTGCCGTAGCCTTTGGTATCGTCCAGCAGGATTTTCATGGCCGCCTTTTTGTATTCCAAACGATTTCGCCGCCACTCGATTTCGATTGCAAACCCCAGACTTTGAAAAAGTTCCGCCATATCGTCAAAGTCATCCCTGTCTATTTTTATCTCCGATTCTTTGCGGAAATCATCGTGGATTTTCCCCTCTTTCAGAATAACAAACGCTCCCGTCTCATTTTTTCGCATCCGCAAATCTTTTTCGCCTGAAAAATATATGGTAGTTTCGTTGAGCTTCTCCATAAATTCGCAATCTCTGTCCAATATTTTTTTGGCATTTTCGAACTGCTCATCGGTTATGAAACTCCGTGCCTCAACCTCGATATTTTTCATAAACAACAGGTTAGTTTATCTATGGACATTTTAACATTTTTTAAATGTTTTTGCGAGTGTAACAATGTGTAATAATAGCGGAAACGCGACAATTCCGGTACTAGGCAAAATAGACGTGATATTTATACTCTGTGAATTATAGTAACAGGATTGCCACATCGGAGTACTTCCTCGCAATGACAAATAGAATTCTAAATCTTAGTTAATTTTATATGCAATTCGTCCAATTGCTCCTTGTTCACGATCGCCGGACTGTCCATCATCAGGTCTTTGCCTTTTCCGTCTTTCGGGAAAGCGTAAATGTCACGAATTGATTCCACGTCATTGAGCACCATAAAGAAACGATCAACGCCGATAGCGCAACCGCCGTGAGGCGGCGCTCCGTACTGGAACGCTTTTATCATTCCGCCGAAGCGCGCATCCACTTCCTCTTTTGTGTAACCGGCAATCTCAAACGCCTCATACATCGTTTCCGGTTCATGATTGCGAATCGCGCCGCTCAAAGATTCGAAGCCGTTAAAAACCGCGTCGTACTGATAGCCGAAAATTTCCAAGGGATCTTTTTCCTTGAGCGCTTCCAAACCTCCCTGCGGCATCGAGAATGGATTATGTTCAAAATCAATCCGCCCCTTTTCAATCTCCGACTCCGAGTACATCGGAAAATCAACGATCCAGCAAAACGCGCCTTTCTTTTTGTCCTTAAGTCCGAGACGTGAGCCGCATTCATTGCGCACCGCCCCGAGCGCATCGCACACCGTCAGCCATTGATCCGCGCCAAAGAAAATAATATCACCGACTTTTGCGTCCACCGACTCGACAATCTTATTCGCAAGTTCGTCACCCAAGAATTTCACAATCGGCGACTGCAATTCTCCGGCCTCTTTGAGCACGATATATGCCAGCCCCTTGGCGCCTTTGCCCTTGGCGATTTCCGTCAGCTCGTCAATTTCTTTGCGCGAAAATCTTGCGCCGTCTTTTACTTTGAGCGCGTGCACTACGCCGCCCTTGACCGCCATATCCGCAAAAACGCCGAAGCCGCAACCGGCTACCAATTCGGTAATCGGTTTTATTTCCATTTCAAAACGGAGGTCGGGCTTGTCGATGCCGTATTTTTCCATCGAGTCCTTCCAGGTAATCCTCCTGAATCTTCCGTTCTCATCCAGCCCCACCACTTTCTTGTCGCTGAATTTCGCAACCAAATCCAGAAACAGCGGCTCCATAACATCAAAAATATCTTCCTGCTCCACAAAGCTCATTTCCATATCCAGCTGATAAAATTCCCCGTAGGCGCGGTCCATTCGCGGATCCTCGTCGCGAAAACAGGGTGCAATCTGAAAATATTTGTCCACTCCGCCCACCATCAAAAGCTGCTTGAATTGTTGCGGCGCTTGCGGCAACGCATAAAATTTCCCCGGATAAAGTCGCGAAGGAATCAAAAAGTCGCGCGCGCCTTCCGGCGAAGAGTTGGCGAGAATGGGGGTCTGAACCTCCACAAAATCTCTGTCCTGAAAATATTTGCGTATGGTCTGAAAATATTTATCCTTGGCGCGCAGCATCTCCTGCATCTTGCGGCGGCGCAGATCGACAAAGCGATATTCCAACCTAAGCTCCTCTTTTACATCTTTGGCCTTATCCACTCCCTCGATTTCCGCCACTTCAAAAGGCGGCACTTTGGATTTGGAAAGTATTTCAAGATTGGAAGCCTCAATCTCGATTTCTCCCGTCCGCAATTTTTCGTTCTTCATATCCCCGGGACGCAGCACGACTTTCCCCTCGACTCGCACCACAAATTCGCTGCGAATCTCGTCCGCCAGTTTCCACGCCTCTTCGGATATCTTCGGATCAAAAGTAATCTGCGTCAGCCCTTCGCGATCTCGCAAGTCGATAAAAATCACGCCTCCGTGATCACGCCGCGTATTTACCCAGCCGGACAATATGACGTTTTTGCCTTCATCCTCCCTGCGCAGTTCGGCACAGCGATGAGTTCTGTATTTTTGCATAAATTTTGGTTATTTTCTTAATTGTCCTGTCGAGTGATTATGCTTTTGAGAATGGCAACACGAAGGGAAATCTCCAAAACATAAAAAACTCCACTTTTATTTAACAAGTATCCGCAAAAAGACCTATTAAATAAAAATAGAGTTTAAAATCGATTATTATTATCATTCCTGAATTCCACGGTAGGCATATAAACTGATTACACCTCCATAATAACGCCAAAATAAAGGGAAGTCAATGATTGCGGTGTGCCCCAGGCGGAGTAGCACGGCTTTAGCCTGCGCGGTTGTCCCAAGCGAATGGAACGAACGTACATGCATTTGTTCCTTTTTGCATTGGACAGCGGCGCAGGCTAAAGCTATGCTACTCCGCGAAATACTCCGAGAATTATTCCGTTTTGGCATAAACAAAAGACGCGATAAATCGCGTCTCTACGGAATACGAAATTATACGTGGAGTAGCAAATTGTTTTTGCATTTTGGATTTTCGGATCACACCAGAGATGGTGTGAATGCTACGCAAAAACGTTTTATCCCGCGTGGGACAACGGCGCAGGCTAAAGCCAGCTACTCCGTGATGTGAATAGAAAAACTTCTCCCGACAGAAATCACATCTTCTCCGGCACTTCGACTCCCAGAAGATTAAGTCCGTTCTTAAGAACGATCGCCACCGCTTCGGAAAGCGCCAGCCGGGCTTTTTTCAAATCTTTGTCCGCCTTAAGAATCGGAAAAGAGTTGTAGAAAGTATTGTAATCGGAAGCCAGATTATAGATGTAAAGCGCAACGAGGTGCGGGTTGTTTTCTTTGGCGGCATTTTCCACCGCCTCCGGGTATTTGAGAAGACTGCGCAGAATGTCCTTCTCCGCCTCCTCGCGCAAAAGTTCCAAGCGCGGCTTTTGCATCTGAAAAGGAATCAACGCATCCAGCTTGTTCAATTTATTTTCATCTTTATATTTCTCCCGCAGGGAATTGATGCGCGCGCAAGTGTATTGCAGATAGGGCGCGCTGTTTCCGTCGAAAGAAAGCATCTTCTCCCAATTGAACACAATGTCAGTCAGCCGGTTCTGCGACAGGTCGTTATATTTGACCGCCCCAACTCCCACCGTCCAAGCGACTTTCTTTTTTTCCTTTTGGCTCAGCTCGGGATTTTTTTCTTCAATTACTTTCTTAGCCATATTCACCGCCTCGGCGATAAGGTCTTCCAATTTCACGGTATCCCCTTTGCGCGTAGAAAATTTCTTGCCCGTATCTCCCAGTACCATCCCGAATTTGACATGCTGAAGCTCCGTATTCGGGCAATAGCCCAAAAGCTCCAGCGATTTAAACAACTGCTCCAAATGCAGCGACTGTTCATTGGAAACGACATAAAGAATCTTGTCGGCCTTCCATTTATCCTTGCGATATTTCGCCGCCGCCAAATCGGTCGTGGCATAGAGATACGCGCCATCGGTCTTCTGCACAAGGAAAGGCGGAAGCCCGAACTTTTCCAAATCGATAATCACCGCCCCTTCGCTCTTTTTTGCAAGCCCCCGATCCCCCGCGTCTTTCACTATGCCGGGAAGCATTTCATCATAAAAACTTTCGCCCAAAGTATAGTCGAATTTCACCTTCAATATCTTATAAATTTTATCAGCATCCTTCAGGCTCGCCCGCACCAAAAATTTCCAGATCTTGGTATTTTCATCGTCTTTGTTTTGCAGCTTTTTTGTCTCCTCGCGCGCCAAATCATCCAGAGTTTTGTTTTCCTCCGATTCCTTGTGGAAACGGACATAAAGCTTGGTCATCTCCTCGACCGGATTTTTGGCAATGCTTTTCTTGTCGCCCCAATTCTTGTAGGCATAAATCATCTTGCCGAATTGCGTCCCCCAGTCGCCGACATGATTGTCCCCGATCACTTTGTACCCCAGAGAAGAATAAATGTTGCGAAGTGCCTGCCCGATAATTGTCGAGCGCAGATGCCCGACGTGCATCGGCTTGGCAATATTGATGGAAGAATAATCAATCACAACCGTCTTGCCTTCTCCCTGCTTGCTTTTGCCGAATTTCTCTTTTCTATCCAAAATCTTCAGCGCGTTGTCAAAAAGCTTTTCATCGCTGATATAAAAATTTATAAATCCCGGACCGGCAGCTTCCACTTTCTTGAAATACTCCCCGCTCTTGGCGTCTTTCAATATTTCCAAAACCATTTCCTCGGCGACTTCGCGCGGATTCTTGTCCAGTCTCTTGGCAAGCACCATCGCCGCATTGCAGGAATAGTCCCCGTTATCTTTCTGTTTGGGATTCTCCACCTCAAAGCTGACGCCCTCCAGCCCGCCGAACTTCGCCTTGATAATCGACTCAACAATTTTTTCAATTTCTCTTTTTATCATTGATTTTGTTTTACTTCTTATATTTAAAGCCTAGCATAAAAACAGAATTTGCTCAATAAAAAAATGGAACTTGATACAGTTCCAAAGGTAAATCATTATTTCGAAAAACCACGCGAGGTCAAGGAAGGAAACAAAGTTTGCATTAAATCCTCAAAAGATCTTAGCGGATAATATTCCACGAAAGCCTTTACAGTGTTGTTGTCATCAATAAGGGTGCACTTCTCCCTGTAAAGCATCTCGTCGTATCCGACAACCCTCTCGCCATACCATAAAACCCTATCACTATAAGCCACCCCCTTAATACAATATATTTCATGACTTCCGCTCCCGGAAGCATTAGAATCCGCAAAGCATTCAAAGCTAATCTTTGAGTTTTTGTCATTAAATTCTTCCTCCACTTTTCTTTTATTTTCTTGGCACTCAGCAGACAAGCCTGTTAAACCAAACTCATCTGTGTTATATTTTTGTCCATCCCAGTAATAAATGATACTAGGCTCTCTCCAGAAAGACACATATTCACAAGAGACTATCTCTCCAGCCTCTCCCGATATTTTCTGGTACCCTAGCGGAAAAGTTTTCGTGTGATATTCACCGTTCAGAGTCATTGAACATAAAGAAGCGATTACCGCTATTATAGCCAGTAGCGGCAAAATATACGTCTTTTTCCTTTTCAAATGGTTCTCTCCTTGTTTATTTTTATATTTTATCCCAGTCTAATCCAGAACCGATCAGAAGTCAATATCAAAACCTGACCCACCTGCAACTTCCCAACGCCTATTTTTTGTCTTCAACCCACATTGATAAAGAAAACCCAACTTGGCATCCGGACCACACCAGAAATGGTGTGAATGCTACGCAAAAAACGTTTTGTCCCGCGTGATTCACACCATTTCTGGTGTGATCCACGATTCAAAAATAAAGTATGGCAAAAACATGCCCATCGAAAAACCGCGGAAAAAATTCCGCGGCTTTCTCGTGTGGGACGTACAGGGCTCGAACCTGTGACCATCAGCTTAAAAGGCTGCTGCTCTACCAACTGAGCTAACGTCCCAAAAAGGTTTGACTGCGCTATAAATATTGGCAGTCAAAACACTTATTCTTTATATCACAAAGAAAAAAGCTTGGCAATACCTTTTGGAAGTTTTCTACTGTTTCTTGCCCATGCCCTCTATCGCGCGCAAAATTTCCAAAGGAACCGCGAAGACCACTGTGTTGGACTGATCCGAGCTGATGTCATTGATTGATTGCAAAGTGCGCAAATGGATAGCCCCGGGAGAACCGGCAAGAATGTCTGCCGCCTTGGCCATATTTTCCGCCGAAGCCAGCTCGCCTTCCGCCTTGATAATGTCCGCCCGTTTTTCCCGCTCCGCCTCCGCCTGTTTGGCAATCGTCCGCTTCATATCCTCGGGTAACTCGATGTGTTTAAGATCCACCGAAACCACTTGCACTCCCCATTCCTCGGTCGCCTTGTCCACGATTTCGCGGATACGCGCCGAAATAATATCCCGCTGCGAGAGAAGCTCGTCCAAAGTCACCTCCCCCACAACGTCGCGCATCGTCGTCTGCGCCAGCTGGGACACCGCATAAGTGAAATTTTCCACTTTGACCACCGCGATTTCCGCCTTTTGCACTTGGTAATAAAGCACCGCATTCACGTTGACCGACACATTGTCTTTGGTAATGGCATCTTGATCCGGCACGTCCACCACGCGCACGCGAATGTCCACCTTCTGATAGGACTGAATTATCGGAATCACCAAGCGCCATCCCGGCTCCATAATGCCGTCATACTTTCCCAGAAGAAACCGCACCCCGCGCTCATACTCATTGATCTGCCTGATACTCGCCAGCAAGAAAATGATGAACCAGGGAGAAAGAAAAACGATGAGACCTGCAATGCTCATATTTGTAATTTAAAAATTAGTTATTTTTTGTTAAGCTTGTTGTAATCAAGACGCGCGCTGCCGGCTACAATCGGATCGTAGCCGTTTTTGATCTCGTCCCCGTCTTTGTATCCATCGCCGTCCGTGTCGGGCTTGCTTGCGTCGCTGCCGTACACTTTTTCCTGCTCATCGCTCAGCCCGTCGACATCGGTATCCAAAGCGGACGAAGAAGCCGCGGCGACTGCCATATTCGGATTGATGCTTTTCAATTTTTCCATAACCTCCGCAAAATCTTTGGCACCTTCCGGTTCGCGCACCTTGGCGGAATTGAAATCAGACAAAGTATAATCCACGTTGAAGCTCATACCCTCGTCTTGCGTACCGTTTTCCGAAGAATACGACCCGCCATAAACCTCCCCCAGCTTGCTGTAAAAACCCTTGACGTCATCGCCGTTGAAATCTCCGCTCACTCGAAAACGATGGACGAGATTGTCGCTTTTTCCTATCCAGATTTCTATGCTGACTTTCTGCATTACATAGTCCACCATCTTCTTGAATTTTGCGGCCTCCTGAGGTTTGGATTGTAGCTCTTGCAACGCCTTTGTCATCTCATCGCTTCCCCCCATATCCGCATTCTTTTTCGACAGCGCCACCACAAGCTCGACAGCCCCCTCGGCGCTCAACCCGGTATCGTAATGAATCGTCTCGGCGCCATCCCCCGTCAATTCGCTCCCCACATTTTGAGGAGAAGTCAAAACCTTGTGATTGAATATCTCATTAAAATCATCCACACTTTCCACGTCGAAAAGATTCAAATCGGCAGGCAAAAAAGCATAATCTTTTACCTCCGTATAAAGACTCTTGTAGTTATCCTCGGAGACAAGATACCAACTGCCGCTGAAATCTTTCAGCCCATTCTCCAGCGTCGCGGCATTGGAAGCGCCGGCTATCGAAAGATTATTCAGCTTAAGATATTTTTTGCCGCCGATAATCGCCGAATCCAAACCGATGCCCGTTTCTCTTTTGTTTTCCTCCGCGCTTCTCACGGTGTTATAAGCGAGAGAAGAATACGCCGACGAATCCCCCTGCGTCCCTTTGTCGGATACGCCTTTGTGGGTAACATTATAGTTCATACTATATTCGCTGTCGTTAGTCTTGAGCGCGCGCCTGAAACTCATCGTTCCGTCAAAAGAATAAGACTGCACCCCCTGCATCGCCGTCATGGCATAATCTATTATCGTGCCGTTGTTGCTCTTAACAACGGGCGCTGCGGTATTGCTCTCTTCCTTTTTGCTCAAGAAATAAAAAGCCCCGGCCGCAATCAAAACGAGCAGCAACGCGATAACGATTATTTTTTTCTTGTTGTTTAGCAACGAATCAAGGACAGACCTCTTTTTCTCCGCGATAAAAAAATCTTTTTCCAAACCCTCGCCCGTAGCGTCTGACAGAGAAGAATCTGTTTCTTCCGACCGTCCCGCAAACTCTTCATATTTCTCAGCGGCGTTTTCCGTCCCGCTCTCCGCGTTTGGCGAATCATTCACCTGCTTCTCAATCTCCTCGGAAATACCGACGGAACTGTCTTTTCCTTCATTTTCCATAATAATCTTTTAGTTTGTTTATTTTTCCTTTATAAAAAAAATCGCAAAAAACGGAGAAATCAACCAAAAAAACTGCGCCCCGTGATCAACGAAAACCGCTTTTAAAAAAATAGAGAGATTTCCGGCATCCGCCGCCGGCAAAAAAGAAACGACGACGCTAATAATAAATCCTATCTGCAAAAAACTCACAACCAACGCCTGGAACCACGCCTTTTTCGCCCCCTGCCTAAAGATGGAAATAAAATCCGAGTGGGAAAAAACCCAAGACAAAACGAAAATTCCCGCCACAAATAAAACAGTCTTGTTGGTAAAATTCTCTTCCAATTTCAGCCCGGTGACCGCTTTGATGAGAGGCAGCTTTTCAACCAGCGCAAGAGAAATATAGCCGCACAGCAAAATCAAAAACGCTCTGTCCTTGCCGTAGCGGAACAGATAAAGATATATCCCGGCCAGAAAAATCACAAGCACGCAAAGATCCCAACTGGGATTGGTAAAGCTAATACTGCCGATAATTTGTGTGAAATCCATTTTTTATTTTTAGTATTTTTATTTCAAAAGTCGCACGCCTCGCAACCACTCGCGGAAGGGAAATAAAAATTCCCCGGCGTTTTTATAGAGAAGTAATATCTTAAGAAAGGTCATGATACAGGCATTCGGATCACACCAGAAATGGTGTGAAATACCACGCAAGAACGTTCTGTCCTGCATTGTTCACACCATTTCCGGTGTGATCCCGCTTGAAAGAATCGCAACGATAATACACAAATGTATGAATTCTAATATTAATTTTGATAGACAAGCTCTTGGATATTATAACACAGAAAAATTTTCCTACAAACCTTCTTTTTGCAATTCCTCCAAAATACTCCTTTGCTTCCGAGAAAGCTTTTCCGGAGTCGCAATCTGCACGGAAATATACATATCGCCTGCGCCACGACCTTGCAAATGGGGAAATCCGCCGCTGCCGATTTTGATAATCTTGCCCGACTGAATGCCGGCGGGGACCTTGAGCTTGATTTTGCCTTTTAATGTCGGAATCATAACATCATCTCCCAGCGCCGCTTGGGAAAAATTGATATCGAGTTTGTAAATCAAATCGTCGCCGCGCCTCTCAAAGAGCGAATGCTTCTTCAGATGCGCCGTCACATAAAGTTCCCCCGCTGCCGACTTGCCGCTGCCGGGACGAAAGCCCGCCTCGCCCGCGCCACTGACTCTGATAGTCTGCCCCTCGGCAATGCCTGCTGGAATTTTTATCTTGATGATTTTTTCTTCTTTGACTCTGCCATCACCGCCGCATTTGCCGCACTTTTTCTGCGGTTTCTCTCCGGTCCCCTGACAGTCGGAGCAGATTTCATTTTGCGCAAAAGCGCCGAACATCGTCCGTCTCTGTTTTTGCACATATCCCGCGCCATCGCAAGTCCGGCATTTTTCCATCTTGCTTCCCGCCTCGGCTCCGGTACCGTCGCACTTGGTGCAGGCGACGGACAAATACAATTTGATTTCTTTTTCCACCCCCGCGAGCGCCTCTTCCAATGTCAGCTCAATATCGACCGCCACATCTCTCCCCTTTTCCTGATGCGCGCGACTCGTCCTCGCGCCTCCTCCGCCGCCAAAAATATCTCCAAAAAGATCTCCCAAGTCACCCTCGAAATTAAAACCGTTCGCGCCGCCGCCGAATCCGGAAAAGTCGAACCCGCCGAATCCGTTCGCGCCCTGCCCTGCCCCTGTCCCTTCAAAGGTCGAACCGAACTGATCATATTGCGCGCGCTTCTGTTTGTCCGAAAGCACTTGATACGCCTCGTTGATCTCCTTGAACTTCGCCTCGTCTCCGCCTTTCTTGTCGGGGTGGTGCTGGTGCGCCAATTTACGATAAGCCTTTTTGATCTCCTCGTCATCCGCGCCTTTCGCCACGCCTAAAATGTCATAATAATTCTTCGCCATTTTTCCGTATATTTAAATGTTAATATTTGAAACTATAAACGATTCTAGCACTTTCAGAAGAAAATATCAACTTATCAAGAGAGAGCGGTGAGAGACGAGGGCGACCGGGCGGAGTAGCATGGCTTCAGCCTGCGCGGTTGTCCAATGCAAAAAGAACAAACGTGTGCGGTATATTTCTCGGCTTGGGATAGCAGCGCAGGCTGAAGCCATGCTACTCCGAGTATAAAACTGTATTCGCGTTAAATTAAAGAACGCAGCAACACACCGAACGCTTGACTAAATCCAAATATGGCTTAAAATATTCGGTATGACTGTAACCGGAAGAAAACCATTATCAAAGCATAGAGGAGAATTTCGTTTCCTATCAACAAAGCTCAAAGAACAAGACTTTGCAGGGACAGGGAACGTGGGCATTCCTTTACTTGAAGATCTTATAGAGACGAGAGAAACTATACTAATTCCCCTGCTAGGTAAAATGAAAAAGGATTTTATAAAGGTAAAAATAGTCAGCTCTCTCGGAAATAATTGTTTCCATATTGAATTCACATCGGGAGAGGCCTCTTATAGGACAATCGTTCGCGGTCGCGAAATGGTGTCTTGACAATGAGGGAGAATAAGAATAAAACGGCATTTTTTCAGGAAGGTCGCGCAATAGCAGCTAACCTGATTTTTTATGACTGATATCTTTGCAAAATAAAGAGCAGAGAGCTTAATATAGTTTAGGCAAAGAAAACCAAGCGCAAGTGTTAAAAAACGCACTACGACATTCCTACATAGCCTTGACATTAAAAAACACACTATTGACGAAACTTGAACAAAAGACTATCTTTCATTCATAAAACAAAAATAAAAGAAGGTGGGAAAATGACAGAAGTTGAAAATCCTGTCGGGCTTGGCATTACAATAATAGTAATGCTATGGATGTTGTCCCGGTTGTTAAACTAATAAAGACCTAAAAAACGGTTCTTTTTTTATTTTTTTATAATCCTCTTCAACTGTATCACTTCATCCCGCAGCAAAGACGCTTCCTCGAATTTCAGTGCGCGGGCGAGAACTTTCATCTCTCGCTCTTTTTCTTTGATAATCTTCGGAATGTCTTCGATATCCTGCGCGATTTCGTATTCTTCCGCCACGCGCGGCGCGATTTCATGATCGATGATGCTGCTGATTTTTTTCTTGATAGTGGTGGGCGTGATGTGATGTTTTTTGTTGTATTCCTCCTGCAACGCGCGACGACGGTTGGTCTCGCTGATAGCCCGCTGCATGGAACCGGTCATATTGTCGGCGTAAAGAATCACCTTGCCGAAAACGTTTCGCGCGGCGCGTCCCATTGTCTGAATGAGCGAAGTTTCACTGCGCAAAAATCCTTCCTTGTCCGCATCCAAAATCCCCACCAGCGTCACCTCGGGCAGGTCCAAACCCTCACGCAGCAAGTTTACCCCCACCAGACAATCAACCTTGCCTTCGCGCAGCTCTTTCAAAATCTGAATGCGATCCAGCGTTTCCACGTCGCTGTGCAAATACTTGGACTTGATGCCCATATCGCGCAGATAATCGTCCAGGTCTTCCGCCATCTTTTTGGTGAGCGTCGTCACCAGCGTCCTTTCTCTTTTCTGCTCGCGGATTTTTATTTCATTCGCCAAATCCTCCACCTGATTTTCCAGCGGCCGTATCTCGATTTCCGGATCCAAAAGCCCGGTCGGACGCACGATTTGTTCCACGATTTGTGAAGAGATATTTTTTTCATAATCGGCCGGAGTCGCCGAAGTATAAATCACCTGATTTATTTTTTCCGAAAACTCCTCGAACTTGAGCGGACGATTATCCATCGCCGACGGCAGCCGGAAGCCGTAATCCACCAGAGTGGTCTTGCGCGCGCGGTCCCCCGCGTACATCGCGCGGATCTGCGGCACGGTCACATGCGACTCGTCGATAAACATCAGAAAATCCTTCGGAAAATAATCAATGAGCGTGGACGGTGCCTCGCCCGCTTTACGCCCGGTGAGATAGCGCGAATAATTTTCGATGCCGTTGCAATATCCGATTTCGCGGATCATCTCGAGGTCATACTTGGTCCTCTGCGCCAGCCTCTCCGCTTCCAAAAATTTGCCTTCTTTTTCAAAAGTTTTCAGGCGCGCTTTCATCTCCCTCTCGATCCGGACCAATGAGTCCTCCAGCAGCCCCGGGTCCACCACAAAATGTTTGGCGGGAAAAATCATCAGATCTTTATGTTCCGCCACGCGCTTGCGGCTAACTTCTTCAAACTCGATGATTTTGCATATTTTCCCGTCTTCAATTTCAATGCGATAAATCGAATCCGTCCCCGGCGGAATTATCTCCACCACACCGCCCACCACGCGAAACTTGCCCTGCGACAAAATCTCACTGCGGACATAATACATCCCGACAAAGTGTTTGATAAGCTGTTCGCGGTCAACCTCGTTCCCCACTTTCAGAAATGCCACTTCCTTGCGATACTCCTCGGGGGAACCCAAGCCGTAGATGCAGGACACGGAAGAAACAACAATGACGTCCCGCCGGCTCATCAGCTCCGCCGTCGCGCGATGGCGCAATTTCTCAATCTCCGCATTGACCTGAGTTTCTTTCTCAATGTAAGTATCGGTCGACGCTTTGTAGGCTTCCGGCTGATAGTAATCATAATACGACACAAAATATTCCACGGCATTGTCTGGAAAAAACTCCCGAAACTCGCTCACCAGCTGCGCCGCCAAAGTCTTGTTGTGCGCAATCACCAGCGCCGGCCTCTGCGCCTTCTCGATCACCCCCGCCATCGTAAAAGTCTTCCCCGACCCGGTCACACCCAAAAGCGCTTGGTGCTTTTCACCTTTCTTGATCCCCGCATACAGCTTCTCAATCGCCTGCGGCTGATCCCCCGCCGGCTTGAATTTTGATTTTATTTTGAAATCAGTCATAAAATATAAAATTACATCCATTTTTCCAATCAGCAAGAACAGTCCTCTGATTCCGTGAGGACTGTCCTTACCGAATCAAAAGGACAGTCATCCCCGTCAAGTAAACATAAAAATAGTTACATCTTCATTATATCAGTAAAGTAATTTTAGTAAAATTTGGATTTTGGGCAAAATAAAAAAGAGCGCTTGCTAATTCAAATGAATTAGCAGCCACCCATATTTAATTTTACGATTTCCATATCCGATTTATCTTAAACCTTTTTCATATATTCTTTAAATTTTCTCCAATTTCCACCGACCTTTGGTTCCATAGCCTTGGATCCTTGAGAACAACAAGGACATTCCTCAACTTTAGGATCCCAGCTTGGAGATTCCTTTTCCAGCACTGGCACTATTTTTAGTCCTTCGTATCTAGCCGGTAATAATGGAGGTCGATGTATGGCGGTAACCACGACAATATCTGTCCCACATCTTACAAACCCGCGGTCTGAAAACGCTAGTCCTGTTTTTACGGCATTAATTACGCTTTTGACGGTTCCTGAGCTCGTAACTACATCTTCAACTGAAAGTATGCTAACTCGCTTGTTATCGTCAAAGCTGAATCTTCCACTCCATACTTGTCCATCTCCTTCCTTCTTGGTATGTATGAAATCCGCACCCAATAAATCTGCAACTTCCAATCCGAAAGGTATAGCTGCATAAGCGGAAGATACAACCACATCGATTGAACCAACATCTAATTCCATAATTTTGTCTACAGCTCTTTTTGCAAAGATTTTTCTTACATAAAACTTTTTTAAAGCATCGGAAAAATTATAGAAATCTCCTGCGTGTTTTTTTGATTTTAGTATTGGATGAGGTCCTTCACCGCTATATTCATAATATGCGCCCTCTTCTTTTAGAAGGTCCAAGAGGTCTCTACTATATAAATCTAGCGGCAATTCAGTCTTTCTCCTTTGTGTGCTTGAAGTAACTTGTGCCATTATTTCACCTAGAAGGTTTATTTTACATTCAGATTCCAACCGAGAAAGGCATTTCGTCAGGCATCTCAAGTCCCTCCGATTCCAATGCTCGGTTTATACTTGATTTTATGTCAAGTAATTTTTGGCGAGGATCTTCGCTTCTATAAACTTCACTGCCAATTACTATCATAAAATCTTTTCCTGCGCCAACTAAAGCACAGACAACCTTTTCGATAGCTTCCGACTGTGCCTGGGGATTAAAGCCCTCTTTTTCTTTCTGCGAAGAGGTCAATGATCTCATACCTGGAATTACGGGTACAACGTCACCAAGAAGATTTTCTTCAAGCAGCCGGAGCGCCTGCGGCCCTGAACAAACAATGGACCTGAATCCAAGTTCTTTTCCGTATTCCAGATAAGAATCCACCATCTCATCGATACTTTTATTGTAACGCCTTTTTACATCCTGTTCTGTATCTGATGACAAAATTGTAATGCCTACCAATACAATTTTGCCCTTTGCAGTCTCCACTGCAGTAGCAAGAGCTTCGTTTCCATTACTTAAATGCACAGTTACTATCGATGCACCACTTTTTATGGCTTTTTCAATGCTATTCCTCATAGTTCCAGAAGTCTCATTCGCCTTAATATCACCCCAAACATATGGAGCAAAATGGCCCAACTGCGTAACAATAGTGTTTAATCCTTCCGCTACGATTAAATCGTTGACTTTTATGCAAACAATTTCTCCTTTTAACTCCTTAGCAAGCTTGCATGCCTCTTGCAAAGACATACCGTCCATAGCCATACAAATATGCTTTCCGATAGGGTCGATCTCATCTCCACAGCCATTACAATTAGGACAACTACACATATAATTTTTCACCTCTATTTTCAATGTTCGATTTTTGTTTTATATCTTTATTTCTATTTTTCCTTGTTTTTTAACCTCGTTTTTGTTTAATTACGACTAAAATAGCAGAACTAAACTCCGCTGTCAAATAAATTTAAACCCCATGGCTCTACAGAAAAAAGTATAAAAGCCATATAATGTTTATCTTGCAAAAACCTTTTCGAAAAAAATAGCTCCTGTCGGTTAACAATCCGCACTCATTTTATATATTTTTCCGCCGCCTATCCTTCGATTGTGATCGACTGCCGGTTTGAATTGTAATTTTATTTTAAAATCAGTCATAAAATATAAAATTACATCCATTTTTCCAATCAGCAAGAACAGTCCTCTGATTCCGTGAGGACTGTCCTTACAGAATCAAAAGGACAGTCCTTCCTGTCAAGTAAACATAAAAATAGTTACATCTTCATTATATCAGTATAGGATTTTTAGTAAAACTTTGGATTCGGAGCAAAATACAAAGGCAATAAAAAAAGAAAGTAAATTTGATAGACTTCCTTATACTATTATTACTCCCCCTAATCCTGTCTCTCCGACAATATTTTTATTGTTTTCGTCCAGATGTATTATACTAGTAATTACTCCTAATAACTTTTCTCCAAATTCGTTTTTCAGAGTTTCTGGCACTATTCTCGCCTGCTTTCCAAAGTGGCTATTCAGGCCCTCACGTGACAGCTTAAGCTCATCATAATCTCCACAATCTTCATGAGGTAGAAATATCATAAATAGCTTTTCTGCCTTAATTTTCCTCATTACTACTCTTATTTTGTTTATAGCTTCCTTTGCCGCATCAGAGAAGGGATCATCCATCAAGGACTTTCCTCCTCCTGGAACAACTATTGGAGCTATTTTCGCATTAGGGAACATGACTTCTATCTCTTCCGCTTTTTCGAGAACATATCGCCATGTCCGGGGGTCTGAGCATCCGTAAATTACGATCACGAGACCTGTAGAATTTAACAAATAGTCCATCAAGTGAACGATTGAGAGATTTATTTCGTATTTCATTGGTACTTTTGCCATCCTTAGCACCCTTTCGCTTATTTTTTATTTTTTGGGATGATTTCATTTTTTTGACAAACGAATCATATTATATATATTGCAGGAAGTCAAGTGTAGACGAATTTTATTTCGAATTTTATTTCAGAAAAAGTTATCTACTGACTCTTTATAATTAACTTTACTTTTTATCCCCGATATTTTGGCTTAAATAAAAGCAGTTATTAGCAGGCAAACTTATAAAGTCAATTGTTAAGAGTCAGCAGATCTCTGATTCTACGTTTTTCCTCAGACAATGAGAAGTCATCAATAAGAAATTTTAGAGACGCCGATTTACCACATCTCTCTTATGCAAGATTAAAGGTTTATAAAAGACGCGATAAATCGCGTCTCTACGGGATACCATATGTCTATACAATTTTACTTCTTTTTCTTCTTCAAAAAATTCTTACGCTTTTCGGTGCCGATGATGGGTTCCAATAGCCAGTAGATGTCATAAATGGAAACAATGATTGAAAGCGCAAAACCTAAAACCAAAAATATGTGATATGTATTGCCGAACATCCGATCCAAATATATCCCCGCCCAAATAAATCCGGCGGCAATGATCGCCACCGAGATGCCGAGCTTCGATACCAGCTCCAACGCGAAAAAAACTTCGCGGTTGGTCCGCCGATTTTTTTCTTCTTGAGATTCTTTACTTTTATGATCGTCTTTTTGCATACATTTAATAATAATCTAAAAAGAAAATTTGCCGGGTTCATATTGTCGGAGTAGCATGGCTTTAGCCTGCGCGGTTATCCAATGCGGAAAATGCAAACGTATGCGTCGGTTCTGCGCGCGTGGGACAGTAGCGCAGGCTAAAGCCATGCTACTCCACGTTATTTTCTTATTCCCCGGCAGCCAAAGCCTTCGCTGCGCTCTTTCCCGCTAAATGCCCCGTACTCCAACATTCCTGCAAATTATACCCGCCTGTCGGCGCGTCCAAATCCAGCACCTCGCCCGCAAAATACAAGTTCTCAACGATTTTGGATTTCATCGTTTTGGGATCAACTTCACGCAAGCTCACGCCACCGGAAGTGATAACCGCCTTATCGAATCCTAAAAGTTTTTCGACATTAAGCTCCATTTCCTTGAGGAGATGGACCAGCTTTTTTCGCTCCTCTTTTGTTACCAGATTTATTTTCTTCTGCGGATCAATTCCCGACAAAGTTATAACGATCGGAATCATCTTCTGCGGCAAAAGCTCGTCCAGAGAATTCTTGAACATTTTATTTTGATTCTCAATAAAATCCCGTTGGATCCTAAGATCAAGCTCGCCAAAATCAAGCGCCGGCTTGAAGTCGATCATAATTTTCACATCTCCTTTTTTCAAAAGCTCGCCGATCTTCTTGCTCATGTCCAAAATAATCGGACCGCTTATGCCCTTGTCAGTAAAAAGCGCCTCACCGAACCGTTCATCTTGCTTCTTGTCGTTTTGATAAACGCAAATTTTCACATTCTTGAGACTCAAGCCTTCCAAATCTCCCGCCCATTTTTCTTTGAGAATTATCGGCGTAAGCGCCGGGATCTGCGGAATAATCTTTTGTCCGATTTTCTCTGCCCACAAAAATCCGTCACCCGCAGAACCGGAGTGCGGATACGAAAGTCCGCCGGTTGCGACGATAATATTCTTGAATTCCATTTCACCCGCAACGCCGCTTTCAAATTTCACTTTCGCAATCCTGCCCGATTCCACCGCCAGATCCGAAACTTTGGTATTATTCAAAACCATTACTTTATTGTTTCGCAATTCATCCAACAAAACCCGGCGCACATCGTCCGCCTTGTCGCTCACGGGGAAAACCCGGTTTCCCCTTTCCACCTTCGTCGCCAAATCGCGCAGCTCAAAAAAGTTTATTGTTTCCTCCGCACCGAAATCATTGAAAGCGGAATACAGAAATTTTCCGTTCCTGCCGAACATTTCCAGAAATTTTCTCTTGTCCTTTTCCGCGTTAGTGATGTTGCACCTCCCCTTGCCCGTCATCATCAATTTGATCCCCGGCTCCGCATTCCTTTCCACCAGCACGGTCTTGGCGCCATATTCACTCGCCGCAATCGCCGCCATCATCCCCGCCGGCCCGCCGCCAACCACCAAAACATCACATTTTAAGCCTTTTTCTGCCATTTTATTGTTTAATCATTATGAAATAAGTATAAACCGTTTTACCGCAGATGCAAGAAAAAATTTGACAATTTTTATGGAAGTAATAGGATTATCGTTATGCACTTTGCACAATTAGAAAGGAGTAAAAAAGATGGCGGAAATCTTCAAAGAAACAAAAATCACATCAGGGAGCAGACTAAATATCTTAGCTACCAAATTTGTTCAAGATAACCAGATCGACTTCCAAAACACCCCCGATACTCTTCATACTTTCAATAATTTTATCTCGCTTATGATTGACGAGAGCAGAGAGACCCATAAGGAAGAGAAGAGGATCAAAAAAGAAAAAATGAAAGACACCATAAAGAAAATGCAGAACTCTACATTACTTGAGAGAAAAATTTTGTTTTTTATACTGGAGCACGCCACTAAAGCTACGGTGGTTTATGAAACAGCTTCAAGGCTAAAATCTGGTTCCCCTGCAGAATTCAAAGAGCTTTGCATGGCTTTATGTCAAAAAGGAAAAAAGAAAGCTCTTCTAAATTTTGGAACAACATAGAGGATGCTATTATTGTTGCTATTATGGAATTAGATAACGACCCTATAGTCTGTCGGGAAGCATGGTTGTTCGTGTGTTTGCAAGAGGAGTGTTTAAATACAAGAAAAGATTTTATGAACAGCATAAAAGGTCTTCTCTGGAAAAAGGCTAAAGCGAATAAAACTCCAACCCCAAGATTTATTACAGAAATCTAAGAACCGAAAGGGAAATTTTAAAAAACGACCCTTTTATTTTTATATGTGCAAACACGCCCGCGATTTATCGTTGGCTTATTTCTTGTATTCGGACCGCACCAGAGATGGTGTGAAATGCCACACAAAAACCGTCTCTCCTGCATGGTTCACACCATTTCTGGTGTGGTCCATAATTCATAATCCACAATTCAAAACACAACGGATCGGAACCAATATATCGCGTATGACCCGGATTGATTTAATCCGATGCAATATCTTTCGTCTCGAAATCCGGGACGCGTGCAACACACTTCCACAAACAAAAGACGCGATAAATCGCGTCTCTACCATCCATTCAATACAATTTCAACAAATTTATGCTATAGCTCCTTCCCTCTTCGCTCGCGTTCTGTCCAGTTCGGTCAGGAATTGTTTGCGCAAGCGGACGTTTTTGGGAGTTACTTCCATAAACTCATCATCCTTCATAATTTCCAAACCTCTTTCCAGCGTCACGCGCATAGGCGGCGTGAGCTTGATTGCCTCGTCGGCGCCGGAAGCGCGCATATTAGTCAAATGCTTTCCCTTGATCACGTTCACGCTCATATCGTTTCCTTTGGCGACATCTCCGATTACCATCCCCTCATAAATATCCGTGTTGGCGTCGATATACAAAGTTCCGCGATCCTGCATATTGTAAAGAGTGTAAGCCAAGGCCTTGCCGGTCAGCATTGAAACCATAGAACCGACGTCGTGTTTCTCGATATCGCCCACGTGCGGCTTAAAGCCGATTACTTGCGTGCAGAGAATGCCCTCGCCCTTGGTGTCGATCACGAACTCGCCGCGGTAACCCAAAAGCCCGCGAGTAGGTATCTCGAAAATGAGGCGCACATTGTTTCCATTCTGCTTCATATTGATCATCACCCCTTTGCGCTTGGAAAGCTTCTCTATCACCGTTCCCGAAGATTCGCTCGGCACGTCGATGGTCACTTCCTCAAACGGCTCCAGCTTCTGTCCATTTTCTTCTTTGATAATCACATGCGGTTGAGAAACTTGCAGCTCGAAACCTTCGCGGCGCATATTTTCCAAAAGAATAGCGACATGCAGCTCGCCCCGTCCATAAACTTTAAAAGAATCATTCTGAGAAAAATCGACCTTGAGTCCAACATTGATTTCCAGTTCTTTTTCCAGCCGGGCGCGAATCTGTCTGATGGTCACATATTTTCCTTCCTTGCCCGCAAACGGCGAATTGTTCACCAGAAAGTTCAGCGAAATAGTCGGCTCGTCCACGTTAATAGCCGGCAGCGACTCCTGTGTTTCCTCCTTGCAAATCGTGTCTCCGATGTACACGTCCGGCAGCCCCGCCAGCATCACGATATCCCCCGTCGTCGCCTCTTCCACTTCCTTGCGGTTTACCCCTTCAAAAGTGAAAAGCTTGGAGATTCTCCCCTTGATGGTTTCGCCCGAAGTTTTCTTGATGAGAATATCTTCGTTGTTTCTAATCTTGCCCTCGTAAATCCTGCCGATAGCCATACGTCCCAAAAAATTATCATAGCCCAAATTGAAAGGCTGCAGGCTCAGAAGTTTCTGCTCTTTTTCGGCGGATGATGCCGGAGCGACCTCTTCCAAAATCACATCCAAAAGCGGGCTCAAGTCTTTTGACTCGTCCTCAAGATGCCGTTTGGCAATGCCCTGACGACCGATGGCGTAAAGCACCGTAAAATCAAGCTGCTCTTCGTTAGCGCCCAGATCCATAAAAAGTTCCAGCACCATCTCCTCGACTTCTTGCGGACGGGCGGCCGGCTTGTCGATTTTGTTCAACACCACGATCGGTTTTATGCCCAACTCCAAAGATTTCTTGAGCACAAATTTGGTCTGCGGCATCGGACCTTCCTGAGCATCCACCAGCAAAACCACCGAATCAATGGAACGCAAAACCCGCTCCACCTCGCTCCCGAAATCGGAGTGCCCCGGAGTGTCCACGATATTGATCTTCGTGTCCTTATAAAAGACCGAAGTATTTTTGGAATAAATGGTAATTCCTCTTTCCAACTCCAATGCGTTGCTGTCCATACTGACGTTCCCGTCCGACATCCCGGTTTGCTTCATCAGAGCGTCCGTAAGCGTAGTTTTCCCATGGTCAACGTGCGCGATAATTGCAATGTTTCTAATCTCCATATATTTTTAAAACTAAAAAAATCAGACCAGTTTTCACTGACAATCTATTTTGGCACACTTTAAAAGATGTGTCAATAAATTGCTGACCCAGACTGACTTGACTTTTTGTACGGTTGGTACCACGAAACGCTTAATAAGCGACATACACGCACGAAACAACTCGCGGAGTAGCAGGCTTTAGCCTGCGCTGCTGTCCAATGCGGGAAAAAGAACGCATACAATCATTCCATTCGCTTGGGATAACCGCGCGGGCCAAAGCCACGCTACTCCGTTTGGTAAGTTGTTTTTTTGTATCCGGATCACATCAGAAATGGTGTGAAATGCAACGCAAAAACGTTTTGTTCCACGTGGTTCACATCATTTCTGATGTGATCCGAAATCCATAATACATAATGCAAAATACATTCGCAAAAATGAAGTACAATGCTTGTCTTGCATAGCTACGAGATTCCGGATATTTCGGAGTACCGAAATTCCGGAATGACAAATAAAGATTGTTTTTTACCTGCTGTCATTTACTTCCAAAATTCTCTATATCTCGGAAGGCAGGTATGCACGAAAAGCGTCTGATCTCTGAAAGTTCCAAGAACAGATGCCTTGTCTGTGCAAATAAAAGAAGTACACTGCCCGACAGGTTTCGTGGCACAATAATACTCGCACGCATAAGCCGCGATCAGAATAACACTGGACACCAACAATATTTTTTTCACTTTCTTCGGAGTGATTTTCATGGATGATTTTTAGTTGAATAAAATTATATCTTCTTTCTAAGAATGGCACTTATTATTTTGTCAATTTATACGATTAAACGAAAAACAATTTCAAACCCACTAATCAAACGAAAACAATTTTAATATTCCTTTTTGTCATTCTGAGCGGAGCGGATGCGGAGTCGAAGAATCCCTTCACCACTGCCTAATCTTTAACAATATACATCTCATCTTAAATAAAACACAAGCGATTCCTCAATCGGAGTGCCTCATTTCGGAATGACACATAAAAAACTTTATTATATAATTTACCATGGTCGATATAATGGAACACATGTATCGCCATCTCCGCACAGTAATGTCTTATCACCCTCACGTGCAGTCCATCCATTGTCCACTTCATAGCATTTCTGGAATACTTTACTGGAGCAGAAAGGTAATCCGCATTCTCTTGTCGTCGCACAATAGGATTCCCACAAAATGACAAGGAACACAATAAGAAAAGCAAAAATTAGCAGTTTCTTTTTGTTCATATAAAATATTGAATTAAAATTAACGGTTCTACGACAACACCCCCTTAATAATCAAATCTTCCGCTTGCGTCTTAGAAAGTCCGCGAGCCATTAATGTCTCAAGTTGTCGATTATCCACCCCGCCCAAATTCGCCTCGTGCGTTACGCGTGCCAGAGGATGCAATACTTCCACTTCCGGATAGGCTTTTACTTTTCCGTTTCCCTGCAATATTTCCGTGCAATCGACATGGCCGAAAGCTCCCGCGGCTTTGGCGGTAATCTTGTTATAAACTTCCGCTTTTGTTTCGTCTCGGGCTGCGATGCGCGACCGCAAAACCGCTTTGGCGTTATCGCCCGCAAGTACCGCGCTCTCGCGGATATTTATAATATCATTTCCCTTGCCGCTGATCTTGGAAATAAAATCACAGGAGCTGTCCGCATCGCAGCGCATATCGTAATCGATATCAATCAGCCCCACTCTTCCGCCGATAAGCTCAAAGTCGGTCACAAACCTCGCGCCTTTGCCGATTTTCACGACCGCATGCGGATAGACTTTGCTCGTTCCCTGCGCGCTATGGATATGTTTTTCGAAGTAACGGAAAGTTGCGCCTTCCTTGATTGTTATTTTTCCCTGCATCAGATGTTTGCTCGGATCATTTTTAGGAAAAATGCAATGGCTGAAAACATTCATCACCGCGCCCTTTTCCAGTGTAATATTCATATTTATTTTCTGCACTTTGCTTTTATGAAGAATGCCGAAGCAGAAATGCACCGGCTTTTTTATGACCACGCCCGGCAAAACACGAACGTTGATATCCACGCCGTCCTTCTGTTCTTTCAGTTTCAAAACCAACCCTTCCACGCCGCTGCTCGACAAAACTTTGTTGTTATCAATAAAAAGACTGGCGATTTCTTTGTCTTCCAAAACGCCTTCCACTTTTGCATAATTTAAAAGTTCGTTTAATTCTTTCATATTTTTTTAGCCTCCTCCTTTAGCAGCTTATTTTTACGCGGACAAGCCAGACAGCGATTTTTGAAATATTCCGCCACGTCCCCGCCTTTGCTCTCGTCGATAAGCTTGCCATCACAGATAAGAAAGGCGCGATCCGCTTTTTTCAGGACTTGCATATTGTGCGTAATGACGACAATCGTCGTGCCTGTGCTTTCCAAATATTCCATCACGGCAAAAACTTTTTTGAGCGCTTCCACATCCACGCCGGAATCCGGCTCGTCCAAAATAACCAACCGCGGCTTCATGCAAATGACAGCCGCCAGCTCGATGCGCTTTCTTTCTCCGCCGCTGAGATCTTTGTCGACGGCGCGAGACAAATATTTCGACGGCGCGAGTCCGACCTTTTCCAATGCCTCAGTAGGGCTGACTCCGTCCTTTCCCACTGCCGCCGCAAGAAAATCTTCGACCTTAAGCCCCTGAAATCGTGCCGGCTCTTGCCATGCGAGGGTCAGTCCCAACTTCGCCCGTTGCGACACGGAGAACTTCTTGATTGATTTGCCGTCAAAAACAATGTCACCGGTAATTTCCCGATAACCCTCCAAGCCCATCAAAATATAAGCAAGTGTCGACTTCCCGGACCCGTTCGGACCGACCAGCGCATAAGTCGCACCTGCCTCGATTTCCAGAGACACGTCATTAATGAGCTTTTTCGAGCCTTTCTCCAATGTTATTTTTTTTATTGAAAGTATAGTCATTTTTTAGATTTAACCGATATGGTTTAATGAGTTGCACACAATATATGGTTTTATAACAGACACCAAAAATATATATTAATCAGAATCCGACCTTGTATTCGGACCACACCGGAGATGGTGTGAAATGCTGCACAAGAACGTTTTATCCTGCGTGGTTCACACCATTTCTGGTGTGATCCGTAATCCAAAATCCATAATCCAAAATACAACGGATATGCCGAGGATTGCCTACCGTTTTGCACATGATCCGGTTTAATCTTAACTTCTCCAACCCGAAAAGTCAAAAGAGGCAGTGAACCGCCCTTACCCCTTCAGCCCTTCCGCGAACATTCGTGCCAGCTCCAATTCCTCCGCGTTTGGATGATTTTTGTTGATGCCGCCAAACCATTTTAGCGGACCAAAAGTCGCCGCGCCTTGGCAGGAGAAATTTCCGACAACTTTAAAACCTTTGGACTGAAGTTTGTCGAAAAGAACCTTGTGATTTTTCTGCATCTGCAAAATTCCCTTCATACTGGTCGAGAAAATAAAAACTTTATGACCGCCGCCAAAAGGCAATCTGTCCACCAGACTCAAAAGTTCTTTGCCATGTCTCCCTCCATAGATTCCCGAGCCGAATCCCACCAAATCGTATTCGCCGAGCCGTCCGGCGTCCACCTTGGACGAAGGCGCGACTGTCGCGTCCAACGCCGCGGCAAAAACTTCAGCGATTTTCCCCGTGTTGCCCATATGCACCGAATCGCAAACGATAAATGTTTTCATTTTTTTATAATATGGTTATAAAAATATTTTCTATTTATTTTCTAAAAATTTGATCTAAAAAAGAGTTATGAGCATAACACCCAGCACCATCACTATTCCTCCAACCAATTTCAGTCTGATATCCTTCTCCTTAAACACGACTCCGCCCAATAAAATAGCGATTACAATACTAAACCTTTTAATCGCTATCACGTAAACTACCAACGCCTGACTGATGGCAATCATCTGACAATAAACGACCAGCGCACTCAAAATTATAACCGCGATCAGATGGATTTTTTCTTTCCCAATTTCCTTTTTCTGCTGTTTTATCCTTTTATAGGCAAATGGAAAAATGAACAGCGCTATCAGAATATTTTCTGCCATCGCGAAGAAAAGCGGCGACGAATTTTGAACTGCGATTTTGTCCAGAATCCCGGTTATGCTCCAAATCAATGATGCCCCCAGCATCAGTCGCGGTCCCTCGTGTTTTACAAGAGCCGAGAAAGGCGCCCGCCACCCATTTTTTCTCTCCCTGATATTCAAAATATATACGCCCGCCACAATCAGTATGACACCTGCCAGTCCGAACGCATCCGGGACTTCCCCTAACATCAGCCAACCGGTCAAAAGCATAAAAAGCGGAGTAAAAGCCGTCATAGGTACAGAGGCTGACATATCCGACTCCAGCGCTTTGATAGACATAACCGCCGCCAAAGCGCTAGGCAGACAATCCAAGAACAAAATTATCCAAAAGTAATTGCTCAGCTCCGGAATGTCCGCTTTCAGAAAAAATAGCGAAAGAAAGACACCGGAAAAGAAAAATATGAACCAAGAGATAACGAAAGCGTCCAAACTGCGCAGGCTTTTCTTGCTGGCAACGCTCTTCAAAGAAGTAAAAACTGCCGTAAGCAGCGCATATATTATCCACATCATATTTTTCCCTCTCCGTATTTTATCAAATCTTCATACACAAAATCTTCCACATACTTTTTGCAGGCTTTCAAGTTGCCTCTTATTTTTCCGGCGGAAATCGGCACGTTCACCCTGCCCTTGTCCACCGCGATATTTTCCGCTCCCAGCGCGTCCGCCAAAAATTCGCCGTAGTTTTCCGAAGAGAAAACAAAATCTATCTTTGCGTCTTTCGGCAATTTGCTTTTTGCATAATCAATGTGGAGCTTGTTGATCTCCGGCGCGCTCCCCGTTTCCTTCGGTCCTATCCCCGCGTTTACGACTTCCGCCTCGGGATACATTTTTTTAATCCATCCCGCCCGCACCTCGACCGGCACTCGTGTAATTTCCGGCACGTCATAAACCAGCACGATCAAACGACCGACTTTTGCGAGTGCGCTCTCAATTAAAAACTGATGCCCTTTATGCAACGGCGCGAATTTGCCGATGATAAGACCGGTTGTTTGCCTGCCTGTCATTTTATATTTTTAGTTTCCGAATCAAACGATTTAAGTATAAATTAAAAACCGCGCGAATACAATAAACTTGAGTCATGTGCAATACTTTGAATTATGGATCACACCGGAAATGGTGTGAACCACGCGGGACAAAACGTTCTTGTGCGGCATTTCACGCCATTTCTGGTGTGATCTGGATGCAAAACCGGATTTCCGATTTCGGATTTAGCAAAGACGGAACAAGCCGCCGTTTATTCGACAAATTTAAATCGCGGCACTTCTTTTCCGTCAACAATTACATTCCCCAGAAATATCTCCTTCGGTCTTACCCACAACGCTTCATTTCCGAATTCCATGGAATCGTAAAGCGCACGATAGACCACCACATCTTCCAACGTCTCGCTGTGCCGCGCCACGCCGATAACTTCGTATCGCTTACCCTTGTAATGTTCGTATTGTCCGAGCTTAATTTCCGGCATAAACATGAGTTAGTTTTTTAATCTCCGCCTGACCTCTTCAATAATTTCAACCCAATATTTTCCATGAGGCACATATTTTTCCGGAAACGCATTCATTTCTTTTTCGATTCTCTCCGTATGTACGAAGCGGACTTCTTGGGCTTCTTCTTCCTGCAAAACCAGGTCTTTTTCATCACCGCTAAATTCAAGCAGATATACATACTGAAATTCTTTGTTTATTATGCTTCCATAGGCACCGGCTTCTTTGGCAACCTTCCTTTGAATTACGAAACTGATCTTACCCTCAAAACCCGGACAAATTGAAACATATCCCAAGGTGTCTCGGTTCAATTGATAAAATCAGATGTTAAGGGATAAATTCTTTCTCATTGAAAAACTA
>Ga0172378_10000241_pt1 | contig 46568 bp, 46 predicted proteins | sample GrowelOW332metaG_FD_119755 | JGI IMG/M metagenome (GOLD analysis project Ga0172378, IMG submission 119755) | Groundwater microbial communities from an aquifer near a municipal landfill in Southern Ontario, Canada - Pumphouse #3_1 metaG | ecosystem: Environmental > Aquatic > Deep subsurface >...
CATGGTATGCGTAGTCGGGATAAGGATGTGAGTATCGACAAGAATCTAATTGACATAAAACCCAAGTTCGGAAGAATTGAACATAAGTTCACATCAAACACCGAACTCAATACCGATAAATAGGAGATAAGATGCCACGTGCCAAGAACTTACGTACACTGCAGGAGCTGCCAATAGTGAAGGGATTTCGCCCGTTATGGATGCGAACTAACTACAGGCAGGCGGTAACTCTGAATCTGGAAGAGTACGAAGTAATCCGGTTGATCGATTATGAAAATCTCATCCAAGAGCAGGTAGCAGAATTGATGAATGTCTCCAGACCCACCGTTACCCGCATTTACGAGAGTGCGCGCAGAAAGCTGGGAACAGCTTTGGTGGAAGGCAGAACTTTTGTGATCGAGGGTGGAGATGTGCAGATGTCCAATACATATTATCAATGCGAAGAATGTCAGCATCGTATAGCGCTTTGTCCTCATGAGGAAAGCCCCCGCGTATGTCCCGCTTGCGGTTCCGAACGCATCATTTCTTTGGCAGATTGCTTTATACGTGGTTGCCGTCGTTGCAGAAGATGTAGATAAAGGAGAATACATGAAAGTAGCAATTCCAGTAACACAGGGAAAACTCAGTTCACACTTTGGTCACTGCGAGGTTTTCGCGGTTTTCCAAATTGAAGATAACAGGATTGTTAAGGAAGAAATGGTAGATCCTCCGGTACACGAGCCCGGATCTCATCCCAGGTTCCTGCACGAGATTGGGGTTAGCGTGGTTATCTCCGGTGGGATGGGTATGAAAGCTCAGGAACTGATGAATCAGAACGGCATTGAAGTGATCATCGGAGTATGTCCCCTGCCCCTCAGAGAGATCGTGGAAATGTATTTGCAACACAAATTAGAAAGCGGCGAAAACCGCTGTGACCACTAATGCGCATCGCTATCGCCAGCGGTAAGGGTGGTACGGGAAAGACTACTCTGGCAGTAAACCTTGCTCTCTTTGCCGCCGAGAATGAGCCCGTCTTGCTGATGGATCTGGATGTGGAAGAGCCCAATGGCAGCATCTTTGTGGAAGGCGAATTGCAGAATGAGACTGTTGTCTATCGGGAAGTTCCACAGTGGGATCAAAGCGCTTGCACTCTGTGCGGAAAGTGTAGTTCCCTATGTGCTTATAATGCACTGTTAAAGCTGGGCGAAACAATTCTGGTGATGCCAAATTTATGTCATTCCTGCCATGCTTGCAGTGAGCTTTGCCCCGCGGAAGCCTTGCCAATGAAGCAAGAAAGCCTGGGCAAGCTGCGCCATCTGCAAAGTGGAGATTTGAGATTTGTGGAAAGCAAGCTGGATATCGGTTTGGAGCAAGCATCTCCCTTGATCGCAGAAAGTCTGAAGTATGCAGACAAGATGTTTCCCGACATAGGTTTACAGATTATTGACAGCCCTCCCGGAACAGCTTGTGCGATGCTCTCTTCGGTAAAAACTGCAGACTTTGTAGTGTTGATCAGCGAGCCTACTCCCTTTGGTTTACACGATCTGAATCTCGCCGTAGAGACGATACGCCAATTGAGCATTCCCTTTGGCGTGGTGGTGAATCGCGATGGTATTGGGAATGATGATATTTATAAGTACCTAGAGCAAGAAGGTATTGTGCTATTGGCGCGGATACCTCATCAACGCAGGATCGCCGAGATCTATTCGCAAGGAGGGTTGTTGTACAAAGCAATCCCGGAAATCCGGACTGCACTGGACAAAATACTCTGCTATGCAAAGGGAATACGATGAAAGAAATAGTAATCATATCCGGAAAAGGCGGAACCGGCAAAAGCTCAATCTGCTGTGCCTTGGCTCATTTGTGGAAGGATAATGCGGTAATCGCAGATTGTGACGTTGATGCTGCCGATATGCATTTGATTCTGCATCCGCAAAGCTCTGACAGCAAAGATTTCTTCAGTGGGATAAAGGCGACAATCGAAGAATCGACTTGCAGTTCCTGTGGTTTGTGCGCCTCGGTTTGCCGATTTGGCGCAATCTCCGAACATGAGGGCAAGTATCTGGTAAACCAGCTGGATTGCGAAGGTTGCGCATATTGCTATCGCATCTGCCCCACGGGAGCTATCAGCATCCCAGAGCAGAAAGTTGGGCAATATCACATATCACAGAGCAGGCTGGGCTGCACACTGATCCACGCACAACTGAATATCGGGGCGGAAAACAGCGGCAAGCTGGTCTCGAAAGTAAAAAGCGTAGCGAGGCATCAAGCCAAACAGGAACACAAGGATTTCCTTCTGGTGGATGGCTCTCCGGGAATCGGTTGCCCCGTGATTGCGTCTCTTTCCGGAGCACATTTAGTGATACTGGTTACAGAAGCCAGCAAATCTGGCTTTAGCGACCTGAAACGAGTGTGGGAACTGGTAAAAAGATTCAATATCCCGGGAGCTTGTATAGTAAACAAGGCAGACATAAATTCTGCTATCTGTAAAGAAATCAAAGAGTATCTACGTAAGGAAAAAATCCTGGCATTGGGTGAGATTCCCTATAGCGAGGATTTTCCTGCCGCCATCTCAATGGGAAGGACATTAATAGAACAAAACGAATCAACATGGCGTCCGATCTTTGAAAAGATGGGGAATGCCATAAAGGAGATATTGTGAAAATAATCTTTACATCCAGCGGAGAAGGCTGGGATGCCAAAATTGATCCCCGCTTCGGCAGGACAGACTTCATCTTGCTGTACAATGAAGAGACAGATGAACTGAGCAGCATAGATAACAGAGAAATCCAGGGCGTGGCACATGGTGCTGGGCCTAAAACGGCAGAAAAGATCTTCAACCTTGGCGCAGATGTCTTGATCACTGGTAACGGCCCCGGTGGCAATGCTGCCTCCATCTTGAGCAAAATGCCGCTGAGAATATATATCAAAGCTAGTGGAATGACTATTCGCGAAGCTTATGAGGCCTATAAGAACAATAAACTAACAAAAGGAGCATAGGATGCCTAGAATGGATGGAACAGGACCTTGGGGCATGGGACAATTGGGCAGAGAAATGGGCCCCTGCGGCAGGGGAGCCGGTTGTGGTAGAGGACGCGGTTTGGGTGCACGCTTCCGTACTCGCTTGACAGATAATGCTGGATTTTCAGACATGTACCCTTATAACAAAGACTCGCTTCAGACTCAGAAGCAAGAGCTTGAAGCTCAATTGAACTGGATTAATAATGAACTGAATAAGGAACAGTAAATGACAGACGAGAAAGACCAAAAAGACCTCCAAGTTCAAGCGAACCTGAAGAAAATCAAACACCGCATTATAGTAATGAGCGGCAAAGGCGGTGTGGGCAAAAGCTTTGTAGCCACAAACTTGGCTTATGGCCTGGCCATGCAAGGCAAAACCGTGGGCATTCTGGATGTGGATGTGCACGGACCTTCAGTGGTAAAACTCACAGGCATCGAAGGCATGGGAATCCCCACTGCTGTAAACGGCATGCCGGCACCTATTAAAGTACTGTCCAACCTCTATGTGCTTTCTGTGGCATCGCTGATCAAATCCGAAGATAGCGCACTGATCTGGCGCGGACCCATGAAGATGACCTTGATCAAGCAGTTCTTCAGCGATTTTGAGTGGCCGGAATTGGATTATTTGGTAATTGATTGCCCTCCGGGAACTGGCGATGAACCGCTTTCCGTAATACAAACCATGGGCACATTGGATGGCGCTGTGATAGTAAGCACTCCTCAGGATTTGGCTGTTTTGGACGTCAAGAAATCCGTGAATTTCGCCCAGCAATTGAATCTGCCAATCTTGGGACTGGTGGAAAACATGAAGTACTTCCGCTGTCCGGATTGCGGAAAGACAACCAGGATATTCAGTGGTAATGGGTTGGAAAGATTGATCTTCGACCATCAATTGGATCTCTTGGCTGAACTGGAAATGGATCCCAACATTGGCCTTTCTGCAGATCAGGGTAAGCCATACATCTATTTCTACAATAAAATGCCCTCGGCGCAGAACCTGATGGATATGGTGCTGAAAGTACTGGAAAAAGTAGAAGAAGCAAAATAACATCAAGGTCTATATTGCTAACCGGGTACAAACATCGACCTCACAGACAGAATGCCTGCCTTTGAGATACAAGGATATTTGGATCCGGTTCAGCATTTATAGAGCTTCAATTTTCCCATGTGACGATAAATTTATATTGACGGATTTCTGAATCCTCGATAGCATGCAAACGAAGTTAATTTTGTGTTATTATGTGATAAATCTATGCCTAAAATAGAGATCTTGACTGTGGAGGAAAGATGCTGCAAGGATCTTATGTTGCACTAGTGACGCCATTCAAAAATGGCAATGTGGATTGGAGTGCTCTAGAAAACCTGATTAATTTTCATTTAGACAACGGCACAGACGGGATACTGCTTCTTGGTACCACCGCCGAAGCAGCCGCCTTGGCAGGGGATGAGAAAGACGCCCTCCTTCGCTTCGCACAACAGAGGATTGCCAAAAAAGTCCCGGTAATGATTGGAACTGGTACGAATAACTACATGCAGAGTCTCGCCAACACCAAAAAGGCAGAGGAATTTGGTGCGGATTATGCCCTTGTAATCACTCCCTATTACATAAAACCCACTCAAAGTGGCATGTACGAATACTTTAAAAGCATAGCGTCCAAAGTAAACATCCCGATCGTGATCTACAATGTTCCCGGACGCACTGGAGTGAATATCTCCCCTGAGACCACCATACGCCTTGCTCGTGAATGCCCCAATATCGTCGGTATAAAAGAGGCCAGTGGCAACCTTGTACAAGCTACCTTTATCCTGAGAGACGCCCCAGATGGCTTTAGCCTGATGAGCGGGGAAGATGCCCTGAACATGCCTCTGATGGCGATAGGAGCCAAAGGGTGCATTTCGGTAACTGCAAATGTTGCTCCAAGATTGATGAGTGAACACATGTCCAGTTGCCTAAATAACGATTTCACCGCAGCCAAAGCTCAACATGCCTATTTGGCGCAGTTGAATCACTTGATGTTCATAGAAACAAACCCCATCCCAGCCAAAGAAGCACTGCATATGAAGGGCTATATGGATCTGGAATTCCGTCTACCCCTCTGCAAAATGCAGGATAACCACCGCGAGATATTACGCGAAGGGTTGAAAGCATATAATCTCATCTGAAACAATCTTAAGGAATACACTCATGAAGAAAACCAAGCTATTACATGGCTTTGAGCTGATTCAAAGCCAGGAGATTAGCGAAATCAACTGCAACTACAATCGCTACCGTCACCGAAAGAGCGGAGCAGATCTGATTTTTCTGGCATGCTCTGACAACAATAAAGCATTCAATATCACCTTCAAAACCATCCCAGAAGACGATACGGGATGCCCGCACATTTTGGAGCACTCTGTGTTGAACGGCAGCAAGAACTACCCCGCAAAAGGCACCTTTATGGAACTGGTAAAGGGTAGCCTGAATACATTCATAAACGCCATGACCTCAGCCGACTGGACCAGCTATCCCGTTGCGTCCACAAATGATAAAGACTTCATAAACCTGATGCGAGTGTATTTGGATGCAGTGCTGTATCCCAGAATCTACGAAGAATCACGCATCCTGGATCAAGAAGGCTGGCACTACGAACTGTTTAGCGAAGATGCCGAGATAAACTATCGCGGTGTGGTGTACAACGAAATGAAGGGCGCATTTTCGTCTGTCGATAGCATAATAAACCGCTATTGTCAGCATGCTCAATTCCCGGATACTCCTTATGGCTTCGAGAGCGGTGGCGACCCAGATTCAATTCCGGAGCTTACACAAGAGAAATTCACACAATTCCATAGCAAGTATTATCACCCCTCAAACAGTAAAATTTGGCTGTATGGAGACATGGATATTGACGCCACGTTGAAGATCATCGATGAAGAGTATCTCAGCAACTTCGATGATCCCGGGATCAGGATTGAATTACCTGAACAAAAACCCTTTAAGGCGCTCAAACAAATAGATTGCCAATATCCTTTGGGCGACGATACGGATCCCACGGATCAATATTATCTGGCCTTGAATTTCACCTATGGGAAGGTCACGGATACTTATCTAGATCAAAAGCTCTCGCTTCTATGCGAATTACTGATGTACTATCCCGCTTCCCCTCTGAAAAACGTGATTCGGGAATCGGGCTTGTGCAAGGATTCCACCATTTCAGTGCAAAATGATATTCTTCAGCCCACAATCACAATCATCTGTAAACAAGTTCAAAAGGACAAGCTAAAACCTCTTAGTGAGCTCATCCGCAAAGAATTGAGCCGGATATCGAAAGAGGGATTCGACAAAAAGATGCTGGAAGCGATGATAAATTACAAAGAGTTCTTCCTGCGCGAAGCTCAATTGAATCGCTTTCCCAAAGGTTTATTCTACAATTTATACTGCTTGGGCTTATGGAATCATGGCGGCGACCCTAGCAACTTCCTGGCCTTTGAAGGTTACCTGAAAGAATTGCGTAGGGGCTTGAAAGAACCCATGTTTGAGACTCTTGTCCAAGAGGTCTTTTTGGAGAATACACACAGTACTGAAGTTCATTTTGAGCCGATTCCTGGATTGATCGCAAAGCAAGAAGCAATTACCAAAGCTAAGCTGGATGCATATAAGAAAAAGCTGAGCAAAAAAGAGATAAGCGAACTGATAGCCTACAACAAAGATTTGAAAGCTTGGCAAGAAGCTTTGGATAGCGATGAAGATATCCAGAAAATCCCGCTGCTCAACCTTAGTGATGTGGATTCCAAAGCCCAATCGCTACCCTGCGAAAGCGATATCCAGGGGACATACACAATACTGAAGCACCCCGTGCATACCAATGGGATAGTTTATCTGAAGGCTTTTTTCGACCTTTCTCATGCTAATGTCCAAGACCTGCCCTGGATAAAGCTCTATACACAGCTCTTGGGGCAAATCAACAGCGAAAACTTCAGCTTTGGTGACCTTTCCAACGAAATCAGCAACAATACCGGTGGCATAAACCTGTATGTTGATGTGGCAAACAGCTATCAGACTCCTGATGACATTCTGCCCAAACTGGTACTCTCCGGTAAAGCTATTGCTTCCAAGACTGCCAAATTGATGGATCTTTGTACTGAATATGCCCTGAGACCTGCCTTGGACAATCCCTCTCGTATCAAAAGCCTGATCATGGAATTTAAGACTGCCATGGAGCATAATGTGATAAACAGCGGAATGCAGATAACCGTGCAAAGAATGTTTGCTCCCTTCTCGCAGTATCATGCCTTCAAAGATAAAATCAACGGTTTGGACTATCTGAATTTTCTCCGTGATCTAGCCAATAACATGGAAAGTGATATCGATAAGATCATAGGAGAACTGAAATGGGTTCAGTCGCATTTCTTCAATATTCACAAAGCCATATTCAGCATAACGGCAAATGAAGAGCTGATAGATGATGTAGTAAATAAATTACCTGCCTTCACGAAAGAGTGTGGCACAGACGAACATCCGGCTGTGGAAAATGAATTTATCACGAGCAGCACCAATGAAGGAATTGCCGCTCCGATCAAGATCCAGTATGTAGTCCAGGGCGGAAACTTTTTCCGCAAAGGCTATTCCTACTCCGGCCGCCTGCGTGTATTGGCAAACATCCTCAGCAATGAATTCCTCTATAAAGAGCTGCGAGTGAAGGGTGGAGCTTACGGTGGCGGGACCAGTTTCGGTATGGACGGATATCAGTATTTCTATTCTTACCGGGATCCAAACCTCCGTGAAAGCCTGGATGTCTACAGTAATGTCCCGGAATTCATCCGCAGCTTCAAATGCAGTAAACGTGACATGAACAAATACATCCTGGGCGAGATTTCTCAGTTGGATTATCCCAAAACACCAGAAGCCATGGGAACTACTGCCGCGATGGATTATATCACCGGATTTACTCAGGAAGACCGTCAACAAATCCGCGATGAAGTACTCAGCACAAATCTGGAGGACCTGCGGCAATATGCAGATTTGATTCAAGCTATATTGGACAAAAATCATTACGCCGTAATGGGAAACGAAGCCAAGATCAAGGATGCGGCAGATCTGTTTGATATGATCACACCCTTGTTCAAAAAGTGAAACAGAAAGATAAGAAAAGAACCAAAAAATATACCGGCAGGCTGAAAAACATCTGTCTGCCGGATCTTGATATATTGGACGACGAACATCATGACATAGGCTTCAAAAGCTCTCGCAGCGCTCATAAACGAAACCTTGTGTTAAAAAGCGATACCGAGCTTAGAAAAGCCAGGGTAATCGAGGTGATGAGTAATTACCAATGCCGGATCAATCTTGACGACAAACAGGTCAACGCCTCAATCGGCGGACGTCTGAAACAGTTCAAGAATGAGAGTAGCGGCATTTTGGCCGTAGGGGACTATGTGGAAGTGGACATTACTTACGAACCCGACTACCGCATCGAGAACATTCTGCCGCGCAGAAACAGCATGATCCGCTACAGCGGCGGCTCTTTTCAAAAAGAGATCACCCTGGCTGCAAACATCGACCAAATTGTAATCACAAGCTCCTGGCGGATGCCAATCTTCAAACCGGGATTGGTGGACAGATATCTCATCATGGCAGCGAAATTCAACATCCGGCCCATTCTGGTGCTGAACAAGATTGACCTCTGTGAAGATTTTGATGAACTGGAGGATGAGATAACCTATTACAAGGATTCTGGCATCAGAGTGATTCTCACTTCTGTGGTCGATGGTCGTGGCATGGAAGAACTTAAAAATGAATTGAGGGATAAAGACTCTGTGTTTTCCGGACACTCCGGAGCAGGAAAAAGCTCTCTGATAAACTCTTTGGAGCCGGGACTGGAGTTGCTAACAGCCGAGATAAGCGATTTCAACGAGAAAGGCAAACATACCACCACTCAAGCTCTGATGTTACCCTTTAGTTTTGGCGGATACCTGATAGATACACCTGGGATCAAGACACTTACTCTACATCAGCAGGACAAAGAATACATCCCCAAGCTATTTCCGGGCTTCGATCGCTTCTATCCCCAGTGTCTGTTCCGGGATTGCACCCACATCCACGAAGAAGGTTGTGCGGTGCTGTCAGCAATGGAAGAAGGCAATCTAGACCCTTTTCGTTATGAATCCTATAGATGGATAATGGACAATATATGAGAAACTTCGCCGTTTACATAAATCCCGGTTTTGCAGACAAAGCCAGCATATTCTGTTTGCTGTACCGACTCAAGGATGAAGATAAGAGCCAAAACACATCCGGAAAGGAATTGCTTTTCTTTGGAGAACTCAGCCAGAAAGACATCCTGCAAGAGCCCGTTCAAGTAGTCGATTTTTACCACAAAAACAAGGGAGTATCCATAGATTGCATTTTAGTCTTTGGCGGTGATGGTACCATCCTGAAAGCCAAAGATTTGGCCTTGAAAACCGGAGCTCCCATTCTGGGTATCAATCTGGGTTATCTGGGCTTTCTATCCGAGAGCACACTTCCGGAGATTAGCGCTTCCATCCGCGATTTGGTAGCAGGCAAGTACAAGATTCTATCCCGCATGCTGATTACTTGTACGCTGAAACGAGGAGACCGGGTAATCCGGCAAGGACAGGCATTGAATGACGTGGTAGTGTATAAAGGTGAAAATCCCGGTTTGATAAATGCCCGCATCTTTGCCAAAGGACGCTATGTGTTCGATGCCCGTTGCGACGGAGTAGTGGTTTGCACTCCCACAGGTTCCACAGCCTATTCACTATCCGCTGGAGGACCCATTCTTGCACCTCAGATGAAGGCCATGGTTCTCAGTCCGCTCAATCCGCATTTACTCACGATTCGTCCCATGGTATTCCCCGCCGAGGAAAAACTGTGTCTCAAGATCTATAGACTCTCCCAAAACGCATGGCTTCAGATCGATGGCAGTAATGTCTGCCCGGTACAGGAACAGGATGAGTTACACATCACCGCTTCCCCCCACGAAGTTCGTTTTATCAAACTCTCCAAACGCACTTTTTACCGTATTCTGCGTAACAAGATGCACTTGGGAAAATAATGCTGAGCGAAATCTATATCAAGAACTACATACTCGTTCCTGAACTAAGGATGAAGTTCAATCCCGGTCTGAGCGTTATCACCGGAGAAACTGGAGCCGGGAAGTCGATCCTGGTAGGCTCCATCGGGATCATCCTGGGCGACAGCCCCGCAGGATTGGAAGCTTGGGACAAAGATCACGCCATCTACCTGGAGACATGCTTCAAGCAAGGTGATAACGACGAGCTTAATGCCCTCCTGCAAGAGATCAACAACGATCAGGAAGAAGAGCTCATCCTGGCAAGAGAGATCTCTCAGAATGGCAAGTCTGCCTACTACATAGGTGGACGCAGAGTCTCGGCAGCCGTAATGAAATCCATAAAGCCCCTGCTGCTGGATTTTCATCATCAGCGGGATCAACAGAAGATACTGCTCTCCTCCTATCAATTGGAGATAGTGGATCGCTTTGCCGGATGCGGGGACTTACGTGAGCGTTTTCGACGAGATTGGATAGCTCTGAAGCGGCTTCGGGCAGATTTGGATGCCATGCAAAAAGAGCAAGAAGAACAACGCCAGATGATCGAACTGTATCGCTATCAATTTGCGGAATTGGAGAGCGCAGCCATCAAACCGGGAGAAGATTTGTCCCTGCAAAAGGAATATGAATTACTCTCCCACTCCATGGATATCCTCAGCTTGGGCAACACCATGAATCAAGCTCTATTTGAAAGCGAAAACAGCATATTTGACCAGTTGGGACACTTTGCCTCACAGCTGGAGCAGTACAAGGGGCTGAACAACGCTCTTCAGAATGTAGTTCAGAACCTTACCGAAGCATTGGAAGCCCTGCGCTCCACCTCCTTTGAGCTTTCGGGTATTCTAGATAACCTCAATCCCGATCCCACCCGCATCAATGAGATCGAAGAACGTCTGAACCTGATCAACTCTCTTCTGCATAAGCACAGGGTAAAGAGTGTGGAAGATTTACTACAGCTATTTGAGCAACGCAAAGCCGAGATAGCTGCAGCGCAAAACATTGACAGTAGTATCATAGAAGCCCGTAAAAAGATGGATGAGAGCATCTTAGCCATCATCAAACAAGCAGACGAGTTAAGCCGAATCCGTAATGAAGCAGCACAAAGATTAAGCAGGGACTTGGAGCAAAGCATTCGCAATTTGGGCATGAATGATGCCCGCTTCAAGATTAAGATTGACAAAAAAAGAGAAATTGAAATAAACAAGCAAGATGCTTTACTTGCATATTCAGAAACAGGACAGGATAGCGTTGAATTTCTGTTCTCGGCAAATACCGGCAGCGAATTGAAGAATCTTGCTGCAGTTGCCAGTGGAGGAGAGATGAGCCGCATCCTATTGGGAATAAAGGAAGTATTGGTTAGCAAAGAGAGTGCAAGGCTTCTGATTCTGGACGAAATTGACGCTGGGATCGGAGGTAAGACAGCCGATAAAGTTGCCGCTTGCATTGCTCAGATAGCAAAAAAGCATCCTGTTCTTTGTGTTACTCATCTAGCACAGATAGCAGCCGTTGCAGACACTCATATCGCGGTTGTGAAAAGCGCAGAGTCCAGAACCAGCGTGAGCCTAAGCGTTCTAGACAGAGACGAGCGTATTGCCGAATTGGCCAGAATGCTTTCCGGCAGCGCTTCACCTCTTGCACTGAAGCACGCAGAGGAACTTATAAATAGACATAATAAAGAGGAATTAAGTGAGCAAAAGATCTAGAAGCAGAGCTAAAGGTATAGCAGTATTTGTGGTTTTTTTGGCACTGGTTGCCACCATTATCCAGTATGAAAAGAGCAATACCGGAAAGGTGAATATCGATTTTAAAACCAGCACCAATGAATACAGGGATCTGATGTTTATAAACAAAGCTCAGGTACAATTCAGCGCCAAAGATATCGCTGCAGCCCAGGAAGGAATAAACCGGATCATCAATGAAAAGGGAAAGCAACGTATCCGCAAACAAAACGAGAGCAACTTCGGGGCATACCTGTTTTCCGTTCCTCAAAATGAACTGGACGGGATTATCGCAGAATTGAAAACATTTGGTGTGATTAGCTCACAAACAGAGCAGATTGATACCTCTCTGGTAAATCTCGATTACGACACAGAAAGCGCACGCTTGGCCAGCTATGAAAATGAACTGACTGAACTCGACAAAGTCCGCTTTCCTTCAGAGCAGCAAAACCGCAGAAAAGAATCTTTACACCTGTTGATCCGGGAATCCGGTCAGAAGCTGGATAAGCTTCGTGAACAGGAGAATGTGTTGCTATACATCACACTAAGACCCCTCCAACGAAGTATCGGCTGGTTTGGTATGGTGAAGACTCTTGTTCTCATCTATCTCAAATGGCTCGGCATCTTTGCAATTGGCGTAGTTCTATTATTCTTTGGTTCAAAATTAGTAATGTATTTCCTTTCTGCCTTGGGAGTAAAGAACATCAATACCAGTGGATTGGGCGGCGGTTACACATATGGAGGCAACTATTCCAGTTATGGCCGTTACAATTCCCGCTACGGATCCGACTCCAGAAAGCGGAAAGTGAAGCGAATTTACAAGGATAAAAGCGCATCTTCAGAGAACAAGGACGATACAGAAAAATAAAAGTATAGCAGGAGATTATTATGGTTCTACTCGCCTGGCACATTTGGATGATCCTGGGGATTATCCTGATAATCATCGAAATCTTTGATCCTGCCTTCTTCTTTGTGTCCCTGGGTATCGGAGCTATAGTAACCGGCCTCTTTGCCTTGCTCCCCTTCGTTCAATCCAGCATCCTGCTGCAGATCATGCTCTTTGCCATATTCAGCTTCATCGCCTTTCTATTGATGCGCAAATTGGGCAAAAAGGTACTGGCTCATCCCGGGAAAGAAACCAACGTATATGCCTTGAAAGGCAAGTTCGGTCACATTGTAACGCCAATTCCTCCAGATGGAAAGGGATATGTGAAAGTGGGCGGTGAAGAATGGGTAGCAGTTACAGAAGGTCATCTACCCATAGACGCCGGAGAGAAAGTATTGATTACTGGTATCGACGGCAACAAGCTGATTGTCCAGAAACACGAATAACCACAATATGGAGCCCGGTTATGATCGGGCTCTTGCTTTAAACCAGGAGATGTTCATATGAAAAAAAAGCCGGTTTTATTGGTATTATGCCTTTTGGCCATTACCTTTCTCGCTTCATGCGGCAACAAAGAGAAGCCCGTATTGCGCATCGGCATGAATGCGGAATTCCCTCCTTTCGCTTCCATTGTGGACAGCACTTTTGTGGGAGTTGACGTGGATATCAGCCACAAAATCGCTGAAAAACTTGACCTACCCTACGAGATTGTCAACATGGAGTTTGGTACCTTGATCAATGCCCTGCAAGCTGATAAGGTGGATATAATCATCTCCGCTATGTCCATCACACCAGACAGAGCTCGCATACTGGAGTTCAGTGAACCATACTACAGGGCAACCCAAGTCTTGATCGCCGGTGAGAAGAGCCCGCAGATGCCGGATAGCGAAGAGCAATTGAAGAACTACAGGATCGGTGTTTTACATAGCAGCACAGCTCATAAATACATCAATGAGACTTTTGTGGACAAGGATCTGATGCCCCATGACGCCTTATTACTGTATTCCACCAATGTTGAAGCGATCAACGACCTAATCGCGGGAAACATAGACTTTATGGTAAATGATAGCAGCGCAGCATACGGCTTCTCACAAAGCTACCCCGTATCTATGGGACTGCACCTCAATACAGTGGAAGAATATGCCATCGCAATGCCCCGTGATGGTCAATACAACGAAAAGATAAAGAAAGCCTTGCGAGAGCTTATCGATAGCGGAGAAGTGACCTCGATTATCTCTAATTACTTCTTCTAGTTTACAAAGTAAAAAACAGCAAAGCCGCTATAACTTTGCTGTTTTTATATCTCTAGCTTATTAAACTATTCGCTTATTGGCTCCACGCTTACGAACTTTTTACCAGCTTGCTTGGTTTCGAATTTCACGTGTCCGTCGATAAGGCTGAATATGGTAAAATCTCTGCCGAGTCCCACATTGGCTCCGGGATGAATCTTGGTGCCTTTCTGGCGCACAATGATATTGCCAGCGCTTACATATTCACTGCCGTATTTCTTCACTCCACGGTATTTGGGATTGCTGTTCCTACCGTTACGACTGCTTCCAACACCTTTCTTATGTGCCATATATGTATCCTTCCTTAAGCCCGAATCTCGGTAACTTTAATGTCGGTGAATTGCTCACGGTAACCCTTTTTTACACGATAGCCCTTACGGCGTTTGTGATGGTAAATTACCTTTTTCTTGCCTTTACCGTGGTCAATAACTTCTGCTACGATCGCGGCGCCTTCGACTACGGGAGTGCCGACAACTACTTCTTCGTCTTTACGAACCAGAAGTACGCGGTCAAATTCAAGAGTCTGACCGGGCTCTGCCGTATTCAGCAAGGGAACGCGTAGTACTGCGTTTTTTTCAGCCCTGAACTGAAATCCTTTAATGTCAACGATGGCGTACATCATATCTCCTTGTAAATTGTCTATGAAAGCTCATGTTTTTTAGTACCCAATATCTGTCAAGCAGAAAGCGCTGAGCTTTCCATAAGTCCCTACAATAAGCTCACTTAAGCTATACGATAAAAGCAATATCAGGTAATTGCACTATACATCCAGACATTCGGGCTGATAATGAATACAGCGATTTTTACCCGCCTGCTTGGCCGCATACATAGCTTGGTCTGCTTCCTGGACGATAGTTTCCCCAGTATCTATGCCCATGTGGTAGGAGAGTCCTATACTAACGGTAAAACTAAAGTCTCCATCGGGAACCGGTATCCGGATCTTTGCCACTTGCTCCCTTACCCTCTCGATTACTATCATTGCTCCTTTGCACGTGGTTTCAGGAAAGACAAAGAGAAACTCCTCGCCACCCCAGCGCCCCACATAATCGGTGGTGCGAATCTGTTCCTTCAAAACTTTGGCCAGTTCTATCAAAGCTACATCGCCAACATCATGCCCATATTGATCGTTAATTTTTTTGAAGTTATCCACATCTGCCATAGCTACTGCCAATCCGCGTTTACTACGAGATGAACGCTGAATTTCTTTATCCAAGATTTCAGTCAGAACTCTGCGATTGAGCAGTTGTGTAAGGCTATCATGCCTGGCAAGTCTACGTAGTTCTTCCATGGCCTGTTGTAGTTCTTGGTTCGACAAGCTCAGTTTGCTATTCAAATCCCTCAGGTCTGCTTCTGCTTGCTTTTGTGGATCGATGTCCACAAAAATCCCCACCAATCCTGCTGCTTGTCCTTCCCTATCTGTAACCCTGGAGACATGCAAATCTGCCCAGAAGTAAGTACCGTCCTTCTTTACATATCGCCTACTCAGGCGGATTCCGGGGAGCTCACCGGATATCAAACGATCATAGTTCGCTTTGCTGGACTGTCTGTCTTCCGGAGGAGTCACATCGTTCACATGCAATCTTTTAGCTTCCTCTGCAGTATAGCCCATCATGCTGCACCAGGCTGGGTTTACCATCACATACTTCCCTTCCGTATCGGTAAGCCCTATTGCTACTACGGCAGAATCGAAAATCGTTAAGTAAAGATCTTCCAGCTTCCAGTTTATCATGATTGCTCCTTTCTCCGAGGTGTATCAAGCATAAGGGGGAACCCATGGCCCATTATGCCGGGTTCCCCTGATTGCACTATTATCTTAGTTTTGTGCTTCGTTTACCGGGATATAGACACGTTGTGCCAGATCACGATCTATCATCATGATGCCATGTACATTATCTCCTACCATTTTTAGCATGTTTACTATTTTGTCCACCGAAGCTTCTTCTTCCACCTGCTCGTCGATATACCACTGCAGAAAGCTTCGAGTAGCGTGATCGTTGTCTTTAATCGCCAAATCCATCAGCTCATTGATGCTTTTGGAGATGAATTTCTCGTGCTCCAAAGCCATCTGAAATGCCTTAAGAGGGTTATCAAATTCATGAGTCGGCTCTGCGATTGCTTTCAGCTTCACTCTTCCGCCACGTTCTACCAGATAGTTGAAGAACTTCATGGCATGAAAGCGTTCTTCTTTGCCCTGAGCGTCCATCCAATTTGCCATGCCGTCCAGATTTTGGTCTGCAAACCATGCTTGCATAGAGATATACAAGTATTCCGAATATAGCTCACGGTTAATTTGTTCATTTATGGCATTTACCATTTTGTTGCTAATCATTGTTCCTCCAGTTTTGTTTTTATGCTTTGTTCCAATTTATGCTTTATACTTTCCAAGTCCTCTTTAGATGGGATGTACTGATGTTTGATAGGTTCCAGCATCTCAAACCCGCATTCCTTGGGATCACCCAGTAGTTGATGCAGGATGGGTATGCTTTGGCCGCCCCAACCGTAAGAACCAAAGGCAAGGCCGATGCGATCTTTGGGCGAAAGTCCTTTCAGATAATACAGGAATGCCGCCACTGTGGGCAGGATGGATGAATTCAATGTGGGTGAACCCACTGCGATGAATTTGGCATCGATGACATCAGTCATGATATCCGAAATATGGTTATGTTGCAAAGAGAGCAGTTTGGCTTTTATGCCCAGGTTTTCGAAGCTCTCGTGAATCGCCTCTGCCATCATCTGAGTAGATTTCCACATACTGTCGTAGATCACCAACCCGCGATGCTTATCGGACACATTATAAGCCCAATCCTTGTAGCCTGAAACAATCTGCTCGATATTCTCCTCCGTCCAGATCACACCATGACTGGGGCAGATCATCTTTATCTTCAGTGGCGCTGCCAGATCCAATACCTTTTGTACCTGTTTGGAATACGGCAGCACGATATTGGCATAATACTTCTTGGCTTCTTCCATCACTATGCCTATGGGTAGTTCGTTTGCGAACCTTTCGGATGAAGCTATGTGCTGTCCAAATGCATCATTTGAAAACAGGATTTCTTCCTCGGGACAGTATGTTACCTGATTATCCGGCCAATGTACCATCGGTGTAGTAATAAAGCTAAGCGTGCGCTTCCCGATGCTGATGCTGTCTCCAGTCTTTATCTCGCAAAAATTCCAATCCTGCTTGTAGTGAAGCTTTAGCCCCTTGATGCCGTTTGCATTGGTATAGATCTTGGCGTTGGGAATCAATTTTTGGAGCATGGGCAGACCGCTGGAATGATCCATCTCCACATGGTTTTGGATTACCACATCGATCTTGGCGGGATCTACCACATCCTTGATGCGGGCGATCATCTCATCGTATAGATAGTACTTTACATTGTCTATCAAAGTGATCTTTTCATCCATGATCAGGTATGCATTGTAGGTAGAACCCCTCTGAGTAAGGTATCCGTGAAAACTCCTCAGATCCCAATCCACTCCGCCTACCCAATAGATACTTTCCTGCAGTTTTATCGCTTTCATCCGTACTCTCCCGTAATAATAATGTTAACTGTTGGCAAACACAATATCTGATCCCCAAAATCTGGGGCAATACCTATATTATAGTGTGGATGAACTCAAAATCAAACGGTAATTTTCGCTTGAAGAAGATATCATACATCTGCCATCTGTACGATCATCCCGGAGCTTTTTTAGCTCATAATAATATTGTTACATCTCATCATAGAACTTCCTAACGCCACGATCTATTAACAATCTGAAGCACCCAAAAAAAGATAATCCTTGACCATTCTTACTACTCGTGCAGGCATATACCTAAATAATCTAAAGCAAGGAGTTCATAACACATGGCCAGCACCGCAGAAACAATGGAATACATTCTGGAGCGCCTTCAGGCACTACCCGGCGTGTACAGCCGCAAGATGTTTGGGGAATATGCTTTTTATTATATGGACAAAGTGATCGCCATGCTTTGTGACGATCAGTTGTTCGTAAAACCCACAATTGCCGGCAAGGCTTACCTTGGCAATCCGGAATACGCTCCGCCCTACTCCGGAGCAAAGGATTATTTCCTGATCCCCGAAGATATGTGGGATGACTCCATCTCCCTTTGCGAGCTGTTCCGTATATCCGAACCCGAGATCAAAAAGCCCGCCAGGAAAAAGCCAAAATCCACATAGAAGCAGAAGATACTACCTGCCGGTTTTATGGAATAACTATTTCTGGCACACGGGGCAGTAGAAGCTGGAGCGCCCTCCCAGTCGTATGTTTTCCAGCCTGTGTCCTTTGGGGCATTCCTTCTTTTGATACACTTGCAGATAGTTCTGAAATTCCCCCGTCTTATCATCAATCCGCCGATAATCCGAAATGCTGGTTCCTCCCACTTTCAGTGCCTCTTCCAAGACCGCCTTCCCGTGTTTGACCACCAGCTTCAGCTCCTTCTTTGTGATGGACTTCCCGGAGCGTTGGGGTCTCACCCTGGCCATATACAATAGCTCGCATACATAGATGTTTCCCAGACCCGCGACTAGTCGCTGATCCAGGAGCAGGTTTTTGATGGGTGCATTGCGCTCTGCCAGCATCATTTGCAGATAATCTGCACTAAAATCGTCAGATAGTGGTTCTACTCCCAGTTCGGGCATAAAGTATCTTAAATTTGTGCTTTTGATCAGGCTTATCTTGCCAAAGGTCCGCGGATCGATGAAGCGTATAACATCCCCGCCCTGAAGCAGTATGCGCGCCCGTTCGTGCTTGTGTGGCTGATGGGCGTTAGTATCGTACACCAGTTTTCCTGTCATCCGCAGATGCACAATCGCCGTAGTACCGTTATCCAGATTTAGCAACATATACTTACCTCTACGGATCGCGGAACTTAGAATTGCAGGGAAAGGATCGGCTCCCAGATCCGGATCCAGAATTACTGTACCCGGATAGTAGCATTCCAAGCCTGTGATTGTACGATCCTTCAATACAGATATCAGTCCGTCCAAAACGGTTTGTACTTCTGGCAATTCCGGCATCATGCACCTTCCATAATCTTACAGAGACTCTTTGATCTTTGCCACTATCATATGTTCCGGAGCTGCACCTTCCTGAAACCATTTCTCATTGATCAAAGTGCGGGGGACACCTTGAACATTGTATTTCTGAGCCAAGTGTGGAAATTCCGATATCTCCACCATATCCGCCTTTACCTTGTCACTGTAAAATGCCATCTGATGCGCCAGGATAACTGCTTTGGGACAATAGGGACATGTGGGCGTTACAAATACCTGCATGTGTACAGGCTTGGCCAGATTGTCCAAAAAGCTCCGTGTATCGTTGTTTAGCTTTGTAATACCAGTGGATACCATCAGGATCGCCGAGAGCAGCGATGAAAATTCATATCCCGCCGGGATGCCATAAAACCTGATCCCGTAATCCTTTTCTCCCATCACTGCGATCGCAGGGATCTTGTCCACATCGTACTTCTCTACCGCTTCTTTGTCGCTTTCAAACTGATGCACTTCAAGATTCAATAAGGGATTGGCAGAGCAAAGCTCTTCCAGTAATTGATGCGTCTCCTGGCAGTGTGCGCACTCAAAGGCTTGAGTAAAAAGCACCAAGCGCACTTCATTCTTCATATTTTGCAAAGCTTTCTTCACTTCGTCTATTACTTTATCATTGAGAATCGGCATTATATCCTCCTGTGGATTTATTAAATTACGATTAACAATATAATGAACCTTCGCCACATGGCAAATCTTTCCTGTATGCTCCATATATAGTTAGCACTATTGGTGCTTATGCCACCTGTTTTCAGAGATATGGGGATAAAAATGGAGGATTCCGCAGCTCCGAACTATAGCGGAGGATTCCGCTCCTCCGAGAATGAAAGAGACGTTGCATCGAAATGCTACAATACGGTATGGGTGCAGATTTCACTGACACTTAAATAGTTGAATCTGCGTGATCTGCGTTATATGCGTTCGATCACTCCAATATGCATCAAGCAGTGCCGAAGCCGATATAAAGCCGTTATCATGCAGTGTTCACTCGATGATCACCCGATGATATCTGCTTCATATCAAGACGAAGGAAAGACTATAATGAGGATTGCAGACTTCCGGATTTTGTGTCGCCCATGAAGGGCTCCGATGGTGGTTATATCACCCATTTCGAGGGGCTTTGCTATCGCTACGCACCCTCGCTGTGATCTGTCTCGCCCCTGACGGGGCTTGATCGCCGTCTCGCCATCAGCAGAGAGTAAAGCGAGTATTCAACTGCAGCACCGATCAACCACGAATGTTTAGTGGGGCTTCCGGGGTCCTCGCGCAAATGCGAAGTTTTCGTGGGGCGCTTCAACAGTGAAGCGAAGCGGAACATTCAGCGAAAAAGACATGCCGAGGCACGTGGACTAGCGTAGCTTTCCGTTCCTCCGGAAGCGTGCATCGGAATGATGCGATACGGTATAGATAACTCTTTACAAACAGTGTAAAACGCTTATATTGTATAGAAAACAGCACATCACCCAAAGAAAAAGGTTGACTAAGCCTTTGGAGGCAAAATTGTGTCCTTATAAGAGCATATTTATAGAAGTGACATCTCATGCCAGGTCGCTTGCAGGCACGCGAACCATGTATTCGCGATTGATTTTTATTCTTTTCTTTACCATCCTGATAGTCAACATCTCTGCTGAAGTACAGACAGAGGATTATCTTATGGTAAAGAATTGGGATTTGCCTGAGGATGCAGTTTTGCTTTCGGAATTGCATACCCAGGACAATCTCTTGTACCAGAATGATGTACCCTTTTCAGGCTGGACTTATGAACTGTATCCCGAAGGCAGTCTGCAAAGGGCCGTGGAATACAAAACCGGCTTGCAGAACGGATTGAACCTGTTGTGGTATCCGGACGGTAGCCCGCAAATGAGTGCGAACTATCGCAATGGAGTATTACATGGCCGTTTTGTAGGTTGGTATCTAAACGGCAAAGTGATTTATGACATGTTTATAAACAGAGGAACGTATGCCTCAGACAACCTGGAGAGCAGAGATAATCTCCGGCAGGAAGAGGTGGAAATATATGAAAGAGAAGGTAATACCGATGACAGCACCGGCGAATAAGACTAATAGCGCACAAAGCTTTGCTCTTATGAAACAGAAGCATCAGAAGATCACGATGATCACTGCCTACAATTTTGCCGAAGGCCGTGTAGTTGCAGCTACCGATATCGACGTGATCCTGGTAGGCGATTCCCTGGGGATGGTGGTATTGGGTTATGACAGCACTCTGAAAGTGACGATGGAGGACATGATCTCGCATAGTGCGGCGGTTCGCAGAGGAGCGCCGGATAAATATATCATCGTGGATATGCCATACATGAGCTATCATCTGGATTCCCGTGAGACCCGGTTAAACGCATCCCGTTTGGTGCGTGACGGTGAAGCCAATGCAGTGAAGCTGGAAGGCGGATATACATCGCGTCTGAATGCCATCAGGGAAATCGTGGACATGGAAATCCCCGTATGTGCCCACATCGGACTCACTCCCCAATCCGTGCTGAAATTTGGTGGATTCAAGGTTCAGGGCAAGAGCGAAAGGGCTCACGAAGAGATCTTCAGGCAAGCTAAAGCCGTGGAAGAAGCAGGAGCCTTTATGCTGGTACTGGAGGGAATCCCCGAGCTTTTGGGCAAAGAGATCAGCGAATCACTGCATATCCCCACCATCGGCATTGGAGCAGGAAGATATTGTGACGGCCAGGTCTTGGTCTATCACGACATGCTGGGTTACAGCACAATGCAGGCGAAATTTGTAAGACAATATGCAAACTTGAATAAAAGCATTCCCGAAGCCATTATGGACTACAGCCGGGAAGTGCGGGAAGGGCTATTCCCCGCCCGCGAACACAGCTACTATCCCATAGATTAAGTGTGAGGAAAACGACATGGCAAACGAAAGAACAGAAAATATGAGTCCCGACGAGAAATTTACAGCAATCGCGAATCTTAAAGAGAAATTGGAAGACAACTTTGTAGCTCTGGGCGAGCTATTGAGTGAGATAAAGCGCAGCAAACTATATCGCTTCAAGGGTTATGACAGCTTCAAGGACTTTGTGGAAGCGGAATATCAGCTTTCCGGGTCTCTGGCGGGAAAATTGGCCTCAACCTTCGACCTCTATGTGGAAGAGATGGATGTGGACGAGGTAAGCGTGAAAGAGATAGGTTTTGAGCGCTTGCAACTGATCAAACCAATGGTACAAAAAGCTAATTGGGACGAGCGGGAACTCTGGATGCAGAAGGCTGTAGAGACACCTACAAATGAGCTTCGCAGCGAGATTAAAGAGCTGAAGAAGAAAGATAAAGAGGACGACTCGGACCTCAAAAAAGTGTTTATAGATCAATATCTGGAGAAGATGACAACATGGTTCAATTGCTCTAAAAGTGAGCTGAATTTCAAGCTCGCTCTTTACTTTCAGGAGAGTGACCTGGAAGCCGTAAAGAAATTGGTGAAAGAGCGCCAACGCGCTTTTGAACAGGAAATCCAAACGAACAAGGAGTAAGCTGCATGAAATTGATGAAAATACTCTGGGTCGATGATGAGATCGATCTTTTGAAACCATTCGTGCTCTTTTTGGAAGAGCGGAATTATACAGTAGATACCTGCAACAACGGGGCAGACGCCATCGAGCAAGTAGTGGAAAACAAATATGACCTCGTGATATTGGATGAGATGATGCCCGGTCTGGACGGTCTGGCTACGCTGCAGGAGATAAAACGCATCAACAATGCTCTGCCCATCGTGATGGTAACCAAGAGCGAGGAAGAGGGTTTGATGAACAAAGCCATCGCCTCGCAGATCTCGGATTATCTGATCAAGCCCATCAATCCCTCTCAGATCATCATGGCAATAAAGAAGATATTCCAAGCCGATGAAATAAGGGCAAATGAGATAGGTCAGCAATACTCGCAATATATGGCAAAGCTGAATCAGCGTCTGTTCTCCAATCCCGATTGGAATGAATGGGGCGAGATATATCGCGAGATGGCACAGTGGGAATTGCGTATTGATGAGGTGAACGATGATGGACTGCGTCAGACCCACTTTCTGGAAAAGCGTAATTGCAATTCTGAATTCACCAGTTATGTAGAACGCAACTACAAAGACTGGCTAAGGACTGATGAGCGTCCCAACCTTAGTTTTGACCTTATATCGCAGTATGTGGCACCTCACTTTGAGTCCAATGTGCCGATCTACTTTATAATCATCGACTGCATGCGCCTGGATCAGTATATGGCGATTCAGCCTTATGTTCAGGAGCTTTTTGAGGAAGAGCTGGATCTGTATTTCTCAATCTTGCCCACTGCTACGCCATACTCCCGAAACTCCATCTTCAGCGGACTCCTTCCCATCGATATTGCCAAGCGCTTCCCAGAATACTGGGTAAACTCGTCGGAGATGGACAACAGCCGCAATCGCAATGAACATCAACTGCTGAACGAGCATATCACAGAACTGGGTTATCAGATGGATCCCAGCTCCAAATATGTGAAGATATTCAACATGGATGAAGGTAATTTCGTGTTGCGCAAGATTGAAACCTGGAGCAAAGAGAACCTGATAGTTCTGGTTTACAACTTCCTGGATCTCTTGGCGCATCACCGTTCCCGCGACCAAATCCTGCAGGAAGCCATACCTCATGAAGAAGGCCTCAGAGCTTTCACCAAACACTGGTTCCTGCATTCATCGCTATATGAAGCCTTGAAACTGATCGCCAAACAAGACGCCATCGTAATCATCTCCACAGATCACGGTTCCATCAAAGTGAATCGCGCCACCCAGGTGATAGGCGATAAAGATACTTCAGTAACCGTTCGTTACAAAGAAGGTAAGAACCTCACTGCTAATGATCGGCACGCTCTCTTTGTGAAGAAACCTGCCGATTATGGCTTGCCTTCAAAGAGCATTGTGGACAACTTTATCTTTGCCAAGGATGATTACTATTTCGTGTATCCCAATAGCTATCACCAGTATCAACGCCAATACAACGGTACTTTCCAGCATGGTGGTGTCTCTATGGAAGAGATGATCCTGCCCATCGTGACCTGCCGCAGTAAAAAGAAAAGATAGGAGGGAATATGTATCTCTCAAATTTCTTGGATACAAGGACAATTCTGCATGAGAGTCAGATTCTTTCCAGAGAACAGATATATCGCATGCTGGTAGAACGTATATCCAAGTACAACCAACTACCTGTCTGCGGTGATAAATTAATCGAGCTGATTATGAAGCGGGACGAACAGAGTAGCACTGCTTATCCCACAGGAATCGCCATCCCCCACATCCGGATGGATGGTTTTCATGACACCGTGATTGGCATGGCTTTTCTGCAGAATCCGCTAATTTATGAGGAAACAAAGGTACATTGGGTCTGCCTCATCATCTCGGATAAAAGCTCGTCTAACCTGTATCTGAACATCGTGGCAAACCTCTTGAATATCTCCAAAGACACTCAGAAAATGGATAACCTGATGAATGCTCATGATGCTGCACAGGTGCTTCATTTCTTCAAAGACCCCGAGATTGTTTTGAAAAAAGAGGTTACACTATCCGATATCATGGTTACAGATATGGTAACAGTACACCCAAAAGCTCTATTGAGCGAATTGAGCGACGCTCTGTGCAGCCGTAACCTATCCTACGTTCCCGTAGTAGATGAAAACAATATCTATATTGGGGAAGTCAGCATATTGAACCTCCTTAAGGTAGGTGTACCGAATTATCTGATGATGCTGGACGATGTAAGCTTCCTGAGGTCATACGAGCCCCTGGAAAAGTTGTTTGAACAGGAAGACATCCTATGCGTTAAAGATGTGATGATACCGGATGGTCGGCATCTCAGCCCAGATACCTCCATCCCCGAAGCAGTATTTGAGATGATTCACAATAAAAAACGCTTCTATTCTGTTGTAGATGAAGAGGGCAAGCTGCAGGGGGTGGTAACTGCCATGGACATCTTTAGAAAAGTAATCAAGGCCTAAAACAAAATGACTCTAATGCTTATCGCTCTAGCCATTTTCGCCATCACATACGTCTTGATTATCACAGAATGGATCAACAAGATGCTGGCCGCACTGATGGGCGGTTTTGCAATAATACTTACTGGTATCGTGCATCAGGAGATTGCCTTTGCCGCCATCGACTGGAACGTTATCTTCTTCCTGATTGGGATGATGCTGGTGATATCTGTGATGCGCCAGACGGGACTCTTTATGTATATGGCCATCCGCATCGCCAAGATAGCAAAAGGCAGACCACTGTCCATCCTGATTCTGATGTATCTGCTTACTACCTTCATCTCTGCTTTCATGGGTAGCGTAACCACCATCATGATCCTGGTACCAATCGTGCTTTTGATCGCCAGTGAACTGAAAATAAGCCCCATTCCCTTCATTATTACCATGGTGATTGGGTCAAATGCCGGTGGCGCTGCCACAATGATCGGAGACCCGCCCAACATCCTGATCGGCTCTGCTACGGACTACAACTTCATGGATTTTCTGCTCAATCTCACACCACCGGTTCTTATAATCACAATATTCTCCGTGGGATTGATCTGGCTACTGTATCGCAAAGGCATGCAAGTTACCAATGAAGACCGCGCCAAACTATTGAGTTACAACGAAAAGAACCTGATTAAGAGTAAGCCCCTGCTGCGGATTAGCCTGATCGTGCTTGTCCTGATGCTTACAGCTTTTGCCCTGCAAGGAGTATTACATATTGAGACCGCCACCATTGCCATGAGCGCAGGACTCTTTTTACTGGTGATTTCTGACCGCAAGAAGGTAGAACACATCCTTTCCGACGATGTGGATTGGGTAACCATCTTCTTCTTTATGGGACTGTTTATGATCGTGGAATCTTTGGTGGAGACTGGCTTTATCAATATGATAGCGGAAGGAGTGATGATGATCAGCAAAGGAGAACCCCGCTCCACATCGATGCTGATTCTGTGGATCTCCGGGGTCTTCAGTGCGTTTATCGACAACGTACCGTTTGTGGCAGCCATGATCCCGGTGCTGGAACGTTTGGGCATCCTGATAGGAAAACCCGAAGTGATGCATCCCATCTGGTGGTCTTTGGCACTGGGCACTTGCCTGGGGGGAAACGGTACACTCATCGGTGCTTCAGCGAACATCGTGGCGGCGGGCATTGCCAATCGCAACGGCTTTCACATCAGCTTCAAAGAATTCACCAAAATCGGAGTTATCTTTACTTCAAGCTCCATAATCCTGAGTACCTTATACATACTGCTGAGGTATTATTAACAGCTGAATCTGACCGCAGGATCGGTCTGAGCCACAGCCTTATATCCTGCTAACTGGCATAGCCTTCAAAAAAAGCTTGCCAAAAGTAGCATAATTTGTTTTTAGGTTATTATATAATCCATATGAGGACGGATATCAAATGAAACGGCTTGCAATATGCATTCTGGCATTATTTACGCTATTTGGATGCGTGCATTATGAAGAAGAGCTCTGGCTGCATCGAGACGGCTCAGGCAAGGCAAAGCTATGCTTGATCAACCGCTCACCCTATGAGAACACGGAAGAGATTTTGCGCAAGGCAGATCTTCCGGGCATCAGCCTTGTAAGCTACGATGTAAGTCGTCAGGGTCAGAACGTGATATATGATATTGTCTTCAAATTCCAAGACATAGAATCCTTCAACAATGTAAATGACCAGTTGGGCGCTGCAGATTTTTGGGGCAAGATTACTCTAAACAAAGAGCCGGGGCGGCGCATCACTTTCAAGCGCAGAATTGCTCTGGGCAGCCAGGATAATGATGATGAATTGGAAAGCTTCTTCACCCAGATGTCGGGAGAAGGGCTTACCTGGACTTATAAACTGAACGTTCCCTGGGAGATAGTGGATACCAATGCCCTGCCGGAAAACGTGGATGTGAAAGGCAAAAGCATCTTGTGGAAATACGATACTGCTCAGATGTGGAATTCTCACGAGTTTATGACTGCGGAGTTTCGTAAGGAACTGCCGTGGTTCGTTTTTGTGATTGGCTTTATAGGGCTTTTCCTGATTGTGTTTGTGATCTTTTGGCTATTCAAAATCAGCCGTAAATCACATCTGTTGGAGCGTCTGAAACACCAATCCTAATGCGCTTCAAACCAGTTTTTGCCCACTCCGGTGTCAACCGCCAGCCTTACGATCTTACGATAATCTGAAGGCATAGCGTCCTCCATCTCTTTCTGTACCAAGCTGATAGCCTCTTCCACATAGTCTTTGCGCACCTCAAAGACCAGCTCATCGTGAACCTGCATAATCATCTTTATGCGCTCATCATCCCGTATTGTAGCATGGATACTTAGCATCGCTCGTTTGATGATATCGGCGGCGCTTCCCTGGATGGGCATATTTACCGCCACCCGTTCTGCTTCGCTTCGGATACCCTGGTTTTTACTGTAGATTCCAGGGAGAGCCAACACTCTGCCAAAGAGCGTACGCACTTGTCCTTCGGCCTTGGCTTGAGCAATGCAAGCCGCCCGGTACTCCCGTATTGAAGGAAATTGGGCAAAATATCTCTCTATCATTGCTTTTGCCTCGGCCGCGCTGATGCTGAGTTCACTGGCCAGCTTCCTCTGTCCCATACCGTACAAGAGGCCAAAATTGATGGTTTTTGCTGCCCGGCGCTGCTCGGAACTCACCGCATCTACGGATATTCCGCCTATCTGTGCAGCGGTCTGGCGATGGATATCTACATTGTCCCTGAAAGCCTGTAACAGCATTTGGTCTCCGGACATCAATGCCAAAAGGCGAAGCTCTATCTGAGAGTAATCCGCCGCCAGGATCACGCTGGAATCGTCCCCTGCAACAAAGGCTTTGCGTATCTCTCTACCGATCTTGGTCCTTACCGGGATGTTCTGCAGATTAGGGTTGGTGGAAGACAATCTCCCGGTGGAGGCCACGCACTGATTGAAGGAGGAATGGATGCGGCCGGAATTGGGATTCACCAGCTTTGGCAACGTACTTACATAGGTGCTTTCCAACTTCACCAGCTGCCTGTATTCGATGATCTTGCCTGCGATCTCATATTCTTCCGAGAGTGCTTCCAATACGCTGTTGTCGGTAGAATATCCGCTTTTGGTCTTCTTCTTTGCAGGCAGCCCCAAATCTTCAAACAAGAGTTTTGCCAACTGTTGCGTGCTATTCAGGTTAAATTCGTAACCCGCTGCTTCATAAAGCTCCTCGCTGAGGCTCTTGATCTGCTCATTCAGATGGTGCGAGATGTCTGCCAGGATCCTCTCATCGATGCTTACACCATTATCTTCCATCTTCATCAGTACGGGCAAGAGCGGTATATCCATCTGATAAAACACATCGCGGGCAGGGCTTTTTGCAATGCGATCCTTATAGATTTCATACAGCCGAAAAGCCGCCCAAGCATCTTCCGCAGAATAAAAACATGCATCATGTTGAGACACAAGATCAAAGCTGATCTGCTTTTTGCCACTACCAATCAAAGCCGAGATCGGCAACATGGTATAATTCAGTTCCTGTTTCGCACATTCATCCAAAGAAAAGCTGAAACTACCGGCATCTAGGATGTATGCGGCAATCATGGTATCGAAGTATTTCATGGGTATTTGCCAGCCATATCGCGTCAGCACCATGAAGTCATACTTGAGATTGTGTCCTATTATCTCTTTGCCTTTCAGCGCTTTGTGCAGTGCTTCCAAGCTCTCCTTCAAGGGTAGATTATCCTCCATCTGATGTCCCAGAGGCAGGTAATATGCCCGCTCCGGCCGCGTACAAAGCGAAATCCCCACCAGATTCGCCTCCCTGGCATCCAGAGAATCCGTCTCCGTATCCAGGCTGACTACTGCGACTCCGGAGATCTCTTTTAGCACACTGTCCAGATCGTTCACAGTTACTAATTGCACTTCGAAGGGAGCTTTGGAACCTGCCTCAATCTCAGGAGCAAGCGAATCCGGAACCGGGTTGGTAAAGATGTCGGCCTGCTCTTCTTTGATGCTTTGTACAGGTTCATTGGCATGGATGCGCGCTTCTATCTTCTTCTGTAAACTGCTAATCTCGTAGCGTTTCAATAGCGGCAAGGATTCGGAAAGCCGGGCAGCATCAAAAGAGAGTTCTTCCGCCCGAGGTATTTCCAACTTGGCATCCCGTACTATCCGTGCCAAATGCTGCGAGAGGTAGGCATTGTCTTTGTTCTCTTCCAATTTCTGGCGATACTTCGGCTCTACCTTGTCCAAATCCGCATAGATCGCATCCAGACTCTCATGCTGCTGCAAAAGCTTAGTGGCAGCCACAGGTCCTATGCCTCGTACCCCCGGGATGTTGTCAGAGCTATCCCCTACCAGGGCCAAATAATCCACAAATTGATCCGGTCGTACGCCATATTTTTCGAGCACCGCTGCTGCATCCATTATGTGGTCTTTCATGGGATCATACATCACCCCCGCTTCATCCACCAATTGGCAATAATCCTTGTCGCTGGTTACGTACACAATGTCAAATCGATCCCGAAAATGCGTTCCAAGAGTGCCCAAAGCATCATCTGCCTCATAGCCGTCTGCTCCGATCTGCGGCACTTTGATGAGGCGGAAGAACTCAATTACCGGCTCTATCTGACTCTGCAGATCATCCGGCATCGGGGGGCGGTTTGCCTTGTAATCTTTGTAGTCCTGATGTCGAAAAGTAGCTGCTTTACGGTCAAACGCTATTGCCACATAGGCGGCATCCATCTTGTCCACAAGGGTGATGAAGGAATTCAATACACCAAAGATGGCAGAGGTGTTCTCCTGTTTGCTGTTTATCAGCGGATTGCGGATGAAAGCAAAGTAGGCGCGATACAATAGCGCCGTACCGTCGATAAGATACAGTTTATCTTTCATTTTGTCCCACCATCTTTTTGTTACTCAGTGCTTTGCCATGGGCAGTTATGCTCTGCTCAAGGCTGAATATTCTTCAGCTTTTGTAAAGAAAAATCTTCCCTACGCACCAAAAAGACGCTAGTATAGTATGCTGATCTTCAGATGATAAAGTTATGTCGAAGCTGATATAATCGAGTTCTTGTCGAGTGAACACTAGATGATAACGGTTTTATCTTGATCAACAAAGGAGAGTCCAAGGAGGGAGGAAAGCACTTTAAGAGGAGATCGGAATGGAGGGACTAACTATTCCTTGCTGCGCGGATGCCCCTTTTCATAGGCTTCTTTGATCTCTTCCAGAGTAAGGTGAGTGTAGATCTCGGTGGTGGAGAGTTTGGAATGCCCCAGCATTTCCTGAATGACACGCAATTCTGCACCTCTGGAGAGTAAATGAGTGGCAAAGGAGTGCCGGATAGTGTGCGGAGAGTAGCCCTTATCCCGTGCGATAAGATCCAGGTAGCGGGAGAGAATTCTGTTCAGTTGCGTCCGGTCAAAATCTTTGCCGGATTTGGTGAGAAAAACGCGGTTGGAGCTGTATTCATAAACCAGCATATTTCTCTTTTCCAGATACTGTTTCAAAGCGTCAAAGGCCTTTGATCCCACGGGAATCATTCTTTGTTTTTTGCCCTTGCCCATTACCCGGATTATCCGGCGGCGAAAGTCGATATCCTCCAGGCTGAGATTTGCCAATTCCATCAAACGCAGGCCGCAGCTGTAGAGCAGCTCCAGCATTGCCAGGTTTCTGATACCAAAGATGTCTGAAGTATCTGGTATTTTTAGGAGCAGTTCCATCTCTTCTTCGCTGAAGACCTTTGCCAGGGGAATCTCAAACTTCGGCCTACGAATCCCGCGCATCGGGTTATCGCTTCTAAGTCCCCGGTATTTCAGAAATTTGAACCATGAGTTCAAGGAGGCAAGTTTGCGAGCTAGGCTGCGGTTGCAATCCGGCAAACCGGAAAGCCACTGCAGGAAGGCGCGGATGTGGAGCTTTTGAATATCGGCTGGATTTTGCAGTTGAAAGGACTCCAGCAAGAAGCTGGCAAACTGTTCCAAATCGCTCTGATAGGCATCCAGAGTATGCTGACTTTTACCCTCCAATTTCAGGTATTGCCTGTGTTTTTCAATCCACTCTTTCATGCAAAAAAACTCCTTATCTACTGCTATGCACATTTTTTGCTTGCCTTAATCCTTGTCTATAGAAAACTTGCTCAAGTGAAATGGAGGTAATATGAACCATCATATAGATTGCAGTGCCAGCTTAGGAAAAGATGTTACGATCGGTTTCAACAGCGTGATACTGGAAAACGTGACAATAGGCGATAACTGCCTGATAGGCCACAATGTAGTTATTCACGCCAATAGTGTCATCGGAGCAAATGTGCGCATCGATGACAATGTGATAATCGGCAAGAAACCTCTTTCCTCTCCGCGCAGCATATTCAAGATTCCCGAAAACCTGGCTCCGGCAAAGATCGGCAGCTATTGTCAAATCGGTGCGAATGTGGTGATATATGTGCAAAGTGAGATCGGTGAACGCAATCTGATAGCGGATATGGTCACCATTCGCGAAAATGTGAAAATAGGCGATTTGAACATCATCGGACGCAACGTAACCATCGAAAACTATGTTGAGATAGGTTCTCGCAACAAATTCGAGACAAACTCCTATATTACCGCATATTCGAAGATTGAAGATTACTGTTTTGTGGCGCCCTGCGTTGCCACCAGTAATGATAACTATATGGCTCGCGATCCAGAACGCTTTAAACACTTCCAGGGCATCACCATGAAAAGCGGTGCCCGCATCGGTGTGAATGCCACCATCCTTCCCGGAAAGACCATCGCCACAGACGGCACAGTGGCTGCAGGAGCGGTTGTCACCCGGGATGTAGAAGCAGGCAAGATCATGGTTGGCAACCCCGCCAAGGCGTTTCGCAATGTGCCGGAATCCCAACTGCTAAAGAATAATATGGATAAGTAATGAAAACTCTGGTAATAATACCCACTTACAACGAAGTAGAAAACATCGAATGCCTGCTGGGCATATTGCTGAAGAACAATCCGGATCTGGAAATCCTGGTGCTGGACGACAATAGCCCGGATGGGACTGCCGGGGTAGTGAAACGGATGATGGAGCAGGAAAACAGAATCCATTTGATTGAGAGACCCAGAAAAATGGGATTGGGCTCAGCTTATGTTACCGGCTTTAAATACGCTTTGGATAGCGGCTTTGAATACATTATGGAGATGGATGCCGATTTTTCGCACAATCCGGACGATGTCCCGCGCCTTATAGAAGCTGCGCAGAAATATGACCTCGTGATTGGCTCTCGGTATTCAAACGGTGTAAACATCATCAACTGGCCTTTCAAACGTCTGTTGATCAGCTATTTTGCCTCAAAGTATGTCAGGATCATCACATCCATGCCCATCAAAGATCCCACTGCCGGATTCAAATGCTTCCGGCGCAAAGTATTGGAAAGCATAAACCTGGACAAAATTCTCTCTGATGGCTATGCTTTCCAGATCGAGATGAACTTTCGTACTTGGGCAAAGGGTTTCCGCATCAAGGAGATTCCCATTGTCTTTACCGAGCGCATCAACGGTGTATCCAAAATGAACAGACATATCGTATGGGAAGCAGCCTGGATGGTATGGCACCTGCAGTTCCGTAAAATACTGGGCACACTGCATTAGGAGGCAGATCTTGAAGAAATTCATTGTAGTACTCTCTTTCGTACTCTTGGCTTTTAGCCTTGCAGGGATAACGATTCCTCGCGTTTACGTGCAGAAACTGGTACTGAACGATGGCAGCAATCCCGTGGTGACAGCCACAGAGAAGAAAAGTGCAAACGAGTATGTACTGCGTGCATGGATGCAGGCCAATCCCGATGAAGTAATCTCCACCGAAACGCATCCCATTCATACTATTGCCATCAAAGAAGTTGGAGACGGTATGAAGTTTTCCAAAACCGTGATAGTAAGTATCCAATTGGGCAATTTCAAACGCCAATGGCAGGCCGGAGACACGATGCACATGATGCTGACCCATAAAGCCAGCGGACAGACCAAAGGCTGGCAAATAGTCATCCCGGAAGGAACAAACCTGATCAAGCTCTTGGATGAACCGCTCGTGATTCCTCCATACAAACAGAAGTAACATGCTGGAAAGAATAAACAATCCCGCCCTACAAACGGATGAAACTGAATTTGACCACGCACTGAGACCGCGAACTTTAAGTGACTTTGTAGGACAGAATCACATCAAAGAACAGCTGGACATCAGCATCCAAGCAGCCCGCCTGAGGGGTGAACCGTTGGATCATGTACTGTTTTATGGCCCTCCCGGACTGGGCAAGACCACACTGGCATCCATAATTGCCCGTGAAATGGGGGTAAACATCACAGTATCCAGCGGTCCTGTAATCGAAAAACCATCGGATTTGGCGGGCATACTCACCAATCTGGGCAGGCAGGAAGCACTTTTCATCGATGAAATCCACCGTCTCTCACACGTGATTGAAGAGTACATCTATCCTGCCATGGAAGACTACGAGATGGAGATCATTCTGGATAGCGGACCTTCGTCACGCACGCTGAAGATACCCATCGAGCCTTTCACTTTGATAGGGGCCACCACTCGCGCCGGATTGCTGACACCGCCATTGAGAGACCGTTTTGGTATTGTACTGAGGTTGGATTATTACGACCAGGCATCCATCGAGCGCATCATCAAACGCTCTGCCATGCTCTTAAACATTCCCACCGATGAGCAAGGAGTGCAAGAGTTGGCACGCCGCAGCCGGGGTACGCCACGCATCGCCAATCGCTTGTTGCGCCGGGTACGGGATTATGCCCAGATCAGAGGAGACGGCATCATCACACTGGAGATAGCCAATGCTGCTCTCACGATGCTGCAGGTGGATCATGCAGGATTGGATGAGATGGATAAACGCATATTGGCAACTATCATAGAGAACTACCGTGGCGGTCCGGTAGGCATCAAGACCATTGCTACCGCCATCGGCGAGGATTCCGGAACCATCGAGGAGATATTTGAGCCTTATCTGGTGCAGCAGGGCTTTTTGGAGCGTACTACACAGGGTCGCAAGGTTACTTTCAAAGCCTATCGCCACCTGGGTCTCAGCCCCATCGCGGAACAAGCTGAGATATTTTAGAGATACATGGGCTACAGGAAAAACATAGGTCACAACCTCTTTACGCAAGCTCTGAAGATCATCTTTGGAGTAGTGACCGGCATAGTAGTTGCCCGGGCGTTGGGGCCTGTACGCCAGGGTTATGTAGCCTACATCATCCTGATATTCACCCTATTGGGCAATTTTGGACATCTGGGCATCACATCCGCTGCAGCCTTCCATCAGAAACGGAGCAACGTCGAGCGGATGGTGATCTACAGTACAAACATGAATGTTTTAGGCTTCCTCTCCGTGTTTTTCATAACAGTAGTGATCTTGCTGAAATACTTCGGGATTATAATGCAGGATTACAATTGGCTAATGGTAATCGGCGGCCTGGTGATGATGGTATCCTACTTCTTTATCGGGCACCATCAAGCGTGGCTAACTGGTGACGAACGCATCATTCTGAACAATCAGATCGGATTGATATCCTTCTTTGTGAAAAGCGGGGTGATAGTCCTGCTGTGGCTGTTGGGCATGCTGACCGTACAATCATTCTTCTTCACTACGGTAATTGCCTTGCTATTATGGTTCATTCTCATCCAAATCAAGCTGAAAGAAAACTACTCTGCTGGGATATCGATTCCCCTTATAAAGATGGAATTCGCCTATGGTAGTGTGTCCTGGGCCTCTGCGCTGTTTTCTTACATGCATTACAGGGTAGATCAGATCATGATCAAGAACTATCTGGGCACGGAAGACCTGGGAATCTACACCATCGCCGTAACTATTGCCGAACTGATGTTTTTATTGCCCAATTCCATCAATATCGCCCTCACGGGTAGGCTCTTCAACCTTCCTGAAGGAGATGACGGCAAGGAGCTTTTGGCACGCACAAACCGCATCAGCTTCAGCATCTGCATTGGCTTGTGTCTCATAGCAATCCCCGGCAGTCTGCTAATCCCCTGGGTATATGGAGCGGATTACGCTTTGGCGACACGTCTGATGCTGATCCTCTTGCCCGGCATCCTCTTTGCCTGCATTCCCAAAGTGGTCTCTCCATGGTTTTTCTGCTCCGGAAGGCCCAAAGTACATCTATACATCACTCTTGGCTGCCTGATCCTAAACATCATCCTGAATATGGTCTTCATCCCCCTTTGGGGAAGCCAGGGCGCAGCATTTGCATCCAGTATCTCCTACATCCTTTATGGAATCTACTATCTGGTAATTCTGAAAGTTGGCGATGGCTTCAGCATAAAAGAGATGATGCTGCCAACCCACCGATCTTGCCATACTGCTCAATCTGAGACGTAAATGATAAAAAGTAAAAGCGGCTGGGAACAGCTCTCGAACCTTCATTTTATAGGTTATCTCTATGATGATGAGGGCAATAAGGCAGATCTAAGTGATATATTTCAACGCTTTAGCGAGGGAAAAAGCATCCCGGAGATAGAAGCCGAGTTACAGAAGGCAAATGGTTGTTTCGCGATGGTGATCGAGGGGAAGGACTATGTATTGGCCGCAGTGGATCGCATCCGTTCCATCCCGCTGTTTTGGGACTGTGAGGGCAATGTGGCAGATAGTAGCGAAGCCTTACATCATCTGGATATCGATACCCTCAAATCCGGTGATCCCATGATATTAGCAGAATTTTTGATGACGGGATATGTGTGCCGGGATGAGACTTTGGACCCTAATGTAAAACAAATCCCGGCAGCCAGTTATCTGCTGATCAACAAGGGAGAAATGCCGCGGCTGCAACGGTATTATACATACGTTCAGCCAGAAGTTAGCGACAGCAGCACGGAAGAGCTGTGCCAAAGGCTGCATGTACTGCATCAACAAGCAATAAACAGGTTAATACACTCGCTTGAAGGACGCCCTGCGGTAATACCTTTGAGCGGTGGATACGACTCCCGCCTGATTGCCTATCTTCTTAAACAAGCGCAGTATCCCAAGATATTCTGCTTCACATACGATGCCAAAACGAGCCCGGAAGTTCGCATTTCCCAAAAAGTGGCAAAATACCTGCAAATTCCGTGGATATTTGCCGAGCACAGCCGGGATAGCTGGTTTCAGGTATATTTCTCGGAAGAGCGTAAGCAGCATTATAAACACGCTGTAAATGCTGTATCCAGCGCTCATATCCAGGATTGGCATGCAGTGCGGGACATGCAAAAGAAAGGCTTGATTCCAGCCGATAGCGTGTTTATCCCCGGTCATTCTGCGGATCTGCTGCAAGGCGCTCACATGCCGCCACTGTACATGGAACAAGAGAGCTTCAGCGATGCAGAGATTATCGGGCAGATTAGCAAACAGCATTACAGTCTGTGGCGAGATTTATCACCACTGTGGCACGAGAGATTTGCCCAAAGGATAAAAGAGACCATCGATATCCCCAAAGAAGCGGATGCTCGTTGGACTGCGATGCTTTGCATGGATTGGAATATCTGTGAGCGGCAGGCGAAATTCATCGTGAATTCGGTGCGTGTCTATGAATATTTTGGTTACCAGTGGTGTTTGCCCTTGTGGGATGCTGAGCTTATGGATTTTTGGGCGAAAGTTCCGCTTCATCTGCTGGTGGGCAGGAAGCTTTGGCATATATATCGCCAAAAGTACCTTCCGATTCCACTCCCCGCCTTTCGGGATTTCAACATTCCGATGCGAATCCGTAACAAACTGCTGCGCATCGTGTTTGGAGAGATTATGAACATCCGCTACGGACGCTTTGCCCCATATCGTAATCCCATCCAATATGCCTCAGAAAAGGTAAATAGCTATCTTAGGGATGATCTTCAGTATCCGGATTTTATTGATCCCCGTCGCCCCCTGTTACGCTGTCAGATAAATGCGATACAGGCTTTACGTGCGATTTATGAACTATGAATAGTCCAAAATGCTGCCCTCACCTCTGTGACTCGTCAAGGCATGAATGACGTTTTGCTACTGGACAGCCACACCCAAATTTGGCAGATAATCTACCGAATAGCTCTAGGGCTTTATTCCTCCTCTGGTTTATCTATACTTGAACCAGTTATTATCGGGTTATCATCTAGCGGGCACTGAATGATAACAGCTTTATATCAGCTTCGGAAATGCTTGATATAGAGGGGATGAATATCACGCAGATTCAGAAGTTCCCTTCGGTCGCTGTGGCAATACTGAGATTACTACACTAAGTTTAACTTGGATAATGCGATTGAAGTCCATTTGACCTTATGTGTCTTATTGTATACCTATATGTTATAAATTAAGCGGACTTCAATATCTGGGGTAGATTCTATGCATTGCCCGATTCCAAGCCTCCCTTAATTTGTTTTACATATATAGATAGCATAGGTGTCTTGAACTCCGTATATTATTTGGCTTTATCCGAAGCTGCCGTTTAGCTTCAGGGTGATGCCAGTGCTTTGGGGCTTGACCATATTCTGATACAGAACCGCTTTCAGACTAAAACCCCGCCATTGATATGTGCTTTCAAACTCCGCCCGAAGCGTGGAATCTCCCAGAATCTCATAGCCCTCATCGTTGTCCTGATACAGTATCATCTTGTAATTCACGCTGGAACTTGCGGCTATGCCCACCTTCATCTTGAGAACCCGATGCCGGTAACCAATGTGTTGAGCCCAATATGAACCGCTGCGAAGGCTTGCATTATGCTTTTGGTGATGATAACGAGCCTTCATCTGGATATCCCAAACGGGATTGAGCTGGTGTTCAGCAGACAGAGCAAAGCGCCAGTGGTTGGGACGGCTATCCGCATATGTGGAATCTACCATTGCAAGGATTTCTCTGTCAATCGTCTTGATGACCATGCTAAGCATGCTGTGTTGATCGCGATAAGTGAGTTTCAGGCTGTTATGAGCCAGCCAGTCGGGATCGGATACATCTCCCCGGCGATTGTTCAGCACAGTTCCAAAGGCGATGTTCATGTGTTTCAAGGCTTGATAGCCGATCTCTGCCCGGAGTTCTTCCCGCCTATCCAGAGAGCTGATCAGCATGGCTTTAGAAGCATAAGCAGGACGTTGATAGCGCTTCATCATGGTGTAAGCCCACATACTCTGCACTTTTCCCTGGCTGAATTGCCAGTCCGCCTTTAGTGAAGGAGAGCCATCTTGCAGCACCAACTCTGTCATTAGCCTATGATGCTTGGTATGCATACCCAGATACGCACTGAAAGCATGAAGCAAAGAGTCCGTTTCAGCATTTACAAAGCCACGGTCGTAACCCTGGCGATAGTAAAGAGCTCCGGCTGCGGTATGCTCCTCTGCATAGTATAAGCCTATAGCACCGATTCTTTCCCAGCTTGAATTCAGGTAATTCCGTTTATTTTTAGGCAGTTGTGAGATGTTGCCTTCATTTAAAACCACATCCCGATCCACTTGCGAAAGCGCAGCCAATAGTCCCCAATTTCCCTTATTCAGATTGAATGCCAGTCCTGAAAGCGAAAAAGTTTGGGGATTGGGTGGATTGAGCAGAGCGGGAGTATAAGTGCTTCTATTTAAAAGCAGTCCGTTTCCCCAGGATACTCTATATGCACCTAGCACAGCATAATCCCGAAACATTAGCTGCAGATTAGCGAGAGTGCTGTTTTCCCCCCGCAATCCGCCCCGCACTTGCCAATTGTCCTTTTTCAGATGCAGGTAACCGCTTGCACTGTTGCTGCCGGTGTGGGATCCGGAGATGGAGAAGGCAGTGTTGAAAGGCTCATAAGTTCTATAATAGTCATCTGTTACGGCGTCAATCAACTCGTCCTGCGCCAATTCCGGAAAGCCCAGTAATTCACCGGGAAGGCTTTGAGCACAAAGCCCGGAGCAGATCACCAGAAAGACTAGCCCCAGGGCAGCTTTCACCAATAGATATCCAGTGAGACCGCATGTCCCGGATCCAGCGTGCTATGGCTGCGGATCGAATACATCAGACTCCAGGTGTGTGTATTCACCTGAACGCCCATACCAAAACGATTGGGATCGCTTTGCCAGGAGCCGTAAAGGGTGATCAAACTGAGAAGGTTAGCGGTAACAGCTACGCGAAAATAGTCATTCTGTTCCTTCTGTTGCACATATCCCAGGGCTGCATCCAAGTCTTCACTGAGACTCCCCTTCAAGCTATACGCAGTCTGTTGAAGTGGGCTTTTGCATCGCAAGAGCTTGATCTCAGCGGCATAACTGCCTCTATTGAAAGCTGTACCCAGATCGTAATACCATTCGTATTCGCCGTCCTCACCAGCTACAGAGTCGTAAATCATATGCCCGGTAGCGCCCACGCTAATACCCCGGAGGAGGTAATGTGCGTTCAGATAGGTATTGTGCTTGGTATAGTCTGAATGATATAGATAGCTATTCCCAACCCCGATGAAGAGATTATTCAAACTTATCGCATTATGCAGGCCATAAATGCTAATATCCGGTGAATTGAAGGGACGCATATAGTTTGTGCAAAAGCCTCTGATCTGCATCACCGGAGAGATACGGTAATCCGCCACCGAATTCGAGAGTAGGCTAAGCCCGGAGAGGGCATTGGCCATGGCTGAATCTTCGTCTATCGACGCTGCCAGAGGAAGCACACAGATGAGCAGCATCCACAGAAGGAAGCGCTTCATCTCAATACAGGGCGAGCTCGCTTTCAGGATCGAAGAAATGCGCCTTCACCATATCTACGGTTACGGGAAGTACGGCACCAACCTTGGGCAGTTCCTTGGGATCAAATCTGGCAACAAAGCTGTATTGCCTGGTTTTCAATACCACGTGAAATTCGCTGCCCAGCGGCTCAACGAGATCACAAACCGGGTTGAACTTCTGAGGATATTCTGCCATGCTGTCGTGGCGGGCATCATAGATGTCCTCGGGGCGAATACCCATGATAATGGCCTTGTTCTCATATTTTTTGAGCTTTGTAGCCTGATCAGGAGTGAGGGTGAGCTGATAATCCGTGCTGTCGAAGCAAAGAGCGCCGTCTTTTGCTACAAGCTTGCCGGTAACCATATTTATGGCAGGACTACCGATGAAACCTGCCACAAAGACGTTTATGGGATTGTTGTATATATTCAATGGACTGTCTATCTGATGGATGATGCCGTCCTTCATCACCACGATGCGATCTGCCATAGTCATGGCTTCCACTTGGTCGTGAGTAACATAGATCATGGTGTTTTCCAAGGTCTGGTGCAGCTTCACGATCTCTGCGCGCATGGCCACACGCAGTTTGGCATCCAGGTTTGAAAGGGGTTCATCAAAGAGGAATACTTTAGGATTGCGCACGATGGCTCTGCCTACGGCAACACGCTGACGCTGACCGCCAGAGAGTTGTGCAGGCTTGCGTTTCAGCATGCTCTCTATGCCCAAAAGAGAAGCAGCTACATCTACTTTTTTGTTGATTTCCGCCTTGCTTTCACCACGTAACTTCAGAGCAAAAGCCATGTTGTCAAACACTGTCATATGGGGATAGAGAGCGTAGTTTTGAAACACCATAGCGATATCGCGATCCTTAGGCGGCTTGTTGTTTACCAGGTTATCACCTATATAAATATCCCCGCTGGAGATTTCTACCAAACCGGCAATCAGGCGCAACACAGTAGTTTTACCGCAACCCGAGGGGCCTACTAACACCATAAACTCCTTGTCTTCAGCTACAAAACTAACGTCCTTTACAGCGTGGAAACCGTTATCATAATACTTGTTTAGATTCTTTACGACTATCTTTGCCATGGCATTCTCCTTATCAGGAAAGGAATTTCGCTTATGTGTTGTTTGTCAAGCAGGATTTTTCTCGGGCATATACACTTCGACCCGGTTACGCCCGTTCTCTTTGGCTACATACAAGGCTTTATCGGCATGCTTCACATATTGCATGAGGTCATTGAATTCAGTAGCAGAATACATCAAATTGCAGGCCAGGCCTATGCTAATCGTTATCTTTATTTTGTGTCTTTGATACTTGAAGGTACTTGCTTCTATCTCAGTCCGCAATTCCTCCATCATAGCCAAGCACTTATCGGGCATAATATCAAACAGCACCACGAGAAACTCTTCACCTCCGTAGCGGATGATTATATCACTCTTGCGGAAGGCTTTGCCCAACATCTTCCCCAATTCCTGCAGGACAAGATCCCCGGCAGCATGCCCATAGATATCGTTTACCTTCTTGAAGAAGTCTATATCCATCATAGCAAAACTAACCGTAGCTTTATGCCTGAAAGCCAGCGCAACGATCTGAATCAGGTTGTTTTCCATGTATCGTCTATTACGCAAACCGGTTAGAGTATCTCTGAGAGAGAGCTCGCCCAGCTCCCGGTATAGCTCGTCAATCCGGTCGAAATTTGCCTGCATGTTTTCCACATAGCTGTTGTTTCGCATACTGGTCTGGTGACTGAGATCCAGATAGAGTTTATCCATATAGCCGATACACACTTTGTAGTCACGATTGCTTACATGCATCCTCAGGTATTTCGATATGCCAATCAGACGCTCCCAGCATTTATACAGATAGTAGTTTGACGATTTGAAGCTCTGGATGCTATCCCTGAAATTTTCATTCCTGCCGCTCACATAGTTGCCGGCAAAGAAATGCAGCGCATGCAGTTGCTCCGCATTCAGCATACTCTCTTTGAGGGACATAAGCTCGTTTAAAAGCTGCATCTTCGCTTCCGGCAAAGTCATCCTGTCGTCCATGGAAAACAGTTCGTAACCCACGATGGCGCTATTCACGTTCTGATGACTCTTTACAATCGCATAGAGGTTGTTCAACAGAGCCCGATAATATGGAGTAGGCCTCAGAATGTCCAGTGAGCTAATCCAACGGCCCATCAGGAATAAAGCGCACTCTTCACCTTCATTGCGGAAAATATGAGTAGTGAGTTTCAAGAGGATCCTGATTTTGGCTTCCACATTGCTGAATGCATCCATGATCTTGAAACGGCATATCTGATATAGAGTGTAGAAACTGAGATGTTCTTCGGTAATCTCCTGCTCCAATTCCGTGGCCAGAGCAGCGGCGGCATCGAAGTGCTTAATTTCCACAAACAGATAGAGGAGTTGCAGCTTATCAAACAGCTTGATCACTGATGCATTTTTATTAAAGTAATGTGAGAGTATCTCCAGGATCTGCCCATAGAAGGGAGATTGTTCCAGCACAGGCAGATGATTCATGATCACAAAGAACTTGTAGAGCTCACTATCATGGTTCTTGCGCGGTTTGCTCAAAGCTTTAAAACAGGCATCGAAGAATACTGCAATAATTGCTATAAAGCGCTGGGGATCCTCGATCATGTTGAGATGCTGTACTGTTAGATTCACCAGGCTTTCAATGTTATCTTCGAGGTTGGAGGAGTCTTTATCGAAGAGTTCGCCGGCTAAACGTTGAAGCTCCGCGACAGCCCGGGGCTTAATCTCGCTCATTTCAGGGATATCGTAGGGCAATTTCATCGTTCATTCTCTTTAGATGGGACAAATCTAAAGACCTTCTCACCCGGTTTCGTAAGGCCAAACTGTTCCCGGGCTGCTTTTTCGGCAGCCTCCGGATCCGTCTTCAAGCGCATGTTTTCTCTGGCCAGAGAGTCGTTTACCGCTTTCAGAAATTCAGCTTCTTTCTCCAAACCTTCCACTTGGCGCTTCAACTGGTAGGTATTCCAGAAGCTGTTTCTGCCTAGCACCAAGATCCAGAGTATGAGGAGCACTATGGCGATTGCGTAAAGATAGGACAAAATCCGGGGACTTTCCCTGGACTTCACTTTCATCGTGTAAACCTCTGTGCAATAAAAGATTTGTGAATATCTATGGCTTGTGTGGGGCAGAGTTCATGACAACACATGCACTTGATACATTTATCTCTATTCACCATGGGATAGCCGTTGTCCTGCCAGGAAACAGCCTCCACCGGACAACTGCGCACGCATACACCACAACGCACACAACGCGAGCTAACCACCGGATAGTAGTAATATACTTGTTTAAAAGCATAGCGTAGTGCTTTGGGCAAGTAGATTAAACCGGTTTTACTAAGCTTCACTATGCGGGTATCCACACCGGGAATTGAGTGATGCAAAAAGCTATGTGGAACTTGGATCTGCGAAGGGATGATGCCCTCCATATGCAGAGCATCCCAGAGATAGGGCACGTCTTTGATTTTGAGCCCCATCATGCGTGAGGCCACCGTATCCAGCGCCGGAATGCTGGATGAACCCATCAAAAGTCCAAAATGCCTGGGATTCCCCGCCGATGGTCCTGCTCCGTCCATCCCCATGATGCCGTCGATGATATTATAAGTGATCTTGGAGCGGCAGAGACCATAGATGGCAAGTAGCAACCTGGCGAAGCTTCTGGTATCCGGATTCTGCCGGTGATATTCACTTTTCACCATGCCCGGAACCAAGCCATAAAGATTCTTCAGGGCTCCAGTATAAGACATCAGGGAATGAGTTTTGTACTTCGCTACGTTTATCACGATTCCGCATTTGAACAGTGCTTCGGAGATCTTTACCTCAGTTCCCTCATAGTTCAATTCACGATACTTTTCTGTGGACAGGTTTACCAAGCGGATGGGATAGCGATCGGCAAGATCCTGCAGACCACAGGTTTCCCACACTTTCTTCACGGATACAGAGCCCCCGGGGCTATCTCCCAACCATACCTCTTTCTTGAGTGCCAGGAAATAGCGGATAATGGCTTCAAGAACCATCGGGTGAGTGGTTACGGCGCGCTCCGGCGGATAAGCTCCCAAGAGATTTGGCTTTATCAATACCCGCTTGCTGCGTCGTACTTTATTGTCTTTAAGTTCTGAAAACCAAGCCTTTACAGCATCTTCCAGTATGGGCAGATCATAGTTTTCTATGGCTCTTATCTGTACTATGGGATGCTTCATCGTCTTTCTGGCAACTCTTTGGAAAAGAAGGTGTTTAGCTTTATCCCAAGCCCGATATTAAACTGAGTTTGAGGGTTGTCCCCAATAATACAATGCATGATGGATGCATCGATCTTACCATGCTTGAATAGGTAGGAAATCCCGGCTGTAATGAAGTGTTGAGAGTCGTTCTTGACCCTCATGCTGGTCGGTACATCTTCCCAAAACATAGATGTATCCGCATTAGCGGTGGTGTTTAGAGGTAACATGATCTCGCCTTCCCATACATCGGAGCGATACATATATCCTGCCCTGAATATGCGGTTCTCTCTATGACGCTCTCCTCCAAGGTGCAGGCTGAAGCGATCGTTGAATCTGCCATCGAGGGCAGAGTCGTTTATAAAGCCACAATCTCCGGAAAGACGATATTCCCCTTTGGTATAGCTGAGTCCACCGCTAAGTTCCAGGGGCAGATCGTAGTCGTAATTGCCATAGCGCAAATCCACTTCGATCGGAGTGGGCAAAGTAGCAGAAAGCCCCGCCATGAAAGGCCCGTGTTCCATCAGGATTCCAGGCTGCAATCTCAGAGCGGCTACAGACTCTTCCACCCGGTCGTATGAGTGCAGAAAAATAGGATCGAAGTAATTGTGCAATTGATAATGTGCTGCCAGACCCAAGCGGATGCTATCGATAACCCTGTAATTTGCCAACGCACTGAATTGGTGAAGATTGTACTTTGGCGAGCGCACCACCAGATCTGCTCCCTGATTGATCTCGATAATAAAGTCTTGTAGCTGTATGCTCTTGGGATTGGAGTACATTGCAGACAGTACCATCCTGCTTCCCACGGGGAAACCGAAACCAAAGATACCCAGAGGCATTGGTGACACATAATTTGCGTTAAAGATTAATCCATCGACGTCTTGAGATGGTTTGACGCTGATCTCCGCAAAGGCATACGCGGAATCCGCCATCATTACTGCAGGATTGATCAGACCAGCTTCAGCACCACCCAATACAGCAGCTCCGGTGTATCCTCTCCCTGCCGCTTCGGCACCGTGAAAATTGCGGGAGTAGGATTCATAGAATGGGTTTGCGTACATGGATACATTCATTACGGACAGCGTGTCTGCAGATTGGGCAAAAAGACCCGTGCAGACTAGCATCAGGATAAAGACTAAACGGGTTTTCATGGTATCCTCCCAGTATCTCACTTTTTTGTATGAAAGGTCTGACTGCGCTCTTTGCCCACCGACACTATCTTTATCGGTGTTTCCAGCAAATCTTCGATGGCTTCAAGATAGATCTTTGCATTCTGGGGTAGAGCGGAGAATGAGCGCACTTTTGCCAAATCTTCATCCCAACCCTTGAGCAACGTGTAGATAGGTTCTACTTTCTGCAAGTCCAAGGGATGCGATGGCGGACTGGTCAGCACCTTTTTCCCAAGTTTATAGCCTATACAAATCTTCAGCTCTTCAATGCCTGAAAGCACATCCAGCAGGGTAAGAGCAATACCGTCCAAAGTATTCAGCTTGGATGTGAACGCAGCCATCACTGCGTCAAAATGCCCGATTCTTCTGGGTCTGCCAGTGGTAGCGCCAAATTCGTTGCCTTGCATCCGGATTTTGTCTGCCAAATCCCCAAACATCTCTGTAGGGAAAGGGCCTTCGCCCACTCTGGTGCCGTATGCTTTAAACACACCCAGAACCTCGTCAAGAAGCCGGGAAGAGTATCCCGCTCCTACGCCAATGGCATCTACAATCGTATTTGAGGAGGTCACATAGGGATAGGTGCCCCAAGAGCGATCCAGCAAGGTTCCCTGAGCGCCTTCAAAGAGAATCTTGGCATCCTGCAGACGGGCCTCATGCAAGAGTTCATAACTCTGTACTACATTCTTTTCAATTAACTTCCAACAATCACTCAGCCGTCCCAAGAGCTCTTTCAATAGAGTGGGATCTGCTTTGAGACCATGGTATTCGTAAAGATCGGTAATTCTTCGTTTCAAATAGGCAGGATGGGCCAGATCGATCAATCTAATCCCGGTTCGCGCGGTGAGATCGGCATACGCTGGCCCGATTCCGCGCCCAGTAGTACCTATCTTTGCGTCTTTCAGCAAGCTTTCACCCCTGCGATCCAATTCCATGTGCAGAGGCAGGACAAGCCCGGTTCGCTCATCGATGAACAAGCGTTGATTAAAATCAATACCCACAGCTTCTAAACTGCGAATTTCATCCATCAAGGCAAAAGGATCAACCACCACTCCGGGGCCGATTATGCACTTTGTGCCGGGATACAATATCCCGGACGGTACTGTGTGAAATACGTACTTCTTCCCATCTACAACGATGGTGTGACCGGCATTGCTGCCCCCCTGAAAACGCACCACAAAATCGGCATCGCCTCCAAGGTAGTCCACAATCTTTGCCTTCGCCTCATCACCCCACATGCAACCCAAGACAGCTATAGCAGGCATCACTTTCTCCTGATTTCTTTAGGACTTCACAACATATACAAAGACATCTTTTGTCAATGCAAATTTGTTTTACTGGCATTCCCCCATTTTTAGAGACTGTTCAATACCTCCCACTTCATTATGCTACTTTCCTTGTGTTCTTAGAGAAAAGCAGGTCGAGATGGTTCCAAGCGAGCTTTTCTTGACAAATATGGGAGATATTTAGACTGGCGATC
>Ga0172378_10000244_pt1 | contig 46148 bp, 41 predicted proteins | sample GrowelOW332metaG_FD_119755 | JGI IMG/M metagenome (GOLD analysis project Ga0172378, IMG submission 119755) | Groundwater microbial communities from an aquifer near a municipal landfill in Southern Ontario, Canada - Pumphouse #3_1 metaG | ecosystem: Environmental > Aquatic > Deep subsurface >...
AAGTGGATTTTCGCCATGATTTGCTAAAAAAAGCATAGAACGAGCTAGTTGAGCAGGACTCATCATAATTGAACATTGTTTAAAATATGTTTTTATAACATCATCTATATTATTGTAAATATTCCCATAACTTTTTATCATATTTATAAGTGCATAATTTCTAAATCCATGTTCTAGTTCTGAATGGAAAATTTCTTCATCATAATTTATTGTTTGATCATTTGAAACCATTTTTATAAATTCTAAAATTTGATTAAAACTATTTTCTTTATAAATAGAGACTAAAGAATCTGCTGTAACAATTGCACCTGCATTTATAAAGGGATTTCTTGGAATTCCATTTTCATATTCAAGTTGAACTAAAGAGTTAAAAGGATTTCCAGAGGGTTCATGTCCAACTCTTTTATATAAGTTTTTTCCATAATAATTTAAGGCCATTGTAAATGTAAAAACTTTTGAAATACTTTGAATAGAAAATTTGTTGTTTACATCTCCCACACCAAAAGAAGTACCATCAAACATTTGAATAGACATAGAAAATTGGTTTGGGTTTACTTTAGCAAGTGCAGGAATATAGTTTGCAACTTTGCCTTCTGAAAAAAGAGTTTGAATCTCTTGTTCAATCTCTTCTAATACTTTTTGATAATTCATTAATTTCCTAATAATTCCTTCATCGCTTCGGCTGTTTTTCTAATCTCCCATTGAGCATGAGAATCAAGTCTTAGTTTGAAGTAGTTTTCTAATTGAGTTGGTTGAAAACCTCCCCAAATTTGTGAATATCCCGCTTGTGGTATTATTCTTCTAGCTTCTTGTGGTTTTACACCATCTTCTAAAGCTTTGTAATAATGTTCTAAACAAATATCTAATATCTTTTGTGTATTACCATATTCAGTAGTTACATCTTTCATCTTTTCACTTACATAAAAATCAAAAGGAACTCTTTTCCCACTCACATATCTTCTTGAAAGTTCTTGCCAGTTTACTCTATGTCTTACCATTTGAGATCTTGTTGGAAAGTCAACTTTAAATAAAAATACTTTGAAATATTCTTCAATAATCTTACACTCTTCAAGTGTGTTATAAGTGGTTCTAATATCAAAGCTATACTCTTTTGGATTATTTTCAAAATCATAAACTAAAGCTCTATAATTTGTAAGAAGATATTTACCATCACAAATTAATTCTCCAAATTTTTTTGTATTTGAAAATTCAAGAGCTAAAATCTCTTTATGTTTTTCATTTGTAAAATCAAGTAAAACAGGTACAAATTCAAAAGAAGAAGATGGTAAACCTTGCGATTCAGCCATAAGTCTATTATATAAACTTTCACTTCCTAAGGCTTTTGGTGATTGATAACAAATCGAAGCAACTTGAGTAATTGCTAATATTCTATTCTCTTCGTTTAGATTTGCTTTTGAAAAGTCCCAATTCTCTACAAAAGCGATATTATCATCAAATATATTTTCTTTTTTGTTAATCAAGTTAATCATTTTTTAGTACCTTGTTGTATAATTAATTTAGATTATACAACAAGGTACATAAAGGTACATATATATATAATTTATTCAAGGATAAATATGAGCATTAAGAAGATAATTAAAATTAGTTTTATATTGATTTTATTCATAATTGCAATAATTGGGATTATAAATACAATAATAATTTATCAAATAAAAGAAAATAATTTAACTAAACAATCAATTACTAATTTGGTTTTTATGCAAGAAAGAATGAATGAATTATTAAAAGATATGATAAATTTAGATTCTATTGATAAGTTAGATAAATATAAAGATGATTTTACAAAGTATGAATTAGAGTTTGAAAAGATTCAAGATGCTTTTAAAGAGCAAGACAAAAATGATTTAATTGATTTCTTTATTAGTGATATTCAAAAGAATGAAATAATTGCCATAAAACTCGCACTTCTTTTTGAAAGTGAACAAGAGATAGAAAAAGCTTTTGATACTATTTATTCATTACAAGAGAACAAAATAGAAATTATTGATGAGTTTAATAGAAATTATCCAATAGAAAATGAACTGAGACTTAAACTCAATCATGAAATAAGTGAAAGAAAAGATTTTAATCTTTCTCAATTATTTGGAGATGTAAGATATTATAGTAAAGAAGTACTTTATCAAAAAAGAGATAAAGAAACATTTGATAAATGGCTAGGGAAAATTCAATTATTAAAAAATAGTCTTAATATTATTGATACTCAAAAATATCTTGAAATAGTTACCAAAGTTGGTAGTGATGTTGTAAAAATAAAAAATATTGAAGACCAAGAGTTTGATATAAGAAATAAAAGTTTCAATATTATTAATTTAAATAAAACTTATAGTTCAGAAATGGAAGATAAAATAGAAAAACTTTCAAGTGATTTTATAAATATTACATATTTTAGTATTTTATCACTTTTGGTTATTGTGATTAGTTTTTTAATGATTTTAGCTTATAAAGTGTATAAAAATGTTGGTTTATCTGTTGATGAAATTGAAACAAAAGTTGAAGATGGTTTAACAGAAATTACAAATTTAAATCATGAAATAGAAAATACACAAAAAGAAGTTGTATTTACAATGGGTGCAATAGGTGAAAGTAGAAGTAAAGAAACAGGTAATCATGTAAAAAGAGTTGCTGAGTATTCAAAACTTCTAGCACTTTATTATGGTTTAGATGAAAAAGAAGCTGAAATGTTAAAACAAGCAAGTCCAATGCATGATATTGGAAAAGTTGCAATTCCTGATGCGGTATTAAATAAACCCGGACGTTTTGATGAAGCTGAGCGAGAAATTATGAATACTCACGCAGCTTTGGGTTATGAAATGCTTAAACATTCAAATAGACCTTTACTAAAAACAGCAGCAATTGTGGCAAATGAACATCATGAAAAATGGGATGGTAGTGGTTATCCAAATGGTTTAAGTGGAGAAAATATCCATATTTATGGAAGAATTACTGCCCTCGCTGATGTTTTTGATGCACTTGGAAGTGATAGGATTTATAAACAAGCTTGGGATGATGAAAAAATATTTAATCTTTTTAAAGAAGAGAGAGCAAAGCATTTTGACCCAAAACTTGTGGATATTTTCTTTGAACATTTAGATGAATTTTTAAAAATTAGAGAGACATTTAAAGATAAGTTTTAAAAAGAGAAATTAAATTCTCTTTTTATTTTTGAATTAAATATTGAATAGTAGGACCGCTACTATCAATACTTAAAACTTTATAACCATGATTTTTTGCATCAATTGGAATATTATTTATACTTTGTGGGCAATCACTAATGATTTCTAATATTTCACCTTTTTGTAAACTTTCCATTGCTTCAAGTGTTTTAACAGCAGGATAAGGACAAGGTTCACCTTGCATATCAAGTCTATAATCTGGAATTATATTTTCTTTTTGCATATTAATTTCCTTTTGTTTGTAGTTTTAATCGATAATTTTTTTCAAGTTTTAAAATTAATAAAAATAATAAAAACAAGAAAATATAATTCATAAATAATCCACCATACTGACCAACCGATTCAAGTAGATTTATTTTTGGCCAAGATGTAGCTAAAGATACTGAAAAACTATCCCATGTAAATGCAAGTAAAGTAGCACCAATTACATTTCCAATCCCAACAATCCAAAAATGAACTTGACCTTCAACTGCTCGATACATCCAACCACACTCACAACCACCTGCAAGAACGATACCAAAGCCAAATAATAATCCACCAATAATAGCATTTGGTCCAGCCCACATGATTTTAGGAGGTGCGCCCATCATAATATAAGAAAATACACCAATAGTTGAAACAGCCATTCCAATTACAATTGCAATTGCAAGTTCGCTTCTTCCTGTTGTAAAAATATCTCTAAATGCAGATGTAAAACAAATTTGTGCTTTTGCAATAAGTAAACCAAATGCAGCTCCAAAAAGCATTGCAATTCCTAGTTTAGCACTATTTGCGAAAAATATTAGATATAAAGCCCAACATATCATTGCCACAAATACTAAAGAACCAATTGTAAATAGTGATTTAACTTGTTGTTTATCTTTTTCTAAATCTTTACTACAAGATACTTTTTGTAGTTTTATTTTTGATTGAAAAAAAGAAAGCATAGTTACTTTTGTTCCTAAATAAACACCAATAATCATAGCAATAGTAAAAAACCAAGCATGAAGAGAAAACTGAGGAATTCCTGTAAACAAACTTGCTAAATTACAACCCATTCCAAGTCTTGCTCCAAATCCTGCAATTATTCCTCCAATTAATGCTTGAGCAATCCTAATTTTACTAGCTGGCATTCTTAGTTTTACATTATTTCCCCAAAACGCAGCTGCAATACAACCAGCAAACATACCAATAATCATAACACCATCAATTCGAGTAAGACTATTTCCATCCATTTTCATGATTTTATAATATCCCCAATTACTAATATCAACACCAGCAAATTGTAAAATATGTCCACCCCATCGTGTGAATTCACCTGTAACTGCCCAATAAGTACCAGTTATACCGAAATAATATGCAGCCAATACACCAAGTGCTATAACAGCTGGTGTTGGCTTCCAAAAACCGACCAAATAGGTATTTTTAAATTGCTTGAAATAATCCATTCAAGTTCTCCTAACAATATGTTTTATTTTGAAATTCTGGATAAAACTTTTATGAGTATAAAAGTATGATTATCCTATTTGATGAGATTAAAAGTATGTTTTTGTATCTCTATTTGTACCACAAATCTAATGGAATACTAATAGAAATTAACTTAATAGTAATTAAAATAGTAAAATATTTTTTACCAATATATTTTAAAAATATTATTTCCCTTTTCATAAGAATAATCAACTTGAAAACCATGTTTATCCATGATTTTTTTTACGATACTAAGTCCTAATCCAAAGCCATCTCTTTGAGCTAATTCTTGAGTAAAAGGTTTTAAATAGTATTCAAACTCTTTTGATAGTTTTTTCCCTTTATTTAAAATAGAAATTTCATTTTTATTTGCTTTGATTATTATTGGATATGAAATTGCATATTTTAAAGCATTATCAATTAGATTTTTAAGTGCAGTTGATAAATAATATAAATCAGCATTTATTTTAAAATTTTCATTTATATGTATTTCTACCTTTGATTCATCTTCTAAATAGAGTTTTCCTAAAGACTCAACTATTAAAGTTTCGACTGTAAAATTTGTAAGATTTAGTTTTGTAAGGTTTAATTTTTCAAGTTCTATTAACTCATTTGTCAAAATCTCTAAATCAACAAATATCTTTTTTAGTAACTCTTTTTGAGAAAAATTATCTATTTTTTCTATTGCAAATTTGCCTTTTGCAATTGGAGTTCGTAGTTCATGTCCAATATCTCTTAAAAGTTCTTCTCTTGTTTTAATTGAATTTTCTAAAGAAGTTGCCATATTATTAAAAGTATTTGCAAGAATTCCTATTTCATCTTTTGAGTTTATATTTATACGACTTGAAAGTTCGCCATTTGCGAAATTTGTAATCTGTTTTGTAATTTTTTTAAGTGGATTTAGAAGGGTTAATATGTATAAAAATATTAAAAAAAGTACAAATATATCAAGAAAAACTAGAAAATTTAAAATATTTTTTTCATTTAGATTTTCTTCATCTGGAGTTTTTAAAATATATTCTTCATCTAAATAATTTATTTTTATTAAAAACTCATTATCAAAAATCTCTTTTAGAATCTCGATTTTCCCAAAGGTGTAATTTTGTGTATAAATTATTTGATTACTAGAATTTGTTAACTCTTTTTGGATTGTTAGATTATTTTTTAAAAGAATAGTATTTATATAATTTTTATTTTCAATATTTTTTAAAATATCCTCAATAATAGTTTGATATTTTTCTTGTACTAATTTGTTTATTCTTTTTGAGTTAATGCTATTTGTCCAAAAACCAATAACACTCATCAAAATAAGGCTCAGAAGAAATAAAATTGAAATCTTTTTAAATATTGACATCTTAACCTACAAACTTATAACCAATACCCCAAACAGATTTTATATATTTAGGATTTTTTGAGTCATCTCCTATTTTATATCTTATGTTTGAAATATGCATATCTATGGTTCTATTTTTTGTATTTATATCTAATGAAGTTGCATTTAGGATTTGTTCTCTTGATGATATTTTATTTAGATTTTCACTTAAAAAAATAAAAATATCAAATTCTATTTTTGTAAAATCTATTGGAAAATCTTCTAATAAAACAGTTCTATTCTCTTTATCTATTAAAAAATCATTTATTTTTATTGTCTTGCCAAAGCTTTTTTTTAAAATATGTTCAATTCTTAAAACCAACTCACGAGGTTCATAAGGTTTTGCTAAATAATCATCTGCTCCTAGTTCAAAACCATGAATTTTATTTCCTATATCCCCACGTGCTGAAGAGATAATAATAGGAATATTTCTTATGGATTTTAGTTTCTTAAATAAATCAAAACCATCCATATCAGGAAGCATTAAATCAAGTATAATTATTTCATAGTTTTCTTCATGTTTAAAATTCTCAATAGCATCTTTGGGGTGAGCAAAAGCTGTACAAATAAATCCATAATCTTTGAGATATTCAGATATAAATTTTTGCATTTGTAAATCATCTTCAATTAATAAAACTTTTTTACTCAATTTCCCACTCCTCCAAATAATCTGCAAATTCTTCTCTTTGCTTTTCATCTAATATTTCATGAATTTTTCTTAATCTTTTTACTTCTAAAATAGCTGATTTCATTTTTATATCTGTTAAAATTTTAAGATATTGTTTTTCATCAAACTCATTATTTTCTATTAAGTCTTCAAGTAAATCTTCTTGCTTTTCTTTGTATTCATAAAATTCTTTATACTCTTTTTTAAAATCAATTAGGACAGTTTTTATTTTTTCCAATTGAGTAGAGTTTAGATGTAAAAAATCAAGATTTTTATATGAATGTTTATATTTTTTATGTCCATCATCAGCATTTAAAAATAGATATAAACTACTTAAAATCAGAAAGATTTTTAATATTTTCATTTTCTATTAATCCTTTTTCCACATCACTATGACAAGCTTTACAGTTTGCTTTGCTTTTTATATCTTTATTTAAAAACAGTTCTTTTGGAATATCTCTATGCTTTTTTTCCCAAAAAGTAGTTTTGCTTAAAGCTATTATATCTTTATCTCCTACAGAATTTAGAAATTTGAAAGAAGCTTTTGTTGTTGATGTTTCGGCACTATTATTTACTAAGAAAGCTAAGATATTTTTATTTGATTCTTCGTCTATTGAAGCATCATCTCCAAAATGATTTTCTAAATCGCTCATCATTAATTCCCATGATTTTTTAGGTAAAAGATTTGGTGGATACAAAATATGACAAGATGCACACTCTTTTGCAAAAAGTGGGTTTTCCACTTTGTAATCTATTGGTTTATGAATAGATGCCGTTAAAATATTTTTTGGTTCATATAAATTAAATATTAAAAAAGCCATAAAAGCTATAAACATAAGAAAAGCAAATATTTTTTGAAATATATTTAATTTTATACTTTCATTTTCTTGGGTAACTTTAAATCCTGTAGCTATTGATTTTAAAGTCTCATGTTTTTTATGAACTAATCTATCAAATAAAACACCTGAAATATGAGCAATTATAAGTGCTATTAAAACTGATGATAAGAACTCATGAATTTCTTTAAATAGTTTCATTTCTTTAAAATAAGAACTATTTAGAAAAGATAAAACTCCTTTTCCTTCTTGAACTCCAAAAGCTAAGATTCCTGTAATTATAGTTAGAAAAGTAACTATTAACATTCCAAACATTACATAAGAGGCGAGTGGATTGTGACCTATATACTTTTGATTTGAATCGAAAATATTTACTAAGAAATCTTTTATATTTTGTATTCCAATTGGAAAATCTTTAAATAAAGAGTATTTAGGACCCCAAAATCCCCAGAAAAATCTAAAAATAAGTAAAAGTAGAATTGCATATCCAGCTATGGCATGGTAGTTTAAAAGGCTATCTTCATCATCACTTAGGAATGCTAATAAAATAAATACAACAAACAAGAGATGAAAAACTCTTGTTGGTAATGACCAAATATATGACTTTTGCATAATTTATCCTTTTAATCTTTCCATCTTCCAAAATTTGGAATATTTATATCTCTTTCTCCATAAATACCTTTATCAGCTGTTTTGTGACAAGCCATACAGTTAAATAATCCTTTAACTTCATTTTGTGTAATTAAATTTTTCCTAATATCTTCATGTTTTTTAATCATATAAGGAGTTGTAGAAATTGAGTCAGGAATCTGGTTTTTTGCCAAACTTGAAACAATTCTATTACTTCTTTTATATTGCATATTTTTTTCTGCACTATTGTCATTTAGATATTTAGTTAAAGTTTGTAAATCAGCTTCATTCAATGAAGCATCACTATTAAAATGATTTTCTAAATTTGTCATCATTTTATTCCAAGCATTAGCTGGAAGTAATCCTGGTTGATAAGGGAAATGGCAAGAACCACACTCTTTTATATAAAGCTGATTATTTACAGGTGCTACATCTGTTTTTGTATTAAAATTATCACTTGCTAATAAAGAGTTTATAATAAGTGCTAAAAAAATTAAATATTTCATGGTTATTCCTTTATTTATTTATAATGTAAGTTATTACATCGCCTTTTTCAAGGGCAGTTCCTTCACGATTGTAAACATCGTTGAAGTTTCTTTTTATCCATTTTTCAATTTCAGCTAAATCTGTAAATCTTTTTGGATTTGCTTTTGGTGAAAGTGGCTCAATTACTTTTCCTGTAAAGAAATTTTCACTTGATTTGTTTAAGTCTATTCCATGACAAGATGTACATGAAATCTCTTTGCCTTTTTTACCAATATGTTTTGAGACAAAAATCTCTTCACCTCTTTTTGCATCAAAATTTGTAAAGTTGGGATTTTCTTTTAAAACTTCTTGTTTTAAAGAACTAAGATAATCATCAGCAACACTAGCAAAGCATAGATTTAAAAGTAGGGATGATAGTAGTAGAATTTTCATTTTTATACCTCTGTTTTTTTATATAACCGAAGTATAAATGAATAGTTTAAATTTTTTTTGTTAGTTTTCTTGACACTTTCTTGACAAAGTTTAAAAAGTATCAATTAAAACGATAGCCCAAGTAATAATAAATATAAAAATACTTAAGAATACAATAGTACTTCCAACATCTTTAGCTCGTCCAGCCATATCATGATGCTCAAGGGTCACTAAGTCCACAACTCTTTCAATGGCGCTATTTGTAGCTTCTGCTAAAAGCATTCCCATTAAAGAAATAAATAATAAAGCCTTATTCGTTAAAGTTGCATCTATAAAAATAATTACAGGAAGTAAAATAAGAGTGATAATTAACTCTATTTTAAAAGAAGTTTCTGTTTTTATTAAATCAATTAAGCCTTTTAATGCGTAAGAAGTATTTTTAAAAAAATTATATTTTGGTTGATTTCTCAAATTTCTTGCCTTTGTTTAAATTGCGTCAATTTTACTATTATTAATATAATAAGCCAAGCCATAATCATAGTAATAATTGAATGACTTAAAAAATGGTCACCTAAAAGCATTTTATATGTTCCCATACTCCAAGCAATTACTAATGCTCCAATTAATGCTCTTTTTTGATTTTTTGGTGTTTTAAATAAGAAAAATAGAGCCATTAATGCAAATCCACCACTAGCATGTCCTGCTGGCCAACATTTTACCTTTGATGTTTGAATAAAATCTTTTGGATAAGAATCAAATACTTTAGTGTCAGGATATGTTCCATTAAAACTTACAATATTACAAGGACAAGGAGTATTTGAAATTGTTTTTAATGAACCAATAATTACAGGAACAAAAATAGCAGCTAATAAAACAATAATTAAACCTTTTTTATACTCTTGAATAAGTTCTTTTTTTCTTAGAAAAATCAAAGAAAAGAAAATAGCAATAGCACATAAAATAAGTAAATTTTTGATTCCATCATAAAAGAAGAATTTTAATAAAGGTTCGTCTTTATTAATTAGCCAATTTTTTGTATTAAAATTATAAAAAAAGCTTTGGATAAAAATATCTAAATTAGTAAATTGAAAAAAAGCAATTACAGCTATTAATAAAATAGCTGTAATTATTATATGTTTATTGAGGTTTTTTAGCATTATGTAAAATATCCATATCTTTTTTATAAACAGTAGTTTCTACTTCAAATAGACCTAAAAGTGTATGAAATAAATTATCTTGAGAAAAAGGTTGATTTTTATAAGTATTAAGTTTTTCAACATCAATTTCCTCTTTTATTTCACTACCAAACCACATAAGTGAACCTATATGCTTTTGCTCATCTGGAGCCATAAAATATGGAAGACCATGCAAATAGATTCCATTTTCGCCCAAACTCTCACCATGATCACTCATGTAAAGCATAGCTGTTTCATGAGTATTTGAATACGGTTTTAGAAAATTAATAACCTTTGATAAAAAATAATCAGTATATAAAATTGCATTATCATAAGCATTACTTACTTCTTCTTGTGTACATTGTTCTAACTGATTTGATTTACAAACAGGTGTAAATTTTTCAAACTCTTTTGGGTATCTTTTATAATATGCAGGTCCATGATTTCCCATTTGGTGAAGTATAATTAAAATATCTTTACCTTGATTATTTTTAATATATTCATCAAGCCCAACTAGCATTCCTTCATCTCTACATTCATCATCACAAATAGTATTAGTTTTAGAAGTTCTATAATCTTCAAAATCAACTCTTAGTGCAACACCTTTTGAATCAGAATTGTTATCTCTCCATAAAATTTTTATATCATTTGTATGTTTTAAAACATCAAGAATATTTTCAGTTGATATTCCTTTTTTATAATCATAATCTGCTTTGCCAAATATAGAAAACATACAAGGAACTGATTCCGCAGTTGATGTGCCACAAGAATACATATTTGGGAAATTTGTAATTTCTTCTTTTTTTAATAAAGGATTAGTTTCTTTTTTATACCCATTTAATGAGAATCTATCAGCTCGTGCTGCTTCTCCTACAACCATAATAACAATTTCAGTTTTTTCAGTTTTTTCAGATATATCTACTTTTACTATTGCATCTTTACCTGTTTCTTTGACTACTATTGAACCACTTGTTAGGGTTTTATTAACATAATTCCCAATACTATAAATCCAATAGATTGGATTTATATGAAATCTTAAAGGTTTGTGTTCTCTAAAAAATGAAGTATAAAATTTACTAAAACTAAATAATATTATTAAAATAATTAGCAAAGATAAAAATAGAGTTTTTAGTTTTTTTAAAGATTCTTCTTTAAAAGATTTGTATTCAATTTTAGTTTTAAATATAAAATATGAAGGAGCTATTGCTAAAATTAAAATATAAACAATAAGTTTAGGAGTAAATAAATCAGATGATTCATTCAGGTTTGTTTGTAAAGTATTCCTAATCATACTTTCGTCAATAACTATATGATAAGTATCCATAAAATAAGCCGTAAATGCCGAAACAACTAAGGTAATTATTAACAAAGGTTTGGTTGTATATTTAGATGAAAGAAGAGTAAATAAAAATACAATAAAACTGAATAATAAGATAAAGATGGATGTAATATAAATAATATTTAAGCCCTCATTTGGGTAAGTAATTAATACATTTTTAAAAAATGAGAAATTGTAAAAAGTTGTAAAGAGAATAGCTGTAAATAATATTAATTTATATTGAGAAATTTGTTTCAAAAAAAACCTTTATACCGAGTATTAAAAGTACATTATAAACAAATTTAATTAATAAAGAGTTAATTTAAAATAGATAAATTTTAAAATTTATAAGCAAAAAGTACTAAAATAGCAATTTTTTTAAGCTATTTTTTAGTATAATCGCGAAAATTTATATCAAAGAGAATCAATGAGAGACATTAGAAATATCGCTGTAATTGCGCACGTTGACCACGGTAAAACAACATTAGTAGATGAGTTATTAAAACAATCAGGTACGTTTTCTTCGCACCAAAATGTAGATGTAAGAGTAATGGATAGTAATGCTATTGAAAAAGAAAGAGGGATTACAATTCTTTCTAAAAATACTGCTATTGATTACGAAGGGGTGAGAATTAATATTATTGATACTCCAGGCCATGCCGATTTTGGTGGGGAAGTTGAGAGGGTTTTAAAAATGGTTGATTCTGTTTTATTACTTGTTGATGCGCAAGAGGGTGTTATGCCTCAAACAAAATTCGTTGTAAAAAAAGCTTTATCTTTAGGACACAGACCAATCGTTGTTATTAATAAAATTGATAAACCAGGTGGAGATCCAGATAGAGTTGTAGATGAAGTATTTGACTTATTTGCACAAATGGGTGCAACAGATGAGCAATTAGAATTCCCAGTTGTTTATGCAGCTGCTAGAGATGGATATGCAAAACTAGCTTTAGAAGATGAAAATAAAGATTTAACACCATTATTTCAAACTATTTTAACAGAAGTTCCAAAACCTGAGGGTTCTGATGAAAATGGTTTACAACTTCAAGTATTTACACTTGACTATGATAACTTTATTGGGAAAATCGGAATCGCTAGAATCTTTAATGGTACTATTTCAATGGGTGAAACTGTTGTTTTATGTAAAGCAGATGGTGAAAAAGTAAAAGGAAGAGTTTCTAAACTTATCGGATTTAAAGGTATGGAAAGATTTGATATTAAAACAGCTGGAACAGGTGATATTATTGCCGTTGCTGGTTTTGAAACAATCGATGTTGGGGATTCTTTATGTGATCCTTTAAATCCAATGCCTCTTGACCCTATGCATATTGAAGAGCCAACTCTTTCTGTTACATTTGCTGTTAATGATTCTCCATTAGCTGGAACTGAAGGTAAATTCATTACTTCAAATAAAATTAACGAAAGATTAGCTGCTGAAATGAATACTAATATTGCTATGAATTATGAGCAAGTTGGTGAGGGTAAATTTAAAGTTAACGGAAGAGGGGAATTACAAATTTGTATTCTTGCTGAAAATATGAGAAGAGAAGGTTTTGAATTCTGTATTGGAAGACCTGAAGTTATTACAAAAATGGAAGATGGTGTTAAAACTGAACCATTTGAGCATTTAGTAATTGATTTGCCTGATGAACATACAGGTGCTATTATTGAAAAACTTGGAAAAAGAAAAGCAAATATGACTAATATGGTGCCAATGGGTGCTGGTTATACAAGACTTGAATTTGAAATCCCAGCAAGAGGTTTAATTGGTATTAGAACAGAGTTCTTAACTGAAACTAAAGGTGAGGGTGTTATGAATCACTCATTCTTAGATTTTAGACCATACTCAGGAATGGTTGAATCTAGAAAATATGGAGCATTAGTTTCTATGGAAGCTGGTGAAGCTGTTGGTTATTCAATTTTCAACTTACAAGATAGAGGAATTATGTTCGTTAAACCTCAAGATAAAGTATATGTTGGAATGGTAATTGGTCAACATGCAAAAGATAATGATTTAGATGTTAACCCAACTAAAGGGAAAGCTCAATCAAATGTTAGATCTTCAGGTGCTGATGAAGCTATTAAATTAGTTCCACCAAGAAATATGTCTTTAGAAAATGCTTTAGAGTGGATTGAAGAAGATGAATCAGTTGAGATTACACCTATTTCTGTAAGAGTTAGAAAAAGAGAATTAGATCCAACTGTTAGAAAAAGAACTGCAAAAAAAGAGAAATATAACTAATCTATATTTTTTTAACTGTTTTGTAAAAGAGGAAGGATATTTTATCCTTCCTCTTTTTTTTTTGGATAATAAAAAATAATCATTTACTTATGTATAGTAATTATACAATCAAATTGTTGGGTAATAAAATAATTTAGTTTATTTTTAGACAAATGAGACTAGAATTTATCTAGTTCAGGAGGTGTAATTTGAGTAATAAGAAAAATAGTGTATCTGAAATCTTTTGGGAAACCTTTTCGAATCAAGATAGACAAAAAATAAAAGAGTTCCAGAAGTATATGGATAAGTTTGCTGTTAATTTCAATCTTTACAAAGATGGAAATTTTATTGAGAGATCTTTACCTTTTGATGTTATTCCAAGGATTATAGAAACTAAAGAGTTTGATATAATTGATAAAGGATTAAGTCAAAGAATAAAGGCTTTAAATCTATTTTTAGAAGATTTATATACTACAAAAAATATTGTTAAAGACAATATAATTCCTGAAGAGTTTATTTACCAAGCAAAAGGTTATTTAAAAGAACTTCATGGATTTTCTCCTTCTAAAAAAATTCGTACACATATAAATGGAATTGATTTAGTAAAAGATACTGTTTCTGATAAATGGGTTATTTTAGAAGATAATTTAAGAGTTCCAAGTGGAGCTAGTTATCCGTTATCTATTCGAGATATTTATAGAAAAATTTATCCAACTTTTTTTGAAAAACTAAAAATCAAACCCATAAAAGAGTATCCATCAATGTTGTTAGAATCTATGGATTATGTAAATTGTGGTGGAATAAATGTTGTGTTAACTCCTGGAAGATTTAATTCAGCATATTATGAACATGCATATTTAGCAAAAAAAATAGGCGCTCAGCTTGTAAGAAATGATGAATTAATCGTTCAAAATAAAATTTTATTTTTCAAAAATTATGATGGAAGATTAGTTCGTGTTGGAGCTGTTTATAGAAGATTAGACGATGAATTTTTAGATCCAAAATTCTTTAATTCAGAGAGTTTAATTGGAGTTCCAGGAATTATGGAAGCATATTTAGCTGGAAATGTAGCGATTATGAATGCTCCTGGGAATGGAGTTGCTGATGATAAAGGTATTTATTATTTTGTTCCAAAAATGATTAAATATTATTTAGGAGAAGAACCTTTATTAGATAATGCACCAACATATTTGCCTTATTTCAAAGAGGATAAAAAATACATTTTTGACAATATGGAAAAATTGGTAATTAAAGATGTTGCAGAAGCAGGTGGTTATGGTGTAATGTTTGGACATGCCATGACAAAAATTCAGTTAGCAGATTTAAAAACAATTATTGAAGCAAATCCTAGAAGATTTATTGCTCAAGAATTAATAGAATTTTATGATGAAGAGTGTTATTTAAACGATGAAATAGTTCCTCGAAAAGCTGATTTTAGAGCTTATGTCGTAATGAGCGATGAACCAAAAGTTTGGAAATGTGGACTTACAAGATATGCTATGGAAGCTGGAAATTATTTAGTGAATTCATCTCAAGGTGGTGGATTTAAAGATACTTGGGTTATGGAGGCATAAGATGGAGCAATTATTAACTGCAAATGTAGCATCTAATTTATATTGGTTTGGAAGATATTTAGAAAGAATTGAAGCAATATTACTTGAAGTAGTTGATGCTTTTGATAAGATTATTGATACAAATAAAGATAGTGGTAAAGAGATTTACAAAAAATTAGGAATTGATTTAGAGTATTTGGATGCAAAGCATTTTTTAAATGAAGCGGTTTTTGGAAATCATCATGCTAATTTGCATAATTTGATTAACTTTGCTAAAGAAAATGCAATTATTAGTAGAACTAATATGGATACTGAAGCTTTTGGTTCAGTTGTTGAATTGACTAATTTATTAAAACAGTCAGGTTTAGAAATTGATTGTAGATTTATTGATAATGTTTTATCTTTAATTAGTGAAATTTGGGGTGAATTAACTAGAAAACAACATAGACAAGCAAGTGATTATTTCATTAGACTTGGGAAACTTGTTGAAAAAGTAGATTTTCACTTAAGACTAGGAAGAGATAAAGAATTTTCATTAGTTGTAATGGATGAAATAGATAAAATCGTAACAATCTTAGCACCAAATTCAAGATTTAGTCCCCATGATAAAAATGATTCTCATGAGATAATAATGAATTCTATAAATGCCAAAATTAATAAAATAATAGTTGAGGATTAATGAACACAACAGAGATTTTTACATCCGAGTTACCAGTAGGTGAGAAATTATCTATAAAAAGAACAAGATTTGAGCCACTTGAAAAAGCTAATAATAAAATAAAAAGAATTTCAATTGTAAGTGGAATACACGGAGATGAGTTGGAAGGTCAATTAGTAATATATCTTCTTGCTACTTGGCTAAAAAATAATAGTGATAAATTAAAAGGAATAGTTGATATTTACCCTTCGGTTAACTCTTTGGGAGTCGATTCTATTACTAGAGGATTTCCTTTATATGATATTGATTTAAACAGAGCTTTTCCTGGAAGTGCAAATGAATTTTTGCCAGGACAAGTTGTTTTTGCTTTAGCAAATGATGTAAAAGGAAGTGATATTGCTATTGATATTCATTCAAGTAATATTTTTTTACGAGAAATTCCACAAATTAGGATAAATAAAGAGTTCTCAAAATCTACTTTACCACTTGCAAAAGAGTTAAATTGTGATTTTATTTGGATACATGATGCAGTTACCGTTTTAGAATCAACTTTTTCACATACAATGAACTCAATGGGTACAAAAACTTTGGTTGTTGAAATGGGTGTTGGAATGAGGCTTACAAAAGCATATGGACACCAATTATTATTAGGTATTTTAAATCTTATGAAAAAAGAAGGAATACTTGAATGTAAAGAAGATTTTGTAACAAGAGAAGCTTTTAATTCAGAAGTTGGAGAAGTTTTTTATTTAAATGCTCCTAAAAGTGGTTTATTTATTCCTGCTCTTGACCATTGTGCAATTATTAAAAAGAATGACAAAATTGGAGATATTGTAGACCCCTTAACAGGAACAATTTTTGCTACGCTAATTGCTCCAAATGATGGAATATTATTTACTTTAAGAGAATATCCTGTTGTTTACGAGGGTTCATTAATTGCTAGAATTTTTGGAGATAATAGTGGAAAAAATTGAAATATTAAGAATTGAATCACTAAGTCGCGCTCCTTTGGTTGTTGAGGGATATTTATTTAAAGGAACTAATCCAAAAGCTCCTAAAGTTGCCATTGTAGGTGCAATGGAAGGAGAATCAATTTTACCATTATATTGTTCTTCTGCAATGGTTGATTTTTTCAAAAATAAAATTGAGAAGGATAAAATAAAAGGTGATGTTTTAATAATTCCATCAATTAATCATTATGCTTTAAATATTGGAAAAAGATTTTGGCCTTTGGATAATACAGACCTTAATATGATGTTTCCAGGTTACGAACAAGGTGAAACAACACAGAGAATTGCTAAAAAAATATTTGATGCAATAAATGGTTATGATTTTGGAATTATCTTAGAAAGACGACCAGATCCAGCTACTTGTTTACCATATATAAAACTTTTCAAAAGCGGATATGAAGATTTAATTGGAGCAAAAAAATTTGGTTTTAAAATGATTCATCACAGAACTATGAAATCAATAGATACTGTTACTTTGCAATATAATTGGCAACTTTGGGGAACAAAGGCTTTTTCAATTATATGTCCAGGGGATAATCAAGTTGATAAAAAAATTGCAAGTCAAATAAATCAAGCGATGATAAGATTTATGGATAAAACCAAAATCATTGATTATCATATTTTTAATGGATATGAATCAACTGTAATTGATAGAAATTCTATTGCTGTCGTAAAATCTCCACGAAGTGGTATTTTTATATCAAAAGAACTTCCTGGAAATTATGTATCAAAAGATCAAGTTATTGGCGAAATAGTTCACTCTTTAGAAGGTGAAATGATACACCAATTTTTAGCACCATGTAATGGAATGGTTACTTGTTTTTATAGTAATTCTTTAATTTATGAACATGCAGTTGCTTTTAGAATCGCAAAGATAGGCTGAATTTTTAATTATTATAGTAATGTACTTGACATGAAATGATTAATCTAATATGATTTCATCAATTAAATAGGTGATAATTATGAAAATATCAAAAAAGACAGATTATGCTCTTCGGGCTTTGTTTGCAATTGCAGAGATAAAAGAGAGTTCTATTTCTATACGAGAACTTTCTGAATCGATAGATGTTCCTAGAAGATTTCTAGAAAATATAATGCTTGAGATGAATAAAGCAGGGTGGGTTAGAAGTATTCCAGGAAGATATGGTGGATATACATTAGCAAAAGATTCAAATGAAATTACATTAGGTGAAGTTATTAGATTTTTCGAGGGTATGATAGCGATGATTTCATGTGTTTCGGTTTCAAGTTATGAATCTTGCAGCCAAGAGGGGAAATGTCACTTTAGAAGAGTTTTTTTAAATATTAGGAATTTAACGGCTCAAATACTTGATAAAACTACAATTGCTTCTTGTTTGGCTCAAACTCCAATAACAAAAGAAGATGTTTATAAAGAAGAATTTATTGGGGGATTAGGTATTTAATATCTAATTGGTTCAATAAATATTTAAAAATAGTTTAAAATCTACTAACTTTATGTATATTAATTTATAAAAGTAAACTAAGCATAAGCCCATTTATTGGGATTATTTTATTTAACAATCAAAAATAATCAAATTTATTATACAAATTACTTGACAAAATAAAAAATCTTTATTATAATTTCACCGATTTAGTAGGTGATAGATGAAATACTACTTTGTGAAACTAAAGAATAAAGGTTTTTTTAATGATGCATGATATGTGTGAATTTTATAGTAATTAGGAAGAATAGAAAATGGTGAGATTTTTTTAAATCTTTAAACTATCACACATTTAGTGTGTGTTATATTTAGAAAGAGAAAATAAAATGAAGAAAATAGTAAAAAATTTAAGAAATATTGCATTAAGCGCATTATTAATACCAGTATTAGGAATTTCAAGTGAAAGTTATGATTCAAAAGCAGAAGCAGCAAAAAAATCAGTAGAGTTATTAAATGTATCTTATGATCCAACAAGGGAGTTATATGAAGCATATAATAAATCATTCGCAACATATTGGAAAAACAAAACAGGTCAAGAAGTAACTGTAAAACAATCACATGGTGGTTCAGGAAAACAAGCACGTGCTGTAATTGATGGATTAGGAGCAGATGTTGTTACTTTAGCATTAGCATATGATATTGATGTTATTACTGAAAAAGCAAAACTGTTTGCTCCTGATTGGCAAAAAAAATTAGCAAATAATTCATCACCATACACTTCAACTATTGTATTTTTAGTTAGAAAAGGAAATCCAAAAGGGATTAAAGATTGGGATGATTTAATAAAAGAAGGAACTTCTGTTATTACACCAAATCCAAAAACATCAGGTGGAGCTAGATGGAATTATTTAGCAGCTTATGCTTATTCACTTAAACAAAATTTAGGGGATTTAACAAAAATTGATAGAAACTCAGACAAATATAAAGCAGCAGATGCAAAAGCTTTAGAGTTTGTAAAAAAATTATTTAAAAACGTTCCAGTTCTTGATTCAGGAGCAAGAGGTTCTACAAATACATTTGTTCAAAGAAAAATTGGAGATGTTTTACTTGCTTGGGAAAATGAGGCTTATTTAGCACTTAATGAATTAGGAAAAGGTGAATATGAAATAATAACTCCATCTATATCAATTTTAGCAGAACCACCTGTTGCAGTTGTAGAAGAGAATGCAAAAAAACATGGAACTTTAGAAGTATCTAAAGCATATTTAGAAGCATTATATTCACCAGAGGGGCAAAAATTAGCAGCTAAAAACTATTATAGACCATATAAACCTGAACTTGCTGATAAAGAAGATATTGCAAGATTTGCAAAACTTGAATTAGTAAAAATTAATGATGTATTTGTTGATTGGCAAACAGCTCAAAAAGCACATTTTGATGATGGTGGAACATTCGATACTATTTATTCTAAATAGAAAATTAGATTAAAGGAAATAAGGTGAGTAGTAATTCAGTTTTAGATTTAGTTGGAAATACTCCTTTAATTAAATTAAATAACATAACAAAAGATTTAAAAGGTGTGAGTATTTACGCTAAAGCTGAATTTTTAAATCCTAGCGGCTCTGTAAAAGACAGAGCTGCAAAGGCTATTTTTCTTGAAGCTATAACTTCAAAAAAACTTACAAAAGATAAAATTTTACTTGATTCAACAAGTGGAAATACGGGTATTGCTTATGCCATGTTTGGTGCAGCTTTGGGATATAAAGTGAGTCTTACACTTCCTTCAAATGCAAATTTTGAAAGAAAAAAGATTTTAAAAGCTTATGGTGCAATAATAATTGAGACAGATCCACTTTTAAGTTCAGATGGTGCTTTACTTGAAGCTAAAAAAATAGCTAAGCAAAATCCAGATAAGTATTATTATACAAATCAGTATGACAATGAAGAAAATTGGAAAGCTCACTATAACACCACAGCTTTAGAAATTTGGGAACAAAGTGAACAAAAAGTTACTCATTTTATTGCAGGGATGGGAACTTCAGGAACTTTTGTTGGGACTTCAAGAAGGCTTAAAGAGCTTCACCCAACAATAAAAACAATAGCAATGCAACCTAGTTCACCTTTTCATGGACTAGAAGGTATGAAACACATGGCAACTACAATAAATCCTGGTATTTATGATAGTTCATTGATTGATGAAACAATTACAGTAGATACAGAAGATGCAAGACAAATGAGTTTGGAACTAACGCGAACAGAAGGACTTTTTGTTGGAATATCTTCAGGAGCTAATGTATATGCAGCATTACAATTAGCTAAAACATTACCAGAGGGAAGTGTAGTTGTTACTGTTTTATGTGACAGTGGATTTAAATATTTAAGCGATAGCTTATGGGAAGAGGAATTATGATTGATATTAAAAAAAATCATATAGATCAAATAAAAGAACATGCTCAAAAAGATTATCCCCACGAGTGCTGTGGAATTATTTTAGGTAAGTTTAATGGTAGTGAAAAAACGGTAACGCAAGTTTTAGAAATATCAAATGAAAAAGAGGAAGAAAATCGACACAATAGGTATCTTATTCCATCTTCAAAGATATTAGAAATAGAACTTTATGCTATAAAAAATGGTTTAGATATAGTGGGATTTTACCACTCTCATCCAGATCATCCAGCAACCCCATCAGCATTTGATATGGAGCATGCTTTACCTGTTTATTCATATTTTATAGTATCAGTTTATGATGCAAAAGTGGTTAATTTTACTCTTTCTGTGTTATCACATGATAGATCAAAATTTGAAGAAGAATTAATAAAAGGATAAAAATGGCAACAGTTTATATTCCTACAGCATTAAGATTATTTACTGATGGTACTTCAGAAGTAGTTTTAGTAGGGGAAAATATAGGAGAGATTGTAACTGAGTTGGTTACAAAGTATGGTGATTTAAAAACTCATCTGTTTTCAAATGAAGGAAAACTAAGAAGTTTTGTAAATATCTATTTAAATGAAGAAGATGTAAGACATCTTGATGGTTTAAACACAAAAGTAAGTGAAGGTGACAAAGTTTTATTGGTTCCATCAATAGCAGGTGGTATTTAATGGGAAAAGATGACAAGTACGAAAAGCTTTCACAAGACGAAATAAGTAGATACAGTCGTCATCTTATTTTGCCTGAAGTTGGACTTGAGGGACAACTTAAAATAAAAAACTCAAAGGTTTTAGTTGTAGGAACTGGTGGTTTAGGAGCTCCTGTTATTTTATATTTAGCAGCTGCTGGTGTTGGAACTTTAGGTTTGATTGATTTTGACATAGTAGATGAATCAAATCTACAAAGACAAATTATCCATACAACAAGAGATGTAGGACGTCCTAAAATATCTTCAGCAACAGATAGAATAAAAGGGATTAACCCAAATGTAAAAGTTATTTCATACAACGATAGATTAACAAGTAAAAATGCTATTGAAATTATAAAAGATTTTGACATAGTAGTTGATGGTACAGACAATTTTCAAACAAGATATCTAATAAACGATTCTTGCGTTCTTTTAAATAAACCATTTGTTTATGGCTCAATATTCAGATTTGAAGGACAGGTGAGTGTATTTAATGATTATGATGGTCCTTGTTACAGATGTTTATATCCTGAACCACCACCAGTTGGACTAGTTCCTTCTTGTGCAGAAGGTGGAGTAATTGGGGTATTACCAGGAATCATTGGAACTATTCAAGCTAATGAAACTATAAAACTAATTCTTGGAATTGGTGAAGTTTTAAGTGGAAGATTATTAACTTTTGATGCGTTAAGAATGCAATTTAAAGAGTTAAAACTAAAAAGTGATAAAGAGTGTCCAGTTTGTGGTGAACATCCAAGTGTTACAGAACTTATTGATTATGAAGAGTTTTGTGGACTAAAAAGACCAGATGAACAAACAAGTGTGGAAGAGATAAGTGCAATTGATTTGAAAAATCTTATAAATGAAAAAAGAAGTGTTCAAATCATAGATATTAGACAACCACACGAGTTACAAATAGGAAAAATTGATGGCACAAAAGCAATACCTTTTGGGCAATTAGTTAGAAGAAAAGATGAACTTGATGATTCAAAAAAAGTTGTAGTTGTTTGTAAGATTGGACTTTTAAGTGCTGAGGTTATTAGACAACTAAAAGATTCAGGTTATACGGGTGAAATCTATAGTTTAAAAGGTGGAATTACCTCTTGGGCAAATGATATAGATTACACAATGGCAAGATATTAGAAATTAAAAAAAGGAAGCAAAATGGCAGAAGAAAATAAAGTAGTAAGTTTAGGTGCGAAAGCAGCATATAATTTAGCAGATGTTACAAAAACATCTCCTGTATTTGACTCTTTAACTCCAAGATGGGTTACAAGACTTATAGATTGGAAAGGTTTAGATACAGGTGTTTTTAGACTTAATAAAGTAAAAGAGGGTGACACTCCACTTGATACTTTATGTTCACAAAAAATTCATAACAAAATCCCTGAAGGGTTTGTAGATTATGAAGAGAATCCAAGAGAGTATAACTTAAACTCTATTTCAGCAATTATAAATGTAAATACGAAAGTATCTGATTTATATAGCTCTCCAACTGAGCAAATTCAAGAGCAATTAAGACTTGCAATTGAGAGTTTAAAAGAGAGACAAGAGAGTGAACTATTTAACAATGATGAGTATGGTTTATTAAAAAATATTGATGATTCACAAAGAGTTCAAAGTAGAACAGGAAGCCCAACACCTGATGATTTAGATGAGTTAATCTCAAAAGTATGGAAAGAACCATCATTCTTTTTAGCTCACCCAAAAGCAATTGCTGCATTTGGAAGAGAAGCTACAAGAAGAGGAGTTCCACCTGCAACTATAAACTTATTTGGAAGTTCATTTTTAAGCTGGAGAGGAATTCCTATTATTCCTACAAATAAATTGTTTGTAGATGGCTTAAAAGAGCCAAAATCAAAATCTGGTAAAACAAATATTTTACTTGTAAGAACAGGTTTTGAAAAACAAGGTGTTGTTGGACTTTTCCAAAATAATCTTCCAGGAGAGCAATCAAAGGGATTGTCTGTAAGATTCAAAGGAATAGACAATAACGGAGTTGGTTCATATTTATTATCATTATATTGTTCAGCAGTTATCTTATCAAAAGATGCAATTGCAGTACTTGAAGATGTAGATGTGGGAAACTACTATGATTACGCACAATAATTCATCAAACTTTGATTCAGAATTTTTTAGAAATCAAATAGAGATTTTATCAGGGAGTTATTTCCCCGAGTTTGATCAAACAGATAAATCAAAAATTGAAAATGGTTTTGATTATGAAAAGGTTTTGCAAACAAGTTTTTATAAAGATAGATTTGATAGAAATGAAGTGCAAAAAGTAGAGAATAGTTTTATAAATGAGGCTTCAACTAACTCATTTGTAAATCCAAATACTATTTCAGATTTTCAAATAGTTCCACAAGCAAATAAATCGGTTGATTTGTTTAATGTGGAATCAATTAGAAAAGATTTTCCAATCTTAAATGAAAAAGTAGATGGAAAAAACTTTTTAATTTGGCTTGATAATGCAGCAACTACACAAAAACCAAAAAGTGTAATTGATAGATTAAGTTACTTTTATGAACATGAAAATTCAAATATTCATCGAGGTGCTCATGCACTTGCAGCAAGGGCAACAGATGCTTATGAAAGTGCTAGAGATAAAGTAGCAAAGTTTTTAAATGCACCCTCTTTAAATGATATTATTTTTGTAAGAGGTGCCACAGAGGCTATAAATCTGATTTCTCAAAGTTTTGGAAAGTTTAATATCCAAAAAGATGATGAAATTATAGTTTCAAACTTGGAACATCATGCGAACATAGTTCCATGGCAACTTTTGGCTTCACAAGTTGGAGCAAAAATAAAAGTAATTCCCGTTGATGATAGTGGACAGATTTTATTAGATGAATTTGAAAAACTTTTAAATTCAAGAACAAAAATAGTTTCAGTTGCCCATGTATCAAATGCATTAGGAACAATAGTTCCAATAAAAGAAGTTACACAAATAGCCCATCGATATGGTGCAAAAGTATTAATTGATGGAGCTCAAGCAATATCACACATCAAAGTTGATGTTCAAGATATTGATTGTGATTTTTATGTTTTTTCAGGACATAAAGTTTTTGGACCAACTGGAATTGGTGCAATTTATGGAAGAAAAGAGTTGTTAGCTTCAATGTATCCATACCAAGGTGGTGGAAATATGATAGCTGATGTTACTTTTGAAAAAACAGTTTATCAAGAAGCTCCAAATAAGTTTGAAGCAGGAACTGGAAATATTGCAGATGCTGTTGGATTAGGTGCGGCTATTGATTATGTAAGTAAAATTGGGATTGATAACATTTATAGATATGAGCATGAACTTTTAGAGTATGCTATTTTAAAAATGACTCAAATTCCAGGACTTAGATTAATAGGAACAGCAAAAGAAAAAACAAGTGTTTTATCGTTTGTTTTAGAGGGATTTGAAACACAAAAAGTTGGAGAATATCTAACAAGTAAAGGAATTGCTTTAAGATTTGGACACCATTGTGCTCAACCAATTTTAAGAAGATTTGGGGTTGAAACAACAGTGCGACCATCTATTGCATTTTATAATACAAAAGATGAGATTGACTTTTTAGTAGCCGCTATTAAAGAGTTTAAAAATAGTAATTTTAGATAAATTTTTTATGGGCAGAATCAAATAGTTGATTTTGTTCATAAAAAATATTTTTTTAGTTTTTATATTTCACAAAGTTAATAGATGAAATATTATAATATTTTTTTAGACTCTCCTTATCTAGGAGATAAAAATGAGATATATAGAAGAAATAGTAAGTTTAAGAAAAGATTTTTACATTGTTTTAGTGTCTTTACTATTAAGCGTTGCACTGTTTTCAACAGCTTTAGTAATAGCATAAATAAAAAAGAAAAGGAGATTTTAAAATGTGCGATATGTGTAGTAAAAATTTAGAAAATTGTATGAGGGAAAGGCATTGCAATAGCAATAATTGATGAGGGTCTAAAAAGTTATTGGAGGTTTAATATGACGGCAGTTGAAGGAAAAATTTTAGATAAACAAACAATTATAAAACTTCCAAATAGAAGAGAATTTTTAAAAGATGATAGTGAAAAAAAATTTAATAAATTAGCAATATTTGATATTAGTGGATTTGGAAATATTAATCACTATTATGGATATGAGATTGGTGAAAAGATACTAAAAATTATTTCTCAAAGATTACAAGGAAAGTTTCAAGATAGCAAAATTTATTATCTAGGAGCTGATATATTTGCAGTAACTTCAACAAAAGAGGTAATAAAAGATAGATTTATTCAAAGTATAAAATCAATTATTTGGTATTTTGGATATTCGCCAATAGAAGTTGATGGGCATAAAGTTTATATTCCACTAAAAGCTGGAGTTGCAATAAATTATCCAGAACTATTAATGAGTGCAGAGTTTGCTCTAAAACAATCAAAAAATTTTAAACATAATTTGGTGATTTATGATAGTGAAGAACATCATATTTGTCAACCAAATTCACTTTCAATAGAACAAGATTTATATTGGGAAAGTGAAATTATAGAAGCTGTAAAAAAAGATAGATTTGAAGTATATGCCCAATCAATAAATAGTGTTAATAGCAAAAAGTATGAAGTATTAGTGAGAATGAGAAACTCAAAAGATGAAATTATTACACCATATTTTTTTATAAATAGGGCAAAAAAAATTAATCTTTATACTCAAATTACTAAAAAAGTAATTGAAAAATCTTTTGAATTCTTTGAAAATAAAAAAGTTGAGTTTAGTATAAATCTTTCAATTGGTGATATTTTGGATAAAGAAGTAGTAGATTTTTTAATAAAAAAAATTTATGAGTATCAAATAAGTGAATATTTAACGATAGAAATAACAGAGAGTGAAGGTGTAGAAAATATAGAAGAGTTGGTCTCTTTTATAAAAATAATTAAAAATTTTGGTGTAAAAATAGCTATAGATGATTTTGGTACAGGTTATTCAAACTTCTCTTATTTGGTGAAATTACAAGCTGATTTCATAAAACTAGATGGTTCGATTATTCAAGAGATAAATAAATCAAAAACAGCAAAAGCAGTAGTTGAAGCAATAGTATTTTTTGCCTCAAAAGTAGGAATAAAAACAGTAGCAGAATTTGTATCGACAAAAGAGATATATGAAACTTGTAAAGAGTTAAATATTGATTATTTTCAAGGATATTTATTTGATGAACCAAAAAATATAAAAGATTTAAAATTAGGAAGGGATTTTATTAATGGAAAGTAAAACAGCAAGATTAGGACTTCTTGCACAAATAAAAGAGGATTTTAGTGTACCAAAAAACAATGACCCAGCATTGGAGTCAAATTTAGAGATTATATTTAATTATCCAGGAGTTTGGGCAATAATAAACTATAGGATTGCAAATAAATTATATGTTAATGGATTTAAAAAGATTGCAAGAATTTATAGTGGAATAAGTCAATTTCTTACAAATATTGATATTCATCCAGCAGCAACAATTGGAAGAAGGGTTTTTATAGACCATGGAATCGGTGTTGTTATTGGTGCAACTACAATTATTGAAGAAGATGTTTTGATTTATCAAGGTGTAACACTTGGAGGTGTTAGTTTAAATAAAGGGAAAAGACATCCAACAGTTAGAGCAAATAGCGTAATAGGAAGTGGTGCAAAGGTTTTAGGAAATATTGTAATAGGTACAAGTAGTAAAATAGGTGCAAATTCAGTGGTAATTGCTGATGTACCTGATTATACAACTGCTGTTGGAATTCCTGCAAAAATAGTGAAAAGATATGATCATTTAGGGAAATTTACTCACAGTGATTTACCTGATATTGATAAAGAGGCGTTTAAATATTTGAATGAAAGAATTGAATTATTGGAAAAAATATTAAAAGATAGTGAAATTATTTCAGAAGAAGTAATCAATGAAATACATAAAAATAAAGATAAAAAGAATATCAATTTTGATTTATTAGATGGTTATTTCATTGATGGTGCTGGAATCTAGGAGATTAAAATGATACTAATAATTGGCGGAGATAAAATTGACACAATAAAAGATTTTCTAAATGAAAAAACAGGTGAAAGTAGTGTTCTTCATTGGGATGCAAGAAATGTGAGAGTTACTCATAGAATAATTCCTAAAGATACAAATCACATTCTTTTAATAACAGATTTTTTGAATCATAACACAATGTATCACTTCAAAAAAGAGGCAAAAAGAAAAAACATTCCAATAATTTGTTCAAAAAGAAGTATCAATTCTATATACCAAAATTATGAACAAAGGAGTTTAAGTGCTAAAGATTAACAATGTTAATACAAAGAAGAAATTATTATTGTTCCCCTTTATATTCTTGATTATTGTTTTACAAATAAAAATCATCTTTATGAATATTGGGGATGTTGTTGATGAAAAAGATGTTCAAAAGATTAAAAATCATTTTGAATTATATAAAAATTAAATCTAAAAAAAGGAAAAGATAATGGCTTACGCAAATGATATAACGGAATTAATAGGAAATACACCTCTTGTAAAATTAAAAAAAGCAAGTGTAAATGGAGCAACGGTTTTAGGTAAATGTGAGTTTTTAAATCCAACACATTCTGTAAAAGACAGAATTGGTTTTAATATGATAAATGAAGCTTTAAAAAGCGGATTAATAAACAAAGATACAACAGTTATAGAACCAACAAGTGGAAATACTGGAATTGCATTAGCCTCTATTTGTGCGGCTCTTGGAATAAAACTAATTCTTACAATGCCATCATCAATGAGTATTGAAAGAAGAAAATTATTACATGCTTTGGGTGCAAAACTTGTTTTAACAGAACCAGAAAAAGGAATGAAAGGTGCCGTTGAAAAATCAGATGAATTAAATAAAATAATTGATAATTCTTTTGTTCTTCAGCAGTTTAAAAATGAAGCAAATCCAGCAATTCACAAAATTACAACAGCTCAAGAGATATTAAAAGATACTGATGGGAAAGTTGATATTTTAGTTGCTGCTATTGGAACAGGAGGTTCTATTACAGGAATTGGAGAAGTTTTAAAACAACATAATCCAAATATTAAAATAATTGCAGTTGAGCCACTATCTTCACCTGTGTTAAGTGGAGGAAATCCAGGAGCTCATAAAATTCAAGGTATAGGTGCCGGATTTATTCCTGATGTTTTAAATACAAAAATATATGATGAAATAATTCAAGTAACAAATGAAGATGCCATTGAAACATCAAGAGCTTTAGCAAATGAAGAGGGACTTTTAGTAGGAATTTCTTCAGGTGCAAATGTTTATGTAGCTTCTTTAATTGCAGCAAGACCTGAAAATAAAGATAAAACAATAGTTACTATTTTATGTGATACAGGGGAGAGATATTTAAGCACTGTATTGTATGAATATGATGAAGAGTAAACTCTTCATCATAAAATAAATTTAGATAATTTTCTAAAAATTATTTAAATATTTCTAAGTTATAAATGATACTACTTTAATACTATTTCATAATATAATTCCCACTTTTAAACGATTATTATTTAATTACTTCATTATTTTATAGAAAAATAAAAACCTAGTTATATTCTTAATAATTATAATTTTTATTAGTTTATAAAATATATAGTTGTATAATAATCCAATAAATTATCTTAAGTAGGGAGTTTTTATGGATTCAGTAGTTAAAAAAGTATCTATTTTTCAAGGTTTTGCAGTTGCTTTAATTTTAGTGGTTGCCATTTTCTCAATTACAGTTGTTGTTCGAAATTCTATTGTTTCAGATATTCAATCTGATTTTCAACAAAGAGTAAAAGATGTAAAAGCAACTTTTGAAGTTTTAAATGAATCAATACGAGAATCAGCAAAAAGTGCTTCAAATGTTCTTGCTTCAAGAATAAGTAATATTGATATAGATTATGAAAAAACTATTGAAATTAATTCTGTTAAAACTCCAACATTAACATCTAATGGCCAAATTATAAATAAAAACAATGACTTAATTGATGAATTCACAAAAATTACAGGAGCTGTTGCAACTGTTTTTGTAAAACAAGATAATGACTTTTTTAGAATTGCGACTTCTTTACAAAAAGCAGATGGTAGCAGAGCTATGGGAACTTTTTTAACAAATAAAAGTCCAGCTTTTGAAAAAATTATGAATAAAGAAAAATATATAGGAAGTGCTAAATTATTTGGTAAAAACTATATGACAGTGTATGAGCCAATAATTAAAAATGGTGAAGTAGTGGGGATTTTATTTATTGGGTATAACTTTGATTCTTTATACTCTATTTTAGAGCAAAATTTAGGAAAAATTAAATTTGGTGATACTGGTTATTTATTTACACTTGATACAAAAGAATCTGTATTTACTATGCATCCAAGTTTAAAAAATAAAAAAGTTGAAGAATTAACAGATGTTGATAGTCAAACTATATTTAAAGAGATAATTAAACAAAAAGAGGGTGTTGTTATTTATGATTTTAAAGAGCAAAACAACATAAATGAAAAGATTACCGCTTATACGACTTTTAGTGACTGGAATATCGTAATTGGAACAAATGCAAATTTAGAAGAATTATTAGAGTTAAACAACTCTTTAAGAAATTATTTAATTATTGGTGGGATTTTTTTATTAATCATTTTATTAAGTGTGAGTTATTTTATAATTACAAAAACTGTAAATACTCCTTTAATTACAATAAACAAGGGTTTAAATGACTTTTTTGCTTATTTAAATAGAGAGAAAAATGAAGTAAATCTAATAAATATTGATACAAATGATGAATTTGGTCAAATGGCAAATGTTTTAAATCATAATATTGAAAAAACAAAAAAAGGTATTGAAGAAGATAGAAAACTAATCGATGAAACAATTGCAGTATTAAGTGAGTTTGAGCAAGGTGATTTATGCCAAAGACTTGATATGAATGTTTCAAATCCAGCTTTAATGCAATTAAAAAATGTATTAAATAAAATGGCAAATAATTTAGAAAACAATATTGATAATGTTTTACATATTTTAGAAGAATATGCACATTATAACTATCTAAATAAAATTTCAACAAAAGATATAAAAGAGCATTTATTAAAACTTGCAAATGGTGTAAATACTCTTGGTGATTCAATTACAAGTATGTTAGTAGAGAATAAATCAAATGGATTAACTTTAGATGAAAGTTCAATTATATTATTAGGAAATGTAGATAAATTAAATATAAGTTCAAACGAAGCAGCAGCAAGTCTTGAAGAAACAGCAGCAGCATTAGAACAAATGACAAGTAATATAAGAAACAATACCGAAAATATTGCAAAAATGGCAAGATATTCAAATGAAGTAACAGCTTCTTCGACTCAAGGTGAAAAACTAGCAAATCAAACAACAGTAGCTATGGATGAAATAAATACACAAGTTAATCTAATAAATGATGCAATTTCAATAATTGATCAAATAGCATTTCAAACAAATATTCTTTCTTTAAATGCAGCAGTAGAAGCTGCAACAGCAGGAGAAGCTGGAAAAGGATTTGCCGTTGTTGCAGCAGAAGTAAGAAACTTAGCATCTCGTTCAGCAGAAGCAGCTAAAGAGATAAAAACAATAGTAGAAAATGCAACAAAAAAAGCAAATGATGGAAAAGATATAGCAAATAATATGATTAGTGGATATAAAGTGCTTAATGAAAATATATCTCAAACTATAAATTTAATTCAAGATATAGAGATGTCAAGTAAAGAGCAACTTTCAGGAATTGAACAAATTAATGATGCAATTACAAGTTTAGACCAACAAACACAACAAAATGCAAATATTGCATCTCAAGCCCATGATGTTGCCGTTGTAACAGATGAAATAGCAAAATTAGTTGTAAGTAATGCAAATGCAAAAGAGTTTATAGGAAAAAATGAAGTAAAAGCAAAAAGAAGTTTTGCAAAAACAAATAATTCTTCTTATGATATAAAAACAAATCAAAGGCTACATAAAAAAGTAGAACATAAACCAGTAAAACAAGAGAGTAAGATAGTCTCAAATAAAGCTGATGATACAGAATGGGAGAGTTTTTAACTCTCCCTTTTTTTATGGCTTGACATAAGAATTAAAAAAAGTTATAATTTCACCACTTTAGTAGGTGATAGATTAATCACCTACTTTTTTTTGATGATTTTAATTATCATCATCTTAATGTAGATTATATGGAGAGTTTTAAAATGAGACTTAATTTTGGGATATTAAAAAGGCAAAAATCACCGATTCCTGGTTTTGGATTAACTATGGGATATACAGTTTTTTACCTTAGTATCATAGTTATAATTCCTTTGTTTGCACTTTTTACTGAAGCATTTAGTATGGGCTGGCAAGCATTTATTAATGCAACAACAAGTGATAGAGTAATAGCAAGTTATAAACTTACTTTTTTAACATCTATAATTGCTGCACTTGTAAATACTTTTTTTGGACTTATTGTTGCTTGGTGTTTAGTTAGATATAACTTTTGGGGAAAAAGAGTTTTTGATGCAATTGTTGATTTACCTTTTGCTCTACCAACAGCAGTTTCAGGAATTGCACTTACAACTTTATATTCATCGCAAGGTTGGTTTGGACAAATTTTACAACCTTTAGGAATTAAAGTAGTATTTACTCCAATTGGAATTACGATAGCTTTAATTTTTATAGGTCTTCCTTTTGTTGTGCGAACAATTCAGCCAGCTCTTGAAGAGATTCAAATAGAGCAAGAAGAAGCAAGTGCCTCTTTGGGAGCTTCTCGATGGCAAACATTTTATAAAGTGATTTTACCAACTATTTTCCCATCTGTTTTAACAGGATTTGCACTTTCATTTGCAAGAGCTTTAGGTGAATATGGTTCTGTTGTTTTTATTGCTGGAAATATGCCATTTAAAACAGAGATTAGTACACTTTTAATTATTACAAAACTTGAACAATATGATTATGCAGGAGCAACTGCAATTGCGGTTGTTATGCTTTTGATTTCATTTGTAATGTTATTATTGATTAATATGCTTCAAAGATGGAGCTCAAGAAGAAAAGGAATGGAGGCAATATGAAAACTATAAGTAATTCAAAATCATCTTTAGATGAATCAAAAATAGTTAAATATTTATTAATAGGAACAGCTGTAGCTTTTTTGACAATAATGTTAGTTGCTCCTTTGATTACAATATTTATTGAAGCTTTTAGAAAAGGAACAGAAGCATATTTTATGAGTTTTGATAATGCATATGTATTACAAGCAATAAAATTAACATTTATAACAGCTGCTATTGCAGTTCCTTTAAATCTATTTTTTGGAGTAGCAGCTTCATGGGCTATAGCTAAATATTCATTTTTTGGAAAGAGTTTTTTAATAACTTTAATTGATTTACCTTTTGCTGTTTCTCCAGTTATTTCAGGGTTTGTTTATGTTTTATTATTTGGAGCGCAAGGTTGGTTTGGACATTGGTTAATTGCAAATGATGTTCAAATCATTTTTGCAGTTCCAGGAATTGTGTTAGCAACCATATTTGTTACTTTTCCTTTTGTTGCAAGGGAATTAATTCCACTTATGCAAGAACAAGGAAATGATGAAGAGCAAGCTGCACTTTTATTAGGGGCTAGTGGTTTTCAAACATTTTGGAAAGTTACATTACCAAATATAAAATGGGGACTTATTTACGGAGTAATTTTATGTAATGCAAGAGCGATGGGAGAGTTTGGAGCTGTTTCAGTAGTTTCTGGACATATTCAAGGAGTAACAAACACAATGCCACTACAAGTTGAGATTTTATATAACGAATACAATTTTGTAGCAGCCTTTGCTGTTTCAACTCTTTTAGCGATACTTGCACTTTTAACTTTAGTTCTAAAATATATTTTAGAGTGGAAAGTATTAAGAAAATTAAAAAAATTAAAAAATGAAGAATAGACAAGGAATAATAAAATGAAAATTGAAGTAAAAAATTTAACAAAAAATTTTGGAAATTTTGTAGCACTTGATAATATAAATTTAGAAATAGTTCCAGGTGAGCTTTTAGCGCTTTTAGGACCATCAGGAAGTGGGAAAACAACCCTTCTAAGAATGATAGCAGGACTTGAAACAGTTGAAGATACAGATGAAGGTGAAATTCTTTTTAATAAAATAAATGTTGCAAAAAAAGATATTGGTGAAAGAGATATTGGATTTGTATTCCAACATTATGCACTTTTTAAACACATGACAGTTTTTGAAAACATTGCTTTTGGATTAAGGGTAAAACCTAAAAAAGATAGATTATCAAATGATGAAATTAATAAAAAAGTTACAAAACTTTTACAACTTATTCAACTTGATGGATTTGCAAACAGATTTCCTTGGCAACTTTCAGGAGGTCAAAGACAAAGGGTTGCATTAGCCCGAGCATTAGCAGTTGAGCCAAAAGTTTTACTTTTAGATGAACCTTTTGGTGCTTTAGATGCAAAAGTGCGAGCAGATTTAAGAAAATGGTTAAAAGAACTTCAGGAAGAATTAGGAATTACAACTGTTTTGGTAACTCACGACCAAGAAGAAGCACTTGAAGTTGCTGATAGAATAGTTGTTATCTCAAAGGGAAAGATTGAGCAAATAGGAACTCCTGAAGAAGTATTTCATAATCCTGCAAATGAGTTTGTAATAAACTTTTTAGGAAATGTAAATTTATTTCATGGACGAGTTGATGATGGGATATTAAATATTGATTCATCTTTAGAAAATCAAGATAATAATTCTAAGTTTTTAATTAGACCACATGAATTAGAAATAGTTTCTGTAAATGATAAAAATGCAATTTTACAAGCAAAAGTAAAATATATCCAACTTGCAGGTTCTCAAGTAAAAGTAGAATTAACTCACTTAGAAAATGAAACAAAAACTGTATTAGTTGAAATCTCTCATTATGAATTTAAAGAGAAAAATATAAATAAAGGTGATATTGTAGGAATTCGTCCAAGAGCATTAAGAACTTTTGAAGATGGAGCTGGAATTTAAGTATTTATATAGTGTTTCATTCTGTTATTAATCAAAGTAAGTTGTTTATAAAATAATACACAGTTTATAATTATTAGTAAGAAAAGAGTATATAATCCCTACATTAATTTATTAGGAACCCAAATGATAAAAAACATCAACACAAAAATGAAACTGCTATTGTTTCCATTTATGTTTGTGATAATAGTTGTAGTGTCAGGATTTGTATATTTTCACTATAGTGGATTAGAAAATTCAAGAAATCAAGTGGCAATACAAACAGAAGAGTTTATTCAACAATTGTTAAAAGGAAGAATTTCTGTTTATCAATTTTTAAGAACTCCAAATGATGTAAATAAACAAAAAGTAATAGATAACTTTAAAGCATTAGATGAATCTGTACTGGAATTAAAAGCGAAATTAGTTTTTCCAAAAAATATAGAATTGAGTAGTGAAATACTAGTTTCTTCGAAAGAGTATGTTAATAACTTTAATATAGTCGTATCAAAAATAATAGAAAATCAAAATAATGGTATAAAAGAAGAAACAGAACAAATAAAAAATACTATTAAAACAATGTCAGAATCAGGAGTGGTTTTAGAAGGTAAAATAGTAGAGATAAATAAAAATGCTTTACAATTAAAAGATGAAGCACATAGTTTATTAAACAATATTTTACTAATTTTAGTAATAGTTTCAGTTTTAGTATTTATAGCATTCTCTTTACTAATTTCAAATATCGTTACTAAGTCTTTAACAGATTTCAAAAATGGACTTCTGTCTTTCTTTGATTATTTAAACAAAAAAACAACAAAGATTTCATTACTAGAAGATAGTGCAAAAGATGAATTCGGAGAGATGGCACTGTTTGTAAATGAAAATATAAAACAAATAGAAAATACATTAAACCAAGATGTAGCTTTAATCGAAGATGCAAAAGTAGTAATGACAAGAGTAAATAATGGGTGGTATTCTCAATTTATAGAAAAGTCAACTTCAAATGCTTCTTTAGAAGAATTTAAAAATAATGTAAACCAAATGATAAAAAGTACAAGAGATAGATTTGCAGAAATAGATGAAATATTAGAAGCCTATGCAAAGCTTAATTATATTCCTACTTTAACTATGAAATCAACCGACGAAAGAGATGGATTGTTTGAAAGATTAGTTTTTGGTATTAATACTTTGCAAAACTCAATTACTCAAATGTTAGTTGAAAATAAAACAAATGGATTGACTTTAGATGAAAGCTCAAATATCCTTCTTGTAAATGTAGATAAATTAAATCAAAGCTCAAATGAAGCAGCAGCTTCTTTAGAAGAAACAGCAGCAGCTATTGAAGAGATAACTTCTAATATTAGAAATAATACAGAGAATATTTCAAAAATGGCATTACTTTCAAATGAAGTAACAGCTTCTGCCTCTCAAGGTGAGAAGTTAGCAAATCAAACAACCGTTTCTAGGGATGAAATAAATACACAAGTAAATGCGATAAATGAAGCAATAAGTGTAATTGACCAAATTGCTTTCCAAACAAATATTCTTTCTTTAAATGCAGCTGTTGAAGCAGCAACAGCAGGAGAAGCAGGAAAAGGTTTTGCAGTAGTTGCAGCAGAAGTTCGAAACCTTGCAAGTAGAAGTGCGGAAGCTGCTAAAGAGATAAAAAGTATCGTAGAAAATGCAACAAAAAAAGCAAATGATGGTAAAAAAATAGCTGGAAATATGATTGATGGATATAAACAGTTAAATGGAAATATCATTCATACTATAAACTTGATACAAGATATTCAAAATGCTTCAAAAGAACAATTACTTGGAATTGAGCAAATAAATGACGCAGTAAATCAATTAGATCAACAAACACAACAAAATGCAGCAGTTGCATCACAAACTCATGACGTGGCTGTATTAACAGATCAAATTGCAAAATTAGTTGTAACAAATGCCGATGAAAAAGAGTTTAAAGGTAAAAATGAAGTTAAAGCAAAAAATGTAAAATCAGCTGCTAAAGCTATACATAATGCTGAAAGTCATAATAAAATAGTGGCACCACATACAAATAAAGTAACACCAAAAACAGTAAAACATGAATCAAATCATGTGGTTTCTAAATCTAATACAAAAGAGGATACAGAGTGGGAGAGTTTTTAAACTCTTCTAATCAGTTAAGATTTTAACATTAACTTTTACGCCCAAAGAACTATTTCCACTACTTTGAACGACACCTTTTAATGGTGAAATATCTGAATAATCTCTTCCATATCCTAAAATAATATACTCTTCATTTGGAATTCTATTATTTGTAGGATCAAAATCAACCCAGCCAAAATCTGGAATATATATAGAAAACCATGCATGTGAAGCATCTGCTCCAAAAAGTTTTTCTTTCCCAGCTGCTGGAATAGTTTGAATATAACCACTTACATATCGAGAAGGAATTCCAATACTTCTAAGTGCTGATATTGCAAATTGAGCAAAATCTTGACAAACTCCTTTTTTTTCTTTAAAAATCGTTTCTATTGGAGTTGTAATATCACTAAAACCTGATACAAATTTGAAATCATTAAAAATTCTAGACATAAATTCATTAGTTGCTTCAATAATATTTCTATTTTCACTAAAAGATTCTAGAACATATTTTTTTATTTCCATTGATGGCATTGGAATTGAATCAGTTTCGAATAAAAAATATTTTGCTAAAACATCATTTGGATGATAAGAACTAAGTCTTTGTTTTAGCTCTTTTAGCGTTATTTTTACCTCTTTAATTAAATTTAATTCTTTTTCGATTTCTTCTTTTATTCTTTCAACCCTTGAAGTCGCAATAACTTTCAAGTTTTTATGGGCTTCTCTAATAAGCATAAAATTATTTGTATTTCCAAAATAATCTATAAATTCATTTGTTTCATAGGGTGTTGGCTCTATTTTTAAAGAGTATTCCAATAGTTTTTGAGTATTGGAATTTTTTGGTTTTAATCTTGCTAGATTATGACTAAAAGTTACAAGAGCAACATAATCAAATTTTGTTTCGTGGTATATTTCATAAATCATGCTTACTCGTTGTAGTGTGAAAAATATGTTTTTGTTAATTCATCAGATGTTTTTGTTAATAAATCAGAAAGTATAGATAAAAATTTATCTAGCTCTTTATAAATATATTCGTTTTCTGGAATTTCTAAAAGTTTTTGAGTATTTGTTAAAGTTATCATAGAAAACAGTTTAAATATAGGTTCTTCAAAACTGCTAAGATGTGAATTATCAATATTTTTTGGAAGTTCTTTTAAATCAGCTAGTAACTGATTTATAATATAAATTAATGATTTAGGATATTTTGTGTTGAATATTAAAAAATCTAAGACATTTTCCAATGCCAAAGATGATTTATAATAAGCTCTATATGAGTTATAACTTTCATAAGAATTTAGCATAGAATCTAAGACATCATATTCGATTAATTTATCAAATTTTTGAGTAAGAAGAGATCTTAATTTTGAAATTAGTAGTTGTGAAACTTCTATTTTTGAACCAATATCAAATAAAATTAAACCTTGTTCTTTAAAGATACTTTCATCAATTAACTCTTTGTACGCCATTAAATAAATCAAAAGTTTGTCAAGTTCATTTATATGATCTTTATTCGAAGAAATCTCTTTTTTATTATAATTATTCCATTCTTTTTGCATTTTTTCATAAATTCTCCATGCTTCCATAGTAAGAAGATTTTTAACACTTGCATTTAAATCTGAAAGCAGAGTAAGACTAAAACTAAGAGTTCCCGCTCTATTTTTATCTCTAATTAATGAGATTATCTCTTTCATTGGTACCATAGTAGGTTTTTCATCTAAAAATCCTGGATAACTCATAGTTAAATGAGTTAAAGCATTATTTAGAATTTTATTTGTTTGTGTTGAATTTGTATGATCATCATATCTGTTTAGGTTGAGCATACTTTTAAGATTAAATCTAATCATTCGAGCTGTTGTTATTGATCTTGTTAAATATCTTCCTAACCAAAAAAGATTTTCTGCTCTTTTTGTTGAAATATTTTCTAATCTTGAATCAATAAAAGATCTATTTTTAAAAATACTATTTCCAGAAAAATCATCATCTTTACCAAGAATCCATAAATCTTTACTTGTTCCACCTTTTTGGTTTGATACTACAAGTGAATCTTTTGATGGTGAAACCCTAATTAAACCACCTGGCATTACATGATATTTTTCTTCATGTAAATATGAAAAAGCTCTAATAACTGTATTTCTTGGTTCAACTTTTCCTTTTGTAAAAGAAGGAGTGGTTGAGAAATCTATGATTTCTTGACCCACATAATAGTGAGGATTATTTTGTATTTTTTCTATTAAATTTTTCAATTCTTCATTATTTAATTTATTTGCAAAATACACTTCTATATTATCTGTTCTATCAATTTTTTTGATAATTAGATTTTTGATATTTGCAAGAACAAAATCAAGTTCTTTTTTTTGTCCACACCACCAAGTTGCTATTTGAGGTAAAATTAATTCTTCATTTAATAAAAACTTTGCAATATTTTTCATAAAAGGATTTAGTCCAATATTCTCTAAAATACCAACACCAATTGGGTTTATCATTGATAAATTATCTTTTCTAATTACATTTACAAGTCCAGCAACTCCTAGTTGCGAATTATTTTTTAATTCAAGTGGATCACAATATTGTGAATCTACTCTTCTAATTAAAGTATCAACTTTTCGTAAACCATTTAAATTTTTTAGCCATAATTGGTTGTTTTTTACAAGTAAATCTTCCCCTTGAACAAGAGTTAAATCTAAAAAAGAACTGATATATGAATGTTCAAAATATGTTTCATTTAAAGGACCGGGAGTTAAAAGTGCAATTAGTGGATTCTCATGATTTGATGAAGAGAGAGATTTTAGCATATCTTTAAACCCTTCAATAAATTTCGCCATTTTTAGAATTTCAATATTTGGATATAAATCATTTGAAATAGAATTCATAGTAAGTCGATTTTCTATTGCATATCCTAATCCAGATGGTGATTGAGTTCTGTCATTTATAACCCAAAACTTTCCATCAGGACCTCTGCTTATATCTGTTGCATAAAATCTCATAGAATAATAATCTTTGTTTTCAAAGTTGAAAACTTCAGGAATAAAACTTTTGTGAGCAAAAATAATTTCAGCAGGAACAATTCCCTCTTTTATCAATCTTTGCTCTGTATATAAATCTTTGAAAATTAGATTTAAAAGTTTAGCTCTTTGTTTTAAACCTTTTGAAATCTCTTCCCATTCTTGTGAAGTTAATACTAAAGGAATTGGATCTAAGTTCCATCTTCGATTATTTCCATCTGGATCATTGTAAATGTTGTAGGTAACTCCATTATCTTCAAGTCGCCAATCAATTTCCGTTTGTTTAAGTTCAAGTTGTTTGATACCAGCTTTTTCCAAACCCTCTATAATATTAACCCAATGGGGTCTTATTGTACAAGAGTTATCAAACATCTCATCAAATGATGATTCTAACTTACAACTATCAAAAATTGACATCTATTTTTTTATCCACCTTTGTCTTAAATCTAATGTGTGAGGGTACTCTTTATTTTTTGGCATCTCTTTAAAAAGAAGTTTTTTACTTCCTTTTGTATTTGTTAAAGTTCTTGTTGCTTCCACTGCAAAAATAGAGTTTGCTTCCCCTGAAAGTGAAGGTTCATAAGCTTCTAGTTCACCTTGAGAGTGATTAAAGTCCCAATATCTATTTATTCTTCTTGATTCAGCTTCAAAAGAATTTACAGGGAATGTATCATAACTTCTTCCACCTGGATGTGCAACAAAATAGTTGAATCCACCAATAGATCTAGTATTCCATTTATCTATTATATCAAAAGTTAAAGGTGTATCTACTTTAATGGTTGGATGAAGAGCTGACCAAGGTTGCCAAGCTTTATATCTAACACCACTTACATAGTCACCTTCAATATCTGTTTTAGAAAGTGGAACTTGCACACCATTACAAGTTACAATGTATCTTTCTTCATTAAAATTAGCAATTTTAATTTGTAATCTTTCGACTGATGAATCAACATATCTTGAAGTTCCTTGTGAACTTGATTCTTCACCTAAAACATTCCAAGGTTCAATTGCAGATCTTATTTCAACTGGCATTGATTCAATCATTGTCATTCCATATAATGGGAATCTAAATTCAAAGAATGGGTCAAACCAATCAAGTTTAAACTCATAACCCTCATCATTTAAATATTGAACTACACTTCTTAAATCCTCTTTTACATAATGTTCTAATAGAAATTTATCGTGTAATCTTGTTCCCCATCTTACTAAATCATGTTTGTATGGTTTTTCCCAAAAACAAGACACTAAAGCTCGAACTAATAACATCTGTAAAAGTGCCATCTGAGAGTGAGGTGGCATATCAAAAGCACGAAGTTCTAAAATACCAAGTCTTCCTGTGCTACTATCAGGTGAATATAGTTTATCTATACAAAACTCACTTCTATGAGTATTTCCTGTAATATCTGTTAACATATGTCTAAATAATCTATCAGTTAACCAAAAAGGAACATCTCCACTTTCAGGGATTTGTGAAAAGGCAATTTCTAATTCATAAAGATTTTCAGCTCGTCCCTCATCAACTCTTGGAGCTTGTGAAGTTGGACCTATAAATGCACCTGAGAAAAGATACGATAAACCTGGATGGTGTTGCCAAAATGTGATTAAACTTCTAAGTAATTGAGGATTTCTTAAAAGTGGAGAATCACTAGGTTTCATTGCTCCAATTGTTACATGGTTACCACCACCTGTTCCTGTGTGTCTTCCATCAAGCATAAATTTTTCAGTTCCAAGTCGGCAGAGTCTTGCATCTTCATATAAAGATAAAATATTATCACTTAACTCTTTCCATGAAGAAGTTGGTTGAATATTTACTTCAATAACACCAGGATCTGGAGTTACTTTTATTCTATCTGTTCTTAAATCATGTGGAGGTTCATATCCCTCAATAATTACAGATAATTTTAACATTTCAGCTGTTTGTTCAATCGAAGCTATTAAATCTAAAAATACCTCTGTATCTTCAATTGGAGGTAAGAAAATACAAAGTTTATCATCTCTTATTTCAGAACTAATTGCAGTTCTTACAAAAGTATTAGAGCTACATTTTGTAGTTGTTTTTGAGTTTATTTTTTTTGCTCTTTTTTTAACATCTTTTATATAATCCCCAAGTTCAGGGGCATATGCAAATAAATCTGTTTCAAAACTTTTTTCAATTTCAACAGTTGGTTTTACAATCAAAGATTCAAGAGGAAGTCTAAGTCCCAATGGAGAATTACCAGCACTTAAAAAAAGATGATTTCTTCTAAATTCCCATTTTGAACTAATCCATTTCTTTACTTCTGAATTTAAAGGTAAAACATAACCAACCTCAGAATTTAAACCTTGAGTTAGTTTTTCGACTAATGTTTTTCGCTCTAACGGGTCTTTTAAATCATATTTTAAAGGGTCAATATCAAGAGGAAGTTCAGCTTCTTTCATAATATAATAAATTGGGTCTTCAAAAGCTGGAAGAATATTTTCATCACTAACTCCTAAAACTTTAGCTAAAGTTGATAAAAAGTTTTTAGCATCTTGTGAAGTATAAGGGAAAATATCATTTTTATTTGCCAGAAGTTTTGGGTTTTCCCAAACTGGCTTTTTGTCTTTTCTCCAATAAATTGTTGTTTGCCATCTAGGAAGTGGTTCTCCTGGATACCATTTTCCTCGGGCATGATGTAAAAGTCCACCTGTTGTAGTTGTTTCCAGAAGTCTTCTTGCTAGTTTTGTAGCTAATTCTCTTTTGTGTTCACCATCTGCTTCACTATTCCATTGAGCTGATTCCATATCATCAATTGAAACAAAAGTTGGCTCTCCACCCATTGTTAGACGAACATCATTTTTTACTAAATCCTCATCAACTTTAAAGCCTAAGTTATAAATAGCATCCCATTGTTCTTGTTTATAAGGTTTTGTAACTCTTGGTGATTCAAAAATTCTTGTAACTTTATTTTCAAATTCAAATTGGGTTTCACATTTATCACTAAATCCTTCGATAGCATGAGCACTATCAAAATGAGGAGTACAAGCTAATGGAATATGACCTTCCCCTGCAAACAATCCACTTGTACTATCAAGCCCAACCCAACCAGCACCAGGAATATAAACCTCAGTCCAAGCATGTAAATCTGTAAAGTCAGCTTCTGGACCACTTGGTCCATCAAGTGATTTTACATCGGCTGTTAATTGAACTAAATATCCAGATACAAATCTAGCTGCAAGTCCTAAATGTCTTAAAACTTGAACAAAAAGCCAAGCTGAATCTCTACAAGAACCTAACTCCTTTTCTAATGTAGTTTTACAAGTTTGAACACCTGTTTCTAGTCTTACTGTGTAGTTTACATAATTGTTGATTTTTTGATTAACTTCTACTAAAAAATCAATGATTGGTTTTTCACTTTTATCAATACTTTTTACAAATTCTTTTAGAAGTTTGCCGTCTTCATTGATTTTAAGATAAGGTTTTAGCTCTTTTTTTAACTCTTTTTTATATTCAAAAGGAAAATTTGTTGCACTTTCTTCAACAAAAAAGTCAAAAGGATTTAATGTAATTAAATCAGCAATAATTTCAATATCAATAAAAAACTCTTTTGTTTTTTCAGGAAATACTACCCTTGCTTGATAGTTTCCAAATGGATCTTGTTGCCAATTTAAGAAGTGATTATCAGGTTTTATATTTAACGAATAAGCTTCAATTGGAGTTCTACTATGAGGTGCGGGTCTTAATCTTATAATGTGTGGAGATAAAGATATGGCTTTATCGTATTTATAGTGAGTTTTATGGGAAATAACTACTTTTAAAGACATTTTAAAATCCTTTTGTTTTTTAATTGAAATCATTATACAAGAATAAAATGAGTAAATTTATTAAATAGCTGTATAGTAAGTATTACAGCCTAAGATTAAGAAAGTTTTAGAATAGTTATTTCGCTACTAGCACCTAATCTCATAGGTGGACCCCAAAATCCTGTGCCTTTATTTACATAAACTTGAGTAAATTCATTAAAAGTATGAAGCCCTTTTATATAAGGCTGTTCTAGTTTTACTAAAAAATTAAAAGGGAAGATTTGCCCACCATGAGTATGACCGCAAAGGACTAAATCTATTCCTTTTGTAGTTTCAAGTTGAGTAACATATTTTGGTTGATGAGCTAATAAAATGGTAGGTTGATTAGATGTATTTTCTAAAGCTTTATTTATGTCAGGTTTATAAGAACCATATTTATTCCCAAAACAATCATAAACTCCACAAAGATAAAAACCTTTATTCTTTTCTCCAATATAAACATTTTCATTTTCTAAAGTTTTTATACCTAGTGAATTTACATAATCAGTAATTGGTTTAACTCCATGAAAATATTCATGGTTTCCAACTATAAAATAAGTTCCATATTTTGATTGTATATTTTTAAGTTCATTAAGAGCAGGAATTGCATATTCTAATTTTGTATCAACTAAATCACCAGTAATTACGACACTATCGGCATTTAATATATTAATTTTATCAACGAGGGATTTTATAAATTTTTTATCAATCAATCCACCAATGTGAATATCGCTTATTTGAATAATAGTGTAAGGTTTGGCTAAATTATTTATTTTTATATCTACAAGTTCAAGTTGAACATTTTTTGCATTATCCATAGCTTTCGCATTTGTGGCAATTACTAAAGAAATGGCTCCAATATCTAAACCTTTTTTGAAAAATTCTCTTCGATTTTTTTTGAATGGTGTTTTGTTAATTCCAAAAGAGATGATTTCATGTAATAAAGTAATAATAAATGTTAAAAAAATCACCCCAATTGGTAAGGAAAGGACAAAATAGAGCCAGTTTGGCACTACAGGGAAATATCTAGCCATTGGGTATAAAATTACACCAAAAAAAGTGATATATAAAATTAGGCTAAGATATTTTTTCGTCTTATAAGTAAAATCGAGTTTATTTATAAGACGCTTTTTTATTATCAAAGATTGAAAAGCAAAAGCAACAAAAAAAATTGAAAAAAACAATATGAAATTCATTTAGGATTGTAAGCTTTTTAGGTTAATGAAGTCTAAATGAAATATGTAGTATTTGTGTAGTTTCGAAATTAATATATTAATGGAGCTCAAGTTGGAGCTATCTATGATATTACAAAAAATATAGAATTTGAATTAGGATTAGCTTATTCAAAATATAATATGGATAAAACTTTTAACTGGACTGATTTAGGTGATGATATAACAGCAAAAATAGAAATTGAAGATTCAACTTCAATGTTCGCAGGAATTAACTACAAATTCTAATTTAAAATCAAAAGGGGAAAAGCAAAACTTGTTTTGGCTTCCCTTTTTATCTATTAAAAAAAATCTAAATAAACTAAATAGCTATTTTCTTGATTCTTTCAATTAAATTTTTAATCTCTTCTTTTGTTTGTGAAAAATGAATAGAAACCCTAACCCAACCTGGACGATTTGTTATATCAAGTTTTTCTATTCCAAGTAAATCATGTCCATAAGGTCCAGCACATGAACATCCTGCTCTTGTTTGAAAAGAAGCTTCTGTTGATAAACGATTACATAAATCATAAGGATTTAGTCCTTTTATATTAAACGAGATTATTCCAATATTTGAAGCTTCTTGGTTTCCATAAATCTCACAATTTGGAATTTTTCTTAATTCATTTATAAAATACTCTTTTAGTTCATCTTTTTGTTTTTTTATTAATTCAAAACCTATTTCATTTCTTAATTGATATGCAAGTGAAGCTCTTATAAATTGTAAAATTGGTGGAGTTCCTGCATCTTCTCTTTCTTCTATACCTTTTTTATAAGTTTGTGAAGTTTTGTTTACATATTCCACTGTTCCTCCACCTGAAAATGATGGAGCAATAGTTGTATCAACTAATGATTTTCTAATAATTAATAAACCACAAGAAGAAGGACCTCCTAGAAGTTTATGTGGTGACATAAATAAAGCATCATAAAGATGGCAAGGAACATTCATATATGGACTTGAAGCAGCTGCATCAAAACAAACAATGGCATTATAAGTTCTTAGTAATTTAGAGATTTCTTCGTAGGGAGTGATAATTCCTGTTACATTTGACGCTACGCAAAATGAAGCTATTATTTCTCTATTTTTGTTTTCTTCAAGTACAACTTTAAGATGATTTAAGTCTATTAAACCATCTTTATCTAAATTTATTCTTTTAACTTCACAAAAAGCTTCTCTAAATGAAACTTCATTTGAGTGGTGTTCGTAAGGTCCAACTATTACTAATGGAGCAGTTTTTTTATCTATTTGAAGAGCAAATCTTTTTTTAGTTGCAGGTGGAATATAAAGTCCCATTAATTCTTGAAAATGTTTAATGGCAGCAGTTGTTCCATAACCGCTTGGAAGAATTGCAAAATCATCTGTGAGTTCTAAATTTTTTACTAAACTATTTCTTGCTAATTCATAATAATTTGTAGTTTTATCGGCATTTGAAGCCTCTTTTGAGTGAGTATTAGCATAAGTTTCAAGGACATCATGGATTCTATTTTCAATTTGTCTAAAAGCTAGTCCTGAAGCTGTATAGTCAAAATATTCTTTTTTATTCTTTCCAATAGTGTTGTATCTA
>Ga0172378_10000245_pt1 | contig 46026 bp, 54 predicted proteins | sample GrowelOW332metaG_FD_119755 | JGI IMG/M metagenome (GOLD analysis project Ga0172378, IMG submission 119755) | Groundwater microbial communities from an aquifer near a municipal landfill in Southern Ontario, Canada - Pumphouse #3_1 metaG | ecosystem: Environmental > Aquatic > Deep subsurface >...
AAATGCTTCACGCTTATTCGCATATTGCTCCCAATCTTCTTTTTTCAAAGTTTTATTCTTATTATCATCATTATATATCGATCGTCCTTCGACTATATAAAGAGCAGTATTAGGTTTCTTTAAAGCCATTTTAACTTCTTCGCAATCACTTTTAACTGTTGCTGTTGCCAATGCATCTTTGGCATCTTTCAATTGTTCGTTTAAAGATTTATATTTAATCCCTGACAGTTCATTCATATTATATCTAAGCATGAGTTCTTTAACAATATTATCATGCTTAGCTCGTATAATATTTATATTTTTATTTGCCAGAATTGGTTCATATATTATACTAGTATTTTTAAAATCATCGTACACAGAATCATCATACACATCTTCTACAGGAGACTGCTTCGTCGTTATAATTGGAAGATTCGAGACTCCTGGAAAGATATGCTTTGCTTTATATTTTTTCAGAGAATTTGAACAACAATTACAATCACCTGTATACAAACCTTTTGCCCCTACCCTTACTTCTATTATAGAAGCAATAAAATGATGCACTATTTTTATTTTAGCATTAGGGTTCATATCAAATTTAGCTAAATAATTATCAACATCCTTAATTCCGGTTTCTCTTCCATCCCATAAATATGATTGTGCCTGATTTAAAGCAGACAGATCAGAATCTAAAAGACAATCCATAACATAATGCGGTAAAGAATTATCTCCTAACTTAATATTTGAAAAAGATATAGATATTAGCCTTTCTTCAAATGTCATATCATCTTTTTCAATCTTTGTTAATAGATCTTTTTGAAAAAATAGAAGCAAATCTCCAATATGTTTTTCCGTTTTCCTTCTATCATTAAATGATAAAAACGCCATATTTGATCTATGATTTGATGCTATGATTTTCAAAAGATTTTCAAATAAAAGATTTCTTTTACCAACAGACCCAGCATTTTTATAAGTTGCCAATATTTCTTGTAATAATCTTTTGACCAATATTAAAGCATGACCATTATATTGCACATAAAAATTTAAAGCAAAACTAAAAGTATTAAATAATCTAATTATAGCCTCATCCTCTATTGGATAAAAATACCATTTATCTCTTACGACAGAAATATTTCTGTCAATAGGCTTACTAGTATCAATGACTATATCACCCCCTTTTAAAGTACCAAGCAATATAGTACCACAAATTTTGCACTTTCCAATGCATGCATTGGAAAAAGGATTTAGTGCCTCCATTCCTTTATCTGTAAAATTTTCTGCATTACAGCATTTGTTCATTCCCATTTTCATTTCTCCCTTTAGTCAGATAGAATATCCATTTTGGTATTCTTCATACTTATAATATATAATCATAATATATACTATTTGCAAAAAATAATTGGGAAGAGTTACCTCCCAATTATTGCAATCATAGCTCCCATAATAATCATACCAACTGCAACTTCAGCAGTTATGATTACAAAAGATTTTAGATTGCCAGTGGTATATGCATATACCAAGTTACACCATAAGTACTCTGCTAATTCATTTATCTTTGATTTCAAATTATTCATTATAAATTTCTCCTTTAATCAAATTATTTATTATTTGCAATGCTTAACTGTATAATGTAATATAATGAATAAAGATATTACAAGTACATGAGCATATGTAAATCCCATATGAAAGTTAGCAGTCATTGAAGCATTAAATAAATCAAACATTATTAAATTATTCTCCTCTTTTGTATAAGGATCATAGACAATTCTATGACCTATTGATAGTTATTGAATAATATTTATATTACTCAGTTCTATAATATACAATTGAGATAATGAAGTTTAACAAAATGAATAGAGATGCATTATGCATCTCTATTATGTGTACTATCTATATTCATCCATATTTTCTTCTTCCCCTATTAAAAAGTTACATAAGGTATAAAATTTTATTTTAATGGTATTTTCTTCTTCCATTCGTTTTCTTTCCCCTATTATATATTTTGTTAATTCTGTATAAATTAACCGAGAAGATCTCCCTTCTACGATAAGCAGAAGGGAGAATATCTATATATAAATAAGCGTTGACGTAGCCTGCTCGAACAAAAGATTAAATTGGCTAACCTTACTTTCAAACGTCTTTGAAGATAGAAGGTACTCACCACATAAAATATCGCTACAGGACTTCTTGCTTATATGTATGTTGCACTTAGATTAATTCCTATTTTGAAATTTTATATCCCTCTACTTATTATAGTAGAGGGATATCTATATAGTTAAAATGCTAAGCATTAAGTGTTTATCGGTTCTAGTTGCCCAGACTAGAACCATGTTGTGTTACTGCAAGTCAAAACTAAATTATACTAGGAAGGAGGTTTCGTAGAAGAATATAATTCTTCTCACTATGATGTTTATATTTGGTAAAAATTTATATATCTTCTATAGAATAATTTTCTTTCCCGTCTATACTTTCTCTAATAATTCTCTTATTAGACAGAAAATCTATAGTATAAAATCCATAGTCTGATATAGATATTTCATTAGGATTGATTTCTCCATCTCTGACGACTTTTGATAGTTCTTTTACAAATGCTGCCAATCCAGCATCGTCAGATACTATATCTCCTTTTGTATTTACCGCTTTAACAATATTTCCAAGCTTATAGGTTTCATACATTTTGGTTATAAGATCCAATTCTGTTCTTACTTTCTTAGCATCTTTTTCCCTAGATTCTTTGATAGCTTTAATAACGGCTTCCTCTATTTCATCTTTATTATCATCCATATAAAGTCCTTGATAAAAAGACAAAGCCGATGTCATTATTTGCTTAGTTATAGGATCTGTTGCTATTGAATTGGGATCTTTTTCTTTAATAGATTTGTATTTTATTGCTTCCTGCTCAATAATATCATCTAATGATAAATTATAATCATCTAGATCGCTAATATCGCCATTACAAAATACTACTCCTCTATCGCAGTTCATTGCTAATATAATTGCATTATATGTAGCACAATCTTCTTTATCAACTCTATTAGTTTCTATGATTCCGTTCATTATTTTGGTTCCAGTTAAAGGACAAATATCATGTAACTGCGGAGTTAAATACAAATACATCATTTCTTATTCCTCCATATTTTATCAATAATTTTATTTGCAAGAATATAAGTACTTGGATGCATTATCTTTTGATAATATAAATCTTGCATATTCATCCATTTGGCAGGATTTGATCCGCACTTGCTTCCAACTCCTATCCAATCGCAAAACATTTCAGCTAATGAAATTTTATCCATTTCTATTGCTCTGTATATCATTAAGATAGGCTGAGAAGGATCTTTTCTTTCTTCATTAACATCACGCTGGATCCAATACTCTGGGTGGTGATCATTAAAATTTTCATGATGAAGCCAAGCTTTATCAAAATTTTTTTCTGCTAATGCTGGGTCTTCCCCATTTTCTGGATTGTAATGCATTCTATATCCAATAAATTCTACAGGATCAAATTTGCTTTTATCATGATTCATGCATCTTTGAAGTAATTCAGTATCCAAAGATTTATTTCCCATTACATCCAGTATTTGTTTTCCATACTTATAGTAGCCATCAAGAACACGTCGACAATGATCGTCAACATAGTCTGTATACTTTTTCTCTTCTTTCGTTGCCATTCCTATCAATCCCCTTTATGTATATTAATATAAAGTTATACAATTGGTATTTTTATATACGATATAATACATTTAAGTAAATGGCCATATAGGAGGATTAATATCTTATGCAAAGTAATAGTGGAAGAATAATTGTACTAGAAGGATTAGATTGTTCCTTTAAAGAAACCAATTCAAATCTTCTAGCAGAATATATTAGAAAGACAGAAAATAGAAAGGTTGAAGTGGTACATTTTCCATTATATGGAGAGCCAAGCGCTTGGTTTGTAGAACAGTTTTTAGCTGGTAATTTTGGAATGAATAAAGATCTTAGTAGTGGTGCCATTAGTACTTTTTATATGATTGATATGTTTGCATATATGAATCAAAAAGGTAAAGCCTTACTAGAATCAGGAGTTGATCTTATTCTTGATAGATATTGGTACTGCAATATTTTTTATAGATTAGGAAAAGCTAGGCTAGAAGGAGAAGATGGATTTATAAGTTCTATAGAGGAAGAAACAATCATCTCTACTATAAATCATTTAGTCAGTCAGTTTTCTTTACCAGAGCCATCTTTATTAATAAAGATGATTACAAATAAAGATGTGATGATAAATTATATAAAGAATAAGAACAGTAAAAAAGATATATTTGAGGCGGATTATGATTACTTAAGAGCCGTATATGATAGTTTTATATCATGTGATCTTAAAGGATATATCAATAATGATTGTACATATGGAGAAGTTTTTGTTATAGATAAAGATCTTAATGTAAAATCAAAAGATAATATTTTGGAAGATGTGATAAAAATTTATAAGAAATGCAGGTGATAATATGCCTATGTATGGAGGAATATCAGTAGAAGAGCTTAAAAAAATGCCGTTTATTAAAAATCCAATAATTATACTATTCGATAGTTCTTATAATGAACAAAGAGGAATTTCCGTAGCAATGGATACAATATTTGAAATAGTAAGAGATAATAAGGATTCCACATTTGTTTATGGAACAAATCAAAGATTCGAATGGCATGTTGAAAACTATGCATATGAATTTAGAATTCCTGCTGAAAGATTATCAAGATTTTCTTATGACAGAAGAAGCGTTCAGCAAGCAAGAGATACATTTGGTATTTTATTATCATATCAGCCGAAAAAAGTATATATTTTTAGAGATAATTGCAAAGGCCAATTTGAATCATTTATAAATAATTGTATAGATGCTAAGATAAATGTCATATCAATAGATTGTGAACATAGAATCTCAACCCCTACTAAACTTAATAGAAGAGGTAATGGAAGCAAAACCAAGTTCTACAGAGATATTCAATGATCACAATTTAATTATAGATATTAATATACTAAAGGGGAGAAAAGAACAATGTTAAACAAATTATTTAATTGGGTAATTGGATTGTTTGTAACAAGGGACAAAGAATTCGATAAAGAAGTAAAAATGATGGATAAAAAGAGATTGGAACAGGGATTCATTGATTGTCAGTTATTGTCTTTTTCTGATGCATCATATGTATGCTCAATGGCAGCAAAAGTATGTATTGGTAAAGAAGTCGATGAAAATTATGAAGCACGACTAAATCATATCTCAAGAGTTGTAGGCAGAGGACATGAATCAACAATAGCTCAATCAAATATCGTTATGCTGCTATCTTTTGATAGCACTTATGCTGAAGCTTTTTTAAAGGTAGCTAATGCTTTTAAATTTTTGAATTTTACGACCAAGAAGACAGACGATGATCGTACAGTTGTGCTAATCGGCGGTTCTATAAGAGCATATAAGTATTTCATTAGAGAAGTAGAAGATTTTAACAATCCTATTTGCAGATATATAATCAATACCTTATACATATCTGCAGAAAAAGAATTTTTCGAAGATTTAATTGCCGATGGCATCATGATTGCATCAAACTTTACATTTTTCCCGGCGGCAGATCTAAAAACAGAATTAAAGACAAAATATGATGAATCCGGCGAAGAGTATGAAGAAAAAGAAGCAACCTCTGTAGCAAGACATCAAAAAATTGTAAAGGGAAAATACGCAGATATTATCTATAGTGATGATCCATATTCTATTATGGATAAAGTAGAATTTTGTGGATTTACGCTTAGAGATGTTTTGAAGGTTACTTCATTAACAATTTTATTCCATGATTTTTCCAGATCCACATCTCAGCAAATAACAAGGCATTTTGCTGGTATTTCTCAGGAATCCCAGCGCTATGTAGATTATAGCAATAGCGTATTCATTAATCCGTTGCAGTTTAATCCAAAATATGATATGGATAAAGAATATGAAGTGGAACTTTTCGGCACTAAAAAGAATCTTAAGGCTGAAGATCTTGGAACAGAAATGATTAAGGTATATAATCAGTTGATAAACCAAGATATGCTAAAACAAGATGCTAGAGGATTTTTGATATTTAACGTTGCAACAAAAGTTCTTATGACATTTACGTTTGCCGATTATTTTCATTTTGTAAAGGAAAGAACTAGTACAGCAGCTCAGCCAGAAGTGCAAGCAATGACAAAAGAATCATGTGAAAATTTATCAGGGCATGAAGGATCATCAACTTTATTTCAGATGAATCTAACTAGTGATTTAATACAGTTAGTAGAATCACCTAAATATAAACTCATGGAACTAGAACAAAAGAAACTCAATGACAGCGTTGATGAAGTTATGTCTGAAGAGGTAATAAAATGATTAAAAACTATAACAGAGAAGAATTAGAAAAATACAGAGTAAAAAAAGCAGTAAGACGCCAATGGTTACGAATAAACCCATTTAAAACACCTATGCATATTAGTAGCATCATAGATACTTTAGATTTAAAGCCAGGAATGTGTATTCTTTGTGTAGAACCGGATGGAAGCATAGGATGTATGCGTAAGGTATATAAGGTGACAAGCCTTCCATATTTAAATGATCATTTTATGATTACATTTGATTGTGAAGAAACAAATTTTAGCCTGGACAAGTCTAAGTACAAAAATATTGATATGGCAACACTTAAATGAAATAAAATAATCTACCGAGAGAGGATGTACTATTATGCACAATTATAAATCTTTTGAAAGTTTTAACAAGGCAATGAGAGAACTTAGAGAGGATATTCCATTTATTGAGGAATATATAGGAGAACAGCATGAGTCAACCGAAAAAGACATTGTAAGCCGATTGATGAATAAAGTAATTGAAAAATTCCCAAGCGTTCTGAATCCAGAATATCCGGCAACTTATGCAATTACTGTAAATGCTAGTGAGGTTGGATTTAAAACCGGAGGATTCTATTCTTTTGGATGGAAAACAGAATTGCATATGGATGGAAAAATTATCTATAAGATGAGAATCACATTCATGGGAAAGCACCCAAATAATCCTTTGCGTGTTAAAATTGAAAATACGCTTAAAGAACATGAATGGCGCCAGGTTGAAGAGAATAGAACTCGGGCTGATGTAGAAAAAAGCGCAGTTCCAAATAGTCATTTCCCTGCAGCAACAATTGGTCATTTAGATTAGATTTATAATAAGCACTAGAGTTAATTCTCTAGTGCTTAATTTTGTCTTAAATATTTTTGATACATACAAATAAGGGGTGATTACCAATGGCTAGAGATCCTAGTAACCTTATTAAAGTAAATTATAATCCAACTCATAGGGAAATAAAAAAGTTCGATAATATTCCTGATTATGATAAGGAGGATTTTGATCTTAATGATTCAAAGCAATTTACGCATTATACAAAATATATAGAAAAATTAGTACGTCAGTCTATGGAATATCAATCATTTATTTCATATTTAAGAGAGTATGCTGATATGAATAGATGCACATTTTTTAAAAATGTAAGTAATATAGATACATATAAGATACGAATAGAAATACACCATGAGCCACTTACACTATTTGATATCTTGATGGCAGTTTATAATAAAAGAGTCGCTTATAGAGAAGATTTAGAGCCGTGTATGGTTGCAAAAGAAATATTATTTTACCATTACAAGCTATACGTAGGACTGATTCCATTATCAGAAACAATACATGAATTAGTTCACAATCAATATATTTTTGTCCCTACTAATGCCATCTTTGGAAGATATAAAGAATTTGTTAAAGGATTTAAACCTTTTATTGAAGAAGAAACATTGTCTATTCTTAATAAAATAGAACGGGTAAGTGAGAACTATAGCTTAGACAGTGTAGAAGCTTTGCTATCTCCACATATTATAGCAATAGACACTACAGGAGCAAACAAAATGCCTCAAAGAGAAGAGATTATGGATTTTATAAAATCCAATCTTAATAAACTTAAACCTGGTATGTAAATAGTATATATTATGATTATATATTATAAATATGATATAGAATATATTAAAAATATAATAGGGGGCATATCATATGAAACTATTTATTAGATCTATGACAACTAGGAAAGGCGTATTTCTGAAGAAAGAAAAACCATTAGTTATTAAAAAATTAATAGCCTTTTATGAAAAATATTTCTTTTTATTATCATAATTGGGTAAGCGGCTGTACTATAAGGCCGCTTTTATTTTTTCAGCAATCTCAAACATAGTAATAAGTATGATAATCATATAAAATATTGGAGGCGCTTAAATTGTTTGAAAATGGAATGAAGATGCTAGCCGAAATGGCTAAAAGCGATAATGACCATACGTATGAAGATTTGACTGCTAGAATGGCTGGTATGAAATTCAGCTCTATTTTGGCCGATATGCAACAAGTTACTGCTAATGACGTCAAGATGACAAAAGAAGCAGTTGTTGTTCGTGATTGCAAAAAGCTTAATGGATATCTTGTTGAAATGGGAAATATCACAAGTTATATGCAGGATAATAATGTGCGCAATTTTAAACAAGCAATTGATGATATTGCTGAATGTAATAATCTCGATGCGGATAAGTTTAATATTGTCGTAAGTGAGCAGGAAATTGGAGATATTTTTGAAGATGCAAAAATGGCTGCCGAACGTCCGGATTCTAATTATTCCAGAGCTAAGCTAGAAACAGCTATTGCTGTTGAAAAAGTATGGGGTATTTTAGAACAGCAGGGAATTAAGCTTGTAAAGCTTGTATAACAAGATACCATATCAGATAGCCATATAGGCTATCTGATATACATTGCTCAAAAATTAAAATGATCATATATTATATATGTGATTAGAGAATAAAGGAGTTTTAAATAATGGATTTAACAAATATAGCCACAGCGTATTGTATGCACACACTTTTAAAGATGGATAAGGCTGCACTTGCAAGACAAACTGTTATAGAATCATTTAGGGAAAGTGATATCAAATTGATAGATAACATGAAGAAAATGTATAAATTAGAAAGCAATAATGATATCAACAAGTTTATATTCGACGCATTTAAATATCTTGGAAATATTAAGCAAGATATGAAAAAGCGATTTAATGAGATGGATAAAGAAGAATTGATAGCTGTTATGAACAAAAGGGAAGCTACAGATGAATTTTGTAAAAAATATATAATGCCAGAGGAGGAAATGAAAAATGATAAGTTTTTTCAATGCGGTTAATACTTATTCTGATGCAAGCACATCAAAAGATAAATATGGAAATACCGTAATATGTGCAGGATACGTAACCACGTTCCAGCATCAGATAATAGACAATGGGATGAAAATAGTAAGCGGAGCTACAAATAATTATGGTGAAGTTTTAGCCGCTTATATGGGCATATCTAATTTGCTATCACATAAGGATTATGATGCCTTTCTGAATCTATTCTCAGATTCAGAAATAACCGTTAAGGGATTAAAAGAATGGATATACACATGGCTAAGGGATATGGATCCAGAAACAAAGGAACTTAGAAATTCATCTGGAGCTATAGTATCAAATCAAGAAATTTTTTGTAATATGATAAATTGTATCATTACAAATAATACGCATGTTGCTATATGGCACCAAAGAGGGCATAAAAATCCTGATAAGGTTGCTGATATGGAAGAAGTAAGAAATACTTTTAGGGAAACAAACGGTACAGAAATCTCTAGTGATATTATTAGAGAGATTTGCTATTATAATGATTTTGTGGATAATATGACGCGAGATTATTTAATAGAAGAGATAAACAAAAAAGAATACGAGCCCAATCTTTATATGAAACCAAAAATTGTAGTATCCAGAGTACTGCAATGGAAAGCTATGTCCGAATATAGAAAATTAATTTTATAAAGTAAAGGGGAATTGGAAATGGAAGAATTTCAAGTTAAGGTTGTGCAGGGTGGAACTTTTTATGAAGATAAAGCAAAACCATTATATGATCAATTTTTAGTACAAAAACCGGATGTTAGTGTTTTTGGGATTGAACTCACTGTGGGAATGCTAAGAGATGCAACATATTCTTTATTGGCATATACTATGAGATTAAAGAATATGACTTTTGACATAGCTGCTTTAGTTGACTATGTCGATAAGTATTCAAGAATTTATTATCTGGCTGTGGATACAGCTACAGAAGATGGTATTTTGATATTGTTAAGAAGCATTATATATGATTTTTTAACTAAGCATTCTTTTGATGAAAAACCATGCGAAGGGCTGCCAGAATCTATTTATCAGCGCATTCGTGATATGATTGTAGTGACAAAACATGGATAAGTTATATATTATATAGGTGATACTAGGAAGGAGAAACTAAAATGACTTGTATGAATAAAGAACATTCAAATCTATGTAAGTGTGATATAGGAGAGCCAGTACAGGAATTATTGGTTGATGATGAATTTATCACAGGATATAATGGTTTACTAGCTGGATTGCCCGAAACTAGTAAATTAAGAGATGAGATCAATGGTATGATTATAGAGGCTGGAGGACTTGAAGCTGCATGCCAAAAATATCCATATAAAGATATGGAATTATGCAGAGATGGTGTTTTCAGACCTATACAGGGAGAAACGTACGGAAGATATACGAATCTTTTTCATGTTATGCTTGCAAAAAGAAAATTTGAACAGGATACAATGAAAAAGATTCCAGGAATGTTTTTAAACGAAGATCAGGCCAGACAACAAAGAGCTATGCTACAAAATAAAGCACCTAATATTAAAAAGGCTGTTACGGTTACAGTTCCAAAAAATAATGGAGGAGCTTATTACTATGAAGAAGATGGCGAAGAATATGTAGGATTTAATCCTATTATAACAGATGGATTTAGAAGCTATAGAGCAACAAGTTATAATAGAACACCATCTACGGATACAAAGCAAAATCAGCATAGCGATGTACAACAGCCTTCTTCATATCCAGGATGTTTTCTATCTGGCAATGTTATTCCAGAAAAGTCTGACAATATTGAAGATTTTAAAGTTGAAGTTGTATATGGTAAGTTAAGAGAAGAACTTGAAAACGATGATGGAGAAGATGCAGGTGAAATGTATTCATTCTCTTCAAAACAATTAAAAACAGAAGAGGAAGAACGTAAAGATGAATATAAATTTACTGGAGAAAATTTAGATAAATTTGGTCCTATAGATGAAAGTATAGCTAATGCAAAATTGGGTATGCATCCAAATGATCCAGCAGTTTATGCAAATATAGCAAATCAAAATCATTTCGTTCCAGGTGTTGGTCAAACAGCTGCTCCAATTGTAAAGTCCGCCAGAAGAATAGAATTGGAAAAAGCTGGACTGCATCCTAAAAGCGTAGAAGAAATTAATGCCAATATAGGGTTGAGTCGTACGTCTGGTGGAGAACAATGCTTTTCATTGGATACTTTGAAAAGGCAAAAAGCAGAACAAAATACTGCTAAAATGCAAAGAGAAGCAGAATGTGAAGCAGAACGCCAACGAGTTAGAATGCAATTATCTAAATTAAATCAGCCTGGATGGACTCCAAATCATCCCATTCTCAAAACAGCTGAGTTTCCAGATGGAATATCTGAAAATCATCCAGCGTTTAGCAGAGTAAAGGCGCAGATAGCAAATTCATGCTTTAGCACAGATGAAACAGAATTTGCTCATAGTGAAACAAATAAATTTGCAAAAGGAATATTCAATCCAGCTAATCCTTACACATATAGCCACGCTAATAACGAACCATCAGATGAAGAAGTAGAAAAAATGCTTGTAGATAAACAATTTGGAGAAAGGTCTGCAAATTTTAACGGGAGACCGCTTAGCGCATTAAACATTCCAGGTTCTAGATCTTTATATTCAGGCCCTGTAACTCCAACCCCTACAAGCCAAATGAATTGGAATCAAGGATTAAATGGGGTAAGAAGCGCATATCAAAATGGAGCATCAAGAAGCTATGGTTACAATCCTAATGATAGAAGTTGGTTATATGCTACTGAAGAAGAAATAAAAAGCGGAAAAGTTCCTATAGCAAAGGTAGTTTATTCAGATGATGATGATTATGTAAATCCGATATGTAGCTATAACAGTAATAAAAAGAAAGATTTTAAAGTATTTGTAGGAGAGGATTGTGAATCAAAAGAGCAGTCTGCACCTGCGATGGATTATAAAGAAGCAGCGGTATATAAAAAGAGCATAGATGATGAAGAAGATACATATGCTCTGGCCAAAGAATTATCTCGATACAATCAAGTTGGTGGGGATACGTTACTATGGTATAAAGAATATGGAGATTTTAGTGAATTTATTCAAGTTAAAAAGGAATCTCAAGCGCAATTGATACGGTATAGAAATGCCGATAAATTATCATCTGCAAAATCTACTGTAATTATTGCTGGAGAGAGAACTATAGTACATAAGGCTAAACCGATGACTATAGAAGAATTAGAATCTCTTGCTAAACAAGAGGAAAAACGAAATGAGAAAGTTTCGGATGAAGATATAGTACGTTCAAAATATCGAAATCCTGTAAATAAACAAATGCATGCAGTTTTCGACGATGGATCAATGGATACAAAATTAAAGAGACTGCAAGCTTTAAGAAACATTCGTGTTGTAAGCTGCGCTGATGATAAGCTTATGGTGGCAATGGATAAAAAGATAGCAAATCTACAACCATTGCTAAAATCAGAATATGATAATTATATTACTTGGAAAAGTATTTGTCGAAAAACTTGTCCTATGGAACAGCGAGATACTTTTGATAAAGATTTTGATAAGTGGTGGAATGTTCCTAAATTATCTGAAAAGGAACAAAAGCAAAAACGCTGGGATAAGTATGTAGATGATATGACGGCTAGATCTCAGATAAGATATATGGAAATGTCAAAGTATCAATTAACTGACGAGCAAAAGAGAGCAGCATATAATAAAGAAATCATACGCAGATTTAGAGAATTTGATGAAGGTTCTGTCAGAGATGATATGACACTTAATGAGTTCTTAGATAATTGGGGATTCTTAAAGACTAGAATTATGGAAATAGAAATAGCCAAAGAGACCCAAAACTTGCGTAAATTGTATGATCCTGATGCTTATTTGCAAGAGGTTAGAAGACATTCAGCGCTTAGAAATTTCCAAGATGGCAAAGGTTATGTTCCAACAATGGATCTTATGGATAAAGGAGAGTATCAACGTAAGCGCCAGGCCTTTATAGATTCTATTTGGAAAAAAGCAAATAGGGGGACGATTACCTAATGGATAGAAGTGGAGTTCTACACAAGATTTATAGCCAGAAAAGATTAATAAGAAATTTTGATTTTGATGGCCTATTCCACTTGCCAATATGTAATTATTTAAGTAGAGAAGATATATATGGATTAAAATATTTAGCTACATCTGCTAAATATTCCGGAATTTCTAAAAATGATAAGATTCAAATGATGAATCAAATATTAGCTCCAAGAGGATTTAAAAAGATGACTACTGGAACTAATAGAGCGGTTTATACTTTTGAAAATGATCAGTCATTTTTACTTAAAATAGCTCTTGATGACATGGGGATTAGGGATAGTCCAGCAGAAATGTTTAATCAGCAATTACTAAAACCATTCGTTCCCAAGGTGTTTGATGTGACCCCTTGTGGAACTATTGGTATGTACGAAAGGGTAGATCCAATATTAAATAGATATGAATTTGAGAACATTGCAGAGGAAATATTTGATATAGCCCAGAACTTTTTCTTAGGTAGATTTGTTCTTGAAGATATAGGAAATGATTTCTTTAAGAATTGGGGACTTAGGGATAATTTTGGGCCTGTTCTCTTGGATTTTCCATATCTATATGAAATAGATGGAAATAAGTTAAAATGCAATAAGCAACTAATGGATGGATCTGTTTGTAAGGGCTACATCGATTATGATGATGGTTTAAACACATTAGTATGCGAAAGCTGTGGACAGCGGTATGCTGCGAAAGATCTAGGAGCAAATAATGGTGCACTATCTGTACAAGAAAAAGAGGAGGAAAATACAATGATTGAAAATTTTAAAGTTAAACTTGAAAAAGATGGAAAGGTGTATGATCTGGATGAAGGTTCAGATTATATCGTTCCGGGAAATAATGGTAATTCTGGAAAAAGAACGGAAGACGATATCAGAGTATCGGTTATAGGGGGAGAAAATATTCCTTCCGACACTGTTACTACAGAACCTGCCAAGAAAGAAGAACCTAAACCTCAATTGTTCGATGAGAAAGTATCAAAGGTTAATGATACTAGCTTTGAAACGATTCCTGAGCAAAATGTTACTACAGAAGCTTCTGCAACAGATTTGGCATTGATCAACGGTTATTTAATCAAGACTGTTCAGGATTTTGAATTTTCTAAATATCCAGAACCTAATCAGAATCAGCGCAGGGATATGCTTGATTACTTACTGATGGCGGTTTTAGATAAATATCCAGGAATATCTTCCGATAAAGCGGTTCAGATAGTATCGCAATACGTTGATAATTCGTATAAATTTATCGATGAATCACAGGAAGAAATGGCTAAAGCTGAAAAATTAGCTAAAGACTATCTCGGTAATGTAGATGTAGATAGTATCGACACAAATGAAAAGATGCCGAGAAGAAGGGTCTGCGACGATCTATAAGGAGGATTAGACTATGTGGGGTTCAATTTTATTTAGCGATAGCATAGATGATGTTAAGGATGCTATCGCTAATCATTTTCAAATAGTTGCTCTTGTTGATGATCAGCAAAAATATCAGCAATACGGATTTGTTACTATGGGAGTATTATTACCACCAGAACAATCAATATTTGCTGAAATAGAAAATAGATATGAAGAAGCCGAACAATTGTATCTTGAATATCTTAATACTACAGTAATAGAACAGATTACTGCGCTATTAGCAGCATTGCTTTCAGGGAAAAATCTAATGCTATATTTGCCAATGGATGAAAGCATGAATTTTAAATTCATTCAGGTATTTTCAAGATTTTTCCAAAGTATGTTTGGCATAACTATAGGAAGTACAGCTGTAGATTCATCAATGACAAATGATCCAGTTACGATGCAAAATATCGCGAACGTTTTATACAGTTTCAATTTTATTCCATTTGAATTGTATTGTTCTCTAATGCCAATTGGTGGATCACCGTCTGAAGCCGTATGTGCCAAAATGCTTCAAAGCATAAATTACAATTTTAACAATATGAATGAATGTGTGGCTTATTGTATTCAATATATTGCTAATGAAAAAGAACAGCAGCGTTTGAAAGATGAAGGAAATACTATGATAAATCCAGTATTTAGAGTAAACAAATCATGATTATATTTTCAAATGAAAGTATACTTCCTGTTTTGCTGGCAACACCAGATAAATATTTTGTTTTAAATCTATTCAGTCCGATAAATATGGGAACATCCTTAACAGGTTTGTTCCCACCTAAGGAGTTACTTAGCTTTGCTCCATATGATTCCGAAGAATTTGAAAAGATATATCTCAATTATATTCTTACTAATGAAAATGCTTTTCAAGATTTAGTTGAAATTATGATGTCGCACTATTATAATACAGAAGTAATAGTATTGACTGATTTTGATTCTTCTGTTATAGAACCTATGATGGATTGCATAATAAAACTCATAAAAAAGCGATATGGATATGGGTGTTCTATGGTACAAGAATTATCTGATTTATATAGCGCAAAGGAATCTGAATTAACGGTAGATGGAGAAAATATATTTATGCAGGACAAAGAATGGTATGTAAGAAAAACTGTTGATGTAAAGAAATTGCAAGAAACAATAGAATTGGCAGGTGCAGAAAGTGATAAGTATATTTGATGCAGACCAATACACAATCCCAGTTACTCACAAGATATCTACATTTATACGTGAGTATGATATATCTAAAGCCAATATAAATATACTTCTCTTCAAAGGTCTTATAACTTTAGAGAAGTATAATGAACTATATAACATGAATAATGGATTAAGAAAACGAGTAGTTGGATTAATGCAAAGAAATGATCGTCATTTAAGTGAATCATTAATGTCTGGATTTGGTGAAGCCAGACATTTGTTTTATAGAGATAACGATATTAGAGAATTTGATATTTTATCTGTTAAGAAGGATGCAATCTTTTTGATAGATAGAGTGGCAAATGTAACTAAGTTTGGAAATATTGAGTTTAAGCTTAAAAATGAATATACATCATTTTATAATCTTCCAAATTTAGAAATATATTATATGGGTGGATATGGATATGCTGAAAATATAGAAATTAAGGGAATAGGCGAATCACAATTAGAGTTGCATCGCCAATATTTCATAGAGTTGTTATTATGCATTTTTGCATCAGCTCAAAAAGAAAACGTAGTTGAAGTCGTTAATTTAATAAGATCTATTATGGAATCTTATATAAATGGCGAACTTGGCGTAGATTATTATAGGGAGTTTAACAACAGATCGTTGTTTAGAACTTATTATACAATAGGGAAAGAAAGGGCATTTTTAAAGAATGCACCTAGTGACACTAATGGTATAGATCCCTCTTATAACTACGGAATATTACAATTTCTGTATAAAATATTTATGGATAGATATTTAGCAATGGCTAAATATTAAAAATATATAAAGGGTAAGCATTATGCTTACCCTTTATTTTTTATTTATTTTGAAAATTCCATGCCAAGACCGCTCATAAATTCACTTAAATTGATAGGCTTATGTTCCGGCTTTGGTGTAACAGTTTTTGGCTCTTTGTTATTTGTATTGATTACAGTATTTGTCACATTCATATCTATTAGATATGTGAGTGATGTATTATACATTATTCCATAATATTCTATAAGCATTTTTTCTATATAAGAGCCATCAATTGAAGATAATACCATGTCTACTACTTCATGCTTCATTTTAACTTCTTGCTCTTCACTGATATATAGATTTTTAGCACCAGCAAAGTTATATATCATATAAATAGATATATTCTCTTCAATAATAGTTTTAATAAGCTCTGGTATCTTAGGATCATAGATTTTTGCTCTAACTGCTAGCATTTTAATATCTAGCATTCTTTTTGCCAAAAAGAAAGAGTAGACCACGATGCAAAATATTACAGCGGAATAAAACATTGTCACCATCCCAAGTATACTAATCAATATAAGAACTCCTTCCAGTGTAGTTATGCAAGCTGCTATTTCTTTAAAATGCCGCATTTTTTTCAAAAATGTCGATACAACTTCGTCCAAAAAGTTTTTCATTATGAGCACTCCAATCTTCTAAAGTATTTGCTATACTTAATAGTTCAAGTGCTTTATTTTCACTGGACTCTAATGTGGTAAGATCCTTCTTAATTTGAAAATATATTTTTTTGTATATATCCCCATTTACACCTAATGGAAATCTTTGTAAAAATTCAACCCAATTTCCAAATGCTAAACTTGAAGATAAGAAAAATTGTTCATGATTATGCTGCAATTGATGGCATGTTTTACATAGCATAACAGTGGCAACCCTGTGTTCTGTATGCTCAATTCCAAGCATTTTAATTAAATCCATAGTGGTGATGCATCCATTACTATTCAATATATGCTCAGTTATTATGTATGCTATATCATATATTGTTAATATATGATGATGCATTTCTATTGTAGCCATATCTTGATCTTCTGATCCGCTTTTAATATTACCATGGTATTGACAACTATCCAGCCCTATTTCATCCATTAAATGGGCTTTATAATTTTTATATTTAGGAGAACCACGAAATGTTTTTATCGCACTTGATAGGAATTTCTTATATACATCTGGATCTTCCATAGTGTCTTTTGTTTGAGCAAATAAAATATCGAATCCTGCTGTCGGCGCTGATAGCATTGGATTAGTTTCAATATTTACAGAAAATATTCCAGGATATGAACTGCACTTAAATTGATTTATTTCTGGTATCATTTTATTTCCATCCTTTCTAAGTATATTTCTTTTTTGCAAGCGTTTATGCATTCATCTATATACTTTGTATGATAATCGCATTCCTCATAAAACCTATATTTTTCCCTAAACTTTGTCTCTCCAAGAATTTTTATAGATTCCATAAATAATCCTGTAAAGAAACTTGCAGTTATAAATAAAATAGATTTGCTAATCAATACAGATATATTTCCATCTATATTATCTAATTTATTTAGATCGAATGATTTCCTTACACTAGTACCATATTTTTTCCCATTCAAAATGTGTCTAGACGGTAATCTTATGTGGATCATTATATAGCCATCTCCTTTACCGCTATGTTTCTCGAATAGTTACAGGGGCTACATACTAGTAATATTACTTGGTTAGGGGTTGATGAAATGGCGCTTTCTATTAAGAAAATATATACAGATAATCCATTTGTGGATTCTTTGCTGTACTATGTAAAGATATTAGCATATGGTACAGTCTTAAAGATGCAAGCGGAAGCTGACAATGCAGAAACGACAGATAGTTTAAAAAATTTCGATACGTATTCGCTTTCATACGAAGGGCGTGGCTATTTTGATTTGTACACATATACTGAGGCTATCCTTAGCCAAAGTAGTGTTCCAACGGCTAATATTAGCAAATGGGCAGCTAATAATGCTCTAATAACAGATCAATATAAAGCAGAACTAACTGTAATAGCACAAAAAATCTATATTGAAAACTATATAGAGCTTAATGCATATTATCGTAAGATAACCGGCATGCCTAAAATCGGGGAGTTTGGAATACCAATAAAGAACTATGAATATTTGATTCCTGATGGTAATGATACCGGAACAGCTACATATGTTCATGAACTTGGTGCTGCTGGCTGTAAGATGTTAGATTTTTATGGAATCCTAGATATTATAAAAGCAGATTATCCAGATGCAACATATTTAGATTACGTTACATGTGGCATAGAGCTATATAAAGCTAGAAAAAGTTTTGGTTTTCAAATATTGTATTCTCCATCATGTGGAGTAATAGAGATAGATGAAAAATTCACATCTAAATATGAATTAAATCGTATCGTAATGACACAAACTATTTATTCAGATGCTATGGCTATAAGATCTGATTATTATGATGCATTCATGGCATCCATAACTATGCTAATGACGATGACAGATATGCTTAGCGAAGTGCAGGAGCATATTATTAAAAAAGAAATACTAGATGCTAGATGCATAGAATATATCTTTTCTATATATGGCATTCCATATTATCATAGTATACCATTAAAATTTCAAACTAAAATGGTTAAGCAAGTTAATTCTATGGTATCAAATAAATCATGTATGCAAGGAATGACCAATCTGATCAGTATGTTTGGTTGTGAAGATATAGATATTTTTAAGTATTATTTGCTTAGAGATAGGAAAAAAGATAATTGGGGAAACTTTATATACAATAGTGTAGTCAACCTTTCATCTAAAGAGAACGATTGCGTTTTATATAAATCCGTAACCACAACCATTGCAGACGATACTATTCCATTTCCTTTTGAATATTATTTACAAAAAGGAAATATTATGTTTGTACGCATTGATAATAAAAGATTAAGATCTGATTATTATTCTGTATACAATAGTAATAAAATAGAATTTTTGAATACAGCTATAGCTGGAAAATCAACTATAACATATGAATTTTATTATGATAAGACCACTGAATTTACCCCATTCACCCCAGATGTAGATGATGCAGTAATGATGCTATCAGAAACTATAATTCCAACTAATAATAACGTAAGTATAGCTCTGCCATATGCAAATTATTTTATAGATGGAAATGAAGTTATAGTTTCTATTGGTGGCACGTTTATTCACCCGGATGCGTATTATTATGATGGTACAAATCTTATTATTGATGATTCATATAGTATATCTGGCAGAGAGGTCGTAGTTATATTTCTATATGGAAGCAAAACTATTTCTAATTTTAGGAAAACTGATGTTTTATCGTATGTAGATGATCAAACAAAGTTTACAATACCAGAACCGTTTAAAAATTATGTATCTAATGGGAATTGCTTTTTTGTAACAGTGGGATCTATTTATGTAGATCCAAGAAGGTATGCAATAGCTAATGGGCAGATTGAATTTAATGATATGACTATTTCTAAAGGGAGAGCTGTTACATTTAATTTTATCTACTCTACTGCTTCTGTATATAATGCTATAGATGTAATTCATAAAATAGATGTAATAACAGCTACTGAATATTGCCAGACCGAATTCCCTATCACCTATCCTATTGATAATTATATAAAATTAGGGTTTAAAGTTTATATAAAATTAAGAGGATGGTTTATATCAGAAGAATATTTTGATATATATACTGGTAAACTGGCATTTAAAGATACATCGATGATGATTCATAAAGGAGAAACATTCGAACTTCATTTTGAATATATTAATTCGGATGCAAATATTGCTGTTTCTAAAGACACGATAAATCCAGATACCGCATATCAAGATACATTTGTGCTGAATACCCCTACAGATAATTATTTTGATAGGGGAAATAAAGTTATCATAGATATGGATGGATATTTATTGCAAGAAGGAACAGATTATACTTTTAGTTCTGATCATACGTCAATGACTATTATAAACAAAGATCTTTTACCTCAATTAAATCAAAAACTTAGTTTCATATATATCTATAATACCATATCTAAGTATGCCATAAAAATATATCAGGAAACTTTATCTGTCGATACAGATGGGCAAAAAGCTTTTACAATTAAGCTTCCATTCTATCCATATTTTGAAACTAATCAAAATATGCTTGTAATATATAATGGCTTATTAATTAATCCATCTGCTATAAGTATTACCGATAAGTATACGCTAAATATTGATAGTGATGGACTAAAAGCAGGCCATGATTTGGTAATTTTGTTTGTTTATAATACTAGATATGTAATGGATGCAGATGTTGGATTGCTTACTGTAGAGGAAAAAGAAATCACTGTTATAAATACAATAACTGATGATTTAATCATTCCTGTTCCTATTCCCTTTGATGATTATATAGAAAATGATTGGCCATTTTTCGTGGATGCTTTAAACATGAAAATAGAAGCGTCATTGTATGAATGCGTAAACGGAGGATTAATGTTTTTAGATCCTAAAAATATATCTTCATATAGTAAAATGGAGTTTGTTTTTGTATATAAAGCATCATATGTAACAGAAGAAAGCGATGAAGATTATATTTCTGATATCGATCTAAAGTTTGCTAAAGTAAATCTAGATTCTGCTCATCCTATAGAAGATGTAATGCAGCTCAATACAAAGTCATATAATAGCATTACTTTGCATGATAAGTTTTGGGATGGGGAAGATAATCAAGATAATGCGCATGAAGCTATAATGGAAGAAATTTTAAAACGAAAGTTCAACTATGCTAGAACTAAGTATATGACAATAGAATATGTTGTAAATCTTACGGATATGAGTTTTGAAATTTCATATTTCTATAATATGCTTTATGACGATGTATTTAGAGAAGATCTATTGAAAGTGAATGTATCTTCTATATCAGCTAATAAATCATTTAAACTAGCAGATCTTTTTGTTTATATGACAGCATTGGCATATGATTATAGCGGAGTGCAAGATACAATTATGAATTCTCCAACAAAGATCTTATTTGTAAAGGGGTTTAATTTTAGAGCAAATCTTAATTCACTAAAACAATATATCAGAGACAATAGAAGGATGTATCAGGACTATGATGTATTTGGGTTCTTAATACCGGATTCTGAGATTCCAACAATTGAAGAATTTATAAATATTTATACAACAAATAAAAATATTTATAAGACAATCACAAAAGGAATGACAGAAGCTCCAAACTATGATATATATAAAATATGGAAAACTCTGTATGATAGTTTAATGATATGGAATTTTAATCTAGAATTTTATAGAATGTCCAATGGCAAAATAGCAACAACATTAACAGAATTTCTTCAAGATGAAGATAATGTTTTGTATCAATCCCTTATAAGTATAAAAGGAATATCTGATCAAGAAACAAGAGAAAATCAAATTGTTACAGTTATATCTGATATTGTATATATTTTAGAGCAGTATATAAGTAGTGCGGATTTCAAATATATATACAAACAATTTCCTGGAGTTTCTTCCGAATATTTACTTCAATATTTATTTACAATTATAAATTTCTTTAAGTCTTATAAAGTTATATTAAAGGAAATGAATGTAAATTTTGTTATAGATGATCCTAATGAAAATACGATCAGATTCTATGATAAGCAGGCTATGACTGTTAATTTAAAGAAGCCTAGTTATTTAGGATTTAGGGAACAAAAAGCAAGCACTGCCTCATTACAAAAGTCAGAAACAATTGGGTTTAAAGAAAAATTAGATTTTAGTTACTATAAAAGATAAAAATAGGCGGGTAACCGCCTATACATAATGATAGACGTTTAAAACATATTAATAATCTACAGAAGTGGAAGGAGAAATAGTAATGGATTTTTTTTATAAATTATTGAAGTTTAAAGACAGACTTGGTTTTTTCGATGTAAAAAAATTAAGATTTAATCCATACGGTATCGCATCAGTATATTGTACAGATACTGGAGAAGAAATTTTTAAATTAAAACCGAATCAAATTACATTAGCAGGAGCAGGATTTCTTGCAAGATCTATGTTCGATTTACCAGGAACTGAGGTTACGCCAAGCTATAATAATGCGCTTTCACTGGACGATGCTATAAATGTCAGCGCGCCTAGCTCTACAAATAAAACATTCTTATTTTGCGTTGGTATAGATGGCTGCGGAACAGAAAATTCTCAGGTAATACCAGAAGATTATAAGCATTGGATAGATGAAAATTCTATTATTCCATTTCAGTATAGACCTATTACAAAGGATATAACAGATACAGAAAGAAAAACAACGTACTATGGAAGAAAAACGCTTACAAATTTTATAGCATATTATTTTAAGGCATTTGATAGCGCTCCTGCTCTTACACAGCAGCTAACTGATGGCACTCCTATCACTTCTTCAATATATGGATCAACTTCATTATTAAAAGCTCAAACGATTGTAAATATGCAAATGAGCGTTACTCCAGATGATTGCAGAGATTATGCTATAGAAACTACAGGTATTAAAGATGCTAGGATCAATTCTATTTCTTTATGTACAGCATGGATAAAAACTATAGGAGGGTATCCTGTATATCAAGATATCAGGCCTATAACAAGATTAAACTTTCCAAATGAATGCTTAATCGATTTGAACAAAGGAATTTCTATAGACTACAGTGTCTATTTTTAAATATTGTAGAGTAGAGAAATCTACTCTACTCTTTAAAATAAATAAAGTAAGGTGAATTAAATGGCTATAATTAGACAAAGTAATTTCATAACAAAAAAAGAAGATATAGATTTCTTATTAAGTATAGACGAAAGTTTAATCGAACGATTATCTTTTATAATGGAAGCATTTAGAGATAAGAAAGGCAAAAAACGATTTCAACCATTTGATTTAATAAAAATTCCGGCCGGAGTATATGGTAAAGAAGGGAAGAAGAATAAGAATGCTTTTGTTACAACTGTAGGGTTATGGATATTCAATAAAGGATTTATAGAAAAAAACTTTTTTGATTTATTCGGATATGTATCAGAACCTATAACAAAAAAAGCACTTGGTAAAATAAATACCACATTGAGTTATGCACTTTTGGAAGATAAAATTACAGTAGCTCAATTAAAGCATTATCTTATGATGACACAAAAATTTCAGCCATATTCTAATATTTTATCTTCTGGGTTTACTGTTGCAATGCTCACCATTACAGATAAAATAAACTCTAGAAAAGCTATTCTTATTAAAGAAAATAAAGCAGCCATTGATGCTGGAGATGAAAAAGTAATAGCTGAGATACAGACTAAACTTTTAGATTATTCGAAAGAACTTTTAAAAGATGACCCATCTATGGATATATATAATAGTGGGGCAAAGGGATCTTTCACTAATAATTTTAAAAACTTATTCGTAATGCGAGGGGCTGTAAAAAATCCTGATCCTACTAAAGGATATGATATAATAACGTCAAGCTATATGGATGGATTATCCAAAGAGGACTATCCCAAAGCAGCAAAATCATTAGCAGCTGGTCCTTACTCTAGAGCTAAAAAAACTGCTATAGGCGGTTATTGGGAAAAATTATTCTTAAGAGCATTCCAACATATGATATTGCAAGACGCTAATACTGATTGCGGCACAAAGCGCACAATAACAATACGCATTACCGAAGATATCATAGATATGGTTATGTATAATTATATAGTAGAAGGAAGTAGACTGATAGAATTAACTTCTGAAAATAAAGATAACTATATTGATAAGACAGTAAAGATGAGATTCTCATCTTTATGTGAAGGAAAAAATGGAATTTGTAATATATGCGCTGGTAATATGTTCTATAGAGCTGGATATAAAAATGTTGGGGTTGCTACTCCACAGGTAGCATCAAGACTAAAGAATATATCGCTTAAAGCTTTCCATGATAGTCAGGTTAAATTACATGAAATAGATATAGCAAAAGCATTTGGAATGGAATGATCATTATGCAATTTACGAATTGGTTTGAACCGGAGATGCTTATCTTAACAAGTGAAATAAACGAAATACAAGATAAGTATATTTCTGAAAAGATTCAAGAAAAGAGGAATTTAAAATGCAAGAACCGTTTGACGACATTGATATTAAACTTGAAAAAAAAGATATTATGTATCTTGTAGTAGAAAAAGATACATCCTGTGTATTTCCTAAGATAAGAGGAGTTTTTACCGAAGCTGAATATGAGCAAGCTAAAGCAAACGCTGCTCCGGTAGAATTAGCTCTTGTAGGTGTTATAGGGAATAGAATGATTAGAGAGGAGGAAATTTCTTATGTTGAAGATTGAACTTGTGAGGATTGATGATTCTAATTGCTTTGCGGTTCCTATTGAAAATGATGTAGAAGGAACTAAAATTACAAATGTATTTGTTGAAGATAATCAATTATCAGATGATGAATACATGAATTACGGCCCAAGAAAAATAGGCATTAATCATCTTGTAGATAGAGCCACATCAGTATATGCCAATATTGAAACAGAATAAATTAGAAACCCCATACTCAATATGAGTATGGGGTATTCTTTTATTAGATTATATATTATATTTATGAGGTGATAAAATGGATAATAAATATAGTTTAAATTTAGAAAAAGTGCTTTTAGAAAGAAATATCAATGGATATGATAATATGATTGGTTATGCAATAACAAATCTAGAAAAATTTCCAAGCGTATCTCTAAGGCAAAATGATAAAAGGCTGGAATATGATATTACGTATCATTACGCTTATAATACATGGATAGCCACAGATAAGCTTAAGGAATTAGAAAAAATTACTAAAAGTGCCTGCAAGATAGTGTATTTTACTCACAACGGTCCGATTATTAGATGGGAGTTATGATATACAAAAATATTATGTACATAACTTCATATTAACCTTAATTGTAACTTAAAGGGGGTGATAATGATGGATAATAAATTATTTATGACAAGAGTAAAGGAGGAAGCACCGCCATTTGATACTTTAATCGACATCAGGACAAGAGATTTAATCAAAGAGCTAGTTGACACATATGGTTATGGGGATGAGATTCCTGATGTGATTGTAAGGCTAGCTGCAAGGATTGGGCTGATAATTGTGCCTTTAACGAAATAACTAGGGGGATTAAATTTATATGGAATTGAATATACGCCTACAATATCCAATGAATGACGAATTTGAATTTAGAACAAGACTCATTAGGATAAATCCAGATGAAGAAATGGAAAATGACATAGCAAATAATAAAGGGTTCTTTATTAAAGAACCTCCTCCACTTGATAAAGCACTAAAGCGTACAGATACTATCTATTCAGAAAAATATATGAAAACAATAAGAGATCCAGATGCATATATGGATAGATATTCATGCAAATGTGGGGCGACTCAGGGGAGAGATTATAGAAATAGTACATGCAAACATTGTGGCACTATAGTAAAATTTGTTGGCGATGATTTTGAAATATTTGGATATATACATTTGAAAAAGCCATATCCAATTATTCATCCAAATTTGTTTAAAACTATTGCTGCATATTTTGGTGCATCTACATTTGATAATATCATAGAGCCTGAAATGGAACTTGATGAAAATGGAAATCCAGTGGGATTGTATAGCAAACGTATTGCTAAAAAGAAAGCAAAAAGAAAATATTCTAAGCGCCCTCAAAAAGTTGATGAGACTTTTGCCGGAATAGGGATGACAGCGTTTTATCATAGATTTGATGAGATTTTAGAATATTTTCATGAAAAGAATAAAAATAAAAAGATTGAGTATTATAATGATATTAAAGCCAATCGAGATATAATTTTTATTCATAGCATCCCAGTATATTCTACTGGATTGAGACCGTTTAAGACAGAAGGAAAGCGGTTTACATTTGAAGGTACCAATGCCATCTTTAATATGCTGGCTAAATTAGTAGCAAATATAAATGAAGACGATTTGTCTATGTTTAATATTAGACAGTATCGCGATTCGCTATTATGGGATGTGCAAGAGCGATATAATAAGTTATATTCTGAAATTGAAAATATCTTATCTAAGAAAAAAGGTTCAATAAGAATGCTTATTGGCGGAAGGTGTGGATTTACTTCTAGATTGGTAATTGTCCCACAGCCAGATCTTAAAATAGATGAGGTTTCAATGTCTTATTATAGTTTGGTAGAATTATTGCAACAGACTATAATAAATGTATTGGTAAAAAGTTATTCTATATCATATGCCGATGCATATATGCGCTGGTTCAAAAGTCAATTAGTTCCAGACGAACGAGTAAAACAAATTATACAAAATATTATAGATATAGATGGCGGAATAAATGTATTAGTGAACAGGAATCAATGGGTTCGGTATCATGGTAACATGGTGCAAAAATTACCTCTTGAACTGTCTGGGAAGTGCTAAGGCCTAATGGGAGCTACAACGTGGGAAGTAATTCCGAGCGTGAATGCTGGCGAAAGCTAGAAAGAATCTTATAGGATGTCCTATGCTGAAATAAAAATCCAGTGTTAATTAACACTGGACGCTAAGGGATTTATTATAATGTGCAATCAGCAACGAAGACGATTAAAAATTATAGTTCTTAGATATTTGTTTCCAATTATTGCGCTTTTTTATTTGCCATATCAAACCAATATATCTTTTATTAGTAGGCAAATTTGCGTATGCACATATATCTTTAGTGGCCATACCTAATTCTAAACCTTTGCATATTTGATTAACCTGATGATTATTTAAAATAGAGAAACTAGCGTCTTCTCCTCTTTTATGTAATCCATGTTCATATGCATGTATTGTATTTTCGGTATTATTTACCCATTCAAGATTATCAACGGTATTCTTTATTTTACATGGATCTTTATGATTAACTTGCATTTCGTTAGCATTATTGATAGGATTAAATGCAATCATAACCAATCTATGAACTAAAGCATCTATTGCAGAATTATCTTTAGATCTAAGAGTTACAACAAGATATCCTCTGCCTATAAATCGTTGGCGTATTATGCAATTATATAAAGAGCTATAAACTCTTCCATATGAACTTACATAATACCAATTTTGAATATTAGGTAATATTATCGGGAGCCATTCTTCTTTAGTATGAATTGCAGGAAATATATTACAGGAATCCTTTTTATATCTGTAATTTGCTTCTCTCATTTCTTCTTGAGTAGGATTTGGGTTTTTAGGATTAGCTAATGCCATATCGCAACACTTCTTTCTTTTATAAATATACTATGTTGTTGCGTAGAGTATAATTAATAAACCGTAACGTTCAACGATCATCAAAAGCTACAGGGGCTGAAATACGTCATGAAAATAAGGTATCTTAATTGATACACGAAGCGAGTAGAGTAGGTTTTAAGTGAAACCGAAGTGAGAGGCATCTCATTATATTTGAGATGAAGATATGATCTAGTATCCTATTATAATGATAGGGAAGTTCTTAAGAGAACTGTATGGTATAGAGATAAATTCAACCTGCCATATGAATCGAGTACCAACAATAAATTTCGGTAGTATACAGGCAGTTAAATGTGTCAGGATCAATGATAATTATACTATGGGTATGCCACTACAAGTATTAGAAACATACGCTGCAGATTTCGATGGAGATTGCTTGAATATTATGTATGTTCCTAATATTGCATTTTGGAAAGAGGCCATAAAGGTATTCTCTCCAAGATATTCTTTGATGATATCAAAGAATGATGGTAGATTCAACAATTCTGTTAATATCTTTAAGGATATTCTTATTAATATTAATGGATTAGTGCATTTATCAAGAAAATATTATACTAAAGAACGGCTTTCTAAAATAGAGGCTGTTAAGAAAAAATGGGGAAACGCTTAGATTGATATTAAGGATAGCTTTTGCTATCCTTTTTATTTTTGGTTATATATTATAAAAATGAATACCAATATGGATATTCAAATATAAAAAGGAGTTAGATTAATAATGAAAAAGAAAAATAATTTTAAAGGATGGGCAAAAGTACAAAATGCTCCGTATCATAATTGTTGCGGAAAATATAAGAGAATGATGGCGGAGCCTTATATTAAAGAAGTTGTAAGAAATATGACTTCTAGGAGAAATGCTAAAAAGGGGTAGATTAATAATGAAAAGGAGAATAAATAGAAAAAGAAAGAATGATTTAAAATCATGGCAAAAGATCGTTAAACGATGTGATTGCTTTATAGAAATGGAGGAAGATTAATGGATATTTGCGATATATCAAAGATGCCAATTGTTGGAGAGGTATATGCTGTTCCAAATGATATCACATGGGAACTTGAAAAATTAACATGTGTTATCATAGAAGAGAATCCGGAAATTTCTAATATGCTTGGTAGCAGAGCGATACATGCATACTTTGCTTCACCAATAGAAGAAGAAAATATTCATACACATAAGAATGGAACGAAGTATTATTCCATCAAAACGTATGCCTAAAAAGAGAGGAAGATTTAAATGATGATATATTTTGATAATGTAGTTGAGGCTTTTAATAAAATAGAAGGATATGTAAGTCTTAAAATAAAAAAGGATGAGGAGATTTGTGCTCATAGATATACCAGTGCATCTCCAAAATTTTTATTAACAGCTATATCGAATATGCTATTGCGCGAACAGGAAGCATTTTCTGAATATATGAAAATGCATGCTGAAGATCGTCTTAGAGTATGCAGTAAGTTGCTAGATAAAGATTATTTAACAGATGAATTATTAGTAGATGATTTTACAGAATTTGTAGAATCATTCTTAAACTATGATCATGAGCTTATTTATGGTACTGATAAAGGATTTATTGATGATGAATATTTGGATGATAAACTTATCGATACGCTTAAAGACTATATTGAATGTTATAAAGGAAGATTTGAAAAGATAAGAGGTAGGCTCATTAGCCTTTCTGATCTCTCTGATCATAGAAAATTAACTATGGTTAAATGGATTGAATTGGCAGAGAAAATGGCGGAAGCCTTTGATGATATTAAAAAAGAAGAAAGACTCATCCTTTGCAAAAAATATATTGATGAAGAATGGAATATGGTCTCGCTCAATGAAATCTCCATAGATCTGATCAAAACAATTTTAGGGCATACACAGATTGCAAAGGTTGATAAAAAATTAGATACACTCGATTATCACCAAGGAAAAATTGCTTTAGATTTTATTAAAACTGTTGTAAAAGATTCTATAGATGCAATGATAGAACAAACCAAACCAATTTTTTGTGTTATGGATTTGATATGTGACGAAGATTTGGATAAATTAGAAACAATTAGCGTTAGTTGATAATATTTTATTTGATTAAAAGAGAGGAAGATTAAAATGGGTGTGGTTTTTACTGATACAAAAGAAGTTTCCAATATAATATTGAGAAATATTGCTAAAAAGATAAAAAATCTTACGGCTGTGTATTATAAAGATAAGCAGGAATTTTTATTGGATGTTGGGGAAAGTAATATATTAAGAGAGATAAAAGCAATGCACATGTATTCAGAGATGAGTGATGAAGATAAAAGGCTGGTATGCTCAGGCTTAGCTGGAATTTTTTGCGGAGTTGATTATTTTGTATTTGCATTTATCAGTTCAGTAGAAAAAATTTTAGACTATAATTTTAAGCTTATCATAGATTATAGAAATGGATTTGAAGATGATGAATATTTAGATTCTCTGTTCAATATTATCATTTCTATCTATATAAGATATTATATGGAAAGATTTAATATCATGCGCGACAAATTTATCAATTTTAAAGGAGATGTAGCTAATACTATAAAATGGCTAGCCTTATCAAAATCGGCTTTAATGTGTTTTTCATCTATGGAAACGGAAGAAAGACGTATTCTTTGTAAAGAATATACTAAAGAAAAATGGAATAATGTCCCACTTAATGAAATTGCGATAGATCTGATCAAAACAATTTCAAAATACGATATGAAAAAAATGATTGAAGGCAGCAAAAACATATTCGAATGCATTGATATAGTAGAGACAGAAGATAAAAAATCTAAAAATAAGGGGATAATATAATGACAAAAACAGAATCTTTGCGTAGCGAAGCAAGAATGGAGAAAATATTTTTTGAATTGGAAAACTTTTCTGAAATGTGTGATAGCTGGTGTGATTGCAGTGAAAAAGGCTCAATTAATTTTTCAAAGTATTTTAAAATATTGAAAGAACTGGATGAGCCAAATATAAAAAGAATTCTTAAAGAAATAGATTCTGAAGCCGGAAAACCTTACTTATCCAAAAAGGCTAATTATTTCAATTCTGATATTATTGGTGGATTCATGAAAGTAATGAAAAATGAAAAAAATATTAGATTGATAAAATGCACAGAATCTGACATTGCTGACCGTAAGTTTATTGATAGTATAATTGAATGTGTAGATGCTAATCATTGCTTAGTTGATGATATGAGCAATAACGAATCTCAATTTAAATATCGCAGTGTTCAAAATTTTATGAATAAAGCAAATGCAATAAAATCTGGTCTTGCTGTTCAGCTTCCTACCTATGTCGAATATAAAACTATGGATCAGCAACAAAAAGATTTATATACCTCTGCAAAAGAGGCAGAAGCAATAATGCCAAGTTATTATATATTGGATCGAGATGCTAAGGAAAAAATACGAAAAGAATTTGAATGGCCAGAAAACTATCAATGCGTATCGAATATTGCTGAGGTTAATCAAAAAATATTGGTTCAATTTTGCGAATTGGTTAAATCGGCTGCCAAAAAAAGGGCAATAATGCATATTTTAATTTGAAGATGAAAGGACGAAGAAAATATGAGGAAGCTTTGTAACGAAGGTAAATACCAATATATATGTAATATTATTAAGAGTTCTATAGATAATGACGATATTCCAGTTGATATTGAGTGTGTTTTAAGGAAAAAATTTGATACATTTAATAAACTTGCTTGGGAGGATAAAAAGATAATTTTGCAGAAAATCTACGATGAATTTTCAAATCAAGGAGAAGATTCAAATACATTATCTATATTTGAAAATTCGTTTGACGAATTTTATGCTCCATTCAATGTATCTGAGTCTAAAGATATAAGATATAAAAATATTACCAAAATTGTTGATAATGCTATAAACACACTCGGCAAATTTGGCGCATCTCCGGATATATTGATCGCTGCACGTAAGAAGTTTAGTCAGTATTGTATGGCTGATAAAATTCGTCTTTTAGAAAAGGTTAGCATTTGTATTGATAGTATTTTTGTAGAAGATGGGGATAGGAATATCAATATAGCGCTTAGCTTTTTAAATGTTATGGAAATATTTAAGCCTAAAAGTAGCATACACAACTCTGTTATAAATACTATTGAGCAGATTATTGGAGATTTAAAAAATAATACATTAGACCGAATGTTTAAATTGGCATATCAAAATTTCAACAAACTTAATTTAGAGGATCAGGAAAAAATTGCTTTAAAGGTTTACAAAAATAAAAATTCTCCTATGCCTATAGATGATTACATCGAAGCGTTTATCAAGTATACCAATGAATTTTTAGCAAATTATTATATAGAAATGCATTAAATTTAAAGGATGGTGCCAAATGAATAATACAAGAGTTGATATAGTGATAAAATATGGATATATTTTTGATGCTATTGAAAAGAGTGAAAAAATAATAAAAAAATTTGGATCTGATTGTTCTACTCTTCATGCAAGATTTGATGAGTTTAAGAATTTAGATGATGAAGATCAAATAGTGATTTTAAAGAAAATAGATTTCAAAGCAAAAAATTTCAATTCTGTTGATATTTCTTTTATTTTCTTAGATGTATTTGAAACTCAAAAGGATGCTGACAGAGTTGATGTGCATACGAGAGTAGCATATCCAGATATGTTTGCTGATGTTGTAAAGGCTATTGATACTTGCACAAGGAATGAATATATAAGCGAAAACCTTCCATTAGCATACAAGACGTTTATGCACTATCCGTTAAAAGATAAAGATGGCATTTTGCTTATAATTAAAGATAATATAGCTCGTAGATCAAATCCACAAGATGCCAATGATATTGTTATTACATTTTTGAATGCTATGAAAACAAATAAAAGCCGTAAATACATTGCGGTGATTAATCTTATCAAAGCGGCTATGGAACTGTCTAATACTGCGCAAATTCCAAATGAATATTTGCAGATAGCATATGATAAATTCAATGAACTTTCATTACCAGAACAAGAAAAAATAATCTTAAAAATTTATGATTGTCCTGCGCCAGGAAATAATCCATTTTTTGTTGTTTCACATTTTGTAAATATTGTAAATGACTATAAAACAGAAACTGAATCAGCAATTCATTATGGAGCTTGGGAACGATTATTAATAGGACTTGGAGGGCTCAGTGTAGACAAACAATATAAAATAGCAAGGGATTTCATTATGGATTGTCCAATAGAATGCAAAATCGGAGATGAGAAAAGTTGCAAATTGATGGAGACTATGATGGAAAGATATTGCAAAGGAGAGCCTATGCATGGAAAATAATATCTGTGATAATATTAGAGCTATAGAAGCAAAATTGATAGAAATTAGCTGTGTACCGACTGGCATTGAATGGGCTTTATTAAAATATAAGAAACTCCCACAATGCCAAAAAAATATTGTTGATGAGGTAGTTAATGGAGTTTTTACAGATTTTGAAAAAGCATTTTTATTCACCAGCACGATATTGAATATGATGCACAAACCAAAGTGCGAAGAAAAATATAAAGATATAGATCCGAAGTATTATTTTATCATATTAGCCATTAAACGCACAATAAGAAAATTAAATACAATACAATCTTGTGGTAAAATGGTAAAAATATTTCGCTCTTTTAATGCAATGAAATTAGATAGGCAGATAGTTGTATTGGAGGAGGTAAATTCAGCATTGTCAGAATATGCAAAATCTAATATACTCTGGATAGCTTACCTATTTTTAACGGCAGTAGAATCAGAAGATATACGTTCAGGAAAAGATAGTAGGGGATATAGAATTTATAGAAGTTTTTAAAGAGGGCTTAAGCCCTCTTTCTTTTTTATAATCTTTCATTTAATTCACATATATATAAGAGGTGACCACAAATGAATATAGAAGAGTTTAAAGAATTAGAAATAAAGCCAGAAAAAATAAGACCTGTTGTAGAGTTTGTTAAAACTTATGATAAAAAATTAAATATGAGCCTATGCATACCTAGTGTATCTCATGCATTTTCTATATGTGTAGAATATGCCAAAGCCTGGTTTAAAAATGGATTTGAAACAGGATATTTTAAAACTGAGTTTATATCAGGATCTCATATTATGCAGGATTTCAGAACAAAAACTGCAGAAGGGTTATCAAAAGTGCAGAAACCGGCGTTGGCAATAATACCTGAACTGGATACAGAATTTGATAGGGATGGGTTTGATCAATATTTATTTGGTCTTAACACATATTACAATAATTGTAGGTATCAGAATGCTTTCTTTAAAGATCCATCTAAGAAAACATTTATTGCTATATGCATGGAATTAATGCTTGTAAAATTTCAATTCAAAGTAAAAGTATCTAGTAAGCTGCATGCCATAGATTTGCTTAAATATATTAAGACAAGATTCTTTTGTGGAGCAACTAGAGGAGAACGGCGCGATTTAGATTTTAATATACCAACACAAATGATGTTACAAGTTGCTCAAGATGGAGGATTTGAAATATCAAATGGACAAGTATTAGATATGAATGGATTTATATACTATTTGAATTCTCATTCTGCTTTGCCTTTTATGTACAAATATAGAGCTGCAAAAGGAATATTTGAGTATTATATAAAATTACCATCCCAGTATATGCATATACGCAGCAACCCTGTTAGCATGGATGAAGGAGAAAGAGAAGGGCAGCTAGATAATAACTATATGGTTAGTTTTGATATAGAAGTTAGAATGCCGTGCCCTAAATTTTACGCATACTACACTTTAAATGTATATGATAATGTAGCATTAGCAAACACAAATGGCTCATATAGTCTATATGATTTTTGTTTATGCCCTATTCCTGCTATTAATTCTAAAGGATGGAATCAATTGGTAACATGGGATTATCTTGAAGATGAAGACATATATCTTAAGAAAGAAAAATCATCTATAGAGTTTGATAAACCATTAGCGGGAATTTCAAATGGCAAAATAAAGCAAATAGCAGACAGCGTCAAAGAGAAGTATCTGTCCCCATCTATATTTATTGAATTTAAGCTTTTCAATGACAATAAGCCTATTAAAATAGAGGTAGATTGGGAGAATTATATTTTAAAAACAGATACAATTTTAAAGTCTAGAACGTCGCATATAGTAGCCTATGTAGATTTGGTTTATTATAATGAATATGTTCTTAGCAATGAAAAGGCAAGAATTACAAAAGAACAGTTACAATTTCCTAAATATCCATAATTGCAAATAGTTTATTTTTTGATTATATATTATATATTTGATGGATTATAAAATATATTGGAGGATAGATTTTAATGAAAAGAACAATGGTAAATGAATACGGGACAGAGCTTGGATTCATTAGACTTATTGGAAAGGAAATTTCAGATCCAAAGGATGAATATATTATTACCAAGTTATTATTAAGTTTATATGATAAGACTTGGGAAAAAGAAGGAGATAGTTTATGTTTAAAAGTTAAAAATAAAGATGAAAAGATAGTCATAGAGCTTAGTATATACGATAGTAGTATGGTAGATACTGCAGTTGTAATAGCATTAGATGATATGGGCTCTAATTACATCAGGGATCTTACATTTTTACAACTTTATAGAGATTTAGAAGTATACTATGATGCAAAACTTAATGAAGGAAAATGTATTATGGGTATATATCAAAAATATAATACCATACTTAAAGTAAAACAAGGATTCCTTATGTTTAACAACGTAGCTCTTGAAAATATTAAAAATGGTAAAGTAAATGGGGAGATATTAAATTGACAAAAGTTATTGAACTGCTTGCTCAAAGTAAAAATGATATACTTAAGATGAATTTAATAAAAAATTTTTCTTCTTATAAAGAAAAATTAAATGAAAGAATCTATTGGAAAATAGAAAGTGCTATGAAGGATCCTCTGCCTTCAATACAAGGACAGGGACAATATGGATTTGGCATTGGCAATTATAATACTCTAATTGTAAGTGATAGGCCTTTAGCGCTAATGAATGCATCTCAGCTATATGATATAGCTCAAGCTGTTATTGGTGTGAAGCCATCAATAAGTAAAATACCAGCGGATAAGATAAATCCAAAAGGAATGGGGTTTTTATTTGAGATTAGGCTCGGTGTTGGAATTGCTATAGATATGAATAAGCCAATAGAATATAATGAAAAATCTTTATTGCTTTTAGCCAATGAAATATTATTGCAGGCGTATTATGAATCAATTATAGCCGTTGATTTTTATAATGATAAGAGGCCAAAGCATATAGAAAAATTAAAAGAATTGGCAAGCACAACTGAAAAGATATTAGATATGAGAAATGTATTGAAAAAAGAATTAGGGATAGCATAATGCTATCCCTATATTTTCTTTTTATTTTTTTACCGCATATCCTATTGCCACTCCAGCCACAACACCCCATACTGTTTGCTGTGTCTTTTGCCTACGTAATACTTCTTCTTTGTGCTCATCATCTAATACTCTTTGAGCTATTGCTCTATTAACCGTATCTGTGATATCTAATACAGCAGATGTTTGCTGTGTAATAACAACCTTCCCATCTGCATTTGTGGTTTGATTCTCACTTGTAGTTGTTTTTAGAGCTTCTGTTTTACCATTATAACTAATCAAAACAGGGTTTGCTGTATTTGTAATTTCAATATCTGCATCGTCGGCACTCTGCTTTTGAGCATATCCAATTGTTGTTTTGCTCTCAGTCCCAATCGTTTCTGTGACTGGGGTATCATTTTTTTTATCATTGAGTGCTTTATCAATAATTGCCTGCTCAGATGTTTTTGTTTCGGTGGCATCAGGATGATTTGCCTTATAGTTTGTATATTCACTATTAAGCGTATCATACTTTTCCTGATAGTGCTTTGCAGTATAGTGATACGTTACTGCTGAAGATATCAGCATTAAAATAACAATATAAATACAATGTTTCTTCCATGCTTCAAGACTCGAAAATCTGCTAAAAATATTCATTTCTGTTCCTCCTTAAATTATATACACATATGAACTAGATTTATTAGGTGGTAATACAGTAATGTCACAATTCATATCATTATGCATTTCTGCCGCTACCGTAATATCGGCTATTATTTCATCTGGTAAACATTGCATTACCGTAATGTCGCACGTTATAAACGAATCAGATCTTTGTGCAACTGTCATATCGCATGCTATATCTTCTGTCATAGATCCCAAAACAGTAATATCGCAATTGATATCTTCTTGTCCAGCAGGAATAACATTGATATCGCATATAATATCATTTTTACCATCATCCGGCATTGGTAAAACAACTGTTAAATCACAGGCAATATCAGAAATTATTGTAGCTTCCGCAAGGATATCTCCACTAATATCTACTGGAGTTAATACTTGTTTTTCTACAACTATATCACAAGCAATATCAGTTATGCTTGTTTCTTGAACAGTAATATCGCATGCTATATCGGATGGTGTAATGGCTTGTTTTTCTACGGATATATCGCAAGAGATATCTGTAGGAGTAAATACAGCAGCTGAAGTAATATCCCCACTAATATCTACTGGAGTTAATACTTGTTTTTCTACAACAACGTCACACGCAATATCAGTATCTGGGAATTTACCAGCCCCATCAATATCACAATTAATATCAACAGGAGTTAAAGTAATCTCTCCAACTGTAATATCACAAGCAATATCATTAGGTGTTGCTTCGATAGCAGAAGAAATATCACAAGCAATGTCTATAGGGGAGAATTCCTGTTTTTCTACAACTATATCGCATGCTATATCAGATACAATTCTATTTGATACTGTAATATCACAAGCAATATCTAAATCTGGATTTGAAAACTTAGGTATGGTAATATCGCATGCTATATCGGATATCATATTATTTGATTGAACTACTATATCACAAGCAATATCAGATGATAAATATCCAGCAGCCGTGATATCACATACTACAGACGATAGTAATGGGGTAACACTATAATCATAATATTCAATTTCAATTCTAGGTCTGCTAGAAACTGTAGTATATTCTCTCGAACATAAAGCCAAAGGATGTGCCTTTAAATCAGTAGCAGCAACTTTAAACCCAAATTGAGTATTGCCTGGATTGGTTTGAAAATGATTTGTAAGATCTATCTTTATATCTGATGCATTAGGTACTACAGCTTCAGTTGCACAAGCTACACTTTCGCAAACAGGTGCCCCTTTCCAAGTTATACCATGTTCCTGCCAAGAATTATCAGTGATATTATACAGATTTATAGTATTGGAATCTGGATGATATCCAGTACATGGCAATATAAGCTTTATGGATGAGACATTACTCCATATACCTGCAGGAATTGCAGCACAATCCCACCCAAACAGTGCATTGTATTGCCCGTCATTGGATGGTGAAACTTGCAATGAATTATAATCACCATAATCAAGCAATGGTTGTGATTCGATAATCATCGAATCTTTTACTGGCGATAATGATAAGATCCTTTTAAGAGGAGGGCTTATTTGCACATCACCAAGCATAATGTTAGAAATACTAGCCATTTATTTACGCTCCTATCTCATTGTATTGAGATTGGGCAGAGTTGTATCCCTGCCCTTTCTTTTTTATTTTGTGCCTCTACCTGTAAATGTAACTACAAAATCTCCTGCCGTATTTGGCAGTGTAGAATTTATTCTAGCATAAACAGATATCTTTTGTCCAGATATCAAATTTCCTATACTAATTGAAGTGCCATTAGTTAAGAATTGATCATTTATGCATAACTCTACTTTTGCATTTTTATCCGGATCTATAAATCCAGGTCCGTCTATAGATAAGCTGGTTATTTGATTATTTGTTTTATTTAATACCCTAAATTCTACAGGAGTTGATGCTCTACCAGATGTGACTCCTTTAAATTCCAGATATTTTAGCAGTTTACCAAGATCTGTAGTAAGAAAATTATCAGAATCATCAAGAAACATCAACCCATAATAAACTCCAATAAATGTTTCTGTTATAACACTTTGTCCTCCAACTGCATCAGTTATTGTTATTGTAAGAGTATTCTGCTCTCCTATTCTGATTGTTTCTTTATTTATTACTGTGGTGTGAGAAAATGGAACATCAGAAAGATCTCCTTCTGGTTCTATAAGAACTCCATTAAATTCGCTCTTGAATTTTACCTTGTCCCCATCAGCATCATTTAATGTAAATGAATATTCGTTGTCTACAAGCATTCCAATGTATGTGGGCAATGAATCTACTTTCGTTAATGTATAACTAGAAGTTTGTGTAGCCCCAAGCTCATCAACAGCTGTAATATCAATGGTATTACTTCCTATTTTCATAAGAGCATTAGGGATCGCTAGCGATACAATGCCTCCATCTGGAGTCGATGTTGTATCTGCAAGAACAGTTCCATTAACTACAACTTTGTAAGTTGTATCCTGTTTTTCTAGATCAACTACATTGAATGCTATTGTTACATCCTGTGCGTGTATATTACTGCCAGGAGTAGCAGTGAATCCAGTAATAGAAGGCGCTGTATTTGGAGGCATAGATGCCACCATAGAAGTTACGGATGAACCACTAGGTACGTATATATAATAATCAATCTGATAATCCGCAAATATACTAGCATAATCTGCCAATGTTAATGCAGCCAAAACAGCTCCAGTCATACCCTTAGTAGCAACTTCTGCTTTACTACATCCTACCCATGTAGTTATAGTTGTTTCTTCATACATATTTAATTCTTCCAATTCGGCTGTTTTACCAGAAGTATCAGCCGTATATGAAATCTTAAATTGGTATTTTGTAGAAGTAATTGAATTGGCAAATGTATCATTGAAATCAACATCTGTAGTTGCCACATTTATAGTATCTAGCGATACCCATACAGAATTTGCTGTATCATAAACTTGCAATTCTATAGTTACTGGCATTATACTAGCAAGACCTAATCTACCATAAAATTTTCTTATTTTTCTGGCAGTTGCAAAGGTTATCGGTATTATAGCCAAAGCTACGGCAGAGTCCCATACAGTGGCCGTGCTACCATCAAATAAATTTGCATATGACGAATCTATAGTTGCTATAGCTGCCCTGGCAGTAGCATCTGACGGTAATAATTTAGTCGTAGAGGCAATATATCCTGGTCCTCGTGTCATAAAATATTCGTTTCCGCTGAATGATATAGCGAACTTCGGAGATCCAGAATATGTTGGTACCAAAGAAGAAACACCAGAATATCCTTTTGTATTTATAGCAGTTTCTTTCCTTGTCATTATATAGCCAGAACCATCAGTTTCTGTCGTAACAACAGCGTCTATATCAGTATCATTAGTCCATACTTTACCATTAGTAAGAGTAGAATACGTTGCATTTGTTATAAGTGCTAATATATCGTCTCCAAAACCTTTTGTAAAGTCTATTGTAGTACCAATAGCCGTAAGCAACGCACTAGAATCTGCTGTATAATAAGTAACTACACCACTAACCTCTGAGGAGATAAGATGTAATCTGCTCATTCTAACACCTCATTTCATTTAAATATAGGATATTATATTGATGTTTCACAAAAGAGGAGACTAGGGATATCCCTAGTCTCGTATCTTTTTAAAAATTATTCTTTGTCTTCCGATCCAACGATTTTTCCGTTGGGCAATTGCCATTGGCCAACTTCTCCGCCGGCGTCTTGGAAATCTTTTGCAGTATCGCCAATAGGGCCACCAGAGCAGATACATGCATATTCCATAGAAAGGGGACGGATATCATCCATAGTAAATGCTAATTCGAAGGTGTTATTAACTGTTGCAAGAGTTTCTACATACGTTGTAATAAATTTGCCTTCAGCTACAACCTCGCCAATTTTGAAAAATATAACAAGATCTTCGCCATCTATTGATTTTGCTGTTCCTTCTACGAGAAAGTATTCTTTAGCTTTGCCGCGATAAATCTGTCCAATTTTAGGTGTAGCTACAGCAGCTGGCGTTTCCACAGCCGGAGTTGCATCTGCTACTGCAGGAGTATCTGTTTTTATTTCTGTTGTTGGTGTTTCCACAGCCGGAGTTGCATCTGCTACTGCAGGAGTATCTGTTTCATCCGTTTTTGTTTCCGTAGCAGTTTCAGTTGTTGCAGTTTGTGCAACTACTGGAGCAGCGTCTGCTGCTCCATCAGTTTTTACTTCTGTTGCTGCTGTTTCCACAGCCGGAGTTGCATCTGCTACTGCAGGAGTATCTGTTTTTGTTTCTGCAGCGGTTTCAGTTGATTCCGAAGCTGCCGGTACGATAGCCTGTGTAACAGGGTCTACCTGATTTACAATTGCTGAGTCTGACATAAATAATCCCTCCACATAATGTTCTAGAGATTTAAACTCTCTACTTAATTGTTGTTCCATTTACCTAGCTGTCCCATTTGTCAATAACCTCTTTACCATTGTAATAGATTTACCTCCAAGTACGGTAACAGGAGTAGGGTCCAATGTTTTATTATTAAAGGTAGTGATTAAACTACCGTTAAAATCAAATGTCGGAGCTATTCGGCATTCTATAGCACACGGTTCATTAAAATTAAGACGAAAAATTTGGCTATAGAATATTTGGCCTTTTCCTTCTATATCAATGCATATTTTAAATCCAAAATTGTTTTGATCTATATAGGTTGGTCCCTCTTTCATAACGACAGGAGTCTTTTGATTGGGATCTTCCGTAGTACCTTTTGTTGCTATCAAGCATTTGGCCAATCTATGAAATTGAATTATATCATTATAATTTTGATTTCTTCCAGACAATTTTATAAGATTTTGCTTCTCATCTTCTAATGCAAATTCAAAAGTAAGAGGAACGGTCTGTAGTGGATTGAGAATCTTCATTACTCCATCATCTGAATTGAACCATAGTTTAGCTCTGCATCCCATGATGCCGAATTCCTTAATATTTTTTTTATCAACGGCAGAAAATTCATTTTCTGTTTTGTTATCATTAAATTCTGCAAAAATAGATTCATCTGTGTATTTAGCAAACCATATAAATTGATGAGTTGCTATGGGAGATTCCATTGTGGCGATACTCATTATATAAACACCTCTTAACTCTTATAATTACAATTATGTAGAAATAAACAAAAAATATAAGGTATGGATATCCATACCTTATATAGATTAATATTAAACGTAATATCCCTGGAATCTTATTTTAAACTGCTGCGTGCCGCTTACAGAGTTGATAGGTAAGCTAGCTTTAAATAAACATTTGCAATAGTTAGGACCAGAGTTTGCAACTGTACCATCATTGGCTGTGCCTTTAATAACATCCCCGGCAGCAGCTAACAGAGTAGCTCCTCTAAGAGGACGAACCGTAGCCCCGCCAATCTGGCTATAGATCTTATTGCTGTTTGCATCTAAAGCTGCAGTAGAATCGATCAATGTCTGAATCCAAAGATTTGCAGGAACGACACCTGTGTCCTGTCCATTACCATCTTTTACGGTAACAGAAGAATCAATAAGATCAGAAACAGCCGAAGCACCAGCTTTATTATTCCATACATTTACTTCAAGAACATTTGAATCGAACCCGGCACGAACTGTGCCGACATGCCATTCAGAAACAGCGGTAACATTGTCAGATCCGAGTAAACTAATAACCGGAATAGCCATTATTCATACACCATCCTTATTTTCAATTATTATACCATTTGGTATTTATTAATTTGTTGCTTTGATTCCTACATAAACGTTAAGACTTTCAATACCATCCTGAACTGATAATATATTAACCCTAAGTCTATCTAGGGAATTTAATGCTTGAGGGGTTGCAATAGCTTTTGAAGTATACATACTTGCGGATCCCATAGGAATTGTAATGCTATCGACGACAGCCCAAATACTTCCGTTAAAGTATTCTATTTGCAGATCGATATCTTTCGTAAGAACCGTACTAGCAGGAACACTAGCAAACAAAGTTCCAGCTGATCCTTTAAATGGAGAGCAAAATTCATTTGCAAATACTCCACTTTTTACATCTGTATGCATAATAGCAAATATAGCTTGCTTGTTGTATGCAGCTGTTTTCAAAGCAGTGACTGCGGTTTCGACAGAATTGCCATCCGCTGTTTTAACATCAGAGGCTGTAGGAGCAAAAACACTCCAGTCGGCATCTACAGTTAAAGCATTTCCAGCATCAGCATCTAGAACATATTCTTTATCACCAATTACTTGACAATGCATCCCAATTTTACGTCTAAGAGGTGGTATAGCATTTCTAGCTGTCGAATCTGTTGCTATATGCAATCCACCTTGGATCTCATCAGCAAATGCTGTAGGAAATTTATCATCTGTTGTGAAGGTTGTTATCGCACTTGCAACTAACGTTCCTTTATTTTTAGCCATTAAATAATCCTCCTATCATTGATTAAATATTAGGGCAGATATCGTATATCTACCCTAATTAATTTTATGCTACATCTACAAGGATTGCATTCCCTGTTTGCGCATTTGTAGATCTGAATACATCATAATTGGTTGTATAACCACTGGCATTCCTAAATGCAAGAGTTGTTTTAACCCAATCTGTATTGGCAAGTCCGCCAATCTTAAAGTTATTTTCAGTAAGATTAAACGAAGAAGGTACTGCAAAATATAAATACTTGCTTCCAGTAGCGTCGATTGTTTTGGACATTCCATAGTTTGTGGCAAGCTCTCCAGACAAAGCAAGAATATCTGCATTAGCCAAAGTTGCATTAGCAGAAGCTCCCCAATATCTCTTATTCTGGAATCTAATTCCTGTTGTTTTAACTGCAGTAGCACTTTTTTCATCTGTTACAGTTAAAGTCCAATCAGTATCAGCAGTTAAAGACAAACCTGTAAGAGCTTTTGATAAAGTCCCAACCGGAACATCCCCAACTCCTCCAGATATATTTTGACTTAGCATTGTTTTATTTAATGCCCAGTTAAGAGTTACAGCCGATACAGTTGTACCCATTTCTACAGTTCCAACGTTATTACTAAACGTTGAAATAGCAGGTGCTTTGTAAAGCAAATAATCAAATGCTGATTTAGCCGTAGGATAATCAGTATTATCATATGATACATCTTTAGCTGCTATAGGAAGAGAGATAGATTTAATCATCTGCTGAAGAGCAGGATCTAAATCATCATAGGAGACTGATCCACTTGGAGTTCCGCCAGTGCTTTCTTTAAATAGCAGATATGCCTGATAACCAGTAAAATCTCCAAATGAATGAGGATTAGTTGTAATAGGGATGGTTTCTACAACAACACCATCAACTATTTCACTAGCGTCTCCACTTAAGTAGTTCAATACATATATTGCTCCCTTTTTAGCAGGTGCTATAGCAAAAGGACCAGTTCCAACGCTAATAGGGGATTGTGCCACGCCAGCAACAATCTTCTGTACTGTGCCTCCATAGAAATTTGTTACCCAAATATTATTATTTGGATCACAGCATACTCCGTATGGCACCTTTCCAACTTTAATATCTAATACTTTTAGAATCCCAGTAATTTTAGATACTATATTTGACGTGGTGCAAGCTACATAAATATTATTAAATTTATCTGAGCAAATGCCATAAGGGTTCAAAGCAACTGCAATTCCTGTAGGAGTTACATTTATACCATTTACTATTTTACTAACAGTATTTGATAGGTAATTTGATACCCATACAACCCCATCTGGACTTGCACAAACACCTCTAGGACCTGTTCCTACAGAAATATTCATAACGACTACACCGTTTACTATTTTGGTAACAGTCCCGCTGCCATAATTTGTAACCCATAATGAACCATCAGGGGCCTGTGTAATTCCCATAGGTGTTTTTTGTACGGTTATAAAATTAACAAATTTTCCATCTCTAAATTGTCCAATGCGATTACTCTTTGTGAATACTACCCAAGTATCAATCTGATTAAGATCAACGCATACGGCTGTTGGATAATCAGCGATATCATATGAATTTTTTACTGCGTCATCGATAATCTGAAAAAGTTTACTTCTATCAGGATCGACAACGAATAAATCATTTAAATATCCCATAATTTTACCTCCTTATTGTATTAATTTAATGTTGCCAAATGCCGGAGAGGGCATTCAAGCTCCCTCCGATATATCTAATCACTTTTCTTGTCGTTATTGATTTGTATGTGGATATCCTCGCGAATATGAGTTGGAGGTGGAGGTTGAGGGGATCCACGAAATAGACTTATAACATAAAATACCTTTTTAATTATATCAAAAAGCCCATCAACGTTCCTAATCCTCTGTATAAATTCAAACCCCACCCACCCACAGATAAATGAAATTAGTGAAAGCCCTCTAAACCCTACTTTGTCAACTATTAATGGTGAAAATGTAAATACCACAATAGCCATGACTATGCTAGAGAACATTATCCTGCTTAAACTCATCTTACGTTGATCAGTAAAAGCTGCTAGATAATCCTGGGCTACACTACCAATGAACGACAGGAGTAAAACAACTGTCAAAGCCAATATGTCTTCAGCTGTTATTACTTCCGTCAGAAGATGCATCACCGCCACCCCATTTTATGATGGTATTAGAGCCGTAAAGTATCGCGAGTAACGCACAAAACGCTAATACCACTAGCAATCCAAATGCCATCATTTTATTTGCAATTGCTGATTCCATATTAACATCGCAATCCTTTGCATAAGCGTTATACCGTTCTATATCATCACGATGTTGCATAATAGCATCATATATAGAAAACTCTTGAATAACTATAATTTTATCGTTTACGATTTGTTTGCCATGTAGATCAACATCCGGAACCCCTAAAATATCTCCATCATTTGTAATGTATACAGGTACAAGTATATCATAATTTTTTAATTCTTCGATGCCATACGCCTGATATACGTTTCTTAATTCTCGTATACTTGGATCTGGTATATTATACGAGGTATCGTTAATAACTGTATCCGGTTTCCAATATATCATTTCTTTATTTTTTGTAAGTATCATAGATACGGCCTTAGAGGCCAATTCAGAGTTTAACTTAGATTTGATTTCCGCATCCCAATCTCGTGACTCTTTAGAGCTAGAAACATAACCTCTATCGGCCAAGATGCCTGTTTTATTAGCCACAAAAACT
>Ga0172378_10000246_pt1 | contig 46014 bp, 41 predicted proteins | sample GrowelOW332metaG_FD_119755 | JGI IMG/M metagenome (GOLD analysis project Ga0172378, IMG submission 119755) | Groundwater microbial communities from an aquifer near a municipal landfill in Southern Ontario, Canada - Pumphouse #3_1 metaG | ecosystem: Environmental > Aquatic > Deep subsurface >...
AGATTGTCCTAAAGCTCAATAATAATAAGCTAGTTATAAAAGGTGAGAACCTAAAAATTGATGACCTTAATATCAAAAATGGAGTGATTAGTATAATAGGTGTTTTGCATTCTTTTGTATATAGCAAAAGCATTAATTCCAAATCAATGATAGATAAAATATTTAAATGATAAATCACACTTTAGAACATCCATATATTGCACTTATGTTCATTTCAAGTGGAATTTTGTCATACATAATTTTTGAATTAGTAAATAGCATTAGGGTAATTACAAAGTATGATATAATAGGTTTTTTTACTGACTTTATAGCCGTTTTGCTATGCGGTAGTATTTTTTATTTAATTAGTTACACTTTTGCTAATGGACAAATTAGGGTAGGTTTTATATTATCATATATTTTAGGAATATTAATAGTCGCTATTCCTTTCGGAAAAAAAATAAAAAATTTAGTTTTAAGATTTGCTAAAGGATTAAGACATAAACTTAAGAAAAGGATGGTAATTTGTAATAATTATTTTAGTAAAATCCATAATAATATGGTAAGGAGGTACAATGCAAGAAGTCAAAATAGAAAATTCAATGGAAGAAAGAACAAAAACAAAATATTATTCTCCAAAAGAAAGAAAGCAAAACAAATTAAACACAGTCGAGCATTGTATTCAAGAGATATACCACAACGCAAGATTAGTTATGATAGAAATAGAAGTATTACACCCATACTGCATTGACAAAGGATTCTCTAATCTTTTGAAAAGACAATATGAAGAGTATACCATTCTTACAAAAAAATTAATTGATTATTCCAAAAAAAACAGTATAGAATTGCGTGCAAATGCTTCACTTTCAAAATTTCTTATGTCCGTATCTACTGCACTAACTATGATAACTGATAAATCAAATGCACATTTAGCACAAATTATGATTCAAGGTATAAATATCGGAGTTATCAATATAGCAAAAATTCAAAATTTGCTTTCCGAAAAAGCATCTTCAAATGAATATGCGGATAGATTAATGATGTTGTTTGACCAAAACTTAGAAGATATGAAATTATTTTTGTAGACCTCAATAAAAATTTATATAAAAAAAATAGCTTATTATCGGTATGATAATAAGCTATTTTTAATTTTAATATATTAAATAAATTTTACTTTTCTTTCATCTCCACCGTACTTAAGAAACACTTTGCCTTCTACTTTACTAACTTCACCAAAAATACCATAATGGCTATCATAACTAACATTACGATTGTCACCTAAAAAGAAAAACTTACCTTCTGGCACAACAACTGATAATATTTGATAATTTACTGTCATATCATCTTTTATATAATCTTCTACCAAAACACTGCCATTCCGTAATACTTCATAACTAAACTTATCATAATTGTATTGAATATCGATAGTATCTCCTTCAAGTCCAATAACACGTTTAACATAAAATTTGCCTGCGGGTTCATATTCGAAAACTATTATATCATCATAATCAATTTTTTGTGTTCTAAATAGCAATATTCTTTCTTGATCCCATAAGTTAGGTTCCATACTTGGTCCAGATACTGGATAAACTACCAAACAATTTCTACTAACGAAAAAAGTTGTACCCATTATAAAAATACAAATAATTAAAACTATTATACTATTCCGATTTTTATTTTCCAATTTTCTCACCTCTATATAAACATTATCTTTCCAATAACAACTTTATTATTGTTAATTCTTATACCTTTCATTTGACTCCATGTCATTAGCGGCATAAATTTTGCATTTTTAAAATCGCTACAATCAAATTTCAAACTAACAAAAGAATCTTCACAATCCAATACTACTTTTGCTGTAAACTCTTCATTATTTTCACCGCTCGTAATTGCCGTAATACTAAACATAGTATCTTCTACATCACTATATGCATCAACCTGTAAAATCTTATCTTTACTAATTTTGTTCTTATTCCCTATTGCAAAACTTATCAAACTGCCATTATCACAACATATTCCTTTTAATCCAATAGGCAAAGTACCTTCTCGAACACTTCCTTCTAAAATAACTTCGTCCGAACTTACTTCCGTAAATTCTTCTATATTAGAATTATAATAAAAAACTATCGGACTGCTTATAGATGAATTATTAGTTTCATTTGTAAGTGGTAATTTGTGAAAATATGGCAAACTACTTAATAATAGTCCGTTTTTATATTGTATTTCTGCAAAAACAAATAAAGGGCTATCACCCAATTTTACGTTTAATTTAGCTATATATTCTTTAAGTCCTGCTGATTCCCCCGCAGCTACTTGCCAATATCTTGTTGCGTGATTGTACTCTCCAACCGAATAAAATACTCTTACTTTTTCTGCTTCAATTATGTTATCAATTAGAACATTAGCATAAATAGTTCCATCTTCATTAAAATCTAATTCTATATCGGGCATTTCAGGAGGCATACTTCCTACAAAACAATATTTTATAAAGCTAACAACTGAATTATAAGCACGATAATCAATATTATCTATGTATTTAGCACTTATTACTGCCCTGATTTTATTATGTTGAATTATATTAAATATATTCGATAGTCTGTCAATATCGCTTAATGTACCGTTACTTCCTATAGCAAACATTACAGGAACTTGTATTTTTTTTGCATAAGATGTACTACTTACACCCGTAAGCCAACTTAGCATATCGTCATCCATAATCATTTCTTCACTGTCATATTTATTATGTTTTACATATTCTAAATAACTTGCACCATTAATACATACTAGACCATTTATCCTTTTTTCTTCACCCGCAACTTGCATTGCAATTTCTACACCATCACTTAATCCCATAATAACAATTTTTTCTTTATTAAGAATTTTATTAATAAATGTTATGGCACGCCTAATTATAACAGCATAAAGATATTGTGTAGTTTCGATAGGTGTTAGACACATCTTATTAGCGTGGTTACCTGCTTTTGCATAATAACCATAATCCAAACTTTCAGGGAAAACAGTAGCTGTATTTTCTAAAATTCCACCAAAATCGGGCAAACAAACAATATAGCCTTTTTTAACAAGGTCATCAATAATACCTTTTTGTGGAATTTTAGTATAACTACCCACTAACAAAACAACATTTTGACTTTCAAAATTTGGAGAATAAACCTTAATATCAATTGTTACATCCCCATCGCTGACTCTTTTAGCCAAATATGTGTAGCTTGAAACATCTTCCTTCTTGCTTAGTAAGACACTGTCTAGCTCTAATTCTGTTGCATCAAAACCTTCCCATACTTGGGTTGTAGTCATAAGTTCCATAACTTTTTTTATTACCTCATTTAATAAGTATAGTTATTATAACAAATTTTATATATAAATACAATTATTTTAACGCTATTATAATATGGTTGCTTAATTATTGGCAAATAGTAGGATTTATAGCTACTTTTACCACTAATTTACTTTCTTTTTTTGGGCTTTTTAATAGTTTTTAATAAATATTTACAAGATTTTATGATTATATCCCAACAAATTACATTTTGTACAAATTTAATAACCTGCAATTTCCCTTTAATAAAACTTGGATTATAATTATTTTCATAACTAATACTATTTTCTTCTAGAACTGGCAAATAATTCTTCAATACTATCTCAAATTCTGGATAAGACAATTTTTTCTTTGACCACGCCCTTTCTGCTACCGCAAGGATTCTAGGATATACCATTTGTTCTAACTTTTGCACATTATTAATATATTCCGTCCATAATGTTGCTTCAAGTCCTATAATATTTGATTCCAATTCTTTAGGAATTTCGCATTCATAGGTTTTTTGCAAACTGGTCATTCCATAAGGATAATCAAAATAATAACTACTAAATGGACTAAATATTATTTTACGACCATCTTTTGCCTCTGAATACATAGCTTCTTTATATTTTTTATCTTGTTTCCAATATTGCATAATAATGTCATTATCAAGATTATGTGCCAAAAAACCATCATTCCAGTTAATAACTATTTTACCATTTTCTTTGCAAAATTCAACCATTTTATTGGTAAAATAACCTTGCAAACTTTCTTCGTTTTCTAGATTATTATCTTTAATTACTTCTTGACATTTTTTGCAATTACACCATTTTGTTTTTAGTGCTTCATCTCCACCTAAATGTATATATTTTGATGGAAATAAATCGAATATTTCTTTTAGCACATTTCTACAAAAATCATAAGTTTCCTCATTCCCCGCACAAGCTAAATTATCGTGAACACCCCAATTTTGACTTACTGGAATTTGTTTATTTTCACATCCTAAATTAGGATAACTTGCTATAACTGAAGTAAAATGCCCCGGCATATCAATTTCTGGAATAACCTCAATAAACCTTTCATCGCACCATTTTACTAATTCTTTTATTTCTTCTTGCGTATAGAATCCATTATATGGTTTTTTATTGCCTCTAGTTCCTTCCCGTACACTTCCGATGCTATTTAATAGAGGATATTTTTTTATTTCTATCCGCCATCCTTGGTCATCAGTAAGATGAAAATGGAATTTATTAAATTTTAGCATAGCCATAACTTCCAATTGCTTTTTAAGTTCATTTATAGTAAAAAAATGCCTGCTTACATCACATAAAAAACCACGGTATTTATATTTGGGACTATCTTCAATAGTTAATTCCATCAATTCTTCGCCGAATTCTTTATAAATTTGTTGCATAGTTACATCTGCATAATATCTACCACTATCACTAGAATAACTAATTATCGTACCTTTCTCCCCAATTTCAATACGATATCCTTCTTCTACAATATCTTTTTTTAATTCATAAATAGGTGGGTTTTTCACATAAAAATTATTCCCGATAACTAATTTATCAGGTGTCGGTAAAATATTTATCATAATCTTCTCCTTAAATATTATTAATATTCGGAAGGTAATATCTATTTACATTACCATCAGAATCAATATTTGCTATTTCTGTATCAATAATGCTATATACTGCAGCTTTATTCCCTCCTGCAATATTGATAATAAAATCAGCATTATCGCTTAAACCTACTAAATTATCTTTATTATAAAATATCACTTTTAAAGTGTTTTCATCTTGGGAATGATTATAACTTATACTCCATCCATTAGGTTTTTCAAAGCTTAAATTCGTACTGTCTTCTAAAATTTGAATATCATTTGCACTACGCAAGGTAAACATTATTGTATTTACATTTTCCAAACCTCTATCATAGTATCTAATATTAAAACTTAAACTATCATTTTTTTCACTTTTTCCTAAACCCAATCTAGCACTCGTTAATATCTGTTTGCTATTATCCGTAGAATACTTTACTTCATAGGTATAATTTTCACTAAGCACGCCTTTATATTCTATATAAATTTGTCTAGTTTCTTCTGCTCCCGTAGTAGTTGTAGTATCAAAACCTACTAGCATACCTAGTTCACAATTCACATATTCGGAAGTACCGTTTTGCTTTGTAACTAGTATAAAAATATTATCATAATTAAGTACTTCGTCGACTTCATAACTGGACTTTAATGAATTTTCTTTTATAGTAATAGATTCTATAGCGTCATTAACTCTATGGGTACATCCACAAATTAATGTACCAATTATTATAATAAATATTACTAAACTAACACCTAAGAACTTATTTCTATTCATTTTTTGTCCTCTCTACAAGCATTGTAAAGTCTATTATATCATATCTACCATCTTTGCTAACGTCATAACCAAAATTGTTACTTTGTCTCGATAACAATTCCGCCGCTAAATTATCTAAGTCATATTTATTTAATATTCCATCACTGTTTGTATCGCCTGTTACATAGATATCCAATATTACTATAATATCTCCAAATTCATTAGTAAGTTCCAAATTAAGATAATCGCTAACCTGCAAATAAACATACGCTAACGGATTAATTTTATTACTCTTATAGTACCAACTAATATTAAAAGTGCTTGCAATAGACTTTGTCAATTCTTCCAAAGTGCAAGCATTGTCTACCAATATTTTTTTGCTGGTAATGTTTAGATAAACATTATCTGTATTGCTTGTCATTAATGCAAAAGTATCTCCGCTTACCTGAACATTGAAAGATATGCGTTTGCCCAAAACTACCGCGGATAAGGTCTGCCAGCCTAGTTTTATGCAATTATAATCTTCAGCAAAAACATTATAATAACTTTGTAACGGTAAATCATAATTTGAAGTATTGGTTTTTAGTAAAATAATTCCATTACTTAAATCCAAACTCTCTCCGTAATTATAACTAGACTTAGGTAATGTTTGCAAACTTACATCATTAATAGTTGTACTACTATCAAGAATCAGAATGCTAAATGTTCCACTAGTAATAGTATTATTGCTTATTAAACTAATTCCTAAATTGTATCTTGTATTTATTCCACTCCACACAAAATCATTAATTTCATAATTTTCTTTATCCAATTTTTGTTTGCTATTATCAGAATATATTGCAATCGCATTTATATAATTATCTTTTGCCTCACTCATAAATAAATTTTTATCATTAGTATTGTTGCCTGTGCTAGTGAAAAGGACAACGGCTTTTGAATTAATTACATCAATTTCTAAATTAACGATTTCTGCTTCAACAGTAACGGCTACCCCTACAAAATCGCTATAACCATTTTCATCAGTATAAGTAATTCTTACATCATATTGACCTGAAGTGGTTTTATCAAACCCAATAAAGCTAAAATTAGCTTTTTTATTGCTATCGTTATACCGAACAACTTGAGTCGCCATATTAGGATATTCTAGCGACAATTCTAAACCCGCCAAATTAAGGTCTTCATTCAGTTGATAAACGGTTTTATCGGGCATTTTTGTAAGCGTAGCAGTAAATGCTTCTGCTTTTATTGTCAGTGTAAAATGTGCTTCTATATTTTCGTTTTCACTATCAGAAAATTTAATTTTTGCAGGTTGCGGAACACCTATTTGTTTATTATCATAAAAACATTGATATTGTGAAACCGTTGCTATCATGGAAGAATAGTCATTATAGGTCACAACAACAATTATTGCATCCATAACCCTATTTTTTAGAATTTCATCATTCTCGTGATAACTAACATCTATTTCATTACAAGTTTGTTCGTTTGTTTCATATTTTTCTCTGTCCCAAACATTTATAGAACTAACTTGACTAGCACAACTTAAATCTGTGGGTATAGTTATTTGAAATTGGATACTTTCATCACTTTCTCCAATTAAATTTATCTTTATACCTGTATTTCTGCCATCAGAAGTAAAAATACATTCGCTATCATAATCGTCATCATCGATACTATTATCATCTTTTTCTTTACCTAAACTTCTGAATTTTGAATTGCTTTGAGAAATATATGCTTTATTTAGATTTTCTTTTTCTCTCGTTTTCAAATCCAAAATACTGCTTGCATCAGGTCTATAAACATATATTTCATAGGGATATGATGTGCTTTGATGTACTGCTGTTTGATTACCTGTTTTCCCGTTATATTCCTTAGTATTTATTCGATACACAATTAAACCACTACCTGCTAAATCACTATCATAAGTGGAAACATCTTTATTTCGATATTCTATCCATATACTTTCGTATTCATTAATATTAATTTTATAAGCAATATTATCATTGGCATTTCCTGAAGTAACCATAGTTGTAGGTTTTAATGAAAAAGTACCAGTATTCGTAATTTGACCTATTTGCGTTTGATAAATATATTTTAGTGTATCGCTATTTGCTGCTATATAATGCTCACGCATATATGCTGTTAGGTATTGTGGTGTATCACATTCATAGTGCATTAAGTCCCAATTGCCTACGGGCAAATAATTATCTTCAATATCGCTATTATCTGTTTTATAATGATATAAATCCGGCGAACCTAATATATGGCTAAATTCGTGACAAAGAAGCCCGGTCGTTAGATTATCAAAGAAATTTAGTGTATAGTGATATACTTTTACCCCGTTTAACTTAACATCTATACTATCTTTACTTACGTTCAAAATACTTGCAAAATCCCAAGCATGAGGCCACATTAATGTAGACCACTGTTTTTCTAAAGTAGCATTATAACTGCCACTTACTACAAAACTTATATTGTCCACAAAACCATTATCATTCTTATCTAAATTAACTCCCAAATAATCCATTGCACTATTAAATCCATTTACTGCAGCAGTTAAAAGCTCTTTTTCTAGTGTTCTTCTTTCACCGTTCTCTGTTGTATCATAACAACTTTCATAATAATTACGAGTTTTAACATCTTGATAAGCATAATATATTGTATCGTTTTCTTTTGCAAAAACACTGTCAATAAGTATTTTGCCATAAGTAAGGTCATTATAATAATCATATAAAGAATTATCTTGACCCTCAAAATTATCCACCTTACTACCTATACTTGTCGGTTTTTGTTCATCACTAAAATAAATAAAAATAACAACATTGCTTAACTCTAAAATATCTACATCTTCTCCACTAGCATTTGAAGAAGCATTTTTTAGGGTACTTACATTATTGTCATTTTGGTTATTATTAAAAAGTTCACCCATATCCACAAAATCAGTTGACATAGGTATATATTCATCATTTGATACATTTTTATCTAAAAAAATAGACATAGTAGACATCGTTATCAAACTTGCCAAAAAAATGGCGAGTATAATAATAATTGATGTTAACCATATCTTATTTGTTTTCATTATATTACCCTTAAATATGTGCGGAATTTCCCGCACATATTTTCGAGTATTATTATATAATAAAAGTGTAAAATTGTCAATATATAGTGTAGTTACCTACACTCTGTATAGGAGAAGTTTATTTTCTTTTTTTATTCTTCTTTGAAGGAGCTTCTTGCTCATATCCATTGTTATAATTAGGTGCTTGCAACTGATTATTTCCGTAAACTGGTTGTTGATAATAATAATCATTATATCCACTTCCATAACTATAATTTACATACCCTGCATTATTAGCATAAGGGTCAGCCGCATATTGGTCATTTCCATAACCATAGTTGTTGTTATTGTTGTTGTCATAGCCATAATTGTCATAACCTAATTGTTCTTGACAATTATCTTTACTTACTTTCTCTTCTTTTTCTTTAAGTTCTTTGCCCATTCCACGTAGTAAACCAATCATAAAGTTACTTACTATCATCCAAACTGCAAAGATTAAGAATATTTTTCTTAGTGAGAAAAGAGCAACAATTGCATACAACAAACCATTACTGTTAAGCCAAGCCATATTCATATAATCAAGACAACCTCTTGAATTAGCAGAAGGGATTAGCGCTAAAGCAGAACCGTCAAATCCTAAATAAATTGGACTTTCTGTTAGGTCATAAGTTAATGTAGGCACTAAACCTGCTTCTTGTCCCAAATCAGGACTAGGATTATCGCTACCATTTGCTATATTCAACACAAATTCTTTCAACGCATCAGGCGTTTTAAATAATGTTTTAACTGTCGGACCTAAATCACCCAAACTAGCTATAAATTTTTCATAACCATCGACAGTGAATATATCTACTTCCATTAATGTCATTTGTCCATTCATATCAAGCACATTCCATTTTACTGGTTGCGTATCAATTTTATCGGTATCTGGATTATATAAATAAAATGGTTCTTCTTCATATTCTCTATTATCAAGTAATAAATGAACAAGCACGGCTATAGTCATTCTGTCAGAAGTTGCCATTGATATATATGGTGCACCAAAAGTAGCATATCCTGTTTTATCAATGCTTTTAAAGTGAATAGCAAGTAAATCTGATACTTCTTTGTTTTTAACTCCTTCCTTTTTATATTCTGCTAATGTTTTTGTAGACAAATTGCCGTTAGCTACATTCAATTCAATATACGTTTCTAACAAACCTTTATTTACATCAGCTCTAGTATGATAATCATCAGCTAAATCTTCATAAAAGACTGTACCGCTTGTGGCATCAGCTAGAAAATCTGGTAAAGCAACATCAATTGCTACCCAAAATCCGCCTAACATACAGAAACATAGTATCATCGCTACAAATGTTTGATGATATAAAGTACATTTTCTTTTTCTTTTTTTGTTTTTGCCTTTTTTTGCCATAATCAATACTACGATAAGAAAGATTAGCGCAAATACAGCTGTAACAATAACTCCTACAAATGGTAACACGCCATAGCTTATGCCACCCTTGATAATTTCTAAATTATCCCAAACTACCAAGCCTATTAATGCAGGAAAGCCTAATATATATAATAAAACTATTAAAAACTTTTTCATAATTATCTCGCACCTCCCACTTTAATGATTTCAAAAATTTCATCTTGTTTTCTAGAATTATGATAGCTAAGTGCAATCATAATCGCAATAACACCACCTAATAAATACATATATCTTCTAGCTGCCATTGCTGGATAAATTTTTGCCGAATAAGACATATCCGCACGCAATTGATATAATTCATCTAAAGTAAATCCTTTGCTTGCTGGATATCCACTACCACCCATTACTACTTTACCAATGTTATCACCGATAAGCACACTACCTACATTGCTTCCGTGAATTCTTGCATAATAATTTGCATAAGCATATTTTTTCAAAGTTTCATCTTTAATAAATTCAAATATAGGTTTTGTGGTTGGAGATTGATAATTAAATATTGGATTTGTCAAACTTAATGTGTTTAATAATTGTTCTACGAATGGCACTGTTATACCATAAGCAAACAATGATTCATAATTACTTATATCCATACCAAATGAATCAAGTACACCCTTTAATTTTGTATAGTCAAGACTGGTCAACAACCCTCTAACTGTCATAGCATTTAATGAATTTTTAAAATTTGCTAAAGTTGTAAAATCAAGTGTTGTACCTGCATTAGAGATATATTCTAGTACTGGCATTATTGCTTCATATGCTACATCCTTAACTTCATCATCAATTGCTACTACCATAAATAAAAGGTCTAAAGCATCTTCTATTGTTAACGTATTTACTGCTTCTACCAAAGTTGGTATTGATAAATTTGCATTTAGCAAACCAGTAATAGTACTAGGTAACAATCCACCAATAACACCCAAATCATCAAGTGTTTTATTCAAATCACGACCTACTATACTTAAAAGTGCATTTAATTGCACCATTGTCAAACAATGGTCATAAGCAGTACCTTCTGTACCATACGCTGCTTTATAATCTGCTGTTTGTGTATAGGCTTGCCATTCTGAAGAAGCATAAGCTGTATTTATAGCAACAGCTAATTCTGTATCTGCATCTTTATCCTTAGCTTTATATTCTGCTTGAATTTCATTGTAGGTAATAAGGATATCAACTGCTTGCTTTACACCAAAAATGTAACCATCAGCATACATACCGTTAGGACTTGTATAAACATCCTTATCATAATCAACGACTAATGGGTTTTTGGATTTAACAGGTGCTGTTATTGCACTGCCATCACCATTTTCATCACCTTTACAACTACTTTTCAAGTTAACATTATACAATTCACAAAATCTATCTATTTCATCATTATAATTGTCTACAAGACCACTTTTGTTTGATGTAAGTGGATCAAAATATTGTACTTGATAATTGTAATCTTTAATTTGAACATTGTATTCTGCATTGGCATCTTGTGCTTTTTTTATTTCTTTTGTGCCCAAAATATCTAAAGCGTAAGCTCCTCCAATTACGACTACTAATGACAAAATCAAACTTATCATAGCCCTGCCTTGTTTGTTTTTGCAAAACAATGAAAAAAACAATTGTAATATGGTTACTACCACCCAAGCAATAACTACGATTATAAGACCGTAATACCAAGTATCCTTGAATGCATCGCCTGTTATAAAAGCCATACTCCCTAAAAATACAAGTGCTATGAGCAGTGGATAACCTAGAAAATAACAAATGTTTTTCAATGCGCGATAGCGATTATATTTTTTTCTTAATTTGTTCATTGAAAATCTCTCCTAAGAAATCTATTTTAATAAAATTATACATTATGCACCATATAAAGTCAATAAGTAAAATCTCAAATTTATTAAAATAAGCTTAACTATTTATATATTTATACTATTCTCACATTCTGTCTAATATTATTGTTAGTATTAAATTTATCTAATCTCATTATTATGCATAATAATACATATTTTTATTTACTTTAATTTTGCACAAATTAGTCAATAATAGCTGTACAGCCTTAGTATGTATATATTTGTGAATTTAATAGCATTTTTATAGGTAAAAAAAGGATTAAAATACATTGACTTTATGCAATAATGAATATATAATATGTAAGGTTGTCATAATGATTATATGACATACAAATTACTAATTTTACTATGGAGGTTCTGATGAGTAAGAAAATGACTATTGATGGTAATACAGCCGCTGCACATATTGCATATGCTTTTAGCGATGTAGCTGCTATATATCCTATCACACCTTCTTCACCTATGGCAGAAAATTCTGATGAATGGTCTGCTCAAGGAAGAAACAACATTTTTGGTCAACAATTGCGTATTGCAGAAATGCAATCTGAAGGTGGTGCCGCTGGTGCCGTACATGGTTCTCTATGTGCAGGTGCATTAACAACAACATTTACCGCAAGTCAAGGCTTGTTGCTTATGATTCCAAATATGTACAAAATCGCAGGCGAATTAATGCCATGCGTATTCCACGTGTCTGCTCGTTCTATTGCTGCACACGCACTTAATATTTTTGGTGACCATACCGATGTTATGGCTTGTCGCCAAACTGGTTTTGCTCTGTTATGTAGTAATTCAGTACAAGAAGTTATGGATTTAGCTTTAGTTAGCCACTTAGCTACACTAAAAAGCAAAGTTCCTTTCTTACACTTCTTTGATGGATTCCGTACTAGCCACGAAGTAAGCAAAATTGAAATGATTGACTATGAAGATATCAAACCATTAGTCGATATGAAAGATGTTGAGGATTTTAGAAAAGCTGCATTAAACCCTGAACACCCAACTCAAAAAGGTACTGCTCAAAACGGTGATATCTATTTCCAAAACAAAGAAGGTAGCAATGCTTATTATGACAGAGTTCCTTCAATTGTTGAAGGTTGTATGAAACAAGTAGAAAGCATTACTGGCAGAAAATATAATTTATTTGATTATTATGGTGCTCAAGATGCCGATCGTATCATTATTATGATGGGAAGCGGTAGCGAAGCTTGTGAAGAAACTGTAGATTATCTAAACAAAAACGGCAATAAAGTCGGTCTAATCAAAGTAAGACTTTATCGTCCTTTCAATATAGAAAAATTTAAAGCAGCTATTCCTAGCACTGTAAAAGTAATAAGCGTTCTTGACCGTACTAAAGAACCTGGTTCTATTGGAGAACCTCTATACCTTGATGTTTGTACATCACTAAGAAATGATAATTATACTATTTTAGGTGGTCGTTATGGTATGGGTAGTAAAGAATTTAACCCAACAATGGTCGCTTCTGTATATGCAAATATGGCAGGTGTTCAAAAAGACCACTTCACTGTTGGTATTATAGATGATGTTACTCACACTTCACTTCCAATGGGCAAACTTATAAATGCTGCTCCAGAGGGAAGCATTTGCTGTAAGTTCTTTGGACTAGGCAGTGATGGTACTGTTGGTGCAAATAAAAACTCTATCAAAATTATCGGTAACCATACAGAAAAGTATGCTCAAGGATATTTCCACTATGATTCTAAAAAATCAGGTGGTTTAACAATTTCTCATTTACGTTTTGGTAATACTCCTATTAAGAGTACCTACCTAATTGATAGTGCAGACTTTGTTGCTTGTCATTGTCCTGCTTATATATATAGTTATGATATGATTAATGACTTAAAAGAAGGTGGCACTTTCTTGCTTAACTGCATCTGGACACCTGAAGAACTTGATAATGAATTGCCTGCTAGTATGAAAAATGCAATAGCACAAAAACATATAAAATTCTTTATCTTAGATGGTAACAAAGTAATTTCTGAAATTGGAGCTAGAAAAGGTGTTAACACCGTTATGCAAGCTGCTTTCTTCAAATTATCAAATGTATTACCTTATGAAGATGCCGAAAAATATATGAAAGAAGCTATCCTAAAGACATACGGTAGAAAAGGTGATAAAGTTGTTAATATGAATTATGCCGCTGTTGATGGCGCTGTAAAACATTTAATAGAAGTTAAGTATGACGCTAGCTGGGCTACTGTAACAGATGGTGCTCCTATGGCTGAAGTTAGAGGAACAGAATATTTCAAAAAGACAATTAATCCAATATTAATGCAACAAGGCGACAAACTTCCCGTAAGTGCTTTTAGTGCTGATGGTCGTGTGCCTCTTGGAACAACTAAATATGAAAAGAGAGGAGTAGCTATTATGGTACCTTCTTGGAATATGGATAATTGTATACAATGTAATCAATGTGCTATGGTTTGTCCACACGCTTGTATTAGACCTGTATTAAAAACTGAAGAACAACTTAAAGATGCTCCTGCTAGCTTTGCTACAAAGGACGCAACTGGTTTTAAAGGTTATAAATATAGAATTCAAGTTAGCCCATATGATTGTACTGGTTGTAATTCTTGTGCTAATGTTTGTCCTGCAAAAGAAAAAGCACTTACTATGATTCCTATAGCAGACAGTATTGCTCAAGACGCAGAAAACTGGGATTATTTTGAAGCTCAACCTGAAAATGATAAAATCTATAAAGATGGAAGCATCAAAGGTAGTCAATTTAGCAAACCTCTATTTGAATTTAGTGGAGCTTGTGCTGGTTGTGGCGAAACACCTTATGTAAAACTTGTTACTCAATTATTTGGTGACAGAATGATTATTGCTAATGCAACTGGTTGTTCTTCTATTTATGGCGGTAGCGCACCTACTTGTCCTTATACAACAAATGATGAAGGTCACGGTCCTGCTTGGGCAAATAGTTTGTTTGAAGATAATGCTGAGTTTGGTTATGGTATGAACCTAGCTTATACACAAAGAAGAAATAAAGTTACTATTGATATAGTAAACTTTAAAGAAGCAGCTACAGATGAAGCTACTAAAGTAATTTGCGATAATTGGTTAAATTCTATCACTGACGCAGATGCTAGCAAAAAATCAAGTGCAGAACTTGTTAGCCTACTTCAAAAGAGTAACAGTGCTTTAGCAAAAACTATTTTAGAACAAAAAGATTGTTTAGTAAAGAAATCTATTTGGATCTTTGGTGGAGATGGCTGGGCTTATGATATCGGATACGGCGGTGTTGATCACGTCCTTGCAATGGGCGAAGATGTAAACATTTTAGTAGTAGATACCGAAGTTTATAGTAATACAGGTGGTCAAGCAAGCAAATCTACACCTACTGGTTCTGTTGCTAAATTTGCTGCAAGCGGTAAGAAAACTAAAAAGAAAGATTTAGGTATGATGGCAATGAGTTATGGCTATGTTTATGTTGCACAAGTTAATATGGGTAGCAATCCTGCTCAATTAGTTAAGGCACTTAAAGAAGCTGAAGCATATGATGGTCCTTCTATCGTAATAGCTTATGCACCTTGTATAAATCATGGTATTAATATGAGTAATGCAATTGGCGAAATGAAGAAAGCTGTAGATTGTGGATATTGGCAATGTTATCGTTATAATCCAGAACTAGTTGATGAAGGTAAGAATCCATTTACTTTAGATAGTAAAGTTCCTACTGGCGATTATCAAGCATTCTTAGCTGGCGAAACAAGATACGCTTCATTAAAGAAAATGTATCCTGAAATTGCTGATAAGTTATTTGAAATGAACGAGAAACAAGCTAAAGCTAGATTTCTACAATATCAAAATCTTGCTAAAAATAATGATGACAAATAATATCATTAAATAAATTAAAACTAAATAGCCTAGGAAATATTTCCTAGGCTATTTTTTTATAAATTTTTTATTAAAATTAGATTTTTATTCTATAGTTGGTTAGTTGGGTGATAACTAAGTTCAGGACGGATATTTTCAAATATAACAGCATCTACCCCTATTTCTTTTGCTTTATCATAATCTTCTTGTGTGCGGATGGTCCAAGCTACCAATTTCATATTTCTTTTTTTGCATTGATAATTTAATGTTTTTATTGGTAAATCCATAATATTATATGCTACAAAATTTGGTTTTGTAAAATTCAAGGAAGACAAAATACGGTTCCAATTTAAAAATCCGTGAGGAATAAATTTTAAAACTATATTCGTAGATAATTGCCCACGCACAATACTAGGTGCATGTTTTTTAAAATACCCTACTGAAAAAGGATTAAATGCCTCCATAACTATCCAAGGTTTATCCTTAATCATTTCAATTACTATTTTTTCCAACCTAAAATCAGTGAAACTAAGATTTTTTATCTCACAAACAATATTAACCTTACCATCAACCATTTTTAATATATCTTCAAAATAAGGTATATGCTGACCATCAGGCAACAAATATTCTTCTCCATCGATATCTTTAGAACTTAATTCAGTAATTTTTATATCTTTAGTTGGTATCATTCTTTTTACATTATCATCGTGAAAAACAATGATTTTATCATCGGTTAACCTATGAACATCAAGTTCTATATTATAACCTTTCTCAACAGCAAGCTCAAACGCTTTCATCGAATTTTCGCTTACGGTTTTGCTGTGCAAACCTCTATGCGCTATTGCAATATCAAATACTCCCACTTTTTTATACCTCTCTTTATTTACTTATTCTTTTATTATATAGCATTAATTACTATTAATCAATATCAAAAATAGAAAAAAAGTAAAAAAAGCAAGTTATCTAAAAAAGATAACTTGCTTTTACTTAATTACAATTATTTATGCGGTTTTTTTATCTTCCCCTTTATTTTTTGGACAATATGGACATTTTTTGCAACCTTTACTCGATTTTGTTACAACCGTTTTCTTCTTTCTAAAATGCAATTTGATTTTACCTTTGTTGTTAAGGATTATTAAAGTTATGATGATTGCACTAATACCGATAAATATAAAGGCTGTCCACCACCAAGTACCTACTAAATAAATTATAGTCCCCAAAATATAAGATGTTCCTATCCAAAATACTAAAGTATGATTAAAGTTTTTCTTGTTAGCTATTTCTGCTTTAGCTGTAGCTACTGCAGCTACACAAGGTATCGTGGTCATATTAAATGCAATAAATGCAATTAGTGCAGGTATTGTAGCTCCTGTTGCATTAATCATAGTTACTACGGCACTCACGCCTTCTTCCCCGACCGCAAGTCCTGCAGTAATACAGGCAGATAATGTACTAAATGTAGCAATTACATTTTCTTTAGCTATAAGTCCTGTAAAAGCGGCTACCACAAATACCCAACCCCATTCGGTAAGCTGACTACCAAAACCAAGTGGTGTAAATAGCGGTGTTATAAATTGTCCTAAAGAAGCAAGAATACTTTGATTTATTTGTGCATTCTCAATGTACTGCCAATTCCAAGTAAAGTGACTTACAAACCATATTACAACTGTTGATAACAATATAATTGTAAATGCTTTCTTTATAAAATGTTTTGCTTTATCCCAAATATGAATCATCAATCCCTTAAATTGTGGAGCGTGATAACGAGGTAATTCCATAATAAACGGAGGAACTTCGCCTTTTAATGTGGTACTTCTCATAAAAATAATAGACACAATCGCTGTTACTATTCCTAAAAGATACATACTGTAAGTTATAATATCAGCATTCCCAACTCCAAATCTCATTACTATTCCACCAGCAATTGCTGTAAGAATAGGTAATTTTGCACCGCAACTAAAAAATGGAATTACTCGAATTGTTGCTAATTTTTCTTTTTCATCAGCTAAAGTTCTTGTATTAATTATTGCAGGAACGCTACATCCAAAGCCCATTATCATAGGCAAAAATGCTCTACCACTTAAACCGAATTTACGGAAAATTCTATCTAATATAAATACGATACGTGCCATATATCCGCTATCTTCAAGTATTGTAAAAAATAAAAATAAAAGCAATATTTGTGGCAAGAATCCAAGAACAGCAAACAAACCGCCTAGCATACCATTGCAAACAAGTCCGCTAACCCAAGTAGGGGCATTTACTAATAAAGAACTTACCGCTCCTATTATAGAATCAAAAATTACGCCAAACACATTTGCCAAAATAACGCCGGGAGAATTTATACCACCTGTTCCAAATACACCTTCAAAAGCAGTATTAGGAAAAGATGTCCAACTTTTGCTAAACGCACCACCTAAAAATAACAAATTTTCACTAAAAGTAAGATGGAATATAAGGAACATAATAAATAAGAATATCGGTATACCCCAAATTCTATGAGTTAGCACCATATCCACTTTATCCGAATGTGAAAGTTTGCCTTTATTTGCATTTTCAGACTTTTTTATTGCTATTGAATAATTCTTAGTTATGTATTTATATCTACTATCAGCTATTAACCCTTCAAAATCATTTCCGAATATCTTATCATTAAAAACTTCTTTGAAATCATCAACCATTTTGATTGAGTTTTTGTGCATATCACATTCTATTTCATCAAGTTCTATAAGTTTTACTGCGTGAAATAGTGGATTTTCTACATTTTGTCCTTTTAATGCAATTTTTACATCAACAATCAAATGTTTTATTGCCGAATTTTCTAAAACTGTTTTCCCTTCTCTCTTAATCAAACTTGTCTCATAGGCTCTTTGCATCAAAATATCTATACCCTGACCTTTTAAAGCAGATATTCCGACCACTGGTAAACCTATTTTTTCTTCTAATTTTTTTGCATCAATTATTGTTCCTAACTTTTCTACAGCATCCATCATATTAAGTGCAATAATTACCGGAACATCCATTTCCATAAGCTGTGTAGTCAAATAAAGATTACGCTCTAAATTAGTAGCATCAATAATATTAATAACACAGTCTGGTTTTTCATCAAGAATAAAATTCCTTGATACCACCTCTTCTGGTGTGTAAGGTGAAAGTGAATATATACCAGGTAAATCTATTATTGATATAGGCTCTTCACATTTTTTGTATACTCCCTCTTTCTTATCTACAGTTACGCCGGGCCAATTCCCGACATGTGCAGTAGAACCAGTAAGAGTATTAAATAAAGTTGTTTTTCCACTATTTGGATTCCCTGCAAGTGCAAACTTTTTCATTAGTCATTTACCTCCAAAATTATATTACTAGCTTCACTTTTACGCAAAGTAAGTTCATATCCTCTAACCGTAATTTCTATTGGGTCGCCAAGTGGCGCTTTTTTTCTTAATAACACTTCAGCACCTGGCGTTACTCCCATATCAAATAAACGCCTACGAATTCGCCCTTCGCCTTCAACTGTAGTAATTATTCCGCTATCACCTATAACAAAATCAATTAATTTTTTCTTCATTTTTTTCTCCTAATATTTTAAGCTATTAATATTTTAGTTGCTAAATTGCTATCTAACGCTATTCTACAATCTTTAATTAGACAAATTACATTCCCTCCGCTTCTAGAAATAACTTCAATTTCAGAATTAACAGTTATACCTAGATTTTCAAGATGTTTTTTTATCTTATCGCAAGCTGCGATTTTAATTACTAAAAACTTTTTACCTGTTGGTGCTACAATAATTGGCATTATATTTCTCCTTAGTTATAATATTCTAGCAGTTAGTAGCAAATTATCTTTTGCTAATCACTAATTTTATTTTTTTTACTAGAATTTATATTTCGCTTTTGCATGTTTTATCAAATATTAATTTCATTCTTTTGATTACTAACTACATAATAATAAATAAAATTCTGAATGTCAAACAAAAGTTAAACATATTTAACATTTTTTTATTTGCTTTTATTATTAACATATGCTATTATAAAATTAACAAAGAATTATAAGGATAAAATATGACTAATATAACGAAATCAAACGAAGACTATTTGGAAACAATTTTGTTGTTCGAAAATAATAACGCAGCCAAATCAATTGATGTAGCAAACGCCTTAGGTGTTAGTAAAGCTGCAGTTAGCATAGCTATGAATGACCTAATTAAAAAAGATTTAATTACGAAAGAATCCTATGGTGATATAATACTTACACCATTAGGTAGAGGTATAGCAACTTCCATTCTCAGCAAGCACAAGCTTATCAAAAAAATATTAATAGGAATAGGAGTTAGCGAAGAAAACGCAGAAAATGAATGTTGTAAAATTGAACATATTTTAAGTGACGAAACTATAAATTGTTTGAAAGAAGTTTGTCAGCGCAATGATTTTTGTTAATTGATTAAGACAAGAATTGTCTTATTAAAATTCTAAATCATCCTCTTTTTCGTCTTGATTTTTTTGAATTTCTCTTATTTTATCAGCAACTTCCATTACATCAGCAACATATTTAACAATAAATTCTTTCCCATCTTTCATAATAATAGTAAGAGTGCCAGTTGTCGACTTTCTTGTTTCTTCATAAAGTTTAGTTATTATTGATTCTATATCTTTTATTAATAGTTCATCTGAAGTAAATAATTTTAATTTATTTTCTTCTAAAACAATTAAAATATTTGGATAACGCAAAATTGCGATTAACTTTATAATTCCATGAATAAAAGCAAATGAATAACATCCATAAGCTATAGGAATAAATATTTTTGAAAGAGTTCCTTCTTCTTCATTTATTCTATTTATATATAGTGCCCCTAATACAAGAACAATACCAAAAGAAATTATGTTAAGAATAATTATTATTTGTCTTTTTTTATCTTTTTTTGCTATAAAGTTTTCCATAATTCAATTTCCCCTATTATATTATAAAAAAAAATTTATTTTAATACATAATTTTCTATATATTTAGCAAGTCCGTCATTGTTGCAATCCTCACAAATTGCATCTGCTTTGTCTTTCAATATTTTCATAGCATTGCCCATAGCAACACCTACGCCTGAATAATCAAACATAGATTTATCGTTTTCGCTATCACCAAAACTAATAATTTCTTCCTTTTTTATGTCGAATTTCTTGGCTACAATTTGTATAGCTTTGCCTTTAGAAACATCTTTTTTTACAAAATTTAATAAATGTCTATCGCAAAGTCCGATATCAAATTTATCATTATAAATTTTACGCCATTTTTTCATTCTTCTAATTAAATATTTTTCAAAAATACTACCTACCATAATTTGTGCTATATCCATATCTTTAGAATTTTCTAGTAAATTCTTATTAATAATAGCTGTACTTTCAGGCATTTCAGAATGAAATTTATCATAAAATATATCTTTTCTTATTAAATGGATTTCTTTATCAGAGAATAACAACACTTGTCTGCAAATACGCTTATCAATAAAAGTTAGTATTTCTTTTGAATCTTCTCTTGTTAAAAAATTCTTATATAAATATTTGTTATCCGCAACACTTCGAATAGAAGCACCTTGAGATGCTATTACATATTTTAGACCTATATCTCTAGCAATTTGATCAATTGCATAATATGGTCTTGTTGTAGCAATAACAAAAAGCCCACCTTGATTTTGGAATTTTTTTATAGCTTCTCTAGTTCTTTCTGTAACAACTTTATTTGAATCACACAAAGTATTATCAAAATCCGCTGCAATTAGTTTAATCATTTATATAATTTCCTCTAACAAATACTAACATTTATCTTAGTCTATGTCAAGAATTAGCCGCCATCACACATTATAAATAAAAAAGTAAAATTATAATTTAATAAATATTTTGAGTAATTTAAGTTAAATTAAATAAGCTAATATTATAATTTACATTATATAAGGAGATAAAAATGAATGAATTACAACTAACGCAAAACTATTATGTTTGTACAATACACGAAAAAGATAAATTCCCAAAAGGTTTTTCAAAGACTACAGGAATATTAATTATTGCGTGTATGATAGAACTTTATCAATGTAAAATTATTGACTTGGAAAATAAAAATTATGTAAAATTAGTTAATCCTTTACCCGATGAACAAAAATATCTAAGTTCTATTTATGATTATCTTGTTAAAAAAGGTAAATGCAAAATAGCTACTTTAGTAGCTTATTTTAATATCACAATGCCCAAATATAAAAATATTATTATTAATGAAATAATTCAAAGTTTACCTAAAGAAGTTGATATAGATATAATAATTGAAAAAATTAGAAAAGAAATACTAGGGGATAAAGCTGTTAGCACAGATTATTCTATTCTAATAATGCTTTTATATCATAATGATGTACTAAAAAGTTATTTTTCTGAAGTAGAAAACAATACTTTGGATAAAAAACTAGAGGAAATTAAAAAAAGTCCTGAATATCTAGAATTTATCCGAATTAGCGAAACAATCGCCAAATAATGCTTTTATTTAAATAATTTTTTGCAAAAAAAAAGATTTGCTTACGCAAATCTTTTTGACGTTTTAATATCTGCTGTTTCTGCTACTGCTACCGCTTCTGTCGTTGTTTCTGGTTGCTTTGCGAGCCTTTCTACAATCTGGACATCTAACTGGTTTATTTGTAAATCCTTTTTGTTGATAAAATTCTTGTTCGCCTTCTGTCCAAACAAATTCCTTACCACAATCTTTACATACAAGTGTCATATCTTTCATTTTAGTTACCTCCTTTATATTTTGAATAATAAACAAGATAAGATTTAATAAATAAAATAAAAGAATGCTTGATTTATATTCGTAAGTTATCTTAACACACATTATAAAAAAACACAACAGTTTTATAGCATTTAATAAAAACTTATTTGATATTTTTGTTACATTTTAATAAATAATGTAAAACGGTTTCCTTTAGCTATATTTTTAAGTACAGTTTTTCTCTTTTGCTTTTGGCTTCTTTATTAAACGCAATTTTAATACCCTATCCAAACTACTAGCAAGTGTTATAGCAAGTATTGAATTTACCGATGCCTTTATTGCATTAAACGGAACAATTATAGGCAATAGTAGCGGATATACGCTTGCTCGAGGAATTCCTAAGAATATAGGGGTTAACCAAATATTCATTCCCACCATTACTGTTACCCAAGTTATTATTCCCATAATATCACCAATTATAGCAAACAATAAATTTTTTTTCATTCTAAAGATTAATCCGTAAACTAATACAAAAGAACCAGTTGCTACAAAGTGCATCGCTACACCGATAATTCCTGATGATGCCGATAAAAACCCTTGCGCCAGACAAACAATGGCAGTTAGTAACAAACCCGGCATTACACCAAAAAAAGTGGTGCAAATAATTATTGGTACATCTGCAAAATCATATTCTAACGCCATAAACATAGGAATTGGGAATTTGAAAAACAGTAGTACAATCGAAAGTGCAGCAAGCACCCCATAAGTTGCAATTTTTTTCGTAGACATTCTAAACCTCCTTTTTGTCTTTTTTGACATAAAAAAAATGCTTTAGAATCTCTAAGGCATACAAAAAGTAAGTAACATTATAAAATGTATCTTTTATCATCCAGACTTTAACTGTCGGTAAAGGAATTTCACCTTATCAGCACATTACTGTGTTTGTGGACTTTTACCACCGGTGGGGAATCACACCCCGCCTCAAAGAAACTAAGATTAATATAACACTTATAATATTATATGTCAAGCACGCCAAATATAATTACTAGAAATTTTTAGCAAATAAAACAACCGCCTCTTTTGAGTCGGTTATTTTTATTTTTTACTTAATTTTTTTATAAATTAGCTTACCTTTTTGCTAAAAACTAGATCTCCCTTTTCATTGTAAGAATAAATATCAAGATTATTATCTTCAAAAACCAATTTACTCGCTACAAATTTCGAATTACTTGCATTTATACCACCTGCTAAAAATGTAGGATAATACATAGATTGTGAATCACTTCCAATTTCAAAATATTTAGTGTTGTGTTTATGCCCGCACAATAATAATTCTGGTGATTTTTCGCTTATTATTGTAGACCAATCTCTACCAAAAACATTTTCTAAATTCCCTATATGTGAAATTACTATTTTATGTTTTATATTTTCACTGTTATTAAAATCAAAAGCCTTTAACCATTCTTCTTCAGTATCTCTATAAGGTTCATAATTTGCCAAACCACCATATTCTATATGAGTATCTACTTTATCTTCAGCTACATCAACGACCAAAGCCGACATACTGCCAAAATCAAAGCCATAATAGTAAGCCCCTGTAGATATAGGCATATACTTATACATTTCACTTGCATAGGCTGATCTTGTATCGTGATTTCCTCTTGCATAAAATATTGGAATTTCGCCATTAGTAGCCTTAGCGGATAAATCCAAAACGTACTGAATAAATGTTTCTTGCGAATTATACATATTCGCCAAATCTCCAAGCAAAATTACTCCATCAAAATCGCTACCACAATACGAAAATGCCTTTAACGCATAATCCTTTTTTTCGTGTACATCAGTAAGAATTCCTATTTCCATATTATCACTAGGAACTCCCTTAAAGTTTATTAATTGACTTTCTATACTTTTTCCGCTACTTACGCTATTCCCTAGATGCTCAATTATTCTTGTAGCCCCTACTTTGTAAGAATTATTTTGCAAATTATCTTTCTCCACCAAAAACGAATGTACCTTATCATTAGAACGTATACCACCCGCTACTGAGTCATATTGTCTTACTAGTTCTCCATTTTTTTCATATTCTATATAACCCGCAGAATTATGAGATGTAGCAAAAATTACAGAATAATATTCGTTGCCTAAATCATAAACTGATGGCATTGCTTCAAACTTGAAAACAGTTGCCTTTGTTGCAAACAAAACACTAGTTACCACCACTACTACAATTAGCACAAAAGAAACGATACTTTTTGCCCTGTCTTTAAATTTAGGTACTACATATAAACACACAAGTGCCAATATAATAGGCAATATGTATGGCAAAGCTTTAATATAATAATACCAATAAGTAGCTATACAAGTTACATTATAAAACAAATTTATTAGAACAATTATTGAGAAAAATATAGTTAAACCAAAACTTATTCTATACAATTTTAGTCCTAATTTTTGTTTGTCTTTTTTAATAAATTCATCTTTCAAAAATATTAAAACAATCGAAAATATACTACTTATTGCCAATATTATATTAAAAGATAAACAAAATCCATTAAATATTGCGCCATCAATAAACAACCAACCCAGACGCATTGATAAAAACATCGTCGGCAAAATTATTGATACTATCAATAATATTATATAATATACATTGCTGTTCAAGAATTTGTTGAATTTATTTTTCATTTTACTCCATTTTTCGATATATTTTCTTTTATTATAACAAATTTATTATCAATAATCAATACCAGTTTATAAACAAAAAAAGCACGCAAATTACTTACGTGCTTTTTTTTATTCAAATATTATTAAATTTTTTATTTTGCTTCCCATTTTGCATATAGATGCAATGCCTTATTCTCATTATTCTTAACTTTAGTTATTATTTCTCCGGTAAAATCCTTATTGTTATAATATCCTACAAAAACAAAACCTTCCTTTTTGGGTGTATCTAGTGTAAGAATCGAATTCCCGACTTCAAGTGGATAATATTCGATATAATTATATCCATTTTTTCCGCCGTCTAAATAATATTCTATATAAAATACTTCTTCCATAACATCATCAATAGTAGTTACTGTCGTATCGCCTTCTATAATTCTAAATTGTCTACCTTGCAATGCTTTCAAATCCTCAGTTTTCAAATTTGCACAAGGCACTTTACTGCCATCAGCAGTTAATATTTCGTTATCAATTATAGAACATAAATACCATTCCATATTGCCATTATGTCCCATATTTAATTCATTATATCCATTTCCATAACCACTCCACTCTGGATGTAGTATTGTATATGTCGTTAGTTTTCTAAGCTCTTGAGTAAGTCGAGTCATCGACATTTTTAATGTACTCATTTCATTTGCATAATATTCACAAGTCAAACCGTATCCTTCTTCCATAATCTTTATACATTCTACCATTGCTAATCCTGTATCATTTTCATAAATAGGTTTACCCGACCAATGTACATTTATATCTTTTGCCCCCATACTTATAGTACTATTACCTATTTGCATAGCTGCACTAAAATACGTATCTAACATAGTATATCTATCTGGGAATTGTTTTGCCTTCAATTGTCCATCATCAACCATTTGAGAAAGTAAGAACAAACCGGGAGCAGACACTTGACCACCCATAGAATGAGCAGCAACTCGAATTTCTTGATCCCCCATAGTATCGGGCAACAAATTCATTGCACGCAAATATTCTCCTACAAAATATTCTGCTACGCAATATGGCAAACTTTCTGTAGTCCATTGTCCATTGTCTTTTTGGTAATAAACCCCTTTATCCGTTGACCAAATTTTTTCTTCAATTGGTGTAGGATATTCATTTGTACAAAGTTTTTCATAATGAAAAATTCCGACATTCCAACCCGCTTCCATCCACAAATGAAACATATTTGTCTTTTCTGTATCCAAACCGAATTCGGAAGAACTCGCAGATTTAGTATTTAAATCAAAAGTTACTATGCCATTTATACCAAAAGACCCTTGCATACCATGAATCATTATAAATGTAGGTTTTGATGTATCTATAAGGTTAGCTCCTTCTTGAGAATCCGCATCAACCCAAATTGGTACTTCATTTATTGCATCCCATTTTACCCAATACAAACCCATTTTACGAAGATCTGGGTCTTTTTCTAAATCAAAATTAACATCTTTAGCATAATCCACATACCCGTTGTCACTAAACAAACCTGTATATGCATATTTCCCTTGTATACTTAGCTCCTTTTCAGTACTTACTGAAGTCCAAACACAAACTCCTAATAATGCTACTAATATTGCTAAAATAGTACATTCAAAAACTCTTTTCATTTTTTTAAATCTCCCAAAATAAATCTATATTAATAAATTATATCACATCAAATTCTTAATTACAAGTACATAAAAAGTATTAAATTTAATAAATTTTACACAATTCAATATTTGTCTAAAAATAATATTTTATTTAATAAATTACATTTTCTCTGCACAACAATGGAACATAAAAGGTGATAATACCCTAAACGCTTCTGCGTTGCTTTTTCCGTGTAATAAACCGTATTTTTTACTGCGTAACCTTAAATATAATGCTATCGCACCTAATTCTGATGTTTTTTTATCTAGACTACCCTCAAATTGACTTTTATAAATTGTTAGTGCTTGAATTTGCTTTTTTATACATTTTTTTGTAGAAAAATAAAAATTTGGATTTGCTGTATAATAATAAGCTAACCCCTTAACCTGAGTTGCTTCTAATCCATATTTTTCCAATAACAAAGCTACATTACTCATAATACACGCATTCGCTGCGGCATAACCCGTTTTCAAATGGTCAAAATGACATTCCGTTGCTAAATGCGGGTCTGGGGCAAACACGATATCTGGTTTTATCCTTGCATAAATCTTAGTAAGTTCTAATGATACATCATCTTGCGTATAGTTGCCGCCATCATCAAACCCTAAAAATAAAACTTCTTTAACACCTAATAACTTTGCACTTTCTTGCACTTCTTTTTTCCTGATTTCAATAAGTTCTTCACTGCTTATTTTGCAATCTTTAGCACCTAACATTCCATTTGTTACAATAACATAATAAACTTCCTTGCCCAATTCACAAAGTCTTGCTACGGTACTGCCTGCCCCAACTTCTATATCATCTGGATGTGGAGAAACAAATAAAAATCTTTTGCATTTTTCAAATTTTGGAATTGGCGAAACCGCTTTAATTATTATTTTTGCTATACTCATTTTATCCTCTCCTTTTCTTTTACATATTTATATAATAACATTTATAAATTTCACATACAATAAAATTTATAAAAAATTAAGCAAATACATTTGTTTGTACTTGCTTAATATATTTTAGATTATTATAAATTTATTATATTGCTTTCTTTATTTAATTGTTTCTCAATTTTTCAAACATTTTTATAATTTACTATAGAATTTCTTTACCTTGTCTTGCCATAAATTTATTTCTATTTCATTATATGTAGTTGGGATTTCATTTCCTAATGCTGTAGCTTTATCAATAAATTTTAGAGCATTAACTAATTTAATAAGCAAACCTATTTTTTTGTATCCAATTTTTAATTTTCCCAATTTATCTTTAAATGATAATTCGATTTTACCACCATCACCACTAATCGCCAATTCTTTTTCTCCTATTATTCCACTTTCAAAAAGAAATTTAAGGTCTTGAGAATCTGTTCTTAATAGCCATCTTTTTATTGCATCTATGCCCATATTTTCAGCGCCGACTTCTTTGAAATATTCTACTTGATAATTCCACAAGTTTTCTTTACTAACACCATTTTTTATCGTTTTTGCCAATATTTTACCGGCTATAATAGAATTCTCCATACCCGAACCAACTAAAGGTATAGTCATAAAAGCACTATCCCCTATAGCGACATATCCGTTTCCTACCATTTTTGTAAGAGGATATCTTACAGGAATAACACATCTATCCCCACCGTGCAAAAGCTTATCTCCTAAAGCAGGATTTGCTTTTTTCAAATCATCTAATGCTTTATTTATTGTATTATCATCAATTTCCTTATCTACCAAACCTACAAGAACATCTACTTCGTTTTCAAAATCGCACCTAAACCAAGAAATTCCGATATTACCCATATGTTTTAAATATATTTTGTGCTTCAAATCAGGCGTAAATTCTTTATTTCTTTCATAGAACATTCTTACTACATTAAATACTCCACCCTTTCCTGGTGTTTTTTCAATTCCAAAACTTTCAGGCAAACTTGCTCTAAATTTAGACAAAACACCGCTACTATCAATTACTAAATCTGCTTTTATTTCTTCTCCGTTTATAATAATTCCTTCAACTTTTTCATTATTAATAATTAGACTATCCACAGGTGTAGAAAAATTTATTTTAGCATATTCGCTAGCCCTTTTAATCAAATTATTAGAGAAATCTCTTCTATAAAATGAATAATTCAACAATTTTTCATCGCTCACTGTTTGCACAGCTTTTGAAGAAAATGGAGGCACAAATGCCCAATCTTTTTTACTAAAGTAAGTATCTTCTGCGGGAAATGGAATATCAAATCTTTTCAAAATACTAAGTGTCGAATCATCATACCACTCATAAGATATTTCATCTTTTTTGTTTTTCTCGTAAATAGTTACATCATAACCGTCCTTACCCAAATCATAAGCAGCAATAAGTCCACCTATACCTGCACCAATAATAATTATTTTACCCATTCAAATTCTCCTTGTAATTAATTATATAAATTATAACAAAAAAAATACTAAATGTAAATACCACATTTATAAAATATCCCAGCTAATTTAAGTCCCTATTATATACAAAAAGTTCGACTATAATTGCGGACTTTTTCACTTTTTTATAAAAGTTATTATACTTATGCAAAATCATCATCTAGCCAAGTATCATTTTGCCCGACACTAACCAAATAAATTTTATTTACTCTTTCTTTATCTTTAGTTTGATGCTGTTTCAAAAGTAACTGGTTGTAATTTAGTTTGCCGATTATTTCAATTTTTCCAACATAATGGCTCATAATAAACTTAAACCTTTTTGCTACTCCACTTAAATTTGCTCTTGTCCTATCAACAAGTTCTACCGCATTTAATAATGGGATTGCAAAATTCCCCTTAACGCCCTTTACCGGACGACATTGAAAAAGATAATAAGGCGTAATGCTATTTTGAACCAACAAATTAAATAATTCTACTAAGGTTTCTTGATTATCATTTACCCCTGCAAGCAATACTGTTTGATTAAGCATTGGGATACCTAATTTCATAAGTAATTTTGATACACTTTTTGATTGCGTAGTAATTTCATTTGGATGATTAAACTGTGTTACTACATATATTGGCTTAATTTTACTATATTTTTCTAATATAGAAATTAGTTCAGGGTCATTTAATATGCGTTGTGGAAAAACCACAGGCACCCGAGTCCCAAATCGAATAAACTTAAGGTGAGATATAGCCGTCATTTTACTAAGATACTTTTCTATAACTTTGTTACTGTTCATAAATGCATCGCCACCGGTTATTAAAATATTATCTACTTCAGGATGTGCCGATATGTAATTAACTGCTTTATCTACAAATTCCAAAACTTCATCTTCACTTTGACCGACCATTCTTTTTCGAAAGCAGTGCCTACAGTACATTGCACAAACATTTGTACTAAGAATTAATACAGTATTGCCATATTTATGTTGAATACCCTCCAAAACAGTATTTTCGCATTCTCCGCTTGTATCAAAACTACCCGTAACATTATCTTCAGCAACTGAACATACGCACATCTTATAAATTGGATCAGACTCTGATTTTTCTTTAATCAAATTCGAATAATATTGAGGAATACTCAATGGGAACTTATCAATAACCTCTTGATATTTCCCTATTTGTTCCTTAGTTATTAACCCGTTTTCATAAAGCTTTTTAGCATCGGAAATATTGTTTCTCCAATCCTCTTGCCAACTATTATTTTGCATAATCCCCTCCTTCTTTTTAATAATATTGTTAAATTTATTTTATAAATAATCTGTTATAATTTTTACATTAAAAAATAGTTTTTTAACTGTAATTTTGTACAAAATTGCATTAAAAACTTAAGCATCAATTATTTTGGTGTAAATATAATAAACACCAATAACAATGACAACCATAAACAAATTTTTACTTGCGTTTTTTCTTTTGTTTCATTTTTGGAATTATTAACTCCAAATATTAGTGATACAATCCTATTATAAAATATTGTACTCACTAAAAAATGATGAAAACATTACTTTTCTATTTCATAAAAATATTAATCGTTTTGTCTTCTTTTGAATTACCTTTATTTTTATATAAAATTTACATATTAGCCTATGATATAAGCTTTGTCATATAAATTATTGAAAAAATAAAATTGTTGTTTTTTACAACTAGCAGTTTTGTTTATAATTATTATACCAAAAAATAATATCAATGTCAATATAGTTAAAACACTTATATTCTTTGGAAAAAATTAAATTTTGACTAATAATAAAAGCTATTATTTTATATAAAAATATTATAATTCGCATAAATTAATTCAAAATTCTTGATTTAATTATTAACAAATGTTAATATAATTATAATATATATACTTACTAGGAGAATTAATTATGAAAAAATTATTTATAAAAAGCCTCGTTATCGCTTTAATTACTATTAGCATTTTTACATTAACTGCTTGTAATTTAGGTTCAGACAAAACACCTGATGAAAGCACTTTAATTGAGGCAGGCCATAGCCTAAATAAATCAATTGATTCTTTGAAAGAATTAAAAGATAACTACAAATATACACAAGAAATACATCAAACTAACGGCGAAGATTGGTTTGACTATTCTTTGGTAAAACTTAATGACGGCGATATATTTTTACGCGATACTTTTATAAACAACAATACCGGTTGGGAGCATAAAGAAGAAGCCCTAACTGATTATAGTGATTTAAGTGATAAATCATACACTATTTCCAAAAAATCTGGTAACGATTATATAGAATATAGAAAATTTGAAGCGTCGGATAACGAAAACTTTGAAAAATATTACTATGAAAAAACTGAGGCTTTTGATACAAATGCGAGGGCAAAAAATTATTTATATGATTTTTCATTTTTAAATGCAGACAATTTTTATTATTTTGAAACAACAAATGATGAGGGCATAAGTGCACCATATTGGAAAACAACTGCTAGCATATTAAGTGATGATACATTTAAAGAAACAGTATATAAGGCAATGAATATTAATATATCTTCTGATATAAATACCACAAGAATAGATTATTTTGACATATATGTAACAGACAATATAGTAAATAAAGTTTGTTTTCATTATTGGGGTGGTTATAATATGCAATATTCTTACCATTATACGATAGAATTTGATTACGACAATTATAATTTTAATGTAGCCGACCTAACTCAAGGTTTTACAAAATACATTCAATCATAATCATAGTATTCAAAAATTAAATTGTTATTATTACGGAAAATAGTTATCTTATTATTAATATTCTAACTTTATACCTAAGCTTAAAAGCATGTTAGAAGCTTCTAATGCGCTAAATTTTGCATTCTTTAGTTTATTTGACCTAATATCAATAATATAGTTTGTTGCATCTCTAAAATCCGATTCCATCAAATTGTTATTATTGAATGTTGTATTTTGGAAATTTATTTTCTTAAATATTGACTTGTTCAAATTGCAATCATCAAAATTGCAAGACTTAAACTCACTTCCTCTAAAATCGGTTTTTACAAAATCACATTGTGAAAAATCATTATAAATATAACTGCATTTTTCTAATTCTATTGTTATAATATTATTATTTGTGCGAGATTTTATTTCGCCCCAAACAAAACCAACAAACACACATTCGCTGAATAAAATATCATTAATTTTACAATTTTTGAAAGACACATTAGAAAAAGTTGTTTTTATAAATTTGCAAGCAGAAAATACACATTGATTATAAATTACTTCTTCAAATTTGCAATTTTTGAAATCGCAGTCTTGAAAAATTCTACCACTAACAGTTTTTTTCTCAATTTTTTCATCTGTAAATGTTTTATTTGTATATTCGCACATATTTTATCCTTTTAGTTTTTATTATTAAGAATTTTACCATTTACTTAAAGAAAAGTCAATTTGCTATATCCCTTCTAATTAAAATCAATAAAGTTAATAAAAATATTATAATAAATAATATCAAAACCTTTTTATTTTGCGTCGCGTAGGTAAATAAATTCTAATTGCAAAAATATTTAATAATTCCCTAATTTATTAGCTTTTTTGTACATAATTTCATTTTTGTCTAATTTAATAATTTTCATAAGTAACAAGTAAACTGAATAATTACTATTAATATACTATTATTATAATAATATTTTTGATTTTTTTGTAAATAATAAAAATATTTGATATAAATTTAAAAAAATATTTGCAATTAATTTGAATAGTATTACTATAAAATTAAGTTAGAAAAAATAACAAATTGGAGGTATTATGAACGATATAAAATATGATGCATTTAAACAGTTCCAATCTAATCTTGATACCGCAGCTGAGTTGCTGGGTTATGAAAGAAAAGAATATGATACTCTAAGATATCCGGAAAGAGAATTAACAGTATATATTCCCGTGGAAATGGATAATGGTGAAGTAGTTGTTTACACAGGCTACCGAGTACAACACTCTAGTGTTCGCGGACCTTGCAAAGGCGGAATTCGTTATCACCCGAACACTGATCTAACTGAAGTAAAAGCTTTAGCTGGTTGGATGAGTCTAAAATGTGCAGTTGCAAACATTCCTTATGGCGGAGCAAAAGGTGGTGTCTGCGTAGACCCATCAAAATTATCTAAAGGCGAATTAAAAAGATTAACTAGAAGATATACAACTATGATTCTACCATTTATTGGCCCACAAAAAGATATTCCTGCTCCTGATGTAAATACTAATGGAGAAGTTATGGCTTGGATAATGGATACATATTCAATGCTACATGGTTACACTATTCCCGGAGTAGTTACGGGCAAACCTATTTCTATTGGCGGGTCTTTAGGTAGAAGCGAAGCTACTGGTCGAGGAGTAATGTTTGTTACGCGTGCATTATTAGAAAAAATAGGTAGAAGTCTTATCGGTACAAAAATTGCCGTACAAGTTTTTGGTAATGTAGATAGTATTGCTGCTAAATTATTACAAAAAGAGGGCGCCATTATAGTTGGTATTAGTGATGTAAGTGGAGCTTACTATAACGATAACGGATTTGATATAGAAAGTATAATTGCCGAAACTAGCAAAGGTAAATTATTGTCAGACCTTAGTATTGATGGCAAAGCAATTAGTAACGCTGAATTATTAACTTCTGAATGTGATATATTAATTCCCGCAGCACTTGAAAATCAAATAAATGAAAGCAATGCCGACTTAATAAAAGCAAATATCATTATTGAAGCAGCAAATGGTCCTACAACAGTAGGTGCGGATAAAATTCTAACATCTAAAAATAAAATTTTAGTTCCTGATATTCTTGCAAATTCTGGTGGTGTTATTGTATCTTACTTTGAGTGGGTACAAAATATACAATCAATTACTTGGGAAGAACCAGATGTAAATAAAATGCTTAAAAAAATAATCTTACAAGCATTTGATAATGTTTATGAAACAAAAGAGAAATATCATACAACTTATCGTCAAGGTGCGTATGCATTTGCTCTTAAATCAATAGCAGAAGCTAAAAATGTAAGAGGAATTTTCCCATAAACTCAAAATAAATTTCTTTATCAAATTAAAAAAAATCACTCTATTTATTAAAATGGAGTGATTTTCTTTTTATGTGTTAAAAATTAAATTTCTAAAAATCTTTTTCTTTTTCTAATATTCCATTATAAAAAAATTCATTGATTGGAGTAGGCACATCGTATTGTTTGCCTAATTTAATAATTGTACCAGCAAAAATTTCTATTTCCGTATGGCGTTTTGCTAAAATATCTTGAGCCATTGAAGTAGTACCGCTAGGATTAAGTTTATCCAAAGAATTTACCCACATATCAAGGTCATTTTGTGTAATATTAATGCCTTTTTTATTGGCAATAGCCCTAACTTCTTGCATTGCCCCGATTGCATATTCTCGCACGATTTTATCGGTTGTAAACCCGCCATAAGTGGTTTCAAACATAGCTGTAGCTTGATTAATCCCCGCATTTGCCATAAGTTTCATCCACATTTGTTTGATAATATCTTTATCATAAACATACGGCACTTTTGTTCTTTCAAAGAATTCAATAACCGCAAATAAATCGTCTTCTTGGGTTTTTTCCATTAAGCCTATCCGAATTTCACCCATATTTATATAACTAACGCTTTGATTTTGCCTTGTTGCGTCCATCTTTTGTGCTATTGAGTACAAAACGTGTTCTTTCCCGTATTTCGCAACCACTTTTTCTTCGCTAATTATTCCATTTATTATACTTATAATTATGGTATCTTTCCCAACCAAATTTTCTATGTCGCAAAGTGCTCTATCAAGAGTAGTAAATTTGGTAGCTATCATAATAAAATCAGCCTTCATAATCTGCTTCTGACTAGGTGTAACGAAATTAAAGTCACATTTTTCATCATTAGCATATATACCGCTATTTTTATATTTTTCTATTCTTTTTTCATCCGCAACAATAACAAGGTCACTAAAATCCATATTTTTGCGCATTTGGTTCGCAAATAAAATCCCAAGTGCCCCCAAACCTATTACCGCAACTTTCTTAATTTTTTTACTCATATCAAACTCCTTAATTTATATGATAACATAAATTTTAGTTCAATAAAAGTAAATTTTTTCATATTTTCTCCAATTCCTTTTTTATTAACATTATAACTATATGTTAGTAGATATGCATACTAATATTTTGTTTTCTTAATATTTGGTTTTTTATTTATTGAATTCTCATAACAAAAAATCCCCACAAGTTTTATCAATAAAATTTTATAATTAAATTTGACTTTTGTCAAATTAATTTTATGATAAAATGTCTTCTAAAACTTATAATAATAACAATACTTCCTCTCGAGAAAATAAAAAAACCACCCAATAGTAATTTACTATATAGATGGCTATTATGGTACTCCCACCCAGAATCGAACTGGGAACTGTCCCTTAGGAGGATGCCGATATTAAGATTATATAGCTATTCTCTAGATAAAACTTTATAAAAACAATTGACAGTAAATAAGGATAGTGTTAATATATAGACAGTTATCTATGTAATGGAGATTAAAAATGGAAAAGAAAGATATTGCAATTTGTTTTAAAGCATTAAGTGACGAAACAAGACTAAATATAGTTGAAATGCTTAAAGGTGGTTCTATGTGTGCTTGTAAGATATTGGAACAGTTTAATATAACACAGCCTACTCTTTCTTATCATATGAAATCATTAGTTGCAAGCGGATTAGTTTCGGTTATTAAAGTGGGTGTTTGGAACCATTACACTATAAATAAAGAAATGTTAAAAGAATTGTCTGAAAATTTGTTCCTAAATATTTTATAGATAATCACTGATACTATAATTAATAAAAACAAAAATTTATTTTTGCACATTATATAGATATATATAAATATATTTATATATGAGGCGAAAAAATATAAGGAGTTTATGCGTGAAAATAAAAAACACAAAAACAGAACAGAATTTGGAAATAAAAGCTGAGTTAACTCAAGTCGAACTAGTAGAAAATAATCAGTCGAGTATATATACTAAAAAGAAGCATACTTTTTTGATAGTTTTGGCGTGCATTGGTGCTGCTATAGTTCTTACTTTTGGAATATCCGCAATAATTAATGGCTGGCAAGGAGTCAAGGCTACTGGGGATTTTATATCAAAGCAAATACTAGGAATGGGCTGGTTAAATAATTTATTTGGACTTGCTTTGACTGGAATTGGCGGAAGTGCATTTGTCACGACTTGGTATGGTGCAGGAATACAGTTTTTTATATACGACACTGTAAAAATAATTATTCTGCTTTGCCTATTGATATTTTTAATAAGTTATATTCAAAGCTATTTTCCACCTGAACGCACAAAAAAAATATTGTCTAAGTTTGGCGGTTTGAAAGGAAATATTTTAGGCGCATTGCTTGGTACTGTTACACCATTTTGCAGTTGTTCATCAATTCCCTTATTTATTGGATTTACAAGAGCAGGCGTGAGAAGCGGTGTTACTTTCAGCTTCTTAATTAGCAGTCCGCTTGTGGATTTGGGCGCATTTATATTGCTTATAAGCGTGTTTGGCTTCCCCATCGCAATTACCTATGTTTTGGTAGGTTTAATTCTTGCCGTAATCGGAGGTACTATTATAGAAAAGACAGGCGTTGGTAAAAATGTTGCTGATTTTATTACAGAAGGCGAAGATATTGATATTGAGAGCATTGAACTTACTCGCAAGGATAGATTGATTTATGCTAAAGACCAAATGTTTGCAACACTTAAAAAAGTTTGGCCTTATATTTTAATTGGAGTAGGAATCGGCGCAGTAATTCATAATGTTATACCCCAAATATGGATTAACGCTGTACTTGGGCAGGATAAATGGTACAGTGTGCTTGTAGCGACATTACTAGGCACGCCTATGTATGCAGATATATTCGGCACAATTCCCGTAGCGGAGGCGCTATTCGCAAAAGGTGTTGGGGCAGGCACAATATTATCTTTTATGATGAGCGTAACCGCTTTATCATTGCCAAGTATGATTATGCTTTCAAAAGCAGTCAAACCTAAACTATTATTTTCATTTATTGGAATAGTGGTCGCCGGAATAATTATTATCGGCTATGTGTTTAACGCATTAAATTTTTTATTTATATAAAAGGAGGTCTGAAATATGTCAAAAATATGGTATCCTGTTATTAATACGGAAAAATGTATAGAATGCGGAGCTTGCATTAAAAAATGTAAATACGGTGTCTATAAGAACGGTACAAAAACACCTATAGTAATTTATCCTGAAGGTTGTATTCAAGGGTGTAAAGGCTGTGGCAACATTTGTCCAGTAGGAGCTATTGAATATATAGGTGATAAAGGTCAAATCTTGTCAGATTGTGGTTGTGGGAAAACGAAAGAACTAGAAAAAGAAGATAATACTAAAGATTGTGGTTGCGGCGAAAGCTGTGGCTGTGATTGTACTAAATAAATAAATGGAGGTGATAATATGAAAATAATTACATTAGGAAGTTGTTGTAAAAAATCTACTCAAAATCATGCAAATGCTGTGATTGCCACAAAAAATTGTGGAGTTGATGAGCCAATAAATGTCGGAGATATTAAAGAGATAATGAAATACGGCGTTATGAGCACACCGGCACTAGTTATCGACAACAAGGTCGTAGCTATGGGCAGAATGCTATCTGTTGAACAGATAGAGAAACTCATAAAAGACAGGATGTAAATAAATAACGGAGAATGTCAAAATAAATAAAACCAATATAATCAAGAAGACTTCCTCTTTATGACATATAAAAAACCACCAAAAAATTGGTGGTTTTTTATGGTACTCCCACTCGGAATCGAACCGGGAATTGTCCCTTAGGAGGGGACTGTTATATCCGTTTAACTATGGAAGCATATTATAAAATAATTCTATAAATATAATAGGCTTTTTTAGGGCATAAGTCAAGTTTTTTAATAGTTATTTAGTGGGCAATTTCTCTCTAATACTTTATTGTAAAGCTCTTGTGGAAATGGCACTTTCCATCGATACGCAAGCATTGTTAGGTACTTTGTATAATCATTTTTTGCATTAGCTAAATTCGGATTAGTTGCTTGAATAAGTGTATGTGAAAATTCTACACAGACCTCATCTACTTGACTATGTAAAGTAGCAAATGAAATAACTTGTGCTAAGTATTGTTCTAAAGTACCATTGCTAGTTTGTTCTAAATCTATTCTGTACAAATTATTTTTTGTTATTATATAATTTCTAAAGTTTTCATCATTAGGTATTTTTTTTCTTAAAATCGTTCGAAAATCATTAATAAAATTGGCTAATTTGATAGCTAATTCTTTTGCTTTTTCTGTATCTGCTTTCAAGAACTCGTCTAATAGCAACTCACCTTCTATATATTCAAGACAAATAAACTTTTCCCCTTTTTCAAGTACTTTAGGAACTAAAGAATTAGGCAAATCAAGTAAGGTTTGATATTCTATTTGACACCTTTCTTTGTCCGCATAAGTTTTTATTATTTTTTTAATACCATCTTCATTATTTAAGACAACTTTGTTTCTTCTAGAGAACAATATTTGCTGGTTTTTCATTTTAGTTTTACCTCTATTTTAGCTTGTTTGGTATAACCCTTTAACTCTTTTGTTACTCCTAACACAGCATTACGAAGTAATCTTTGTACGAATGGCACCATTACTATTTCTTCACCATTAATTGTCAGTTGAACATCACTTTCGTTAAGCAAAACGCACTTTGATAAAGTTTCTTCGCCTGCTAAATATTTAGATAAAAGTCCTCTACAATCATATCCGCATTTGCCACAACAATCATATTCTACATTAGGCATAAGGTCAGGTACTTTTTCGATAATCAAATCCAACAACTTTTCGGTATCACTAATACAATTAATTATTGGAAGTTTGTTATATTCACCATTATTTGTATTGGCAAATCTACCGCTAATTGCAATAGTAAGGTCACTTAAAACAGGTTTAGCATCTTCTTTACAACAAGCAATTTCCGGCACAATTGCATCACGCACCCCTTCCAAAATTACATAATCTTGGTCATAATGTGATAATATCTTATAAATATCTTGTTTTCCTTGATACATTATATCGGTTTCCCCGATTGCTCTTGCCGTAACTAAGCTACTACCTGCATCTTTATGCCTTTGTGTGTTTTTACCCTCACTATCAAGATGAAAATCTACAAAATGAATTTCCTTAACTGTCCCTACGCTAAAACCTCGTTTTATAAGTCCAGTAACTAGGTGTTCTACTGTAGTGGTTTTGCCCGATGTGCTAAGCCCTGTTATGGTAAATACTTTCATATTATTTCTCCTAATGTGTACATAAAATATAGATACAATGCCATAGCTAGCATCGATACAATGATAACAAAATAATCGAATACTGTCAATATAGGGTCGGCTAGCATTGTCCTACTTCTATACGCTCTAAATGCTTTAGATTGCATAGACATAGCTATTTGTTTACTTCTTATCATACTACCCGAAATAGTAGGTGCGATAAGATAAGAATACAATTTAATCTTTTTAATTAATGCTAATCTTTTTATACTAATGCCTCTTATTGCGATAGCGTTAAGCCGAGAACTGAATTCTTGTCTAAATGTCGGCAAAAAGCGTAAACTTATACTTGTCATAAACACAAGTTCATAGGGCAAATGCATTTTTAATAATCCATCTAAAATTTCTTGTTCTTTGCAAGTTGACATAATCGTTCCTGCAAGTATAATTACACTCATTCTTAATAAAAATTCGCCTGCATAGATAAGTCCTTTTGTACTTAATAGAATTGTACTACCTATGTAAATTAATGGTTTACCGCCCTTTATGGTCAAACTTTGCACTAATGAAATAAATACTATTACTGTAAATAGTCGCCAAATTCGCATAAATATCTTGTTCATATCTGCCCTAACCAAAATATCTATTAATAAAGTAACGGCAACAACTATAGCTAAATAAACTAAATCAGTAGCAAGAATAGCTAAGGTGGTAACAATAATTACAAGTAATAACTTGGTGCGAGCGTCTAATTTTGACATAGCAAAGCCCCCTCAAGTAATAATTTTGTAGTATTTTCCCCTAGTTTTTCTATAAATTCCTTATCGTGGCTTATTACAATAACTCCGCCACCATTATCCGTAAATTCTCTTATTAGATTAGCGACAAATTCTTTACCTTCGTTATCTATAGAAGCGGTAGGTTCATCAAGAATCATAAATTTTATATCCCTAAGCAAAATTGTTGCTAGTGCAAGCCTTTGTTTTTCGCCACCTGACATAGTAAGAGGAAACCTTTTTTCCATTCCCACTAATTCTAATTTTTCTAATGTCTTTTTAATTCTCACTTTCGCCTTATCATCGAAAGTATTTGTAAGTTGATATGGAAAAACCAATTCTTCAATTACTGTAGGTGCAAATAGTTGTAAATCCACAATTTGGAATAAGTACCCTATTTTTTTTGATATTTGTCCCGAATCTAATTTTGTTATATCCACATCATCAATAAAAATTTGATTTTTCTTAGGTTTTATAAGCCCCATAATAAGTTTGGATAAAGTGGTTTTGCCACTTCCGTTTTTGCCACCTAAAATATAAATATTTCCACTGACAAATGTTCTTGTAATGTCCTTTAGTACTAATTCCTTTTTTTTGCTATATCCATAGCTTAGGTTTTTTATATCAATTTTCATAAGTACTGCCTTTTTTCAATTCCAAAATGCTATCACAAAATGCACTATCTTCTTTATTATGAGTTACATAAAACACTATGTTATTATACACTTTTGCGTAATTAACAATAATATCTTCGATTTTTTTACTGTTATGCATATCCGTCCTTGCAGTAATTTCATCAGCAAGTAGTATTTTGGGTTTAGCAACCAATACGCAAGCTATAGCAACTAATTGTTTTTCTCCGCTAGAAAGAGTATTGATATTCCTATCTACTAACTTTTCTATTCCACAGTTTTTTACTACTTCATCTATCCTCTGTATAATAATATTTCTATCAAAACACAAATTTTCCAATGTAAAAGCAAGTTCAGACCGAACCGCCTGCGCGAAAAATTGCGATTCTGGTTCTTGAAAAATAATACCAACCGTCTGACATAATTCACTTATAGTCATATTCGCCAAATTTACATTGTCATAGGTGATTTCTCCACTACTTTTTGCTATTTCAGTATCTAACAAATTAGCAATATGCACAAGTAAACTGGTTTTTCCACAACCGTTTTTACCCATTATACCTATTATTTGCCCGTTATCTACCGTAAATGACAAATTGTTATATATAAGATTATTTCCATAACCTAATGATAAATTTTTACCAATTAACATGAATTTATTAGATTACCTCCACTTTAACAAGCAATTTTATACGATATTGACTAAAACGGTCACTTGCCCGAATAACGACATAAGGTCCACCATCTTCATATTTTGCTTTATTTAGAGTCGGGTCAATCCCTTGAACAAAGGATTTACCATTTACTTTATCCGCTATAAAAACATTGTTTTCTTTTCTAAGGTCATCAATGCTATATACATTACTTGCGCCATCAGATGCACTAAATCTAACACAAGTTTTGCCTTCTAAATCAATTTTCATAGCTTCTAATATATTGATTAATTCCACACCCGAATAAGTTTTGTGTTGGGCATCAGTTGTACTAGTATCATATATTGCATTAAATTCTTCATAAGTAGCCAAGGTGCAAAGATGGTCATAGTCATATTCGCCCAACAAAGTATCGCCATCATAAAAGGCGATTTTTTGGTCGTGATAAAGAGCTTGATTATCTTTATTATGACTAATATAAAGCGGTAAAAATATTGCAAAAGCCACCACCAAAACAGCAACAATAACTATTGCTATTATTGTAGTTTTTGATAATTTCTTTTTAGTTACTTTATTATTCATTTTTATTGCTCCCAAGTAAAGTAAGGAATATACATATCTTCATTTTGAAATAAACCGTGCTCGCCATAATGATTACCCTCGCTATCGACCTTATCTATATGTCCGTGGTCAGGTACAATTACTACCACACCGTGAAAATCAGTAAGCAAAGTACTTATATAATTATCGGTTTCTACCAACTTTGCTAAGGCTTGAGTAGATAAAGCACCATATTCGTGGTTTACATCATCTATTCCGTGAAAATGAATAAAAGTAAGGTCTTTATTTTTATCAAGTTCTATAACTGAATTCTTAAAAACTGTACTGTCGGTAAAACCATCACTATCAGGCAAACTCAAAATTGGTTCTTCGCTAGTAATTAAAAGATTTTTACTACCCTCAATATAACTTACAGTTTTTCCTTTAGATTTAGCAATTTCAAAAATATCAGTTACAGCAGGCTCCTTAACCGGTCTTGAAGTTATTTCAGTATAAAAAGGACTTTTACCTGTTATCAAACTAGCTAAACTCACATTACTTATAGCAGGATTAACCGTAGCAGCTTTTATACAAGGTCTACCCAAAATATTAAGTTGGTTTTTATATAATTCATATTGCTGATAAGAATACCCATCGGGCAAAATAAACACAACTTTTTTATCATTATTCAATGCATTTTTCATAATATCAAAACTATCATAACTTAGAGTGCTTACATCACTTACTATTCCAAATAGTATTCCTTCTTGTCCATTTGATTTTGGCATAACTATATTACCGTTTTTATATTCTATTATAGTATTATCATAGCTTCTTGCTATATCAAAATCAGTAAAATAAGCAATAAGGTTTTGACAATCCAACATATCACGCAAACTTATATCTTTCTCTTTAGGTACATATTTATATGCTATTATATCGTTCATTTTATTTACTGCTTCTTGCGTATAAAACAATAGTTTCGCATTACCATAACTTATATATTGGGTACCCTCACCAACAAGTTTAATACCCCAATTTCCATTATTTTTTGCAATTATAGTTATGTCGGCTATGTCTTTAATCCCTACCGAACGAGGAAATTCCGGTGCGTTTACACACAATTTATTTTCTTCGTTTTCGTATATAATTAGCTTATCTAAATTGCTATATTCTATCATTGTGCTTACTCCGTCAGTTGCGGTAATTAATATATAATTGTCATCAAAAATCGGTGTAACATTTTCTAAAATAGCTTGCAAAGTATACCCTTTTTCCTTTACTGTTTTTTCTTCATTATCAGTGTATTGAAAAGCTACTTTATCAAGTTCACTAAGATTTATATTGTTATAATTATCTTCAATATCACCATTTATATTAAGATAAATATTTTTATTTTGACAAGCAGTTACCATACAAAGCATAGCAATAACTATTGCCACAAAAATTAATATCCTAGTCGTTTTTCTCATCATTCGTTTGCTCCTTTTCCGTGTTTATATCTTCTATCAATTTATCTAGAGAATCCTCATTATTTTTCTTTAATTTTTTGCCCTTAATTAGTCCGGTTTTTTCTATTTGCTTAACTATTAAATATCCAAGCACACCGCCTAAAGCACCAGATAATGATGCCGCTAGCAAGACAAACAAAAATGCCCAAGCAGATAACCTATAAAAAAGTAAATTACTGCCTATTGTCCCGACTATATTAGCTAATATTGTACCTATTATAAATTGTAAAATATTATAACCTTCTTTAGGTTTATGTAAAAATACCAACTCCACCGCCACCGCAGGTAAAAAGTAAGTTATTATTGTCCATACTCCGTGACTTCCCGGTAAACCGGTTGTTAGCAACACAATAATTTGTATAATAGCAATAAATAATGCACTGCCTCTCTTATTAGTAAGTGCAATAGCTAGCGTTAGCCACAACATATAAAAACCGCCGGCAAGTGCCCCGCCAGGCACACCAAGAGGTCCTGTTATCATTCTTATAAGAGTACCGACAATAGCCTTAAATGCTATGCTTAAAGCAGCTAGCATAGCTATAAGGATAAGGTCATATATACTAAAGTTATTCCACCTTTTTTTATCAGTAGCTTTATTTTTCATTATTTATTTATCGATATTGATTTAATTAAATAGCTATCACTACCTATATTTAATTTGTAATCACCTGCTACTTTTGTAAATGTTGCTGTATCTATTTGTGCAGAAGTTAGTGGCAATTCACTATTATCAACGCAAGTTAGTGTAAAATTACTATCGGATTTATAAAGTTTTACTAATGTTAATACATCTTTGAAATCTATAGAATTATTGCTGTCGGTATCATATCTAGTAAATGCAACATTTTCACAAACAAGTGCTGTTTCTCCTACAGATAGTGACAAAACATTTTTCACGCACATTCCTTCTAGTATATTTGTTGCATCAAAAATTGGGGCACGAATTTCATCTTCCTTTTCTTCTCCCGCAATTTGACTTGCCATAACTAAATAAGCGTCATTATAATATTCATAAGTTTTCCAATTTTCATATGGGCGATAAGTACTTTCCGTACCATTGCTTATATAGTCCCACGCATTTATAAACATTTTATCAGTTTCGCTACCTAATAAAATATTACTTTCTAATAATTTTTTAACACTAACACCATAGTGACTAACTACTTTTGTAGCACCGCCAATTTCTTCATCGCTGTCAAAACTACCATTATAGCTATCCCCTAGTGCACTTAAAAAAGATACTTTTTCTACTGTTGGAATATCCATAACAGTATTAGAAAATTCTATTTCCGTAAGATATTTTGCCCAACTATTCGCTATTTGATCGGGAAAAACCGCTCTTAATGCACCGCCTTTTGCTTCTGGTGATTGCAAATATCCATCATATTCTAAAACTATTATCATTTTTGAACCACCGTGTTCTTCGCTAAAAGTTTCGGCAGTAAGTATTGATTGATATCCATCACTAGCACTTAAAGTCATCATACTAAACGAACCGGATATAGCCCCGTCAGCATAAATAGCAAGCACATCATCAAGATATACACCTTTTACCGTATGCTTTATTAAATTACCATCATCATCAGTTTTGTCTGAAGCATAAACAGGATTATCATCACCGAATATTACTGGCTTTTCTGCAAATATTGCTTTAATCTGTGCTTTCGTAACACTAATATCTTCGGCACTTATACCTTTTATAACAATAGTATAACCGTCATCATTTGTTACTGGTTGCTCATCTGTTGTTTTATCACAACCAAACATAACTACAGCACTAAGAATTAAAACCAAAATTAATAGTATTAAATAACTTTTTTTAGTTTGTTGCATTTTGTTTATCTCCTTTCCTTATAATTTTTATCGTTTATTTTTGGAAAAAAGCCATAAAAAAAGCCCTTTTGCCTTAATTTTACTAAAATTTGCAAAAAGAACCCTATTAACCTAACAAGCAATAAAGTATTGTCCTTTTCACAATGGAAGGGTAATTGCTTTCGCTATCTTTTATTACCCCCGTTTTGCCTTCCATAGCATAGCCTTAGGAGTTGGCAAAATCGAACATTATTATTGTATCATTTATTCTTTCCTATGTCAATATCAAGCAAAAATTTAACAACAAAAGCTTGTTGGTTTGTCAATGATGTTGGACAAATTGGATAAAAATATATTGGGGGCAATCGTTCCAATTCCCCCAAACCCCCTTTCCTCATAATTTTCCCTTTGTTTGTTGTAGGTATTGCAAAGGA
>Ga0172378_10000248_pt1 | contig 45986 bp, 20 predicted proteins | sample GrowelOW332metaG_FD_119755 | JGI IMG/M metagenome (GOLD analysis project Ga0172378, IMG submission 119755) | Groundwater microbial communities from an aquifer near a municipal landfill in Southern Ontario, Canada - Pumphouse #3_1 metaG | ecosystem: Environmental > Aquatic > Deep subsurface >...
AAAAGATCCGGCTAAATATAAGAGTATCATGCGTGAACACGGTCATCTTTCCGAACTGATGTCTCTTTACGGCGAATATAAAAAAGTACTCAAAGGAATTGAAGACGACACGGAAATGATCACCAATGAAGAAGACCATGACATGAAAGAAATGGCCCGTGAAGAACTTAAATCATTCGAAGAAAAAAAGCCCCAACTTGAAGACCAGATAAAGTTTAAGCTGATTCCCCCCGATCCGCTTGATGAAAAAAACATTATTATAGAGATCCGCAACGGTGTCGGCGGTGATGAAGCGTCTTTGTTCGTCGCTGATCTGTATGAAATGTACACCCGTTTTGCCGAGATGAAAGGCTGGAAATATGAAATTATGAACGCAACTCCGACCGAAGTAGGCGGATACAAGGAGATTTCGTTTTCTCTCAGCGGTAAGTTCGTTTACGGGACACTCCGGTGGGAAGGCGGCGTGCACCGTGTACAGCGCGTTCCTGCAACAGAAGCACAGGGAAGGATCCACACAAGTACGGTTACTGTCGCTGTTCTTCCTGAAGCTGAAGAAACAGACATCGTCATAAAGCCGGACGACGTACGAGTAGACGTTATGCGTGCAGGCGGTCCGGGCGGACAGTGTGTTAATACGACGGATTCAGCAGTGCGGCTTACCCATATTCCGACAGGTATTGTCGTTATCCAGCAGGATGAAAAAAGTCAGATAAAGAATAAGGCAAAAGCATTCCGTGTTCTCCGTGCACGGCTGTTCGATCTGGAAGAAAACAAAAAACGCGCAGAGCGCGACGCTGCACGCAAATCAATGGTAGGTTCGGGAGACCGGAGCGAACGGATCCGCACCTATAATTTCCCGCAGAACCGCGTCACCGACCACCGCATAAATCTTACACTGTACAAGCTTGATCAGTTCATGCTCGGATATATGAACGAAATGCTTGACGCACTTAATGTATATGCAAAGGAAGAACAGCTCAAAACAGACGTCTCGGAACTGGAAAAAAACTGATGACTATACGAAGCGCACGGTGTGAGGGTATTGCACAGCTTGCATCATCCCCTACCCCCGCGCTTGATACGGATGTACTGCTTGAATACAGTACCGGATGCAGCAGATCCTGCTTTCTTTCTCACGGTGAAACGGAATTAACGGCTCAGCAGATAACTGATTTTACCGCTGCCGTTGCGCTCCGGCAGACGGGACTTCCGGTAGCATACATAACAGGACATAAAGAATTTTACGGGATTGATTTTCTGGTAACAAAAGATGTCCTTATTCCCAAACCTGATACGGAACTCATGGTTGAGCATGCATTGAACTGGATTACCGGCAATGCCGTCCACATACTTACCGATTCCATACGTATTGCCGACATATGCACCGGAAGCGGCTGCATTGGACTGAGCCTGCTGCACGAACTCCGGATTCCGGTTTCTCTTACGCTCACTGATATCTCTGCGGCGGCGCTCAGTATTGCCCGGCAGAATGCTTTACACGTTCTGCCTCAGGAACAGCAGAAAAACATATCTTTCCTGCAGGGAGATTTACTGCAGGCCGTACCGGAGAATACCCTGTTTACCATGCTGCTGAGCAATCCCCCGTATATACCGGCAGCAGAAGTTACCGGCCTGCTCCGTGACGGACGGAGTGAACCGCGTCTTGCGCTTGACGGCGATGCCGGTACAGCGGACGGAACTGCCGGCAGCAGCGACGGTCTGGCAGTTATCCGCCGGCTCGTACCACAGGCTTTTGCTCACCTTGCGCACGGTGGTATATTCATGCTTGAAACCGGGGAATACAACGCGGAGGAAGCAGCCTTGTTAATAAAAAAAACCGGCTTCACACAGGTAACAACGTACCGTGATCTGGCCGGCCAGTTACGTTTAACTACAGGCAGTAAACAGTAATTTATTTGGAGGATTTCCGCTTCTTCGACATAACGTCGAACAGGACCGCAAGAAGAAGTACCAGACCTTTTACCGCTTTCTGCCAGTTGGAATCCACACCCAGGATAGACATACCGTTATTCAAAACTCCCATAAATATAGCACCAATAACGGCTCCTCCTACTGTTCCCGTTCCGCCGTATGCAGAAGCTCCGCCGATAAAGCAGGAACCGATTGCATCCATTTCGTAGTTTGTTCCGGCAGTCGGAGCGGCCGAATTAAAACGGGCAACACAGGCAAGGGCTGCAACCGCAGAAAGAAATCCCATGTTCGTATATGCGAAAAACATGACGTGATCGGTGTTGACGCCGGAAAGCTGTGCTGCTTTAGCGTTACCGCCGAGTGCATACAGATAGCGTCCCGGAACAGTATTCTGTGTATAATATGCGTATACTGCAACGATTACTGCAACGATTATAAGAATAACAGGAATACCTTTATCCCGTCCGAGCAGTGAAGCAACAACAAGAATGACGGCACAGAACAGCACAAGACGTGCAATGAACAGCCCAAGTGCGGTTGTTTCATATCCCTTTCTGCGTTTTGCACCGCGCTGGAGGAATTCCGATATAACAAGTACGATACAGCAGACAACTGCAACTATCATTGTTACCGTAAACGTCAGTGCCATGGCTTTATCAGGATTATCATTCAGCATCTGATAAGAAACGGAAGGCAGATAACTTGTAAACAGTGACAGATATTTATCCGGCATTGGGGAAATTGTTAATCCGTTGAGTACAATAAGTGCAGCACCGCGCCACAGAAGCATACCTGCAAGTGTAACAATGAACGGCGGAATATGCACGAATGCAATCCACATACCATGCCACGCTCCGATCAGAATTCCGACAAGAAGGCATACAAGAATTGCAGCATATATATTCCAGTGCAGATTGGCTATCAATGTACCTGCTATAGCACCAACAAAAGCAACGATGGAGCCGACTGAAAGATCGATGTTACCGCCGGTCAATATACAAAGAAGCATACCGGTTGCCAGTATGACGACATATGCGTTCTGGTTAATAATATTCGTAATGTTTGACGGAGCAAACAATGAACCGTTGTCAGTAGCGACAATAAGAACCTGAAAAAGCAGCATTACTACTATCAGCGCAATGAACATAGTATTGTTTTTCAGAATCCGCTTTATACTGTAAGATGTTGACGTTGACATAATTTCCTCCTATCACGCTTCGGCAGCAGCCGCCTGCACACCTTTGTCCGAATTAATGATGCATGCCATGATTTTTTCCTGAGTAGCATCTCTGCCAGGCATTTCAGCAATCATTTTACCCGCATTCATAACATAAATACGGTCGCTCATACCGAGAATCTCGGGCATCTCCGATGAAATGAAAATAACGGATTTTCCTTCTTCCACCATCCTGTTAATAATGCAGTAAATTTCATATTTTGCACCTACATCAATACCCCTCGTAGGTTCGTCAAGAATAAGGATATCGGGATCAGCAAAAAGCCATTTGCCGAGCAGAACTTTCTGCATGTTTCCGCCGGAAAGATTTACAACGTCTTCATCAATCGTTGCACATTTTGTATGCATTTCTTTTACATACTGTTTTGCAACTTCCCGTTCTTTATCAAAGTTGATAATACTGTGATGTGAAATTTTTTCAGGCTTTGCCGACGAAGTATTACGGCAGATTGATTCTGAAAGAATCAGCCCGTTTCCTTTACGGTCTTCCGTAACATAGGCAAGTCCGTGACGTATAGCAGATTTTACCGTGGGGAAATGTACTTCCTGTCCGTCCAGATACACATGCCCTCTGATGTCTGAGCCGTACGAATGCCCGAAAATACTCATAGCAAGTTCCGTACGTCCGGCTCCCATCAGTCCGCTTATTCCCACAACTTCACCTTTGCGTACCTTAAGATTAACGTGATCACAGACTTTTATTCCTTCGAATACAGGATGATCGACACACCAGTCCTTTACTTCGAAGCATACGTCTCCGATATGAGGCACCCGCTTCGGGAACCGGTCTGTAAGATTACGACCGACCATCGCAGAAATAATTGTATCTTCTGTAAAGGAATCTTTTGACTTATCAAGCGATTGTATGACACTGCCGTCACGAATGACAGTAATTTTATCCGCTACATAAGAAACTTCATTCAGTTTATGTGAAATAAGGATGGAAGTCATTCCCTTTTTCTTGAACTGAAGAAGAAGGTCAAGCAGATGTTTTGCTTCTGTATCATTAAGAGAAGCAGTCGGTTCATCAAGAATAAGCAGTTTTACATTCTTACCGAGCGCTTTCGCAATTTCGACAAGCTGCTGCTTTCCAACACCAATATCCTTTATCAGTGTATGTGAAGATTCTTTAAGACCAACCATTTTCAGGAGTTCATCTGCTTTACCGAACGTTTCGGCCCAGTTAATTTTTCCTTTATTTCCCCGCTCATTGCCGAGGAACATATTCTCACCGATTGTCAAAAGTGGAACAAGGGCCAGCTCCTGATGAATAATAACAATACCTAATTTTTCACTGTCTTTTATGTTTTGAAATTTACATACATTGCCATTAAAGACGATATCACCGCTGTACGTGCCGAACGGATAAATACCGCTCAAAACGTTCATAAGCGTAGATTTACCTGCACCGTTCTCTCCGACAAGTGCATGTATTTCACCCTCCTGAACTTCAATACTGACATCATCGAGTGCCTTTACACCGGGGAATGTCTTGGTTATATGTTTCATTTCCAATAATGTCTTTGCCATTGGAACCTCCGTAACAGCACGATGATGTGCTGCATTTTATAGAAAAGGCAGAATCTTTTCCCCGTCATACGATGAATATGAAGGTGATTCTGCCTTTCATGCGGTCAAATCAGACTACTGAAGATCAGATGCTTTATAGTATCCTGAATCAACAAGAAGCTGTTTATAGTTATCTTTTGTTGCGAACACAGGATCGCAGAGATATGACGGAATAATTCCTGTTCCGTTATTGTATGTCTTTGTATCATTGACTTCAGGATTTTTTCCCTGCATAAGAGCATCAACCATACCGACAACCTTCTCTGCAAGAGTACGTGTATCCTTGAAAATCGACATAGCCTGTACACCTTTAATCATATTCTTTACGTTCGGTTTATCGCAGTCCTGTCCGGTGATAAGCGGGAAGTTGTCTGCAGCATAACCGGCAGCAACGAGCGCGTTGGTAATTCCCATAGCGACTGAATCGTTTGAAGAATATACAGCGTCAAGTTTCTTGCCTTTCGGACCGTATCCCTGTGAAGAAATAAGGTTTTCCATACGGGCCTGTGCGGTTTCTGTTGACCAGTTGAGTGTTGCACACTGTGCTTTTGATGTCTGGCCTGACGGGCAGACGAGAACGCCTGAATCAAAATACGGTTTCAGAACATCCATAGCACCACCGAAGAAGAAATTGATATTGTTGTCATCAGGAGAACCGGTAAAAAGTTCGATTGTGGCAGGATTATCTTTCGTGCGGTTTTTAAGGCCGAGTTTGTCAACAAGGAAGTCACCCTGGATTGTTCCGACTTTATAGTTGTCGAATGTTGCATAATATGAAACAGCCGTTGAATTCATAATAAGGCGGTCATAGGCAATAACTTTTACACCCTTTCTCTTTGCAGTATCAAGAACGTTCTTGAGAGCAGAACCGTCGATTGAAGCAATAACGAGAATTTTGTCTCCCTTTGTGACCATATTCTCAATCTGAGATGTCTGCGTCGCAATTTCGTTGTTTGCATACTGCAGGTCAACTCTGTATCCTGCTTTCTCAAGCTGAGCTTTCATGTTAGCTCCGTCCTGATTCCAGCGCTGAAGGTCTTTTGTCGGCATAGAAACACCGATCGGGGTTTTCTTGGAAATTTTCTTCGATCCCCAGGCAAAAACATCAGCTGAAGAGATCAGTAGTCCGGCCATAGCCAATGCAATGATTTTTTTCATAAGTTATCCTCCTGTTGATTAACTTACATTTCTGCGTGCTGCCGGTATACACCGGCGTATATGCACGTTTATTCCGTTTTCTGATTGTAAGTATATCTCCGATCGGATAACGCAGACGGCTGAAATTCTTGAATTTCTTGCTATTTTATAGTCAAAAACTGAAAAAAATGATATTTCTCCGGTGTTATCTGGATTTTTTTGTCCTGAAAAAAATCCAGAAAGTTGTTATTTGCGGTATACCTCTCCGTATGTATGAAATCCTGACTTTATAATCACGTCATCAATATTTGCCTTCGTGACGATCTGCGGTTCAAGCCATATTACAGGAATATTTCCGTACCCGTTATTAATCCGGTCCTGTCCCTGAACAACATCCTCGACCGAATTCCCACGGGCAAGAAGGACGGCACATTCTGCAGCTTTTTCTGCAAGTTTCGTGATCGGTTTATAGACTGTAAAATCCTGCAGCCCCCGTACAATATTCTGACAGGCGGCTATATCCGCATCCTGCCCGCAGACAGGAATATGGCGTTCCGGATAATACACGGAAAATGCCTGAATGACGCTCCCTGCCACGGAATCGTTTCCGCAGATTATTGCATCAGGAATTCTGCCTGTTGTAACAAGATTCACCGCTTCCTGATACGACAGATCGTAGTTCCAGCCTGCCGTATAAAACGTACCTGTTATGCGGACAGGGGTATTGTTTATTACCTTTCCGACTCCCTGTTTTATAAGCGTCATGTTATAATCTTCGTCGGGACCAAGAATGCAGTACCAGTTACGTCCGTCTGTTTCCGAAAGAAGCTGTTTTGCCATAAGTTCGCCGACTTTTTCCGTATCAACCGTAATATACATACTTATATTTGCGTCGGTTATAAGCCTGTCATATGAAATAACGGGAATACCCTTGGTACGGAGTTTCTGGATCGTTTCAGTAAGCGAATCGCGTTTTTTCGGGACAACGACGACAACATCAACTTTTCTGTCTGCAAGATACAGAAGCTGCCTGTTCTGTTCATCCACGCTGTTCCCCGCGTTCTGTACAATAACGTCCGCACCCTGTTCCTTTGCGGTGTTCATGAACACATCAAGATCACGCTGCCACCGTTCAAGAGCCAGCGTATCTATTGAAAAGCCGATCACAATTTTTTTCTCGTCGGACCGGCTTCCGCTGTTCGCTGCCACAGGAGAAGCGGATTTCTGTTTTCCGCAGGAAACAAACAGAAACAGCAGTACATTAACAATCATGAGTTTTTTCATTTGATATCTCTCAAATATTATTTTTTGATGAATCACGATATTCAGTCGGTGTCATGCCGAATTTATTTTTGAACAGCCTGCTGAAATAATTCTGATCATTGTATCCGACAGACGCACTTACCTCCTTTACGCTTACGCGGGGTTCTTTAAGAAGCAGACAGGCTTTTTCCATACGTATATCAGTCAGATAGGTAATAAAATTTTTATTTTTTTCTTCTTTAAATAGTTTACTTAAGTAAAACGGACTGACACCGACTTCCACAGCGGTTCGTTCAAGCGAAATATCTTCCTTCATATGTCCGTTCATAAATCCGCAGGCTTTTTCTATAATAGGATTCTTAAAATCACCGGAGATACGCAGAATATGAGAAGCACATTCATTACATCTGTTGCGTACAAACTGTTCAAGCTGCACAAGATCATTCTCACTGCTCAATATGGAGAATGCATTACTGAACGCTTCATTGTGATACGTATTATCCGTTTCTGTCGTAATATTACGGACATTAATAAGAAGCTCAAACAGCGCATTTTTTATTTTATCGAGTTCCCCTTCATATTTTTCCGTAAGCGCAGCACAATACGCATTAACTAATACGGAAGCGCCGTTTGCGTCACCTGCCCTGACCCGGGCAAATATTTTTTCTGCCGTTTCTCCGATATTACTATTCCCGTCAGATTTTTTGGTATCGTTTTCAAAAAAGATACCCCCTCCCGGAGGTGTTCTGTTTAACGCGTCAAGTGCGCCATTATATATCATCGTAGTCTTCTGCTGATCAGACTCTGCGCGGCTTATACCTGCACGGATTCCGGAACAGACATTTATGGACAAGAGTCTGTAGATATCAACAATCTGCACTTTGAGCTGTGCCTCCGCAGCATTTTTAGTCCCTGAACAGGAGATGGGAAAAAATACGGCAATTCTGTTCAGCATAAAAGATCCGACAAGACATCTGCTCTTCGACTTTAGGACGTCGCGTATTTTTACATACAGTTCATACTGATTTTTCGTTTCGATATGAGGAATTTCAAGACAGCAGAAACACCAGTACGAATCTGTTATATTAAAATATGAAAAATAATCGGATACGTCCTTACCGCCGCCGAATATGGCAGAATAAATAAAATCACTTTCAACCATAGGAGAAACCAGATCAAGTTTCTTATGCAGTTCAACTTCGTTTGAAAGCCGTCCCCTTATCTGATCCACAAGGTTCATGGCTCCCCGCACTGTTTCAATAACCGTATTACGATTAACCGGTTTCGTAAGATATTTATACGCTCCAAGATTTACTGCTTCCTGTGCGTACTGAAAACGGTCGAATGCGCTTAGAATTATAATCACCGTATTCGGTTTTGACTGTGTAATACATTTAAGCGTTTCCAGTCCGTTGATTCCGGGCATGTTTATGTCCATAAAAATAATATCAACCTGATTCTGTGCAGTCAGATTAAGCGCATCGGAACCGGAAAGAGAAAAATACAGATTAACCTGACCGGGAAAGTTTTTCTCAATAATAAATTTGAGCGAGTCGATCATAATCTGTTCATCATCGGTAAGCAGTATGTTATACATTCGGTATCCTGATAAGAAATGCAGTTCCCTGTCCCTCTCCGCCGGAAACAATATCAAAAACGTTACTCCGGTGGAAATACAACCGGAGCCGCGTTATCACGTTTATAGACCGGTGCCGGTATTAGTCCTGTTATTTTCCTCCGGGCTTTTACTCACTACAGGTTCCTCGGGAGTACAGTCGGACAGGGCCGCAGCAAGTATTTTCTTCCGCAGATCGGGCGGAAATCCGCACCCGTTATCCGATATACTGATAATCGTAAAAAAAGAATCCTTCTCTATCTTTAATACGACAATTCCTTTAGAACTGTTCAGACCGTGCTTTATACAGTTTTCAACAAGCGGCTGCAGCGTCATCCGGGGAAGCAGACGCGTATTTTTTTCCGCCGGGATATCCTTTATAAACTGAAGACGTTCTCCGAAGCGTACTTTCATAATGTATACAAAGTTGTCAACAAGTGCAAGTTCTTCGTCGATCGTTGCTGTCTGACTTTTCTGCTGAATATTGTACCGGAAAAAGTCGGCTACCTGCTCCATAAAAAAACACGTCTTATCGGCTCCCTCCATCATGGCCAGCTGTGCGCCCGTATTGAGTGTATTGAACAGAAAATGAGGGTTTATCTGATTCTGAAGCGCACGAAGCTGCGCGTCCGCATATAATTCGTGCATTTCCAGTTCCTTTTCCTTCAGCTCCGTTTCCTGCAGCGCTTTCTCCCATATCGTGTCGATATATTCCCGTATACTTATAATCATGCGGTCAAATGCTCTGCAGATATTTCCGATTTCACCGCGGGCTGTGCTGTTAAAAAGAGGAACATCAAAATCCCTGTTCGCAACACGAAGCGCAACGTCGGAAATATCCGCGAGCGGTTTCATAATCGACGTAATGGAAAAATAAAGAACGACAAGGATAAGTACAAAGAAAATAAAAATAAAACCAGTGCTCACCTGTGTCAGAAGCGTGTAATTATCACGGTATTCATTGTATAATTTTGCATTTTTCTGCATGAATAAAACGTTAAGAAGGGATATTTCCCCCTGAAGCACCGTATAACACCGGAGGCTTTTGCCGTACCAGGTTTCAACCTCCGTTGTGTTGTTTGCCCGCTGCGCAGCTACAACATATCTGCTGTAGGTAAAAAACGATTCAGTAATCTGTCTGACAATATATTCTTTCTGCATGACAGTGTCGGTTGACGGCTTTGCCTGAAACCGGGCAAGAGATGCGTCGCTGAGCGACTGATAATGATAATACGAGTCTATACTTTCAAATGTACGATACTCTACATACGTTTCCATAGCACGTTCTGTTTCCGCAAGGTCCGTAGAAAACTCAGTAAGCTCGGCATTTGTTTTATATGAACCGCCTATACGCTCAAGCATCCGCTGGTTAAGTCTGATCGTTACGATAAGACAGGCGCCCATAAGCATAATTGCAGCAATAACACACAGGATGATTCTTGTCCGGATACTCTTCTCTGCAAATTTCATCTGCGGTCACCAGCCTTCCGGACCCGCACATCGGCGGCGATATAACTGTTCGCATATCCGTACCGCAGATATTCAAACAGCTCGCTCATTGCTGTTTCACCCATTTTCTGAGGATCAATCGACAGAAGCTCCGTAATAATACCTCTGTTGAAATACATGTCAACCATATCACCTTCACCAAACCCTATAATACCGGTCTTTCCCCCTCTGTTCATTTCAGACAGCGACTGTGCGGCCCGTATCGTGTCTTCCGTCGTCAGACATACAATCAGATCAATCGTATTGGATGCGATTTCATTTTTGACATTTCCCTCAAGCGACGACGCTACGTGTGAAAACCCGAGATCAGAAACCGTAGTCCGTATCCCGCTGTACTCTTCAAGTGAATTACTGAGACTGTTCATAAGCGTGCTGTAATTCGGATTATTATTGACACTTGTGTTAATAATAAGAAGCGAGCCTCTGCCGTTCAGATAGTTTCTGCTTTCTACCGCTATTTTTCTTCCCAGTTCGGAATAATTGGTTCCTATGAACGACACCTGAGGAATATCAGAATGATACTGGACTACCGTAATAAGCGGGATTAATTTTCCTTTGACATCGACAGGCGGATCTATTTTTGAATCAGACTCTCCAATATAGGCAATAATTCCGTCGGGATTGGTAAACGAAGCATATTCAAGAAGTGACTCAAGAGACGCGTTCTCTGCCCTGGATTCAGGAACATGAACTTCAACAACCGCGTCATATTTTTTACTTACCTGCTGAGCCCCTGCATAAATCTGCTGCAGGAAAGATTCATTTTCCGCTTTTCCGACGACAATAATATGGAATTTGCGGTTTTCAGCAGTATCACCTTCGTTCATATTCGTGTCGGTAATATGCGGGACCAGATAGAATAAAAACAGGAAAAAAAACGCCACCAAAACGACAGAAATACAAATTGTAATAATACGCGCTGAATGACCTACTGTAAATTTCATATTTTTTAATTATAGCATACAAACCGTCATTTGTATTATTTTCCGCAGTGAATCCAGGTTAGTTCGTGCTTATTGTAATTTAAATGAACAACTCTGCTGTCGGGTATCGCTGCAAATTCCGCTGCAAGTTTCCAGTCTACGTCTCCCTGCATCTTTATTGTACAGATCATGTTCTTTACAAGTCCGCTTGAAAGCCATTCCTGCACCCATTCAAAAAGCCGTTCAGGATAACAGATAACGTCACTGAAAACCCAGTCACAGGGACCGATATCATCAGGTTTAAGCGTAAACGCGTCATGTGCCTGGAATTTTACAAGCGGATTGTGCATCAGTTCAGGCACAAGTTCCGCACGGTCTACCGCATGTACCCGGCAGCCGAGCTTTACCAGTACCCACGTCCATCCGCCGGGACATGCGCCTGCTTCAAAACACGACTGTCCTGCATGCGGCAGTTCCGCTCCGAACAGGAGCTGCGCCATCGTCAGGCTCTCCTGAATTTTAAGATACGCACGGCTCGGAGGTTCTTCATGGTTTTCCTCGAACTGAATAAGGCCGGCAGGTATAAAACTTGTCGTACGGGCGGAAGCAATAATGGTATTTGCATCAAGCAGCGTATATAATCCTATCGGTGTCTGAGGGATCTTTGCCGGAAACGTACGGGTTTTCAGATTTACATACGGAAGCTTTTCCTGAATAAAACCGGCACGGCGGAACAGCTGATACTGATACGGCGCCCAGCTCCGCTGTTTTTCCCTGAGCGCTGCTGCAGCTTCTCCGATCGAATCAAAGTGAAGTATAAACGGCTCAAGCATCGCCGTGCGGCACCAGTACGGCACATGCAGAGAATCTTTCTGTTCAGGTTTAAATCCGGGAAGATACAACAGATCACCGTACTGCTCCGCACCTGCATCATCAGACGTACTGCAGGAAAACCGTTCAGCCAGTTCGGATTCAAGCATACCGCTCATGTCAGGGAACGGGAGAAAAACCGTCCCGGGAATTTCTTCTATACGAACCGGCATACAGAATTTACAATTTGTGTATTTACATCAAGCTCTTCCGCATCAGAGTCAAGATTATTAACATACTCAATAAGGTGGGAATAATCGGGTGATCGAAGTATACTGAGTCCTATATCGGTAATTCCCTTATCTTCTTTTACCCACTGAGGATGACAAAGAAGGGTAAAAGGTTTCATAGGAGAACTTGCGGGCGTAATTTTTATTTCATAATCACTGTCCAGATCAATTACCACAGGAAACATATAATGGATTTTACATCCGTCTCTGCTTATATTATCAAGTACACCGGGAAGCACGCAGATTTGAGGAGCGTCTATTCTGCCGATATCCGAAAAACGCACTGATTTGCGCATAACTGCACACATACATACAGTATGAATGTTTTTTACAGCCGCGTCAAGGAGAGAATCCCAGCCGCCTAGTCCTTAACCACCAGTACTTTACGCGTTTCGTCTATTCCCGTACCGAAAACTCTGATGAAGTACATACCGCGGGCAACACGTTTTCCCGATTTCGTCGTCCCGTTCCACTTGTAATAATGATCGCCGGACGAGGTTGTGCCGTGCTGCAGATACTGGACTATGTCGCCGTCGAGTGTCATGACAACAACACTCAGACTTCCGTCGGAAGGCATAGTTACCTTAACGACCGTCGTTTCGCCCGTACTTGCATTGATGACGTTGTTCAGAATCGTAACGCCGCCGCGCTGGCTTACCAGGGCTTTGAGTCTGAACGACCAGAGATCAAGCGAGGAAGCTATTTTCTTTCCTGCGGCTTCAAGCGAATCGGAATTACTCAGACTCTGTGTAAGTCTGAGTGCAAAAAGCGGGTACTCCGTACCCGAATACGTACCGCCCGTAGAATCACCGTTGAACACAGGCACGTGGCGGATTTTAACCGGATTCCCGGATGCATCCACCAGGCCGAACAGGAACTTTACCTGATCACCTGCTTTCCAGTTTTTCGAAGACAAACTGTCCGCAGACAACGTAAAATTCATATAGGTTTTATCTTCGTCTCCGGATACACCTGCAGCCGAAGCAAAGCCTTTATTCGACGGCGGATCATTTGCAGGTGCAAGTGCCTCGAATATATCATCAGTTCCTCCCGGCAGCCAGATACGCCAGCTCTGTGACGTATTACTGTTGTACGTCACAGAAACCGCACTGCTGTCGGGTTTCGGATCAAAATACGCAGTTACATTCACGGGAAGACCGTCAGAATTATCCGATGTGCCGTCGGCAAGTCCCGCGTGAACAAGCACTCCTTCATTAAGCATCAGCGTACCGTAGTTATTCTGATCCGCGCTCCAGTCATGGACAGACCAGCTGCTGTCTGAATGATAGCTGCTTATAACATCGGATATATTGGAATCGGCGTCCACATTATATGCATACTGCGGATTAACAACGTTCACGGCAAAATCACTGAACGCATGTGCATTAAAAAGAGGCATCGAGTTCCCGATAGAATCCTGAATATACGACACGTACGTTCCGGATAAGCCCGTCACCGGATCAGTTGAAGTTCCTCTGTTCTTAATGCGCACATACACATTCTCTATGTCGGAGAGCCGGACATTTCCTTCATCAGCAGATCCCGTACTACGTTTCAATTTAAATATAAGACCTGTATAATAATCGTTTTGAAACACTTTTACCGCCGGGGTATCTTCATCTATTGCAATTCCCGTTGACGGAGATCCCGTACTCGTATCAACAAGCTCAAGACTCTTCGGAATCAGGGAAAGCGGATCTGTATATGATTTATGCGTCCCATCATCATCAATCCAGAGCAGTTCATCCAGATTCAACTTCTTGCTGAACACGACATACAGAAAATTATTCCCCACCGGACTTATCGTCATATTGAATTCCGGAGGCGTAAGATCGATCGTATTTATTGTTGCAGATTTTAATCTGTTGCCTGCAAGGTCCGTAACGAATCCCGTATCCGCATCATATGAAACAGTAAACCGCGACTTACGTGCAAGCGTCGTATCGCTCAAGTAAACAGCAAAGTACAGACTATCCACATCTCCGGTAGAGTTGTATGTATCCGTCGTTGTACGGAAGATAGCACCGGCAGCACCACCGGTAACGGCAGCGCTCGTGTCAAACGAATTCACCGGAGTCACATTCGAACCGACTGCATACTTAAACGCAGACGCTGACTCATACACCGAGGAATACCGGATGCCGCCGGTAGTTCTCGCTGCAGGAGTATCGTCAAACGGACGTGAGCCGCCGAACAAATCTGCCGCATAGGAATAGGTCTTATACAAAACAGCTGACAAGTCATTATCACACCATCCGCGGCGGCTGAACCACGCATACGAATCGTCTGTACTGTATGAAGGTGTATTGTCGTACAGGTGGAATTCAATACGGTCAAGCATAGAATTAGTGCTGCCTGTGGCAGTGTTTCCGATAGCTTCGTAATTTTCCGGCGCTGTTGAATACGAACTCCATAAATTTTGTGCAACAACCGACCGGAACGGCGCAAACACCGGTGCGGACGTATCCCATGTGCCGTACAATTCCGTTTCCGTACTGGAAATCGTGAGTGTGTTCAGTTTATGATTCGTTGTTCCGGCAGCTGATGCAGAATCGTCTATCAGAATCCCTGCCCGGTCAGTTATATAACTGTTCGCGATCGATGTCACTGTTCCGGACGGTACCGTTGCTGAGTCGATATATCCGGTCCAGTTACGGTATGAACTGCCGTTCACGGTTACCGTACCGTCCACATACCCCGCAATGGATACACGGATACGGTCGGCCTGTGCCACATCCGTACCGCCGGCTGTCAGACTGAACATGCGGTACAGTGCACTTACCGTCGTATCGCTGCCCGTACTGCCCCGCTTTCCCGTAACGACATATCCTGAGACAGCAGATGCCAGCCCCGTAACGGTAATACCCGAAGCATCACTGCTTCCGTTGTTAATAACCGCACCGCCGTGTTCTGATGCAGAGGCAAAAGCCGTCTGCGCCTGTTCGTTCTCTGCGCCGCCGTTGTAGGTAAGATCACCGATGTTTACCGCTTCGGAATACTGCAGCTCAATAAAGTTATGAGCATCGTAATACGGCTGGCTTGAAGCGCCTGCCGCACTGTTGTACGCCGTATGCGTTTCCTGCCCTGTATACGCTGCGATGAGTACGGGAGCGGCCCTGTCCGAAACAGCAGTAAAGCGGCCGGCAGACGCAGACGTGTTTGCATCATTCACGCCGTCACCGTCCATGTCATAATCGTTTGAAGACGGAGCCCCGTCATAATTTCCAATCCTGTTTTTATGGCAGTCGCGGAGCGTTGCATAAACCACAGACAGAGCCTTTGGCAGATTCAGATACGGTATGCTGCTCTTGTGTGTACCGCTGCGGTCTGTACCTGCGTCGTAGTGAATACTGCCGTCCGTTGTCTCTTCCTGACCTGCGGAAATTCCCGTCGCATCGGTATTCCATGTCGTTCCGGCCTTAATATAGAAGACGGAAACATCACCCGCACTGTCCGAACCGTCATCTTTCACACCGGTGCTTTTCGTACAGTCAGCGTCGGTATACGTTCCGGTAAACGAAACCACACTGCTGCCGTTATAATACTGCATATGTGAAACTGCTTTCGTTATTTCATTCCGACTGTTTTCTATTTTCAGAGAAGCGCCTGTGACTGAATCGACGAATTCCACACGGATAACGTCGTCATATACGGTATACGTACCGGAAAGGTTTGCCGTACCGGATATATCGCGGGCGACTGCTGTATTATTCACAAGAATAAGCGGACGGCTGAACGCGATCCCGTTCGTCGTACTGTTCGTCTCGTCCGTATTGTTTCCGCCGTTTGTACATCCCTCTGCGGCGGCAACCCATGCACTGCCGTCAGAAGCAGTACAAGTTACCGTACAATACGCAATCGTACAATTATATGCTTCAGCAAACGCATCCGACGCTGTACTGTTGTCTTTGAGCCGCAGTGTCCATGCAGAATTCCCCGTCAGATCAACACCGTCGTCGTAAAAATTCTGTTTCGCCGTAAGCGTACGCCCTGTAAGACTGCTTACTGCACCACAGTATGCGGCCGAACTGCCGTCGATAAAGTCTGTTCCATCGGGATACTTCGCCGGAAATGATGCGACTGACGGAGAAGCCGTCCCGCTCCGCGAAGGAGATGCCGCCGTATTATATGCATACAGCGTCGTCAGTCCCGCAGCATTGTCTTTGTACATTGTGTCCGTATTTCCGTTCAGCAGAACTAAATCGGCATTTGCGGTAATATCCGCCCCGGGCGAAATCGTGCCGCCGTACAGTACAATGTTCTCCGCAGTTAAAGGCGAGCCAATCGTTATTATCTTTGATGCTGTCGACGCTGCAATATGCAGATTTTTCGTACCTGACGGACCGACAGTAACGGCACCGCCGCCGCCGAGCTGCATTGAAACGTCGCTGCCGTACAGATACACATCCGTCGCAAATGTAACCACACCGCTGTCGTGCGTCGTAATACCGCCTGCAAGCTGATTCAAACCGCCGCCGTCCTGTGTAAAACTGCCCGACGTAAGATCAATATCCGCGTCCGGTTCCGTAAGGAACAGACCGCTGTTCGTGACCGACATACTGCCCGACGTTACCGTAAACGTACCGTATAAGGTGTACGACGTACCGTTCAAATCTGCAGAACCGACGGATGTCGCTGCAGCAGTCGCCGTACTGCCGCCGAATACTGCTGCACCGGTTGCGGCATTCGTCTGCGTAAGCGCACCGGCGATACTGAGCGCATTAGTAAATGTAAGTACACCGGAATTAGTCAGCGTCAATGACGCCAGCGGTATGGTGCCGCCGGCTGCACCAGTGAACGTAACCGCACCGGTACCTGCGTCAATTGTCAGCGCACGTTCAGAAGCTGCTGCGTCGCTGTCAAGAGAAGAACCGAATGTTAAAAATCCGCCTGTACTGCTGCTGTTGTCCGTCGTTATTACAACTCCGCCTGTCAGCGTTACTGCACGTGTAAACGTGACACTGCCGCTGCCGTCTGCTGTTACGCCCGATGTTGTTATATCACCTGCGGTGGAAAGAGTGCCTGCTTTTGAGGCACCGAACGTCACAGTACCCGTCGTCGTCGTTATATCAGCCGCGCTGTCCAGTGTCGCTGTTCCGGTCGAATCTACCGTAACGTTTCCCGTGGTTGCAGCAAGCGGTGCACTCACTGTAAGCGTATTGCCCGAATCAATGTCTATCTTACCGGTACCGCTGGAAAGCGCAGCTCCAATAATTACCGCACCGGTATGATTTATTGTGAGTGCAGTATCCGTCGTTGTTACTGCTGCTCCGGTATTGTCGAACGTTGTCCCCGTACTTGAGAATCCTGATGGCGCCGTTACAGTACCGTTCAGATCGACAGAACCGCCCGTCAATGTAACGGAGGATGCTGTTATAGTACTGTCGCCGATGATTCCAACGCCTGCTGCAGTCAGTGACATTACACCCGTGAGCGTTACCGCACCGAGCCGCGTCGTTCCCGTCCCCGTGTTCTGCGTAAGACTTTCCGCATAAATTGTTCCCGCGTCGGCCAGTGGATTACCTGCCGATACGTTATCACCCGCAACGTTATACGCTGAATTGATTGTGACAGCTCCCAGCGGAACATCTGCGCTTCCGGCGGCACCGGCAAACTCAATGTTCCCGGAACCTGCAGTGAGCGCAAGTGCATATCCGCCGTTTAAAGTCGAACTGAACAAAATACCGCCGGTGCCGGAAACAGTACCGCCGTTTGTTATTACAATATCTCCCGTCAATGTAACAGCATGGGTAAAAATAATATTTCCGTTGTCTCCGGTACTTGCCGTCGTAATATCTCCGGCTGTTGAAAGCGTTCCTGTCTTATCTGCACCGAAAGTCACATTGCCGGTTGTTGTCGTAATATCGGCACCACTGCCCAGTACCGCTGTCCCTGCTGAATCAATTGTGACGTTTCCCGTCGTTGTAGCAAGCGTATTTGTAATAGAAAGCGTCGAAACAGAATCAATATCTATTTTACCCGTACCCGACGTTACAGCACCGGAAAGCGTAACTGTTCCGCCGCTTGAAGAGATGGTCACGTCTCCTGCTCCGGCACCGCTGGAAAGCGCAGCTCCTGCCGTTACAGGCCCGGTATGATTTATAGTAAGTGCGGTATCAGTTGTCGTTATTGTTGCAGCTGGTCCGCTCGTAAACACCGCACCTGTACTTTTGAATCCGCCCGGTGCGGTTACGGCTCCGGTCAGTGTAACGTCACCGCCTGTCAGGGTTACCGACGAGGCAGATACCGAAGAATCCGCTGTAATGCCGCCCGTGCCGCTTACCGTCAGCGTCCCAAGCTGCGTACTGCCGGCGGCCCCGGCGAACGTTACGGAACCCGTTCCGGCTGTCAGCGTAAGTACGTTGTTTCCGGCCGTTGTTCCGGTAAGTGTGGAATTAAAGGCGATGTTTCCGCCCAGCGATGTATCGCTGGTACTTCCGTTCGTACTGTATGTGACAGACGTTCCGGTCAGTGTAACCGGATTGATGAATGTAACTGTTCCGCCGTTCGTCGTAATGTCCGCAGCAGTCGAAAGAGCCCCTGTATATTCTGATGCACCGAAGGAGACAGTACCTCCGGACGACGTATCTGTTATATCCGCGGCACTGTTCAGTGTTGTTGTACCCGTCGAATTCAAAACGACAGTTCCTCCGGACACTGTTACCGGCTCATCACACGACACAGTTCCTGTATTGTTCAGAGTAAACGACGCAGCCGTTATACCGTCAGTCGTGCCCGTCGTTCCGGGAGCGGGAGTTGCGACAGATGTAACGGAAAGAGCCGACGCATTCGTCAGAGTAAGAGTACCTGTTACTGATGCAGCGACAGCTGTTATACGGTTCAACGTGTTTGTCAGCGTGTACGGGCCGGTACCAAGCAACCGGACAGAACCGCCGATAACCTGTCCGCTCTGGGTAACAGCTGCCCCGCACGTCAGCGTCGCCGTACCGCCGGTAACAAGTCCTGCCGTACGGTCCGCGGCGGCTGTAAGCGCCGGAAGGAATGCAGCAGGCTGCACTGCAGAAGCATCTGCAAAGTTGAATCCGTCTGCGTCCGTATAACTGATATCCGCAGATGAAGCAGCAGTTCCCGCTGTATTCAACGCCGCAAAAAGCACATTATCGAAATCATTTCCGCTGTTCTCAAGCGTTATATGTCCGGTTCCTGTACTGAGTGTTTTGATATACAGATCCGTACCGGACACGGCGGCAGTCTGTACGACAGGCCCTCCTGTCGTAATTTCAACAGTCACCGCCTGTACTTCAGGAACGGAAAGTTCCCCTGTCTGTGTCGTATTCAGATAAAAATACTTAAGCCGCTTTGTACTGCCGACAGCTCCGAACGAAATGCTTCCGCTGCCGGAACTGATTTCAAGTCCCTCCGTATCAACCGATGATGCATTGGTTGAAGAAGTCAGCGTAACACTGCCGCCGCTGCTTGAAAGAAGAACGTCGCCGGTCAGGGTAAGCGGCGATGCAAATGAAAGAGGCGTACCTGTCGTCGAAATATCACCCGCGATCGACACTGCCGCCGATGATCCGCCGGAAGTCTGGCTGAATCCGCCGGGAGCCGTAATGTCGGTATGCGTCGTGTCTGTTGTATCGGAAGCAGTATCAGTCACGTCTGCAATCGTCAGCGCACCGCTGTTCGTTACGGAGACGGAACCGGTGGCTGTCACCGTATTCCGGATAGCGACGTCCGTTCCCTGCAGCATTACAGAACCTGCTGTCACCGGACCTGCAAACGTCGTCGTACCGGTTGCCGCAGTTGTCTGTGTAAGCGCCCCTGAAACATGTATGCTGCTGCTGAATGTAAGAACTCCGCTGTTCGTTACGGTAAGGCTGGAAAGTGCCGTACCGCTGCCAATGGTACCGGTACATAGTATACTGCCGGTTCCGGCGTTCAGGGTCAGTGCCTGCGTCGTACTGTCCGTAACGGTGCCGTTAATTGTTATAGCACCGTTACCGGCACTCGTATCGATTAATGCAGTGCCGGTAAGGACAAGATTATCAAGTCCGACGGACGCATTTGCTGCAGTCGTCTCTAACGAACCGATAAGATTTGTCTGACGCCCTGTACTTCCGTCTGTATTTGTTATACCGGCGGCAAATGTACAGGTATCTCCTGTTCCGTTCCCCAGCGTAAGCGTGCCGGTATTATTGAACGTTGTGGATGATGAACCGGTAACGTCAAATGCCGTACTGTTGACAGTTATATCATAAGATCCGGATGTAACCGACAGTGTCGTCAGCGACACGGTTGAATCGTCTCCGAACGTTACTCCCGCTCCCGAACCTGTCGTCAGCGTCCCGCAGTAAACGGTCTTACTGCCGGCAAAAGATACGGTTCCACCTGCCTTTGTAAATGTAACAGCTTTTATTTTTTTGCCCGACGTGCCGACATTACCGCTGAAAGAAACGGCACCGCTTCCGCTGTTCACGGTTATCGTTCCCTGTCCATCTGAGGCCGTCGTTATATCACCGTTTATCGTCAGATCAGCACTGCCGCTGTTCGTCAGAGCAAGCGTAGTATCGCCTGTAAAATTTATTGCAGCACCAATTAAAATACTGTCACTGCCTGAATTAACAGACAGGCCGTCACCAAGCGCGAGCGTACCGTTCAGCGTCACGGCACCGGAACCTGTACCGCCTGTCGTAATGGAAGACAATTTGTTTACGGTAACGGTTTTCGAATCCGCCGGATTGCCGAACGCTACAGCAGCGTTCGTCGTTGTAAGCGCACAGGCAAAAACCGTATTGCCTGTCGTATGGGTAATACCGTCCGTAAACGAAGCAGAATCGGTACTGCTTCCACCGCTGCCGAGCGTCACCGTACCCGTCGTTTTGAACGTAACAGCACTGGTTACGGATGAGGACTGAGGACCGGAAAGCGTGTCGATACCGACGTCAAAACTTGTCGAAACGGCATTATTCAATGTCGTAACGGCTGCGTTGTTCAGGGTAATTGTACCAGCCGATGCAGACGTATCGTCCAGATCGAGTGTCGTCATTCTGCATGAAGCGTCCGTCACGTTCTCCGACAAATGGTTGTCCGACGCTGTATTTGCGCCGAATATTTTCGTCGTTATTCCCTGATTGACGACTACGGTTCCAAGATTCTGCAGTTCGTTCGGAGTCATATTCCTGTCGTAAATACTGCCGTCTTCCGAATCACCGTCAGAAGATGTTGACCATACGCCTGTCGCGGTTGATGAATTTCCGAGATAAAGTGTTTGCCCCCCATTTGTATATGTTCCGCCGTCCTCGATGCACACGTCGCGGCGGACACGTACCGGTCCGGCTAGTGTTACACTTTCTCCGCTCTGGACGACAAGATCACGCAGCGTAACGTACGACAATATCGAATTACCGTACGTAACGTTTTTATGATGAAAATTCAGCGTTCCGGAAGAACTGCCTGAAATATTCTCATATACCGTGAGCGTGCCGCCTTCATTATCTTTATCCCAGTCCATTTTTGCAGTTCCGGAAAGTGTAATTGACTGAGCATACTGTTCTCCTGTGTTGATGCCTGTCTGGGTAAACGTCGACCCGTCTGCAAGCGTCATGCTTCCGGCAACAAAAGAACCTGTTCCGACTTTAACTGCGCCGGATTTTACCGCAAAATCGGACGATGTGTTCTGTTTAAAATCAGCCGCATCAGCAAACGAAACGCCCGTACCGGCAACAGTGTATGCATCAGTGTATATCGTAACGGTACCAAGCTTATGAGTCTGCCCGACGCCTGCATCAAATTCCGCGTCCGTCTGTTGTGATGCAGCCGTACCGGTGCCGAATGTTAAAGCTCGTGCAGTACTGTCATAACTGTCGAGCGTATCCTCAAATGTCACTGAAGCTGCCGCACTGCCGCTGTTCGCCATAAATAGTGTATCTCCGGCAAGCGTCGCGGCACCGTAATACGTCTGCGTTCCTGTCGATGCAACAGTAATGCCCGAGCCGCCCGTTCCGAACTGCGTCGTTCCGTATATATCAATGGAAGAAAGTGCATATGTAGTACCGACGTCTGCATCAAATTCCGCTTTTATCTGCTGAGATGCAGTCGTACCGGTACCGAACGACACGCTCCGCGCGGTACCGCCGTCGCTGTCAAGTGCTTTCTTGAATGTGACGAGAGCCGCACTGCCGCTGTTCGCCGTGAACGTCGTTCCGCCGCCAAGCGTCGCAGCGCCGTAATACGTCTGCGCTCCCGTCGATGCAACGGTTATCCCGGTACCGCCCGTACCGAACTGCGCCGTCCCGTATACGTCAATCGTACCGAACTTCGTCGCACCGACGTTTTTTTCAAATACTGCACCGGCAGCAGCAGAGCCTGTACCGACGGCGAGATTGTACCCGGCTGTCGACGGAGCAAGCGTTCCTTTAAAAGTTACGGCTGCAGCAGAGCTGCCGTCGTTTGCATAAAACACCGTTCCCGAAGAATTGCCGCACGATACGTTCCCCGTATATGTCTGACCTCCTGCCGTGTACACCGCGCCGCCGTTCACCGCGACGGCATCGGGAGCAGACGAAGAAGACGTTACGGAAAGCGACGACAACCGCACAGCCGCAGTACCGACTGCACCGGTAAACGTCACCTTCCCGCTGCCTGCATTCACGGTAAGCAACTGCGAATTATCGGAAGACGCAGCAACTGTACTTCCAAAACTGATAGCAGAATCAGTCGTTGTAAGCGTCGTTCCCGTTCCCAGCGTTACTATTCCCGTATACGTCTGCGAGCCCGCCGTCGTTACGGAAGTCGTATTGATTTTAGTCGTACCGTATACGGTAAGCGATACAAGGCTGTCCGCAGTACCGACGGTATCCGTAGTCTCATTACCGAACGTACCGTTTGAAACATCGGCTGTATCAGAAGAGGAACCTATTTTCAATATAAAATGATTTCCGGTACTGCTGTTCACCGTACCGTTAAAAGTTATAAACGCCGCAACGGTACCCGAATTGGCTTTCATCGTTGTATTTGTGGACAAAATAACGTTTCCCGTAAAGATCTGATTACCGTTCGACGTTACCTTTCCGCCGTTTATATCAATCGTGCCTGATCCGGAAGCCGCGGTAAACGTTATGCCGCTCGTATTCGTCGAAACGACCGGACTGTTCCATATCTGCTCTCCGGTTGTCGTCACTGTAGTCGGAGAAGAACCTCCGGCTATCGTTATATCGTACGTTCCCGCATCAAACGTAATGCCGGATGCGGAGGTCGAAGATATATCGCCGGTATAATTCTGCGTGCCCGTCGTCGTAACGGAAGCACCGTTCAGATTGATCGCAGCTCCTGTTGCTGAAAGAGAGGAAAGAGCCGTTCCACTGCCTACAGTTCCGCCGACTGTTATACTGCCGGTTCCGGCGTCCAGCGTCAGAGCCTGTGAAGTTGTATTCGTAATCGTACCGTTAATTGTTATGTTGCCGTTACCGGTATCCGTATTGATCGATGCAGTACCAACAAGCACCAGATTATCAAGCACGGCAGATGCACCTGTTGCCGTCGTTTTCACCAGACCGGTAAGATTCGTCTGACGGTTATGATCAGTACTGTCTATATTTGTCATACCGCCGGTGAAGGTACAAACATCCGCATCGTCGTTGCCCAGCGTCAGTATGCCGGTATTATTGAACGCTGTGGATAACGAAGTCCCCGTAACATCAAACGTCGCACTGTCTATCGTTATATCATAAGAACCGGATGTAACTGTCAGAGCACCTATACTGACGGAACCACCGTCTGCAAACGACACGGAACCGCCAGTATAATTATTTAATGCAAGCGTGCTTGTCCCGGAAGTCGTCGTTACAGTACCAATCGAAATAGTATTTGCAACGCTGGTACTTCCAAGCGTCAGCGTATAACTGCCTGCAAAAGTAGTTGTACCGTTCAACATAATCGCTCCGGTACCGCTGGTTATTGATGAATCCTTATTTACCGTAACCGTTTTCGGTCCAGTTGCACTACCGAATGTAACTACAGCATCCGTCGTCGTAAGCGCGCACGCAAGAACCGTATCGCCGGACGTGTGCGATATGCCGTTCGTAAAAGATGCCGTATCCGCACTGCTCCCGTCGTTACCGAGCGTTACTGTTCCCGTCGTTTTGAATACGCCGCCTGTCAGCGTCGTAACGGAAATATTGCCGTTAAAAGTGATATTGCCGGCTTCTGATGCGTCTGTCAATGTACCTGCAGTAACAGCACCTTCAAAGATTGTTTCTCCTGTTTTTTTCAGTACGAGCGAGTCCACATTAACTGCCTGTTTAAATAAAACTGTTCCCGTATTAGTAATCGTGACCTTTTTTGTAGTGCCGGAAGAGGAAGTCTGTACCGCAGAGCCGAATGTAACATTCTGCGTCGTATTGACCGTAACTGTATCTACTGTCAGGGTCTTCACCGAATCATCGGAGACGGAAAAAACTCCGCCCGTCGTCGTTACATCCAGAGTACTGAACGTCGTTCCCGAACTTGTATTTATTGTCAGCGTCTGTCCGGAACTCCCGTCGAATTCAACGGTGCCGCCGTTCGCGGTAAACGTTGTTCCGCTCAGGTCGGCATCACTTTTAAAATAGGTCGTTCCTTTTGTAGCCGTCAGAGTCCCCGACCCGCTGTATTTCCCTGTAAAGGTAATCGCCGCAGGAGAAGAAGCCGAACCGCTCCCGGTAATCGTTCCGTTGTTTATTGTCGTACCCGTTACCGTAAGGACTGCATTATCGGCAGCAAGATCCAGCGTTCCGGCAGTCACCGTGAGAGAATCAATTTTCAATGCTGTTGCAGCTGTTTTTACTGCAGTCTGTGAGTTTCCGTTTATAACGACAGTTCCAAGAGACTGTACGGTTGTAGAATTATCGGTCACCGTTCCGTCAGCGCTCGCAATACCGCTTGAAGCCATCCCGCCCAGATATAATATACCGGATCCGGGTGTATACGTTCCGTTATACGAATCGGAATCATCATCACTCAGCATAAAATTACGGATAACCGTAATCGTTCCGCCGTTCGTCACCGTTACTTCGTCGGGTATATACAAGTCGTAGAATACCACTCCATTTAAAGACGGACTTCCGGTTACAGTAACATTCTTATGATTAAAGACAACGGTACCGGTCGAGCTGCATCCGCCGAGCGTCAGATACCCGCCGTCAATGCCGGAATCCCACGTGACGCTGCCTGTCCCCGTAATGTTCAGAACGGACTGAAGAGCTGCAGTTCCGGATGCGTTTGCTCCTGCCTGCGTAAACGTACCTGTTGATGTTACGGAAAGAGTATCGACGACAAATTTACCGGTACCAACAGTGACCTTAGCACCGGTTGCTACCGCAAAAGTATATGTCCCGGCTGTAGTGGTGTCTTGAATAAACGTATTCCCGTCGGCAATAGAAATTGTTCCGCCGCTGTTCGTTACCGACACGGAATCATACGTATTGGCAGAACCGGGTACGAATGTCTGATTCCCTGTTCCGTAGAACCTGACTACGTCACCATTCGGAGTGAATGTCGTACTGCTGCTGTCGAAGGTAACGTCACCGTAAAAATCAATATACGGATTTGTCGTAGTACTTCCCGCAAGAGAACTTCCGCTGTCTCCGGTATACGCCGACATAAAAGAAACGGCTGTGAATCCCGTCGCTATGGCAGGCACGTTGATCGTCCCGTAATTGGTAACGTCGCCGGTATATGTCTGCACACCGCTCGTCGTAATGATCCCACCTGATTTTATTTCTGTTGTTCCGTTTACCGTCAGCGCCGCAATTCCGGAAACCGTATCGGTTCCGCTGCCGTCGCCGAACACGACATCTCCGACAAAAGAAACATCTTTGCTGTCTCCTGTCAAAGAACTATTGAACGTCATCGTCGTTCCGGTAAACGATTCGGCCGATCCCGCTCCAAGCGTCACCGCACCGCTATATGTTTGTATCCCCGTCGTGGTCACCGACGACGTATTTACTGTTGTTGTCCCCGAAACCGTAAGAGCATCGATTGTCTTTACGGTATTTCCGAACACAGCGTTTGTCGGAGCCGACCCTGAACCAAACGTAAGACTGTTTCCGTTTCCCGTGAGTGTACCGCCGAACGTTACCGTGGCAGCCGAAGTACCGTATGCAGTGAGCGTTAAGCCCGAACCGGAACTGAGCGTAACCGTACCAGAATATGTCTGAGTTCCTGTCGTAGTTATATTACCACCGATTGAAGATGCACCGTTTACAATAAGCGACGCAAGACTGTCTACGACGGAACTTGAACCGGACGTAAACGTATTTTTCACTACGATCGTTACACCGCTGTTGCCGAACGTTCCGCTTCCGGACAACGTCAGATTATAGTAATCATAATCGGAGCTTGTCGTTCCGCTCACGTACTCAGTGATCGTGCCACCGCTTCCGGCGTATTCTACCGTGCCCTTTGAGACATCGTTGATAAACGCAGGCGTACTGCCGGTATCGGTAATACGGCCGGTCGATTCATATTTAATTGTGCCGGTATTCGCCAGTGGTGACGAACCGGCTGCAAGGTGAATGTTTCCCGAACCGCTCACCGTCAACTGAGAACCGGCTGCAGTAAGCGAAAGCGACTTGATCGTCGTTGCGTCCGACGACGAATAGACGGGATTGTTCGACGATGCAGGGATCTCAACAACGTCCGACGACGTGTACGGAACGGCATTATTGTCCCAGTTCGACGCAGTTCCCCATGCAGTCGTCTCAGCCGTAGAAAGCCACGTATACGTGCCGAAAGTCCATCCGGAGGGTAAATATCCGCTCGACGTGTAGCACTTTGAAGAAGAAGCCGTGATTGTTCCCGTGCTGATTTTCGGACCGAATCCCATAGATCCGCTTATTCCGCCGATGGAAAGATACTGCGCCGTCGTATTGCTGTTGGTTAGTACTATCGTGTCCGCCGCCGTATTGCTGTTCACCGTAAGCAGACTCGATGTACCCGATCCGCTCAGATCAATTGTTTCGACCGTTATGGATCCGCTTATGGTAAGCGTCTTTCCGCCAGCACCACTGCACGTCAGATTATAAAATGATGTCGAACCGGTAATCGTTGCACTGTCAGTAAATTTTACCGTACTGTTCCGGGCCGTAAAGCCGCCCGACGTATTGTTGTCAGTCCAGTTGCCGGACAATGATATCGTATATGCATCAGTGGCGTTCGCTCCGGCGGTCAGCACTACGCTCGTTCCAATGGTAACACTTGACGCCGTCAGACCGCCGCCGAGTGTTACTCCCGCAGTATCATCAACTTCAACTCCTGCATATGTCGAACTTCCCGGTGTGAACGTTACTGCTGCGCTTCCGTTGCACCGCACAATGTCCCCGTTTGCCGTAAACGTTCCCATCGTAACTGCCGCTGTAGACGAATTGGTAAAATCAATATAGGGGTTCGTGCCGCTGTTTCCGGTCAGTGTTCCGCCCGTTCCCGTATAACCCGCTCCAAATTCAACGGCCGTATTACCGGTCGCTACGGCGGGCACGTTGATCGTTCCGGTATTCGTTATGTCACCCGTATATATCTGTTTTCCACTCGTCGTAATGGACGCATTTGATTTTATTTCTGTCGTTCCGTTTACCGTCAACGCTGCAATGTCAGAAACCGTATCGGTTCCGCTGCCGTCGCCGAACACAACATTCGTCGCATTACTACCGTCTCCGATCGTTACATTGTATCCGCCGCCGTCAAGCGTTCCATCGAACGTAACCGTATCAGTCCCGGCAATAAATGACGTTGTCCCAGTATTGGTTATCAAAACATTTCCGACATATGTTTGAGCTTTTGATGTACCCGTCGTTGTAACCGAAGCGCTGTCCAATGTAATCGTGCCGCTGCCGCTGTTTGCAGAGAGTGTCAGCCCCGTAGCTGCCGAACTTGTAACGACTCCCGTATACAACTGATTCCCCGTCGTCGTGACCGTTCCGCCGTTCAAGGCAATCGTCGGTGACGTTATCGTAAGATTTGAAGCCGTTCCGGAATCGGTAACTGCTCCTCCTATCGTTACGGAACCGGAAGAGGAACCGGTAGTTATTTCCGATGTTCCCGTAAGAGCAACCGTTCCTAATGAAACCGCTTTATCCGTCGCGCTAATCGTTCCTGCTATATCCGTCTCACCCACCGTATGCGTTATGCCGCCGGCAAAACTGCTGTCCGTTCCGAACGTTACCGTTCCTGCAGTAGAAAGAGTAACCGGAGAGGTCGTATCCGTAACACTGATTCCGCCGGCAAACGCAAGTGCACCCGTCGCTGCCGTTTCGAAAAGATTCGTACAGGTTACTGCAGTATTGAACGTACAACCCGTATCAGCCGTTATCGTAAGTGTCGTTACTGATAATGTATTTGTCTGCGCAGTAAAGGTTCCCGCGGATTTATCGATTTGTATTTCTGCATACGTATTACTGTTTCCCGGTGTAAACGTAATTGTTGCGCTTCCGTTGAACCGCACAATGTCCCCGTTCGCCGTAAACGTTTCCATCGTAACTGCCGTGGTAGACGAATTGGTAAAATCAATATACGGATTATTCGTACCGGTAATTCCCGTCAGCGTTCCGCCCGTTCCCGTATAACTGGCTCCAAATTCTACTCCAGTACTACCGGTCGTTACATCAGGTACATTGATCGTTCCCGTATTCGTCACAGCTGCGGTATATGTCTGTTTCCCCGTCGTCGTAATGGTCGTACCTGATTTTATTTCTGTTGTTCCGTTTACCGTCAGCGCTGCGATGTCAGAAACCGTATCGGTTCCACTGCCGTCTCCGAATATCACATTAACAGGATATCCGGTTGCACCAAAAGAAACATTTCCTGATGTATTTCCGGTAAACGTACTGTTGAACGTCACCGATTTTGCCGTCGACACTGCATTTGTAAAACTGATGCCGGCTGATCCGCCCAGTGCAACATCACTTGCAAATACCGTATTTGCTGCCAGTACTGCATCTTTTTTGAAGGTAATAGAATTTCCCGACTTCACCGTAATCGTTCCGGCAAACGTGATCGTTCCCGTGACCGACGATAAATCAATTCCGCCGCCGTTCACCGTAAACGAGTCGCCGCTATAGTTTCCGAAACTCACGTTTCCGCTACTGCCGAACGTTGCCGTTCCCGTAAACGTCGTCGCTTCCGCACTGCCCGACGTATTATTGAAACTCACCGATGCCGTATCTGTATTTGCGGTGGAGAAATTACCGGTAACGGATAAACCGCCGCCGAATGAAGCCGAAGTCCCGGTGCCCGACACGGACAGGTCTTTCCCCACGGAAATGTCGCTCGAAGTCGTCCACGAGCCGCCGCCTTCGATTGTCATGTCATAATATCCGTCGAGTGCGGAAATCGTACGCGACGATGCGGCCGCTTCCGAATAAATAAACGTTCCCGCCGTTGAATACGACTTATTGATGGAACCGCTGCCGGAAATATCGACGACACCCGCGCTTCCCTGCGTTAACGATCCCACTGTGATACTGCCGGAAGATGCAATATCGATTTTACCATAGTTCGTTACCGCACCGGTAACGGAAATCGTACCGGCTCCGGTCGTAAGCGTACCGTCGTTCGTCAAAGAACCTGAAACAGTAATACCAGAAGTATCTGTCGTAAGTTTTGCCGTACTCGTACCGTCCCGCGTATCGTTATCATCGATTATCAGATTATTATAGGAAGTTCCCCAGACCAGAGTTGCAGATGAACCGGTATATTGTACTGTACCGGTGCCGTTCGTAATTGTCCCTATACTGACAGACTGTGTCCCGGCAAACATTACCGTTCCGTTGTTGGTAAAAGTTCCGGAAGCAGAAAGATCATACGTCTTCGCGTTAAAGATTCCGTTGTTTGTAATGGTTTTTGCAGTACAGGCTCCGCCAAGCGTCAATGTTGATGAAGAATCTATCGACAGCGTCCCGCCGACTTTAAGAGACGCTCCGGTTGAAACAGAACAGGAAGTGCCGCTTGATACGGCAACCTTAAGATTATTATAGGTCAGACCCGTACAGATAGTTCCGGATGATCCGTCTATATACTGCCATGTCCCTTCCTCATCAATATCAGATGCAGAAGAAGGCAGGCTTATCGTTCCGGCCCCGGTTGCCGTAACGGTTCCTTTATTCGTCCATGATGATGAAACGGTAAAATTATATCCTCCAAGCGTCAGCGTTCGTCCTGAGGCAATCGTTATTGAATTGACCGTTACTGCGCCGGAGAGCGCCGGTTCATTTGAAACCCCCGAAGAAGGGAGTACGACATCATCATTATCACTAGGGATTGTTGTCGCAGTACTGCCTCCAACCGTCCAGTTACCGGCCAAACTCCAGACTGTACTGGAAGTTCCCGTCCACGTATAGGTAGAAGTACTTGTCGGTGTAATCCAACCGGACGGCGTTGTAGATGAAAAACAGGTAGTATCATAAATATCGCAGGTATATGAGGAATAATTTTCAATCGGAACGTTTTCTATCGTCAAATACATAAAATTTGAAGTCGTAGTCTGACTGGCTGAAAGCGTTATAGAGCCGCTGCCGTCTATTTTAAGTCGGGATGCAGCAGCAACAGCTGTACCTGTTAATACTAATGATCCATCAGAACCTGTAACTGATATATATTTTTCTATATCGAGCTCTTTGCCGCCCTGCCCCGTACAGGAAAGAGAAGAAAAACTTGTAGCACTTGCCGTTGATGTACCTGTAATTATAGATGTTCCCGACGGAGTAATCGTCACGACACCGCCGCTTAATGTCCCAGTATTCGTTATATTACCACTGATCGTTATTGTAGTAGACGTCGAGGTAAACGTTCCTGCATTCGTAATGGAGCCCGTAACCGCGATGATGCTGCTTACAGTAAGATTTCCGGTAGAAGTGACGGAAATATTTTTAAATGTTGTTCCCAGCTTGGAATTTATGCTTGTCGCCGTACCGTAATACTCCAGCGAACCGGATGAACCGGTATATGTTGTAATGTTGGAAAGTGTTTCCGTTCCCTTCAGCCGTATTTTCCCGTTATTTGTAAAAGTACCGGCGGTAACCTTATATCCTGCAAAATCAAGGAACGCGCCGGAAGCTATCGTTATAGAACCGCCTGTACCTACATCTTCGTCACCCGTCAAAACAGGATAGGCACTGAGTCCGGAAAGAATCTTAACCGTCGGATTGCTCCCTGCAATACTTCCCGGATAATTACCGGTACTCCAGTTAGAACCGTTTGTCCACGATGATGTCACACCGAGCCATACATATTCCGAAGCATCACCTTTAACCCAGCCCCATTCAGAAGCAGCAGGCCACGTACTGGGGCCTGTACTTGAATAGACCGTATAGGTCACATCACCGACAGTAGTTCCGTTGGTAATCTTCGGTGCCGTTGTGTTATTAAGGGAAAGATACATTCCGCTGCTTTGGCTTGAAGAAAGTTTTATCTGAGCCGTTGCACTGTTTCCGGTAACGGAAAGAAGGCTCGATGCAGAGGATCCTTTCAATATAAGATTTTCGACAGTTACATTTCCTAAAAAAGCAAGCGTCTTACCGCCCTGTCCTGTACAGAAAAGTGTATCGAACAGCGTTTTTGTAAAATACGAACTGCCGGTAACCGCTGCCGATGTTCCGGACGGCTCGAATACAATCTTTATACTTTTTGATTGTGCATCGAACGTACCACCTGCCGAATTGGTAAAATTGCCGGTAATATACATATCCGATTGCGGTGTAAAAGTGGAACCGGATGCAATTGTTACATTCGGAAACTCCGAATATGAAGGGTTCGTTGCTTCCCATGAAGCAGTCGATCCGGTAAACGTGACAGTTCCCGACGTTCCGGTTATTTTTCCCAGATCTTCAGCCTTAAGCGACGTAACCGTCAGGGAACCACCGTTCATCGTTATCTTTGCATTGTTCTTTATCGTAACGGATTTTAAAGAAGCTGAAACACCACTATTTACTGAAGGATAATATGAACACCCGGACGGAATAATGACATCCCCAGAAGTCGGTACACTACCTGTATTCCAGTTTGAATCGGTATTCCAGTCCGTCGTCGCCCCTGAAGCACCTCCGATCCACATCACTTCGTCCTGGATATACCGTATTTCTGCCAGATCCATGGAATCGTCAGGAGTTCTGAACGTAATGATAATACCATCTCCTGTGTTCGGAAGGGCAGAAGCCTTCAGGTATTTTATATCGCCGGATGCATTTCCCGCATAGTCTATAGATCCTTCAGATTCATCTGAAATCGAAGTTCCATTCAACGTATAAGTACAGGTAGATCCATGAGTACTGATAACCTGTACAGAATAATTAAAAGGAACAGTCTGAGTACTATCTCCGGCACCCGGCTTCTTAAAAGTCAAGCCCATTCCGGAACCACTGTTACCGGTTACAAGTGATGTATTATCGCTGCTTATTGTATATATAGACGGATCTCCGTATGGTTGAGGCAGATCGCTCGGACTATACACAATGGAACTGTCACCGTAATTGATATTTACACCAGAAGCAGGCACATATAACGTACAGGAGCCGTCGACATCTTTAATGGTAAAGGTGCATCCACTATTCAGATTACCGTACAGGGTTGCTTCTACCGTCATGACCACTCCACCGGCAATTGTCAACGTATGACTGGAATCATTTGTCGTATCGAGAGACTGCATCGTTATCGAACCGGATCCATTTACGATAACATTACTTGAATGTGAATCTGTACTGGTATTAGAGCCGACAAGGTATAAATATCCGCTGTCGGTCAGACTGTATCCGTTCAGATTAATTGTTACTTTGTAGTAGCCGGTGGTATTAAAATATACTGTTGAAGCATAGGCATCTGCCGTAAGATTAACTGTAACAGCATTGCCCCGTCCCGTAAAATAAACGGTATCTCCCGCAACAGGATATGAGCCGGTATTAGCAGTCGAATTATCTCCTGAAGTTGACCAGCTTGAAGAGGAAGCCCAGTTTCCGCTTGTTACGGAATTGGAACCATTATTACTTATCCAGTAATAATTCGTTCCCCACGCCCCTGCACTCGCTCCCGCAAACAGTAAGCACGCCGCAAGTATGCGTGCCGTGTGTGAATGTCGTATGCTGTCGAATATGCGGATCATGCAGAAACCTCCGGAATCTCACTCAGTATCATTATATACTATCTTTCCGCAACGTACAGTACGGAAACAACGACAGTCCTTCTCTTTACATATCGGCATACTTCTGCCGTCCGTACACTGTCTGACTGCATGATACATGTCACGTTTCCCGCAGATACTGACATTTCGTTTTCTGTACACTATTTCAGGGGTAACCGTCAGTGTAACCAGAGTGCATCAGGAACAATTACTCCAGCCTTCAGGCGGCAGAAAACGCATCTTTCCAGCCCATAAAAAAAATCCGGCACAATGCTCCGTAAATGATAGCTCAATGCATATATATAAGGGAACCTCTAAAAACTTCAGTTTTTTGAGATTTCCATAGTATCATACGGAGGAAAATCATGCACAGACAACGTATCTCACTCACACCGGAAGAAGCCAGGAAGAAAATCCGCCCTACGTCGGACGTTTTTGCCCGCTACCTGCTCTCTTCGCCAAAATGTACACACTTCACGAAATCGTTTATCAATGCCGTTCTGGAGGATGCAGGTAAACCGCCCGTAACCGGCGTACGGATACTGTCACCGTTCAATCTGAAAGAATGTATCTACGACAAAGAGTCGGTTATGGACGTAAAGGTTTCAGACGAAAACGGCGTAACATACGACGTGGAAATCCAGACTGACATATCGGACTCGTTCTGGAACAGGATGACGTATTACAACAACTGCGCCTTCAACAGCCTGCTTAAAGAGTCGGATCACTATGACGCTCTGGCTCCTTCAGTCGTAATAGCCCTGCTGAGCGGACATATCTACGGCAGAACGGGAAAGGTACTGCCCGGCGAAAAGATGCACCACTGTTCGCTTGTCGTTCATGAAGACAGCCACGACGAACTGTTTTACCCGTACGGGGATCCGGAACGGTATCATATACTCGAACTTGACCGGTTTGATATCCGGGAAGAAGCGCTGTATACTGTAAAGAACAGGGAACAACGAAGGCTGTCTCCTGCATTATTCAGATGGCTGCGGTTTTTCAGGGACGGCAGCCGGGAGGATTTTATGAAGCAGTACAGGGAAACTGACACGGAAATTGCGGAAGCGAAGGCAGAATACGAACGGTTTCTGACAGACGACCAGCTGCGGGATGCACAGCTGCGCCACGAGATGTGGCTGCACGACCGGGCCCAGGCAAAGGCGGATGCACGGAAAGAGGGTCTTGCTGAAGGCAGGGCTGAAGGCAGGGCAGAGGGAAAAGCTGAAGGGAAAGCTGAAGGGAAAGCTGAGGAACGGGCAAGAATCGCTCAACGTCTGCTGAATACCGGTATTTCCGTTTCCGCCGTCGCTTCCTGCACAGGTCTGACTGAAGAAGAAGTAAAGAAATTATAAGCTGTGCACGCATTCGTTATAAAACAGGATTACATACTACTATCGGCATATTTCCGCCGTCCATACATCAGCGATATGCAGACCATGATGTGTTTCATAAAAAAACCGGCTGAAAACCAGCCTGGCAGTAAAAATTATCTGCTGTCTCGTTATAGGGAACCTCTAAAAACTGAAGTTTTTAGAGGTTCCCTATAATTATTGTGCAGCAAGTACAACCGAAGTTATCGTACTATTGCTGCCGGATATATAGATACCGGATATTGAAGAATCTCCGCGCATTATATAATTTTGTAATGTATACGAATAGGTAGAGTCACCAGTGCCGTCTGTTATCGTGGCAGGAGTACAAGAAATCACTTTATTTCCATTGGTATCTATCCAGTCAACAGAAGGTGTCTCTGTCGCTGTAACTGTTAATACAAAAGGATAACTTGACGTACTGCTGCTTGTATCCGTATATGTCGAAAGCAGTCCACTGTCCAGACTTATAACGTTTGCAGCATTTTTTGTCTCATATGTACCCGTCCATGTACCGCCCGTACAGTTATCCGTCGTAAGCGGCAGCGTCCAGTGGAATACAACTTTATAATCTGTATACCCGAGCGTCTGACTTGTATTACTTACGGGAATTATATTCCCGTTTGAATCCGTACAGTACGAACTCTCCTTTGCAGAAATGTCTCCTGCCATATAGGTATAGGTATAGGTATAGGTATCAAGTGCGGTCATAACCTCTGCAAATGTTGTTTTCGGCGTAAAGGCTCCGGAAAGGCCTTTAGAAAGAGTTATTGTCGATACCTCAGTTCCTCCGGATACAGGCGTAAACGTGCCTCCGTTCGCATCAAGCGTTATCGTCGGAGTAAACGCGTTCACTGTCAGATCGGTCCTGTGTATCGAATGAATAGTATAAACTGATGACCATACATTTTGATCATAATCATCTGCCAGTCTGATTTTATAAAAAATGCACATACCTACACCGGAATTGCCGCAGATATTTTCGAGCTGGCCCGCAGAAAGGTTATCAGGGGTAAACGCAATTGACCGTGCATCAAAACCTGTCTTATCAAAATTCGTTGAAGTTTTGCTGGTATTTACCTGTATTTCATTGCGGAAGGCAGATATTGTTCCGCTGAAATTACTGAAATCAAAGGCCGGAACACCTACTGCTGAAATCGTTGACGAAGACTGATCCCAATTCAATGTTACGGCAGATGAATTTGAAATAACGGGCATGCCAAGGCCGCCAACAGAAGTAACAGTATCAGTGGATGAACTGGAAGAATAATATGACTGAAGTTTTGACCAGTTCTCATCGTATATTGTTGCATAGACTTTATACGTAACATTCTTATCGACAAGCCGGAACGTATATATTTCAAAAGGAAGATCAGCAGGCTGATTGGATTGACCTCCATAAACAGTCTTATCTAGTACCAGATTATAATCATTTAAAGTGTGATATGTACCGGATGCATCATAATACCCGTCAATACCCAGCACGAATGCAGAAGCGTTGTCAGGAAGAGATGCCAGCACGAATTTTAATCCGTCTTTTGTTGCCTGCACGTAATTTGTCGTACTCAGCGTTTCGGTTCCGTCACTGTCGGCAGTCGTCAGATAATGTTTTTCTTCCGCCGTTGCGAAAGTCATTGTGCCCGCTGCAACGGTACCTCCTGCCTTTACGGTCACGGTTGTCGAAGAATCGCTGCCTGCCGTAAACGTACGAACTGTTCCGGCTTCCGGAAGAAGTACGTATGGCATGTCGTTACGAATGATGCAAGCGCTCCGAAGCACCGTCCGTATCCCGAATTTCCGGTATATGAACGATGCTCTAAGCTCCGGACGTGGGGCGTCAGTCGAAATCATCAGTGTTCATACGGGTTTAAAATCCTCATCGTCCTCGAATGAAATTACATGCTTCGTTTCTTTTTTTACCGGTCCGCTTTTCTGTTCCGCCGTTTCTCCCGGTGCGCAGCCTTTCTTTACTGACGGCTGTGCTTTCAGGGCCGTACCGTGCGCCGGCGCCGCCTTCATTTCTGCCTGACGGGCGGCCGGGCCTGATGCTGCTTTTTCGTGTTTTTCCGCAGCCGGACGGCTCCCGCTTTCCCCGGTGCCTCCTGAATATGTCTTCCCGCTGACTATAAGGTACAGACTGTCGACGATCTCATTCAGGCTGCCCACCTGTCCCTGGAGTTCTTCCGCCGCACCGGCCGTTTCCTCGGCACTTGATGCATTCGTCTGCACCACTGTATCGAACTGGATCAGGACTTTATTCACCTGCCCGATTCCTTCATCCTGCTGGCCCGAAGCGGTTTCAACTTCTTTGTTCATTTCCTGTACTTTCTTTGAATTGCCAAGTATATCTTTAAATATTTCTGCAAGATCCTTCGACATGGTCACGCCGTCTTCGACATTTCTGAGCGTTTCCTTTATCATGGATGCCGTTTCCTTGGCCGACTCCGACGAACGGTTTGCAAGGTTCTTCACTTCGTCGGCCACTACAGCAAACCCCATACCGGCTTCACCAGCACGTGCTGCTTCAACCGCCGCATTCAGCGCAAGCATATTCGTCTGGAATGCGATGTCGTCTATGACGTCTATGACGTTCTTGATGTCCTCCGCTGATTTTGAAATGTTCGTCATCGCCGTAAGCATGCTTGTCATTTTGTCAAATCCGTTCTGGCTTGCATCAGTTGCTTTCTCGGAAAGAAGGCTCGCCTGACGCGTATTTCCGAGATTCTGCCTGACCATAGAGGACAGTTCTTCCATCGAGGAAGTCGTTTCCTCGATGCTCGACGCCTGTTCCTGTGCACCGTTCGCTATCTCCTGCGAGGCCGACGACAGCTGCGTACTTGATATGCGTATCTGTGAAGAGCTCTCCGACAGGCTGTTCACCACCTTCGACACCGGTTTCGTTATGCTCCTTGTTATCGTAATTCCCAGTATGAGAGACACCGTCAGTCCGATAAGTATCGCTGCTATAATAACAGTGATGGACAAAGAAACAATTCTTTTGCTTTCTTTGTATTCGGCAACCGCACTTGTCGTAGATATTTTTACCAGCTGATCAATTGCAGGAACAAGTTTTTTTGAGTTTATAGGTGCAAGAATTGTGTCAATATAACGATTAGCTCCCTGAATGTCCCCTTTCAGGGAAAAATCATACATAGCAAGACCTTTTTGGGCAAAGTCAGCAGAATCTGCACGGATTTGAGTAATTAATATTTTTTCCTGTTCCGAAGATTCTGTCGGCTCATAATTTTTTACCGCTTCAGAAAAAGAAGAACATATCTGTTCAAATACTTTTTTCCCGTCTGCAATCTGATCATTTGTTTTTCCGGGTCTGTTGGCGATCATCAGCTGGGAAAGACTTGACTGCAAAAGGTAATTCATTTCTTTTGCGTATTGAACTCCCAGTAAATCTTTCTCATACATCGCAATCGTCAGCCTGCTGCTCTTCTTTGTTGTATACAATCCGATTACCCCGATAATGGCAGAAATGGCAGAAATAACAACAGCCATTGTAATAATTCTGAATCCAATTCCTCTTTTCTTCATATTCATTTTCTCCTTAGGTAATTATCTGCCTGCAGCAGAATTCTGTTCCTGATTTTTCATTCCTGACTGCAGTTCCGTCGTATCTTTTACAATAGTCAGTTCTTCGTCGTTCAAAACTTTGAGCACGTCAAGAACTATCTTCATGCCTTCCGGTGTATCCGCCACACCCTGTATGTATTCACTTTTTATCCGCGCATTGATATACGGAATCTTCGACAGCTTCTCACCGAGTATACTAACTACATCCTGTATTGAATCGACGACAAGCCCCATGAGCACATTTTCACCACCGTACACGATCTCCACGACAATAATGCATGTCCGTTTTGTGTAGTCCTGGAATTTAAGTCCGAATTTCAGGCGCAGGTCTATTACCGGTATAATCTGTCCCCGCAGGTTTATCACACCACGTATGAACTCAGGCGTCCGCGGCAGCGGTGTAACCGCTGTCATCCCCATAATCTCTTTTACTTTCAGGATGTCCACGCAGTAGTTTTCGCCGTCAAGCGTGAAGCTCAGAAAACGTGCTCCGTTCAGCAGTTTCCGCTTCGTCATTTCCATATCTTTATACCTCCCTGTATTCCATCTCCCCGCTGCGACTGTGTTATAAATTTTACTTTTTGATTTTAAAAACGACAGTACATATCATCTGCTGTAACAGATGATTATCCGATTGAAAACAAGCCAGCCCACATTCTCTTCCGCGAAAATAGTATTTTGTAATTTTTCCAGTAATTGTATGTTGATAAGACGATAATGTCATTGATCTAAATCAATCAGAGAAATATCCTTTACCCGCCGTAAATTCAATCTGCGTTTCTGATGCGGCTCAGCGTTTCCGGGGTAATCCCCAGATACGATGCAATATCCTGCCCGCTGAGACAGCCGGCAAAATCATGTTCATCGTTCATATATTGCTCATACCGTTCTTTTGCAGTATCAGTCAAAAGCAGCATAACATGTTTCTCCAGCTTTCGAAGTCTGCTTCTCTCAAGATAATATAAAAATTCAAAAGCATGCGGATCAACGACAGCTCTCCGCCTGAATAAATCCTGATCGACAACAAGTACTTTACACGGAACTACCGCCTCGATAATAATTTCATATTCTGAAAAATCTGTCGAAAAAATCAGAGAATCAATTGCATCGCCGTAATGCAGGTATTCGAGCGTATACTCATGACCTGCAGGCGTCCCGTAATAAACACGGAAAATACCGTTAAGAATAAAACCAAAAGTCGGAAACAGCGTACCATATTCAAAAAAATGATCGCCTGCCGAATAACAGCAAATCTTACCATTTTCTTTCAGGTAATCAAATAACTCATTTATGTCTGTTGTATTGTTTTCATACTTTGAAGCAAAGTTTCTGAAATCTTCATGCGTTTTTTTCTCTTTTGTTTTTTCCGCCTTATAATAAGAATAATCTGTATCTGCAGATGTATCCTGTATGACCGTCACATACTGAAATTTCCTATCTCCCCACAGACATGATAAGATATGAACCTCAAGTTTTTTCAGGGTCCCGTCAGCAAGGCGGTGTACTACATGAAATATCTGCTCAACTCCGTCTCCGTTATTCCCTCCCGACTTAAGCCGGGACTGTACAACAGAAGACCGGTTCGTACTGATTTCATAAATGGTCTTTTTGAGAAATTCCTGCCGTGGCCAGCCATAAAGACGGACAGACTCCTGATTTACTTCCAGTATTTTTCCGGTAGCACAGTCTACTACCATTTTAGCCGGTCTGCTGACAAAAAAATAATTATAATGGGGAAAAAGTTCATGTATATATTCGCCGGCAGTCTTTCGGGAGGGAACTGCCGATACAATAATGCAGTCTGCGCTCCGGAAAAATTCACAGGTGTATCCTTTTCTCTTCGATCTTGTATCAAGGGTAATGCTTACCTTCTTTCCCGTCTTCCATATGGTGTTGCAGACAGACAGCATGATGCCGAAGTGCTGATAAAAAGTCCGCGACAGCAGTGTACCGCGGTTGAGCGTCCTGCTTTTAGGAAATTCATACATAAACTGCCGGTCTGCTTCAAGAAATTCAAGATCAACAATTTCTTCATCTGTGCCGAACAGAGGCTTAAAGGAACAGTTCATACGACCGGCATAAGAACAAAAACCGGACGTATCGGACGTATCGTCACCGGTTTGCATAGAAAATTTCATATCATTCTCGATAAAATTCCGGAAAATCTGCTCGTTTTTTTTTAGAAGCATCAGGCCTGTATCAGTCAAAACAGAAAGTACCTCACGTCTGTCGCTGCTTCTTATTTTTTTCTGCAGAATTGTACGCGACTTCAAATCACTTACAATTCTGGATACATCAAGCACTGGTATATCAAGGTCTGCAGCAAGCCTGCTTATTGAACTTGAACCGTTTCGGTAAACAGAAAGAAGAAGATAAAATTCCTTCCACGAAAGACTGTCCGGTTTTTTTGTTTGTTTTTGGTACATATTAAGAAAGGAAAGTATTTTAAAAAGTCCGGATTCATTATCACAACAGACCTGTCTTTTCTGATTTTGAAATGACTGACAGGTATTTGGATGATCTGCATGAGAATTGAAAAAATCTTCAATATTAACACCCATCGCATCCGCAAGCCGGAAAAGGATAGTGAGCGTTGGAATTTTCTGTTTTGTTTCTATATAATAGATATAACTTCTTGATACCTTTGCTCTGGTTGCAAGTTCTTCTATAGATATATTTTTGGAAATACGCAAAAAGCGTATTCTTTCAATGGTATCTGCTATTCTGGCATCTTTTTTTCTGCTCATATGGCTCTCTCTTGACAGCTAAAGATCTAAACAATCTCCCTTTTTCAAACAGTTTAATTGGAATTTAAAAGGTACGCGACTCTCTATAGAGAGTTTCTGTTTTTGAGCAGTTTTTTGTCTGCAAAATAACAGAAGACAAGAGATACGATACAGTCGGAGAACAGTAATTTTACAAAACGTGAAAAAATCACTGCATTATCCATTTGCGCTTGACAAATTTGTTACACTAATCCTGAAATTTTTTTATTTTAGAATTTCTCTTTGTTATCTTTCCATTAATATGTACCGATACTAAGGCAGAGAGAATATGTAACGGATTCTGTCCCGGCGGAATATAAAACAGAATTTTTTGCATGGTGATCTGTTATGATGGAGAGTTCTGAAAACGAAAACAAACAAATCTGTTTTTTTCCTCATATCGGACAGCAGCTGTTCACGGACAACAAACGTGAAATAGAGAGGGCCAATGCGAATCTGCTCGGAATGGCCGCGCTGCTCGGGATACTTATGTTTCTTGCATTATTCCTGATTTTGTCCGTGACGTCTGATGTTCCGCATATTCCTTTTTTCGCCGGAAGAACCTGTGTTGTTACATACCTCATTCCCAGTGCCATATGCTCGTGTATACTGTTTTACTGCCGGTTTTATGCAGAAAAACAACCAGCTCTCATTTTACCCTTTTTCTACAGTCTGTTTATACTTGTTTATATCTATGCAGCTGTAAACCATTTTATCTCAAGTCCCAGCGGTCAGGTATTTACCTTTGAGATGGTAGTTCTCATGATGCCGTTCGTAATCCTTGACCGGACATGGCGGCTTACGCTGTTCCAGCTGGTTTTTCTTGCAGCTTTTATATACTGCGATATACATTATAAAGGCAGCCTGCCGGGAGTCTCCCGGCATGACGACATAATAAACATGGTTATATGTTTTATCCTCGGACAGTCAGGCGGCCATACAATCCGGTATTCCCGGATTCAGGCTCTTGAAAACAGGCGGATTGTTATAGTACAGCGCGACACTGACGAACTTACCAGACTGCCGAACAGACGCAAATTATTTCATGAGCTGCGGAAATCGTTTGACGGCCGCGCACTTCCGGTAAAATGTCTTCTTATGGCTGATATAGACTTTTTTAAACGGTACAATGATTCGTTCGGTCATCCGGCAGGGGACGAAGTTCTCCATAAAATAGGAGACTGTTTCCGTACATTCGGAGAAAAAACAGGTTTTGAGCTTTTCAGATACGGCGGCGAAGAATTCATCGGATTATACCGGTTACCCGGCGGAACAGACTTTCAGGAAGCGGCACACAGTCTCTGTGAAGCAGTACGCGGTCTGAAAATAGAACGGGCGCTTCATGATATGCCGTTCATTACTATAAGCATGGGCTACGCCGTTGCAGAAAAAACGCATCCGGAAGGATTCGAAGAATTCATTGCAAAGGCGGACAGCGCACTGTATGAAGCAAAAAGACGCGGACGCAACTGCTGCATAGAATACATTTCCCCCGGAAAACAGAAGAATTAACTCTATTACTTTTTTTCCCGCAGATTTGTTTCCGCTTCATGAATGATATCCGGTCCCCATGCTTCTTCCAGAATCTCGTGAGCTTTCCCGCGGAGTTCAGGCTGAACCCGGTTAAGCAGCATGCAGTTATGAACGACAAAATGCGTCATGGATTTCCGCATATATTTATATATTGCCGCCCCTGCCGGCGACGGACGTTCATTCAGGTCATACATAACCGCCGTGAATACAAGCGCAGGCGAACACAGCTTTTCCCAGCGGTCAAGCGTTGTAATCATATCAGACGAAGTTGAAATACCGTTTCCAAGGTTATAGCTGTACAGTATGTCCGGAATACCGATATACGAAAAAGATTCCCTGGCGGTAAAATACGAATACAGCAGATCTTCGGCCATAAAACAGTCCATTACCGGAATACGTTCAAGCGCTTTTGTAAATGTTTCGCGTTTTATGAGCTTTCCCCACAGGAAAAGGCAGAATTCGCCGCTCGTCAGAAACCGTTCCGCAAACGCATCGGAAGAAGACAGTCTGCACTCCCCCTGAAACGGATGTTCTATAAGGCGGTATGCGTCTTTATTTTTTTCAAGAATATACGCTCCCTCCCGGCGGGGTTCCGCACAGAACTGGACAAAATCATACATGCCGCCGCAGGAAGCGTCATATGCTGTACGGCATGCATCAGGAGTTCTGAACTCGTCGTCACTGTCAAGCATCGTTACATACACTCCGGCAGCTTCTTCTACACCGGTACGGCGTGCAGCAGCAAGACCAAGGTTACGTCCGTGACACACACAGCGGATGTCACCTGCATGAACTGCTTTTGATTCTTTTTTGAATGACCGTATAATTTTTTCCACCGCTTTCTGCGGTGCGCGTTCAGCGTTGTCGTCAACAACGATTATTTCAAGTTCGGGCAGCGTCTGGCATACGGCAGACTCAAGGCAGCGGCGCAGCTTTTCCTCAGGCGTACAGTACGTCGGGATAATAACGGAAACTTTCATGCACACAGTATACCGGATAACAGTCGTAATTTCTTCACTCAGATTCTGAAGTCATCCTGATTGGGCCGTCACCCGGGTTTTTACTATACATTTGAGCAGATTCTATTGCTGCTGTGGCATACATTGCAATGTATGGAACCCTAACGTTGCAATGTATGGAACCCTAACGTTGCAATGTATGGGCAAGCAGCAGTGGCGGTTTTCCTTTTATCACAGGAATACTGTACCATGCCGCTGTATACGGCTCATGACCTCCCCCGTGTACGGCAGAAGCCTTCGGGCATATACTGAGCAGGTCCGCCAGCCCGTACATCCCGAGCTTCCGGCTGTATGGAGGCCAGCCAGATCAGTAAGGCTGCTAGTAACTGGAAGAACTCGTCGTGATGCTTCCGCTGCCAAACACTCCATAGAGGCTTACAGATTCAGATTCCGAAGTTGCAATGGATAAATCAAGAACACTGCCGTCCAGCGTAAAGACTGCAGTTCCGTACTTCGTAGTCCAGGATGTCCCATCTGCTACATAAATACCGCTGTCGGCCATCGTAATCTGTTTCGGTGTCAGACAAAGGAACCGGCCTGATCCCGCAAAATACTGATCGTCCTCATAGGTAGCACTTGATGATGCATATATCGATATGACAGACGACTCATATCCGTATGCAGTACACGGAGTGGTTCCATTAGCACCGGCACGCCATCCGTAGGGAGTAAGCGAAAGAGAAGACGGGGACGTATCGGAAGCAAGCGACTGTGCACTTCCGGCACAGATAAGTGCACCTCTGCTGGTAAGATACATACTGCTGTTCAACAGAAAATCTGCTTTATCAGATGTATCAGACAGGAGCATATACAGTTTCCCGTCAAGGCCGACAGCCATATCAGTAATACAGACACTGCTGCTGTATAAACCGCTGACACTGGCACTGTCACTGACCGTTGTCAAAGAAACCGGTTCCACCCATTTTTTCGTAAGCGTACCATCCGACAGGACGGCACAACCAAGCATAGGTATATACGGACCATCTGAACTATTAGTAGTAGTATCTGTATATGAGTAGAACACATACTGCGTTCCACCCGTATATACAGAGGTAAACGACGTATCACTCAGGCTGCTGTCAACATTAACCGACGTTCCGGTCCACGTTGTTGTACCATCGGTTGTCGTCGACGACGTCAGCTTGTACAGACTTCCCAGACCGGTCGACAGCAGAAGTCCGTCGGAAACCTGGCACAGCGCAAGTTTTGCGGGAGCCCCGCTTAAACCACTTATAATAAAAGCACCAGCAACCCCAGCGTAAAAAACACAGTAACAGCCGGATTCACCACTGGGGTCATAATATACAACATATATTTCTCCGTTGCTGCCGATAGTAGTAGCCAGATAAGTATCTGTCAAATCGGTCACCGGCACACTTATCTGCCCTCGTTTAGTAGTTATATTTACATAATTATATCCATCCGTTTTTCGATATTCGGTGGTCAACGTCTGCACGGACATAACCGTAAAGCTGTCCGTATAGTAATAGTCCGTGGTATCCCACAGCGGGAACGACGAAATGCAGCCGGAGACTGCCTGCGTACTGTCACTCGCAAAAAGCATTACTGCGGATCCTGTCGGAGATGAGAACGGCTCAACAGTAATGGGAGAAGACGGCACCGCGTTCACGACGATAGCACCCGCCGTCAGAATGCCGGTAACGCTTATATCCGATGACGCAATGGTAACGCTGCCTGCTGTACTAAGTGCAGCATTTCCCGTATCCGAAGCAGCAATAACTGTACTGCCTGACAGGGTCAGCGCCAGATCGCTTCCATCCGCAGCAACCGTATACACCGGACAGGTATAGACGGAATCAGTTGTAATTGTACAGTTCTGCAATGTAAGAGAAGAACCAGTTCCGAAAGAGCTGGTTGTATGCACGCCGCATCCCGGCAAGGAAGCCGAAGTACCCGCCGGACATTTCAGCGTAAGACCGTTCAGTGTAAGATTTACCGTATAATTGCTTCCACCTGTAACGGACAGCAGTTCCACACTGCTCGTACTGCTGCTCACCGACGACGCGTCAAGCACTGCCGCCCCGTCTATGCCGATGATCGACAATGTAAGATTATCAGCCGGTACAATCTGTTCGCAGTAACCGGCGGCACTTCCGTCAACAGTCTGTTCCGTTTCGGTAAGCGTCCCATCAATATATATCGTCTGAGCCTTGCTGCTGGTTGTTACTGTGGCAAGCGCTTTTGCAAGCGAGGCATACGGCTTTGCAAACGATCCGTCGCCGGTACTATCATTTCCTGCAGCAAGATGGGAAGGACTGTCTCCCGAAACATAGACAGCTGTTGAATCTGCTGTTGTAATCAT
>Ga0172378_10000249_pt1 | contig 45980 bp, 54 predicted proteins | sample GrowelOW332metaG_FD_119755 | JGI IMG/M metagenome (GOLD analysis project Ga0172378, IMG submission 119755) | Groundwater microbial communities from an aquifer near a municipal landfill in Southern Ontario, Canada - Pumphouse #3_1 metaG | ecosystem: Environmental > Aquatic > Deep subsurface >...
AATCTACGGAAACATGTTGAAAACTTACGCAACCAGATTAAATCAAATTGAAGAAGAATTGATTTTTATGGAAGCTAAAGATGAATTAAGAAAAGTCACAGGAATTAGGCTGTTGAGGAAAAATAATCAATCTAATAAAACGCCTTGAACGATTCCTTCTTGAGAAGGTCTGTTTGTAATTCTGACTTTGCCTAAATCTGTGTCGATAATTGCGCTTTTTACTAAAACATTTTGTCTAGCTAAAAAACGACTTGATGGTGTTTCAATAACAGTTTTTATTTTTGCAACTTTACATTTTCCGTTTTTTACAACATTAACTGTGTTTTGAGAAAGAGAAACTGTTTTTCTTGTTCCGCCCATTCCTCTAATGATTTTTGTTTTTTTTGCTGCAAGTTTAACTACTCTTACATTTCCAGCTCTCTCGTAAGATTTTCTTTTTTTCTGTTTGTGGTATTTTCCACCAGATATTTTTCGTCCTTGATTTACCATGATTTAAGATGAGAAAAATCAGTTTATAAAGGTTTTGGGTTTTATTTCGTGCAGTATAGATATGTTTAAAAATACAATTTATTCTTCAGAAATATGGTTAACGGAATCGAGAGACCTTTGGACTTATTGAATAGTTCTAAGGGTAAGGAGATAATAGTGCAACTTAAGAGCGGCAAACAGTTAGTCGGCACTCTTTTGGCGTTTGATATCCACATCAATGTGGTTATTGACAATGCTAAAGAGATGGAAAATGGCCAACTTGTTAAGAGCTACGGCTTAGCGTTCTTGAGAGGAGACACTATTGTTTTCATATCTCCATCAAATTTGAAGTAAGCATTTAGCTGATTTGGTTTTGCTACAGCAAGGAATAGTTCTTTGTGCAATAATCTGATTAGTTGTAACTTTAAAAATTTACAATTAAGAAGAGTAGTATAAATTAAGATAGTTGTAACTATAGTGTTTGTCTCATAAATCTTTATATATCATCTTTATTATTTATTTCTATGGAAAATAAGCGAACGGAAATTACATATGGAGATAGAACTAATTTCTCTTTTTATGATAAAGTAGGACAATATGCGAAAGAGAATCCTACCGTAGGTTCGTTCTATGGAGATATGGCGGATTATTTAATAGAAAAGAATGGAAGATTTTTTATGATTCATAGTTTGACTGATTCTAGAGGAAGAGATATTTCTTATTTAATGGATGATGTTAAGGTTCCAAAACATGTCATGGCTCCACGTTCCGGTTTGGGCTCAGCTGAGTTAGATGAAATGCAAAAGGGTGTAGAAATATTTGTTAGAGAGATCGAGGCGGCGCATAAACGTGCCGAAAATAGCAAATTGGTTTTTGATTAGTCATAATGTTTATTAATCTAAATTTTCTTTTTAATTTATGTTAAATGTTCAGTTGGCAGCTTTATTGATATTTATTATTACGTATCTATTGGTTATTTTGTTTTATAATAAAAAATCAATAATAGTTTGGTCTTCCGTAATCGTTATTTTATTATTTGGTATTCTAGATAGACATCAGGCACTTGCTTCTATTAATCTAAACGTTATGTTTTTGTATATTGGAATGTTATTTGTTAGTGAGTTGTTTTTATATTCTAAAATGCCAGATTTTTTGGCGGAAATTTTTGCTTCTCGTGCGAAGAAAGTTTGGGGCGCAATGTTAATTATTTGTGCGGTTACGGGGATACTTTCTATTTTTCTAGAGAATGTTGCGGTTGTTTTGTTGATGGCACCGATTGCGTTAAGTGTTGCGGATAGGTGTAAAATTAATCCAGTTAAATTATTTATTGGGATTGCTTTAAGCTCAAATTTACAAGGAGCAGCAACGTTGATCGGAGATCCTCCTAGTATGCTTTTGGCAGGATTTGCGAATATGAGTTTCAATGATTTCTTTTTTATGGGGGATAACCCTGGTATCTTTTTCGCAGTGCAGGCTGCTTTTGTTGCATCTTTAGTAGTTTTGTTTTTTGTATTTAAAAAAGAGAATGGAAATATGCCAGAATTAAAGAAAGAAAAGCCCACAACTTTTATTCCAGCTTTAATTGTTGTTTTGTTGATTTTTTCATTAATAATTTCTTCTTCGTTCGAAACATCTATAGATTTTATGGCGGGATTGATTTGTTTGTTTTTTGGATTTATTGGTTGTGTATGGTATGTATTTCATCATGAGCGTAAAGAAAGAATTAAGGCCTTTATTAAAAAAATGGATTGGGACACGGCTCTGTTTTTGGCAGGAATTTTTATTTTAGTTGAAAGTATTTCTGCAAATGGTTTATTAGACTATGTCGCTGATTTTATTTTATCTATTGGCGGGGAAAGTGTATTATTGGTGTTTTTTATAGTAGTGGTCTTTTCTGTCTTATTAAGCGCGTTTGTAGATAATGTTCCATATTTGGTTGCAATGTTACCGGTTGTAAAAACAGTTACAGATTCGATGGGTACGAGTCCATATTTATTATATTTTGGGTTATTAATTGGAGCTAGCGTTGGTGGGAATATAACGCCAATTGGTGCAAGTGCGAATATTGTCGCAATGGGTATTATGAAAAAAAGAGGATATGATGTGAAGTTTATGGAGTTTGTTAGAATTGGTCTTATATTCACTGTTGTTGCGGTTTTGACAGCGTGTTTGTTTTTGTGGATTGTATACGGTTAAATTTCTATCGTATCAAAATCTTCAGCAACTTTAACGTCTTTGAAAAGTTTTTTTGCTTCGTCTAAAATTATTTTTGGATTTTCGTATCTTTGTGAAAGATGCATAAGATAGAGTTTTTTTGATTTAGATTTTTTTGCAATTTCTGTTGCTTGTATAGATGTCAAATGAGAGTGTGCAATAGCGTCTTCTTCTTCGTCTTTAGCGTATGTTGATTCACAGATGAGCAAATCAGAGTCTTTAGCTAACTGAATAGCGTCTTGATTTATTTTAGTATCTATAACGTAAGTTATTTTTCTTTGTGGTTCTTTGTAAATTAATTTTTTACCGTCTATTTTTTTCTTGTTAAATTCAATTGTTTTTCCTTGTGCTAGTTGTCCAAGTAGTGGGGAATTTTCTGGCAATTTTAGTTTTTTAAGTTTAGATTTATCAAGTCTATTCTTTTCTTTGATTATGAAAGAATATGCTAGGCATGGAGCATCGTGTTGCATTTGTGCGCACTCTATTCTAAATTCTTTTTCATCTAAAACTAATTCGTTGGTTAATTCTTTTGATTCAATTTTATAATCATTTCCTTTTGAAACGAACATTCTTTTATATAAATCTACGAATTGTTTAGTTCCTCTTGGTCCATAGATATAAAGTGTTTTACTGTAGTTGTTTAGCATAAGTGTTTGTATTAATCCTGGAAGTCCGAATGTGTGGTCTCCGTGCCAGTGAGAGATAAAAATTCGAGTTACTTTACAGGGGTTTATTTTTGCTATTCTAAATTGTTTTTGAGTTCCTTCTCCGCAATCAAATAATATTGTTTCATCTTTGTATTGTAGAAGCACGGCCGGGTGATTTCTTCTGGCTGTTGGAATTGCGGAACCAGTTCCTAAAAATGTTATTTGAATTTTTTCTGCCATGATTATATACTGGAGTATATAGTTTATAAATTATTTGAATAGAAAGTGGGTGGTGGCTCATTGTCTACTTTTTCAAAATTGTGGTAATTTTAAATTTGTTTTAAAAGACAAACAACTCGGGAATTGCGCAATTCCTAAAAATATAAAAGCAGGCGGCAGGAATTGCACCTGCGCGTCAAAGGGTTGCAGCCTTTTGCCTTACTGCTTGGCTACGCCTGCGAATGCCCGAGCGAGGATTTGAACCCCGGACCCCGTACTTGCTTCCATTCTTTCTTGGTAGAAGGCACGTGCTCTATCCAGGCTGAGCTACTCGGGCATAAAAATATCACCAAAAAATCGTATTTAAAACTTTGCAATGATTGTTATAAAAGTTTATAAATTGGTAAATGATAAAACCACTATGGTCGAAAAGAGTAAAAAGATAACAATTGAAGAACTTGCTAATTTTTGTAAGGCAGAAGGATTTATGTTTAAATCTAGCGAAATTTATGGAGGTCTTTCTGGGTTCTGGGATTTCGGTCCGTTAGGTGTTGAATTATTTAATAACGTAAAGAAAGATTGGTGGAATTATTTTGTTCAGCAAAAGGAGAATATGGTCGGTATTGAGGCATCTATAATTTCTCATCCAAAAACATGGGTTGCCTCTGGGCATGTAGCTAATTTTGGAGATGTAGCGGTTTATTGTCCAAAATGTAAATTATCAACTAAGTTAGACAAGTCGGAAGTTGGTAAAGTTAAGTGTGATAAGTGTGGTGGAGAATATGAAGTTAAGGGAGAGTTTTCTTTAATGTTTAAAACAAAGATTGGCGCGTTAGATACTGTAGATGCTTATTTACGTGGCGAAACTGCTCAGGGAATGTTCTTGGAATTTAAAAATGTTCAGCAAACATCTAGAAAGAATTTACCATTCGGTATTGCACAAATCGGGCGTTGTTTTAGAAATGAAATAGCTCCACGTGATTTCTTATTTAGAAGTAGGGAGTTTCATATTGCGGAGTTTGAATTTTTTATAAATGCAGAAGAAAAAAAATGTGATTTATTGGAGAAAAAACATTTGGATTTGAAGTTTAAAATTTTAGATGCAGAGACACAAGATTCGGGCAAAAACACATTAAATGAAACTACAATAGGTGAAATGTTGAAAAGGAAGAAATTAGATGAATGGCATGCGTATTGGTTAGCAGAACAAGTTTCGTGGTACTATTCTTTGGGGTTGTTTGAAATAAAAATTAGAGAACATGTCAAGAGCGAGTTATCTCATTATTCTTCGGCAACTTTCGATGTTGATTATGAATATCCATTTGGGAGCAGGGAGCTTGGTGGAAATGCTAATCGTGGTCAGTATGATTTAACCCAGCATATGAAGGCAAGTGGAGAAAAAATGGAAATTTTTGATGAGAAGTATAAAAATAAAATGATTCCACGTGTTATTGAACCAACGTTTGGTGTGGAAAGGGTTTTGTTGGCGTTATTAACCAAGGCATATTATTTTGATGAAGCAAGGAAAAATGTTGTTCTAAAATTACCTGCGAGAATTTCTCCAGTGAAAGCGGCAGTGTTCCCAATTATTAAAGATGAAAAATATGAAGATATTGCGAAAGATATTGTTTCTGATTTGAGAAAAGAATGGAATATTTCTTATGATAAATCGGGTTCAATTGGAAGAAGATATTCTAGAAACGATGAGATTGGAACACCGATGTGTATTGCGGTAGATGAAGACAGCCCTAAAGACAAAGCGGTTACAATTAGAGATAGAGACACAACAAAACAAGTCAGGGTAAAGATTTCTGAACTAAGGGATGTTGTTAGAAAAGTTGTCGAAGGCGAAGATTTATTGAAATTTGGGAAATTGGTTGAGACAAGAGTAAAAGAGTAAGGCATTTTATTTTACTTTGATAAGTTTTAAAATTCATAGATCATGTAAGAGCGAGGGCGTTATTTTTTTATTATAATAATTCGAATAACAAAAACTTAAATATGGGCTTTCTTTTTGATTAATGAGGTGTGATGGGAATTATAATTAGTTTTGTATCTGTAAAGGGTGGTGTTGGAAAAACCACATTGGCGCTAGAAACCGCTTCTGCTTTGGCCAATGATTTTAGTAAGAAGGTTCTTTTAGTTGATGCGAATTTTTCTGCTCCGAATATTGGTTTGTATTTAGATATGAAAAAGAGTTTAAATTTACAAAATGTTTTAAATGGAGAAGAGGGTTTGCATGCGATTATTTACGAATCGTATGGAATAGATATTATTCCGTCTTCGATGGATTTTAGCGGAGAGATTGATCATTATAAATTGAAAAAACTTTTGGATAAATATAAGTCTCGTTATGATTTCATTATTATTGATTCTTCACCACATCAGTCTGAAATGTTGCCGGCGATTTTGGCTGCGGATAGAGTTTTTGTGGTGACTACACCAGATAGGGTTACGATGATTACATCATTAAAGGCAGCAGAGTTAGCTAAAAAGAATAATGTAAATGTTGCTGGAATTATAATTAACAAAATAAAAGATTCTAGTTATGAGATAGATTTGAAGGAAATTGAGAAAACCATGAATTTCCCCGTTTTAGCTAGAATAAAGGAAAATAAAAAAATATTAGAGGCAGGACATTTTAAGGTTCCATTAACTGTTTACGATGGCCTTAATGTTGTTTCTAAGGAAGTAAAAAGATTCGCGTCTGCACTTGCTGGAGAAAAAGAGAAGGCTGGATTTTTCTCTAAGTTATTTTCATCTAGACATTTTAAGAAAGAAAAGGTTAATAGAGAGATGTATAGACAAACGTTTTACGAAAGTCAAATTAAGATTTAGATTTTTTATTACAATATTTATGGCTCAAGAGAGAATTGAACTCTCGACCTCCGCCTTCCTCCGAAATAGAATGAACGAATTCATTTGTGCTTATGAGAGCGGCGCTACTACCACTGAGCTACTGAGCCATAGAAATTTTAACTTTTGAACATTTTTAAGGGTTTGTTTTTGGATAGGTTTAAAAGTTGGTGCATATTTGCATTTATATGGTTACAACAGAGGGGGTTATTTCTTTGGCGAGTGAATTGCCAGGGTTTGATTTGTTGATTAAAATATTCCAGTTTGCAGGTATTGCAATTATAGCTTACCTTGTATTCCTAATAGTGAAGGGAGTTTTTCAGTATAGATATGTTAGAAAAATTAGTTATATCGCTAAGAACGTTGAATCCATAAACAAAAAAATGGACCTATTCTTAAAAAAAGAAAAGAAAAAATAAAAAAAAGTTTTGGTTTTTTATGCCTCGTATCTTTGGGTAAAAAGATCTGTTGATTTTCTGCTTTGTTCCGAATGGTCTTGTGCAAAATAGGGGTGTTGTTCCTCTGGTTTACTAGGTGTATAATCGTAGCAAAATGCGGCGATATCTATTCCGTGGCCATCCATTTCTCCAACCTGATCGTCTATTGTTTCTGACATGTTTCCTCCATAGTTTAGTTAGGTTATACTATTATTGGCAGAACTTGAAGTTTTTTAGAAAATAAGTCCTGCGCAAAATTAGCACAAGACCTTGTTAGCAAGCAAAGCTAAAATAATCATTTTCTTTTGTTTATTCGTTGCGTTTTCTTGCATGTTTAGTTTTTCTAGAAGTTTTAGTTGTTCCAACAGGACCCGAAGAATACACTTTCATTGGTTGTGAGAAATATTGTCTAGGGGCCCTGAAGAAGAATTATCTAAAGACCACTAGAATGAGTTTTGTAGACACAGCTAAGTTGTACATGCAATTGCTTGTATACTTGTTTGTATCCATATATTTTACACACTTAACTAATATATAAACTTTGCGTTTAATCTTTTTTTAGAATTATATCTATCGTAGAGACATGAATTTTTTTGTCGTCTTTTTCGAACTCTTGACTGTCAATTTTTATTTCTTTTATGGAAATATTTAATTCTTTTAAGAATCTTTTTCGAGCCACTTCTGCGACGTCAACTGCCTTAGAAATGAATTTTCCTCTAGAGCTAATTTTTACTTCATCTGCTTGTTGTGTTGTAAATTGCATAACTACGCCAGTTACGTAATTCATTAATGGCTTGCCGCCGATAAAAATTATGTTGTCGCTATTTTTTTGTGAGTCAGTCATTTTTATTCTTCTTTGATAATCTTTCTATTATGCTTTTTTAATCTCGCAAGATAACCTGCAATCATGTTTCGTACTTTCTTACTTGGCATGTCGCTACCTAATACTCTTTTGTTGTGATTAAACTCTTCTGTGAATAATTCTGGAGATTTTGCAATTAGTCTTGTCGATGCTCTTTTGATAGGTTTTGTTTTAATTCTTCCCATGTTAATTTAACTAATTTTGTGGCTTTAAAAGGTTTATTGTTTGGGTAAAATTTAACAATTGTTACTCCATGCTCCCAAAACCAATTAGCGCCTTATATAGATCTGCTGTTTCTTTCAGCTTTTTTTGAGGAAGCGATTGTGTGAATATATAATATGGTAGCTTATATTCTATTGATTTTTTATAGGCCTTTAGTAGATCTTTTTCATCTGGGCGTTTTTTGTCAATGAAAAGCAAAATGCATGTTTTATCTATATTAATTCTTGCCTTGGCCATAACTTGTTTTTTGTCGTATTGAATGACGTCTAGAATTTCTATATTTTTTGTTTGGAGAATTTGCTTTGCTTGTTCTAAAAAGAGGTCTTTTTCTGTTAATTTCTTTATTTTTATGGGTTTTTCTTTCTTGAGTTTTTCTGGTTCTACGAAGATATTTCCTATTTTCTTTTCTTCATCCCTTCGTGTTTCTTCTATTGGGGGAGTTGTTGTTTCTGTTATTTCTATTTTCGGAGAGATTATCTCTTTTTCTTCTATAATGGGATTGGCTTCTTTTTTAATATCTTCCCAGATTTGTTGCCCCATAACTCTTTCTCCGGTCACCACATCTCCCTCGTCTTTTAGGGATTCTTTTATTTTGTTTTCATCGGTGGTAAAATATTTCCAATATAGGGTATTGTTTATTTGTAATGGAATTGCGAAATCTTTTATCCCTCTTAATGCGACTCTTATTTTTGGTTCTTGTAATTGGTCCTCTAATAATTTATTGTCTTTTATTTTCATAAAAGCTTCTTTTTCTGCGCCAGTTAAATTATCCGTATAGTTTTCTAATTTTGGTTCTTGTCCGTATAAAAGATATAAAGGAGAAGATCCGATTTTCATGGAGCTGGTTTTTACTCTTTTTTCATTTAGAAGCTCTGAAAGAATTGCACATGCAAACATTGGCTGCATTCCGATTTGTTTAGCTATGGGATTTGGCAGGCTTGGTCCATATTGTTCTAAAAATGCAAGAATTTTCTTTTTTATTTCTGTGACGTCTATTTTGCCCATGTTAAAATTTTAACCAGTTTACTTCATAATAAGATACTTGATTCTCTTCATCTACTACTGCGATTAATAGGTTTTTATTTGTTGAATGTGCGATTCTGTTTTTAGCAGAGAAGTCTTGCCATGTTAGTTGTTGCGTTTCGGATACTGGGAATAATATCCATCTTGCGTGGTCTTTTCCTATTTTTTTACCCTTTTCATATACACGATACTCTGCTCCAAATTTTAATGCAGTTTTTACAATAAGTCCTTTCTTTCTCAGGTCTCTAAATACGATATATTTAATCTTGAATTTTTTATCTAATTTTTCAAATTTTTTCATTAAAGAAGATTCGTTCATTTCTTTGTTTTTTGAATCGAAAACTTGCATTTTGTTTGTTTCAATTAGAAAAAGAGTCTCTTGTATCGTGTAAAATATTTTTTCTCCAGTTTGTTCTCCGAATCTTTGAGTTTCAAATAGCGCGAATGCCTCTTTGGTATTCGAGAAAATTTTATCTGAAATAAATACCGCCCTTATTTTTTCCATATCGTTTGAAACCTATTTGATTATATAAACTTTACTTGAGAAAGGTATTAGCCTTATGTCTTGAGTATATTCATAGCTGGAAAACATTTATTAAGTATAAAAGTTATGACTTTAATATGAAGACTAAAAGGGGACAAGTCACTTTGGATGTAATTTGGCTATTGAAAGCGTTGATTGTTGGAGTTGTTGCATTTGGCATCATTTATTTTATTGGAAGATATATGATGGATGGAATGTCTGCTGGCAATACTTGGTTGAGGTTTAAATTATAATGAGGAGCATTTTAAGTATGAATAAAAAGGGGGAAACAATGGGAGTTAGGGAGATAATTATTATGATAATAGCAATTCTTGTTGTGATTGCTGTTGTATCTTTTTTATACAGAGCTCCGATTGAAACAATGTTAAGAAATATGTTGCCTAGTTTAAACGGAAGTTCTGGGGAGAAATATGATGAGATTACGGGAGAGGACGAGGAGATAGAAAATATTATTCCAATAGACACCACAGTATATGATGACCATATTTTCGTGGAGAATTCAAAAAATAGTAAAATAGGAATTAATAACAATGCACAAGTTTTCGATGGTAAGTTTTGGATCTTGGATAATAGAGGTACGAGTAAATATTATTTTAAGACAAATAAATTTGTCTATGGAGAGTCTGTATCTATATATACGGATTCGGATAAAGTAATTTGTGTTGTCCAGGTTGGTTTTGCAAATTCGATTAGTTCGTGCAATATGTTTATATTTGGAAATAAAAATTCTGTAAAATATTTTGTTTTGGGCGGATATGGGCAATTTATGTTTTTTGAAAGTCTAGAAGATTATAATAATGCCTTAACGCCTTAATACTTAAAAAGTGCAAGCCCGTCTTATTCGAATGATATTTAATTTGAGTAATATTTATTAAGAGTCTTGTATTTCTGTTTTTATGATAATTGGAAAAAGGGGTTCGACTTTGGCAATGGAAGAAGTTGTTAAGTTTATTTTGGGAGTGATTATTGTTATATTTTTAATATTTCTCGCGGTAGAACTTTTTAATATAATTTCTTCGAATGTAGAAAAAGAGCAGGCTAAAAATACTTTAGAAAATATTGTTTATCAAATTGAAAAAGCCAAAACAGGGGAAACGAATGCTTTGCTTGTAGAATCACCCGTTCAGTGGTTGTTTGTTTCTAATAAAACAAGTCTTTGTATTTGTAATGTGCCGGCTTCTGCCTTTGTGTCTAAAAAACTGGGAAAAGACGAGCTATTTTCAATGTGCTCTGCGTTAAGTGTATGTGTTCAATTCGAATTAGAAGTTAATATTACTAGTTATTGTAATTTGCGAGATTTGGACAAGGGGTCTATGTGGTATTCCAGTGGTCAGGCATGGAAAATTAGTTCGCCGGATTGTCTTTATATTAATTCTGCTCCAAAAACAATTTATTTCATGAAGGGAGTAGATACAATTTATATTGGACTTAGCCCTGGAAGAGATTCTTCTGTGAAATATGATACTAGTAGCTGGGATGGGGTTTCATATTTTAAGCATACGGTATTAAAAGATGAAACACTTTATTCTGTTGCAGATTTACATAGTGTTAACGCAGAAGACATAATGATTCTTGAGGGTAGAAAGTGGTGGATATTAGAACATATTCCAATTGTTGGAGAAGGTAAAATAAGCGGTGCTAATGATATGATTTATGTTGGACAGACAATAAGGATACCATCTTATGGGGTGTTTTGTGGGAAAGATAAAAATAGAATTTATAATTAATTTTTTTAACAATGTTTATTAATGTAAGTTTGTTTATTTTTTTATGTCAGGTTCAGATACAAATGATCATCTTGGTCAGCAAATACTTATGATAATTTTGTTTGTAATATTATTAATGGGCGTTTCTTATATTGTATATAGTGTTTTTGGATTATAACGAATACAATTTTTCTGGCATAAATACCACCAGTATAAAGCATGTTCGTATTACCGACATAAATGCCACAGATACGATAAAGATTAAATTTTCTGGCATAAATACCACCATCAATAGGACGAATACAATTTTTCTGGCATAAATATAAAAAGATGGTTTTTGTATGGATTTTATGTTCGGAATAATTAATAAAAAGGGGGATACCAATTGGTTTATTATTAGTATGATTTTGGTATTAGCTACACTAGTTCTTTTTATTCTTGCTATTGGTTATTATCCATGGAAGCAAACAATAGATAGGGAGGCATGTCATACTTCTATACTTATTAGTGGGTCTATCCCAGATACCGTTGCAACATCTGCTGTAAAAAGCGCTGTTAGTCTTAGGTGTAAGTCTAGAAATATTTGTATAACTACAAAAACTTTTGGCAAGGGAGATTGTGATGATTTTAAGGAATTTGATACAGTTAGAGTTAGCGGAAGCATGGAGGAGGTTGATAGAAAGATAAAAATGTTTTTGGCTCAAGAAATGGCAGACTGTTGGAGTATGTTTGGGCAGGGAAATTTAGAGATATTTTCTAGATCATGGGATGTAAAAGATGACACAAAGTCAAGTGGCATAATTTGCTCAAGAATACAGTTTGATGATAATGTATTGAATGGCAATGATGGGCTAGAAGGGACTCCTGATGATATTAGAAGTATTGATGGGTTTATGTATTACCTGATTTCTCATAAGGTTCCGGAAAATAATATAAGTTATATGGACTATTTAACAGGGAATCCAGATGGTGCTTCTGCGAAAGCATTTTATGGAGGATTGATGGGTACTAGTGGATTTAGTGTAGATAAGGATTCAAAAATAATAGGAGAATTGGATTTAAGCAAAACAAAGGTTATTTTTTATCTTGAAACAACAAAAACTCGTGCGGGACAAATAATAGCTGCCGCATTTATTGTTCCAGCTTTTGCGGTTATCGGCAATCGTTTTGGAGGTAGCTTGGTTGGAACTGCAAGTACGGGCTTAGGGATAAAGATAGCAATGTTTATTGGAGATAAAATCCAAGATACTTTTACTGGTGATTTGCCAAACGGAAGAAAATCTTTGCCGGGAATGTTTCTGGTTGATTATGATGCCAAGGGATTTGGCGCGTATAATATAGATTCTTTTGAGAATATTGCTTAGTTAAATTTATAATAAGTGTTTGTTTCTGTTTTTAATGGTTAATAAGAGGGGATCAGAAGCTATTGCGTGGCCACAAATTATTTGGATTGTTATTTTTATGATGATTTTTGTCATATCTATAGTTTTTATAAATAAGTCAATTAGCGGCGCATTTATTTATGAGGAAGTTTATGCGAAGAAAATTGCACTGATAGTAGATGGTGCTAGATCAGAAAGTAAATTTTATATTAATGTTTCAGATGCATTGGAAAGTGTAAAGAAGAATAATTATAATTGTGCAAGTACGGATGCGGAAAGAAATAATGATTGTTTTTTTATAGAAGGGAATAATGTTAGGGTTAAATTATTTGGAGACGATGAAGGTTATGAATATGCTTTTTTTTCAGATTATAAAGTGGATTTGGTGCTTATAGAATCTCAAAAAATGTTAGTAATAGGAGTGGCAGATGCATAAAAGAGCAAGTGAGAAGATTATGTCGGTGTGGTTTGTTTTCTTAATAATAGTAGTTTTGGCTGGAGAAGTTTTTATTTTAGGCAGTTATTTAAGTTCCCCGGTTGACGTTAGATCTTTGGAAACAAAAGTTATGCAAACTGTTTTGATGGATTGTATTGTTTCTTCAGGTTTTGTAGATAAGGAAGTTTTTAAAAATGGATTTGATGTTTATTCATATTGTAATTTAAATAAGAGTGTTTTTGAAACGAATGATTTTTATTTTAATATTTCTTTTGTGAACAATGCTACTAAAACAAAAGAGAGAGGCGATATTTTCGTTTCTAAGGCCTGGTCTCCAGAGGCTGATTGTGCTGCAATGAAAGGAATAGAAGAAAATCCATATTCTTATTGTTTATATTCTAATGAGACATATTTTTTTGTTAATAAAGCAGGCGGTGTTGAAAAAATAAATTTATTTATTTTGACGGTATCTAATAATGTGGGGGTAAAAAAGCATAATGAAATTTTATCAAAATAAAAAGGGTGCTGGAGATGGGTTCTCATGGTTTGTGGGTACTATGGTTATTTTTTTTATAGTTCTTATATTTGTAGTGATTTATTCTACAATGGGAATTAGTAAGAAAGTAGATGTTACGGTTTCTGCTGATATGAAGGGAGCCTATTTCGATAACTTGTTGAGACAGAGGATGTCGGGATATTTTATTAATTATGGAATTGATGGTCCAAATAAGGGAAATTTATCTTATTATTTTAATAACAATGATTGGAAATCTGTTTATTCTTTTTTGTGGACATTTAATAGGAACGTTTTAGGTTTTGTTAATAGCTATTCCACGCGTAATTTTATGGGACTTTTGTTTGAGGATAAATACGGTAACTTTTGTTCAGGGAAAGAGACCATTGTTGATTATTCTACCGGTCATGCAGTTTTTGAAAGAATTATCCCGGGCTATATTTTTGAAAGTCCAATTTATTTTTTTAGGGATAATAATAAACAGAATGAAAAGTTTTGGTTTTTACATCAATTGAACATTGAGGAGGTAGATTGTTTATGAATAAAAAAGGAGCGGTAGCGATTGGAATAATTGTTGTTTTAGTGTTGGGACTATATTCTTTTCTATTTTTTAAGATTATAACTAACTCCATGGTCGTAAAAAATAATTTGAATCCGGTTTTGTATTCTGGACATGTATATGCAACACATGAGGGAGTTGAAAATTCTCTTTATTTAATTGCCATCGGCGTTTTTATAGATAGTTATCAAAGAGCCCTAGCTCACAACTCTAAGATAATTGGCTTTGATGATGCAGATTTAAATGAACGTTTTCGGGCGATGGAGAATTACCAGATGGGATTGATAGTTTTAGATGCAAAAAATATTCCAGATGCGAAACAAAATAATTTCACCAAGTTATTAATTGATGATTCTTTTGGTATTGATTTTGATGGAGATTACTCTTCGTTTTTTTTACATCCACTTGATAGTAAGATATCTTTTGGTGGTTCTGATTTTATTGTCGCAGAATATTCTTCTCCGGTTAAAGCCATGGTTGGTTTTGATATGTTGGGTTTGCCAAGTTTTGATAAAATAAAAAATATTCACGAAAGTTGTTCTGCAAATGAGGACTCGAACGAGATTGAGAAGTGTATTAGTAACGGCTTCTCGGGGTTTATCGTTTCTCTATTAGAAGAAAAAGATTCTAGCGATTGTCTTTATAATATAATAACTTTTAATTTAGTTTCTGTAGATAAATATTACGTTTTAGATAAAATGCAGAGCATAAATTTTGATTTGGTTTTTAATATTGATTTAACAGAAGATGAAAAAATAGAATGCAATAGAAAAAAATCAAACTTGATTCTTGCGCATTGATTTGGCGAAAGATTTATAAAGGGCATGGTTTTAAATATCATATGATTGGTTCAAATAAAAAAGGTGATTTAATGACTTTCGTCGTACCTCTTGTTGTAGTTCTTATTGTTGGCGTAATTATAATTCTTTTTAATCAGAATAGCATAGGTCTTATTAGTAACAGTTTAAAAGCAAATGATCCAATTGTAATGGCTGCTGCTGCTGGTTGTGATCCAGGTATATCTTTGGGTGCTGATAAAGGTAATAAATTTTGTTATGAATTTAAAGAAATAAAACAAAGTAGTATGCTTTCTACTAAGTCTCATTATGTTAATTGTAAATATTTAAACGATACTGTTCGTGCAAGTATACCCAATGTGGCTGATTATAGTGGTGTGGGCGCATGTGTTAATGCAACTAGAAATAAGTGTGATTTATTGTTGGCAGAAAATAAAGATAACGCGAATTATAAGGCGTTAATTAATGGCGAAACTTGTAGTAATAAGACGGTAGCCACAATAGACTCTACTAAGTAATTATTGTTTAACGTGTTCGGTGTTTTGATTTTTTAAAATTTTATTTTATTATATATTAAGTAGCTTGTTAGGTAAGGCTATTTGGGTTGTATAATTAGAGTAGAATAATTATTTCTAATTTTAGTTGTTTAATATAGATTTTTCTTTGTACAAAGGTTTATAAATAGTTGTAACTCTAAAATAATAACAGTTTAGACGTTAACCCGAAAAGAAAGAAGAAGTGTGAATTTAGTAATGGAAAAACAAACAGGATTTGCACTTGGAATATTAATATTAATTTTAGTTATAAATTTTGGTAGTGCCTTTAATGGAGTTGTTGATTTTGGCGAGAATGGAATAGAGCTTAGAAACGTTGCTGGTGCAATACATTATAGTAATTCCGAATATGGTTCTGGAAATTCGTATTGTTATGGTTATTTTGGGTCTTCAGGTTCAAATAATGATGCTTGTGCTTGCGATGAGAATCGTGATAATAAAGTAACTTGTTGTGATAGTATTAATAGTGATGGAATTTGGGTTAAAAATTTGGATGGACGTAGTTTTAATTCGGGATCTTATTCGATAAGTTGTTCCATCCCATGTGTTTCAGTAAATGGAGAGTGGTCTATAACAAGCGAGGGCGGTTGGTCTGTTTGTTCTAATGGACAGAAAACAAGAACATTGAGTCAGACGTGTAATAATCCAACACCAAATTCTTGCGGTAGTAATTGTGTTACAACCTATGGTTGGACGAGAAATGCGAATATTCAAACTAAGATTGAAACAGTGGCGTGTACTTCGGATTGTGTTCCTACGACGGAAATTTGCGATGGCTTAGATAATGATTGCGATGGTTCAGTAGATGAAGGCATCGCTAATATTACAAGCGGAACAGATGTTGGTGTATGCCAATCAGAAATACAACAGTGTATCGGTGGAAGTTTTCAAGTAGTTCAAAATAGATTAAATGCAACAGTCGAAATTTGTGATAATGGATTAGATGATGATTGCGATGGATATGTAGATAATTCAGATGATGATTGTTCGAATCCAGTTTGCACAAATGGAGACGTCACTAACTATACTCTTGTAAATAATTATTGTAATAGTAATGAAGTTTGGAACAATTATTCTTTTAATTTGTGTCAATATAATAGTTGGATTTTGAATTTTAACCAGACATTTAATTCAACTTGCCAGTATGGATGTTATAATGGACAATGCAATAGTCAACCAAATTCAACACTAGATGTTATTATAAATTATCCAGTTAATGGGGCCATTTTTGTTTCAAATAATTCACCCTATGAAATTTCTTTAAACGTTAGTTCTAATCAACCAGTGGCCAATTGGAGTATTAATGGGATGAACTATTTTGATTCAGTAAGTTTTTTTGATTTTGATACTAGGCAAAATATTAGTTTTGGAATAAATAGCTTTGTTGCTTGCGGCAACAATCTTAATGGTACTGATTGTGATTCTGTATTTGTTGTTTTAAGAAACGATTTGAATCAGACGAATACAAGTTTATTCATTGATATAATCAGTCCGATTAATAAAGTGTATGATACGAATAATATTCTTTTCAATATTTCTAGTAATGGAATTGGCGTTTGGTATGTTTTGAATGGATTAAGCGTGATTTATAATGAGAGTAAGTTTTTAGATTTAGAAGAAGGAGATTATAATTTAATTGCATATGCTATTGATAATCTTGGTAATGTTGTTATGGATTCTGTGAATTTTTCAGTAGACTTTGGCGACAACGGAGATAACGATTGCGATGAAGGCTGTAGAAATTGCGGTGATAATGAACAAGATGAATTTAATTCTATATTTATGGATGAAGAATCCGGTTCAATTTATTTAGTGTCTAATAATACTGAAAATTTGGTTTTAGATAACAGTAAGAAGGATTTTGTTTTTAGAGACTTTATTCTATTATTTTTATTGTTAATATTAATATTAGGGATTTTAATTTTAGCGGTATTGGTTGTGAGATTTTTAAAGAACAATTAGGCTTACCAGAACTCACTAAGTCCTTTTTGTTTCTTCTTTTCTTGGAGTAGTTTTAGTTTGTCTATGGCGGACAATACTCTTTCTTCTGAGAAATTATATTTGTTTAATAATAATTCTTTTATTTTTTCAAGATCTGGAGAGGTGTTTGTGACTTCGTTTTCTGCTGCGAGTTTAAATTCTTGGAATTGTTTAAATATTACTTGCCAGTCGAAGTCCATTTGGTATTTTTCAGAATTTTTTACGTATTCAAAGATGGCGAATGGAAATTGATATTTTTGTACTATTTCTAGGGCTCGTTTCTGACCAATTCCTTTTATTCCTCCGGGATTATAGTCTGTCCCAACTAGAATTGCCAGGCAGATTAGCTGTTCTTTGTTTATTTGTAATTTATTTAATACGTTTTCAAATTCTATTAGTTCCATTTTGGTATCTATAAGTGCGCCAGATGAGGTTTTTCTTTTCCTTGCGATAGTTAGATTCCTGATGAGTATGGGCGTTCCGTATAGAAGAGAATCATAATCTTGCGAGGCAGAGGCCCAAACTATTTTTTTTGATGCCATTAGGGCTGCTTCAGCCTCACCTTCTCCAGAAGATTGAATTACGGTTATCCCCATCGCCTCAAGTAGTTCTTTACTTTCTTCAATTATTTCTTTTGTTAATTTTACGGTTCTTGCGGAATACTTTCTCATGTCGGCTATATTTTCTTCTTCTTTCGCTTTTGCAAATTCTTCTTCTGCAATTTCTTTAGCCTTGGTTCTTCGTTCTATTTCTTGTGCTTTCAATTCTGGGGGTTCTCCATCAAAAACATAAACTGGCACAATACCTTCTTGTAATAGGTTTAGGTTTCTATAGAATAGACCTGAAATATGTGAAGTAATTTTACCATTAGAATTCATTAGAGGTGTTCCGTCTGCTTGTCTAATTGTGGTTAAAAATTGATATAATGTGTTGAATGCATCTATGGCAATCGTTTTACCCTTTAGGTCTGCCAATTCTATTTCTTTTCGGGGTATTATCTCGGATATTTGAACTCCCATATTATTTATTTAAAGACGATGAAATTAATAAATGTTGGTTTTAGAAGGATTTAAATAAATCTTACTATTTATTGAATAATGAAGGGATTTATCGTTTATCCAGATAGTATAAATGTTGATGGGAAGACATTCGTTAGACTATTTGGAAGACTGGAGAATGGTGAAAGTTTCGTTTGTGTAAATTCATTTGAGCCGTATTTGTTTATATTGAGAGAAGATGAGAAAAAATTCAAAGAGGTTTTTGAAAATGATTTAGGAACGGCTAAGATAGAATCTACGAAGTTAATTAATTTTAATGGAGAAGCTGTTTCTAAGATTATCTTCCAGGATCAGGCGGAGTTGAATAAGTTTTCAAAAAAATTACATGAAAAAGATATACAGACTTTTGAAGGAGACATAAAACCAGAATATAGATTTATGATGGATAATGATATTAGGGGGTTTGTGGATATCGATGGCGATTTTGAGTCTGAAGAAAAAGTTCAAAGGGTTTATGGAGAAGCTTCTGTAAAAAAAATTGCTCCGATTGAGAATTTTAAATTAAAAACTGTCTCGATTGATATCGAAACTGGTAAAGATGGTCTTTATTGTGTTGGTCTTTATTCTGAGAATATAAAAAAAGTTTTTATGGTTACGAAATATGAGATAGATGGAGTAGTTAGCTGTAAAGACGAAGAGGATTGTTTAGAAAAATTTAAAGAAGAACTGATAAGTATTGATCCAGATATAATTACAGGATGGAATGTGATCGATTTTGATTTCAATTATTTAAAATCTCTTTTCCAAAAACATAAAATTTCTTTTGATTTTGGTAGAACGAACGAAAATGTTACGTTAAGAATTGAGGATAATTTTTTTAGAAGTTCTAAAATGGATGTTCCGGGAAGAGTTGTTTTAGATGGGTTGGGCCTAATTAGAGATCCTTTTATTAAAGAGGCTCCATCTATAAAAAATATAAAGTTCGAATCTTATACATTAGGAGATGTTTCTAGTCAGATTTTAGGGAAGACAAAATTAATTATTGGTAAAGATAGGTGCGAAGAAATAGAAGAATTGTTTCATGGTAGTAAAAAAGATAATGCTAGGTTAGTGGAGTATAATTTAATGGATTGCCAACTAGTTTATGAAATTTTAGAAAAAACAAAAATGATTGATTTGGAAATTGAAAGGTCGGGTCTGGTGGGAATGCCACTAGATAGATTGACTGGGTCTGTTGCTAGTTTCGATTCTTTGTATATTAGAGAATCTAGAAAAAGAGGGCTGGTTTCTCCAACGAATAGATTTGGTAGTAAAGATAATAAAATAACTGGAGCTTTTGTTATGACACCGAATCCCGGGTTGTATCATAATGTTTTGGTTCTGGATTTTAAGTCATTGTATCCTTCTATTATTAAAACGTTTAATATAGATCCTGCAAGTTTTAGTGATAAGAGGGTTTCGGGATATATAGAATCTCCAAATGGCGCGTTTTTTAAGAATGAGGAAGGAATTTTACCATCAATAATTCATTCGTTACATGAAGCAAGAGAAATTGCGAAGAAAGAAAAAAGAGAATTGTCTAGTTATGCAATTAAAATTATTATGAATTCTTTTTTCGGGGTATTGGCTTCTCCAAATTGTAGATATTTTAATTTGAAAATGGGCAGTGCAATTACTTCTTTTGGACAAGAGATAATTAAGATGACTGCGGTAGAGATTGAGAAAATGGGATATAAAGTTATTTATGGGGATAGTGTGAGTGGAGATACTGAAGTTATAATAAAGAAAGATGGTAAAATTTTGAAAGAAGATATAGAAAATTTATTTAAAAAAATAGATAAAGAAAATGAGGGCAAAGAGTATGATTTTAAAAATAATACAGAGGTATTGACTTTAGATTGTGATGGAAAATCTGTTTTCAAACCAATAAAATATGTTATGAGGCATAAAACCAATAAGAAGATGTTTAGAGTTAATTTTACAAACAATTGGCATATAGACGTAACGGAAGATCATTCGTTAATAGGATATCAATCACTCGAATTTAATAATAAAAAAGAATATGGACAAGATTTTTTACAAAGATTAATAGAAGTAAGACCCGAAGAGATTGGAAAAAAAACCAGAACTATAGTTTCTCTGAAAAAAATACCCATAGAAAAAGAAGAAACTAAAAACTTTTCGAAAGAGGTTTATGAATTTTTGGGTTACTTTGTTGGTGATGGAAGTTTTAAAAGAAATTCTTTTCAAAAAAAAGCCAATAAGGATTATTATTTATGTATTTCCACTGGTTCAGACACTGAAGAAATATTAAAGAGGTTGTTGATACCACTAATGGAGCAGGGATATATAAAAAATTATTGGCTTAGTAAGACACGAAAGGGAGACGTAACTATTAATGGATTAAAATTAATTAATATAGTTAGTACTTATTTTAGAGATTCAAGGGGAGCTAAAACCATTCCCTCTTGGTTGTTTGAAGAGGAAGATGGAAACATATCCTCTTTTTTAAGGGGATTATTTTCTGCGGATGGTTGTGTCCTGATTAGAAATAAATCTCCTATAATAAAATATACTTCAATAGAAAATGATTATATTGAAAAAATAAGAAAACTTCTTTATAGGATAGGGATATCTCATTCGGCATTCAAAGAAAATTCCATAAATAAATATAAGACCAAAGAAAAGATATTTTGTAGTGGGTCTTATTCAAAAAATATAATTATCCAAAGTAAGGATATCTTTTGCGAAAAGGTGGGTTTTATTTTAGAGAGAAAAAATAAAAGAGCCAACACAAAAACAGACCCTTTACAAAAAAGAAATATAAAGAAGTTCGAGTTTGATACTCAAGGAGTTAAAAATATAGAAGAAATAAAAACTCCAGACTATGTGTATGATCTCGAGGTAGAAGATACACACAGGTTTTTTGCTAATTATGTTTTAGTACATAATACAGATAGCGTTTTTGTAATGAATGAAGAGGATAATAAAAACTCTGAAAAAACTGGTTATGAAATTTCAGATAAAATAGATACGTTTTATGAAAAATATGTTCGTGATAATTTTAATAGAAAATCTTATTTAGATTTGGAGTTTGACAAATTGTATTTGGCTTTAATTATGCCCAAAACGAGGATACAGTTGAAGAATGGAGACGATAATAGGGGTGCGAAAAAAAGATATGCTGGGTTAATTGAAAAAGATGGAAAAGAAGAGTTAGATATTGTTGGATTGGAGGCGGTTCGTGGGGATTGGACGGATGTGGCACAAGAATTTCAAAGAGAGTTGTTGCTGAAAATTTTTAAAAAAGAAGATTGTGTGGTTTTTATTAGAAACAGAATAAAGGAAATTAATGCGGGCAAATTAGATAAAAAATTGGTTTATAGAAAGTCAATAAGGAAAGATTTGGAAGAATATACTAAAACTACTCCGCCACATGTTAAAGCTGCTAGAAAATTAGATAAGCTTGAAGGAAACGTTATAGAATATTTGGTTACGTTAGATGGCCCAGAGCCAATACAAAAATTGAAGCATAAAATAGATTATAAACATTATATAGATAAGCAAATTAAACCGATAGCAAAAACAATTTTAGATACGATGGGACTTGATTTTGAAAATATTTTAGAAGGGACTAGGCAGAAAAAACTATTCTAATGTCATTATTTGGTAGTTACAAATAGAAAGATTTAAATATGGGGTTTTTATGGATAATGTATGGAAGATAATAGCATGAGGGCAAGAAGAGAAAGATTCGAAAGATCTGAGTTGCTTAGAACATCTGATTTTTATAATTATAAATCAACTCCCGAAAGAAATGAGTTTTGTAGGACTGCCAAGAAGTATAACTTTTCTGCGGATGAGATAAAATCTGTTCAAGCATATGTTAATACCATGAATAACGCAGATGGTAGAGAATCTTCTTATAGAGAGGTTAATAGCTTCACCAATGAGCGTGGTTTGCTGTTTGGCCTTTTAGGTGCAGCATTTGGCGCAGGAGTGGGTTGTGGTGTTTCGGGCTTGGTTTCGGATGCTAATTTTGCTAAATATTTATCTGAGGCGGTTGGTGCAATGGCAGGTTTTAAGGTGTTGAAATATTGGGGCGTAAAGGCGGGTGTTGATGGTTTTATTAAGAAACATTTTGAATAATTTTTCTAAATCATTTTCGTTTTTTTAAGTAATATTATCATAGCTATCCAAAGTAATCCTATCACAGAAATTATTATTGGAAAAATTAATGTATGATTTTGGAGAGGTAGGTTTATATTCATTCCATATAAACTAAAAACTATCGTTGGGATTGTTAGAAAGACTGTAAAAAATGTTAAGAGGGTCATGGTTTTGTTTAGCTTGTTGGTTAATGTTACGGTATAATAATTTCTTGTGTTGGAAATGTTTTTTAGTGCATTTTTACACGTATTTAGTGTTTGAGTTAAGTCAACTGCAAGGTCCTCAATTATTTCTTTTTCATCCTCCGTAAATCTAAGAGATTTGATATTAACAATTTGTTTGTTTATGTCTAGTAATGGGGAGAAGGAAGAAAGGTAGTCGTTTATAGAATCTTCTCTTATTACTAGTTTAAGTAATTCTTTTTCGTTGTACTGATGAATGTTGGTTTTGTCTTTTTTTACAGATTTCATAATTTCTCTTACGCTGTCTCCGAATATTCTAGAAATAGATGAAAGAATAAGTAGCACGGTTAATGATCTATTGCTTGTAAAAAAGCTTTTAGAATTTTTTAGAATTTCAAAGAGTTTTAATTGGGCTCTACTTATAATTATTATATTGTCTTTGGTTAGGATGAACAAAAACGAGCTACTAGATTCTTGTTCTAATTGTTTTTGGACCGTAACGCTTATTATGGGCGTTCTAAGAAAAATATATATTGCACCTCGTTCTCTTTCTACTCTGGGGTTTTCATAAATATCTAATCCGTCTAAAATTAAATCTTTTCTTAGTCTAAATTTTTTAATTAGAAAATCTATTTCTTCTTGATTTGGATCGGTACATTCTATTAGACAGTCCTTAGAGATGTGTTTTAATTTTTTTACTTTTTCTTTTTTGTTGATTCTTTTAAAAAATTCTATCATATAGAATAGTAGTAAGAGTTATTTATAAGGCTTGTTAAAATATCGTTTGGAATAGTCTTTTATAGTCTAGTTTTTTAGTTAGTTTATGCTCACAATAAACCAAACAAGTTTGAGGTTCGCCATAAGACCTAGCCATAGTTCGGCAAGCTCGCTATGTTGCAAACTTCAAAATAACCTAAGGGGAAGTTTTGCAAAATGAAAATTGATAAAAAATTCGTTAAGAAGACAAGTAAAGAAAAATTAATGGAAAGGTACAAGCCCAAGCAAGAGTTTGTGGAAAGAATCGAAAAACTCATTGGCAAAGAGGATTCTGAAAAGTTTTTTGAAATTTCATATTTTTCTACGCCAGATTCGATTAGGGTTAATACGTTAAAAATTTCTCCAGAAGATTTAAAGAAAAGATTAGAGGATTATGGGTGGAAAATAAGGCAGCCGTTTACGGAATTTCCGGAGGTTTTAATTGTGGAAAGGGAAAGTAATTTGAAACCAGGTGAACTTGGGAAAACATTTGAGCATTTGTTGGGATATTATTATGTACAGGAAATTTCTTCTATGTTGCCGATGTTGGCATTAAAGCCGCAAGCTGGTGAATTGTTTTTGGATTTATGCGCTTCTCCTGGTAGTAAAACTACACAAGCTGCTGCGATGATGGATAATCAGGGAACGATTATTGCGAATGAGGTTAATCTGGGTAGAATTAGAATTTTGAATTCAAATTTGGAAAAGTGCGGAGTGATGAATGTGATGGTTACTAGAAAAGATGGAGTTCAGTTTTGCCATAGATGGGAAGAGGAAATAAAAATGAAGTTTGATAAAATATTAGTGGATGCGCCATGTTCTGGAGAAGGAACATTAAGAAAGTCTCCAAGAACGTTTGATATGTGGAATGTTAATTTCATAAGATCATTATCTAGAATTCAGAGGAAAATGGCTGGAGAGGCATTAAAGCTGTTGAAGGTTGGTGGAGAAATGATTTATTCTACCTGTACACTTGCGCCAGAGGAAGATGAGATGGTTGTGAATTATTTGAAACAAAATTTTGATATAGAAATTATGAAGGTAGATTTGCCGTTGAAATTGAGAGATGGAGTTACTGAGTGGGAAGGAGAAAAATTAGATGAACAGATTAAAAATTGTAGAAGATTATATCCACAGGACAATAATACAGATGGGTTCTTTTTAGCTAAGATAAAAAAATTAAGTGATAAATGTTTGTTGGAAAAAGATGACAAGTTTAAAAAATTCGAACAAAAATATATGAATAAGTCTAATAGAATAGAGGACGAATTTGAGTCTGAAGATAAAATGGAGGCACAGAATGAGAATTGATGTATTAGATAGCACAAAGAAAAAGGATTTTTTAGAAGAAGTTTCGTATCTTGGAAAGTTTAAATTGCCATATTTATTTTTAGGAACTGGCTCTGAAGCAATTAGGACTTATTCGGGGCATTTGTCAGTGGATGAGATTTTGAGAATCTGGAGAGCTTTTCCTATAGAAGGAGTTGGATTATATTTTGGTAAAAAAATTATTGATAGGCACGGAAGAAAAGATTCTAGATTGAGTTTGGATGCGTTGCATATATTGAAAGATAAAATAGATAAAAATATAATTGACCTAGATGATGAACAAATACAAAGATGGTTTAGGGGAAATAATATTGAGTTAACTGTGGAACAGAAAGAAAAATATAAAGGAATTGTTGGTTATGTTGCGGTTAGATACAAGGCACACGCGGGTGTCAGCTCTGTTGAGCAGAAAGACTTTGTTGGAACGGCGAAATTAACTGAGACGGGAATGTTATTGAGCTTTTTGCCGAAAGAAAGAAGAATCAGAAACTAGTTTTGAGACTAATAAAAACACTTAAAAGACCCATTATTCTCTTTTTGGTTGGTTTCTGGTTTTTTATCTGGAATTGGAGTATTCATTTTTCTTCAGCTTTCAGTTTCGTCTATGAATATGGATGTCGGCAGTTTTGGCATGTTTTTGCTTAGTTTTATTGCGGTTCCAATCGGTTTCGCTATTATCAATTTTATAGTAGGAATTTTATCTGGACTGATTTTTAACCTGTCCTTGCGGCTAATTAAGGGTTTAGACTGCATTATAGAAGAACTTGAATAAGTATATTCTATGATATATATTCTTTTAAACGGAAGTTATTATGCTTCTTTATGGAAACTGAAGATAGAATGTATAGAGAAGGCGGATATACTAGTAATTATGTTTCTTTGGCGATTGAACCCTTGATGGATTATTCAGATCGTATTCTTTCGGAAGTTGTAGATAGCAGTAGAGAGGTTGTTATATATAAGATAATTACAGAACGAACAGGTGGCCCATCCGAGTTTAAAAAGGCGAGCGGGAGAGATGTTGATCAGCTAAGAGGATCGAATTTGAGCTATGGAGATTTATTGAGAATTGATGTTGCTGGAAAGGCAGAGGATACTGAAACAAGTGATTTACTGGCAAAGTTACATAAAGGATTTCTTATGGGCGGCAAATTTGTTAAGCCATAAATTTTTCTTGTAATTTAGGTAGAAATAGGATATAGAATTGATTTTTTTCAAAACCAAATACTTTTAAACCCAAATAATGGTCTAAATTTATGACAAAACGTAATTTATATACACATGTTAAACATGAAGATGGACATAGCGTGGCCTATGTTGAAGTTGGCTTACGTCTGGGATTAGATGTCTCATCTTGTATTACTGTTTCTGAAGAAATGAGAAAGGTGGATAGGGAAATTTGTTTTACAAAATTATCTCATGATGTTCATAGTGAACCATCATATTTTTCAGCAAATGCTAAAAATAATTTTAGTTTATTATCATTGAATGCGCATAGGGGTAATATGCTAAAGATATCTGTGTATGGTATAGATGCTGTCGCTATGGAGTGTGCTGAGAAACTTTATTCAGCTATACGACATGGTGGAAATACATTAAGATTCTAAAAGCGGATATTTTAAAAAGCCAATTTCTTTTTTATCGATATGACAGAAAAACAATATGGTGGAGCGAGTTCGTTCGGATTTAAAGATAAGATCGGGGATTCTAAAGATTCTTCTAAACAAGTTGTAACAAAAGTAGCTAAAGAAAAAATTTTTGATGATACTTTCTCGGAAATAGACTCAGATAGTCTGGAAAAATATATTAAGGCGGGAGAAATTTCTATAAAGGTTAAAGAATATGCGAAAGAAATTACTAAGAAAGACGTTTTACTTGTTGAGATTGCAGATAAGATTGAGGAAAGAATAAAAGAGTTAGGTGGAGAAATAGCTTTCCCAGTAAATATTTCTATTAATGAAATTGCGGCACATTATACTCCGTCTGCTAGGGACGAAGCTCGTGCTTCCGGATTAATAAAAATAGATGTTGGGATTGAAGTAGACGGGTTTATTTCTGATAGTGCAGTATCTTTTGACTTGACAGATGATCAGAGATATGCTGAAATGATTAAGATAAATAAGTGGGCATTAGACAGTGCATTAGAAAAATTAGAAATTGGTTCTCCTTTAAAGGTTGTTGGAAATGCTATTTCTGAGGTTGTGCAAAAAGATGGTAGGTTTAAAATTATTAGAAACCTAACTGGACATGGTTTAGATAAAGATAATATTCATGCGGGGATTACGGTTAGCAATTTAAAAAACGAGAGTAATTTTGTTTTAAAAGATATGGCAATTGCGATTGAGCCGTTTTTGACAACTGGTGCCGGAGAAATTTTTGAAGGGAAACCGTCGGAGATTTATATTTTACAGCAAGAAAAACTTCCAAGAGATAGAGATGCGAGAAAATTATTGGAATTTATTTCTGAGAATTATAGAACTAAACCATTTTGCAAAAAATGGATAGAGAGAAGTGGGCTTGCAAAACCAAATTATTGTTTATCTGTTTTAGTTAAAGAGGGAATTTTATATAATTTTCCAGTTTTAATTGAGAAGGATAAGAAACCGGTTTCTCAGATGGAGCATACGGTTGTTTTTGCAGATAAGGTTTATGTGACGACGAAAGGGTTGTAAAAAATAAAATATATATTTATTTCCATCTAGAACCGATTATAGGTAGTAATTGTGGTTTACCGTTTGAATATATCGCAGCACTGCAAGCCATTGATGCGCTTAATGATCCTGCTTTATAATGTAAGTCTTGTCTAGAAGACGTACCAACTACCATAGAATCTCTAAATTGTTCTGGGGTATGTTTGTGTCCGATTATCCCCTTACCAATACTTTCATCCATTCCTTTTATTGATAGGTTTTTTGCACCATTTACGCCGATGTGACCATGGGAAGATAAACGATATCCTTGAACGTTAAGTTTATCGTCTAGTCCAAGAAGGTGTACGTTTCGTGGTATATCCCCAAACATAGAGAGTGCTTCTTTTAGATACATGTCTGGCGAAGTGTTGTTGCTGCAAATCCTTCCAGCGAGTCTATGGCAAAATCCAGTATTCCACAGATCTTGTCTTGCATATAATCCACTGTTCATATATGTTGTTAAAAAATCGTGATGATTTGCATGGGGGATATATATATCATTTTTTCCCATTGTTCTTGATAGTCTTACTAATTCTTTAAAATCTGATCTTAATTCTTCTTCTAAAAAAAGCTCTCCATTAGCAAATTGTTGTGCTCTATATAGTGGTTTGTCAAAATTCCAATGAGAAATTGATTTTCCCGTAAAGAAATCATGAAGGATTAATTTTTTTGGTTTTAATGTTCTAATTTGATCATAATTTGCCGCAATTACTCTTGAGTCTTGCTCCCCCCAGTGGATATCTCCAAGTACTAATGCGTCTGTTCCTATCTTTTCTGGTTTTTTGTGTCCGTCATATTGGGTGCCCATATGAACAAATCTACCATCTTTTGTTGCAGTTAAGAAGTGTAGTAAAAATTCTTCTTTATTGAAAACTTCAACAAAAATTGCACCTAGTCGGTGATCTCGTGTTGCTTGGTCTCCTCTGTCGTTTGCCCTGTTATAATTTGGTGATGTAATGGCTCCAGTTGTTGCAATAAACCTTGGATAATCTGAAGATGAAGAAGCGACAGGGCACAATCTTTGTTTTGTGTGTGGGAAAACAAGTGTGGCCCCGTATTTTGCAGTTAAATGTTTTCTAGAGGTTGAAGGATCAACATTTTGAGGGGGAACACGAATATCAGTAATGCTTGCGTTAGAGTTCATTCTTTCATACATTCTATCGGATATTATTAGTTCTGGCAGATTTTGTACGCTTTCGTGTAGAACATCTTCGCGATTACACAATCCTCTTATTGGAAGAATTTCAAATTTATCAACATGATTTCGATCTTGAAATTCTCTTAATCCGTCGTAGAGTTTTTCGTTAAGTTGTGCTTTATTCCCTTGTCCGCCCCATTTTTTTAAAGTTACTTCTCCGGATGGGTTTATGGATTCAAAGAAAGATGCTTGTGCGGCAGTAATTAAATATTTTTGAGGATATTTGTTTTTAGAATTAATTTTTTTTTCTAGACCGTCTGCGATACTGCCTCTTTTCATATTCATTTTAAACGTGTTTCCTTTAAAAGTATTTAGGTGGGAAAAAGTATACTTCGCAAGGACTATTATTAAAAAAATAGATTGAGATATAAGTATTTGTTTTACACGAAACTAGAGGTGCTCACAACATCCCTTGTCTTGCGGATTTATCATTCTTGAGTTGATTTTAATTTATCCTGCGTATGTTGTTTCAGGAAGAGCAGATTTTGCGCTTCTCAAATATTTTCTTTCGATATTTTTATATCTTTCAGCGTCGCTCTTTGTTACGGACGGTAGAACTTTGTCCATTGCTTTTTCAAAGTGTTTTAATGTAACTTCTTTTACTTCTATATTTTCTCTTAGTGCTAACATAGCTGCTTCTCTGCATAGTCCTTCAATATCTGCGCCAGTATAGCCCTCGGTTTTGCCAGCAATTTGTTTTACAAGTTCTTCTTTGTTTTCTATAGGCATATTTTTTGTATGGATTTTTAATATTTGCAATCTTCCTTCTTCTTCTGGTACAGGAACATAAACTATTCTATCAAATCTTCCTGGACGTAAAAGCGCAGGGTCGAGCATGTCCGGTCTGTTCGTTGCCCCGATAACTATTACGTTTTTTAGTGATTCTATTCCGTCCATTTCTGCCAGTATTTGATTTAATACTCTTTCGGTTACGTTGTTTCCACTGTTATCCATTCCCCTTCTTCCAGCTAAGGAGTCTATTTCATCGAAGAAAACTATACAAGGAGAAACTTGTCTAGCTTTTTTGAATATTTTTCTAACTCCTTCTTCAGATTTTCCAACCCACATACTTAATAATTCTGGGCCTTTGATTTGAATAAAATTAGATTCTGTTTCCCCAGCTACTGCTTTCGCTAAAAGTGTTTTACCTGTTCCCGGTGGGCCGTATAATAAAACTCCCTTGGGTGGTTTAATTCCCATTCTTTCGAATGATGGTTGGAATAATAATGGCCATTCTACGGCTTCTTTTAATTCTTGTTTTGCGGGTTCAATTCCGCCGACGTCATTCCATTTTATATTTGGAGTTTCAACTAAAACCTCTCTCATTGCGGAAGGTCTAACTGTTTTTAGTGATTCGTCAAAATCATTTTTTGTAATTTTTAATTTTGCCAAAAGATGTTCTGGAATTGCATTTTCTTCATCTAAATTAAAATCATTTATGTTTCTTCTAAGAACGGCCATAGCAGCTTCTTTACATAGAGACGAAATATCTGCCCCCACAAATCCATGTGTTTTATTTGCAAGCTCTTCTAGATCTACGTCTTTATCTAACGGCATTCCTCTTGTGTGAATTTTTAAAATAGATAGTCTTCCTTTTTTATCAGGAACACCAACTTCAATTTCTCTATCGAATCTTCCTGGTCTTCTAAGCGCGGGATCTATAGCTTCGGGTCGATTGGTTGCGCCAATAACAACAACTCTTCCTCGAGACTGTAATCCGTCCATCATTGTTAATAATTGAGAGACAACTCTTTTTTCTACTTCTCCATTTGAGTCTTCTCTTTTGGGAGCAACAGCGTCGATTTCATCTATAAAAATGATAGAGGGGGCATTTTTTTCTGCGTCATCAAATATTTCTCTAACCTTCTTTTCAGATTCGCCGTAGAATTTACTCATAATTTCTGGACCGTTTAATAAAATGAAATGTGCTTCTGTTTCCCCAGCTACTGCTTTCGCTAAAAGTGTTTTACCCGTTCCTGGAGGACCAAATAACAAAACTCCTCTTGGTGGTTCAATTCCTAATTTGTCGAATATTTCTGGATGCTTAAGTGGAAGTTCAACCATTTCTCTAATTTTTTTAACTTCATCTGTTAAACCACCAATATCCTCGTAAGTTACGGCCGGTGAAGATAATTCGTCGTCTGATATTTCAATTGCTTTTGGGCTTAGAACAACTTCTGTGTTTTCTGTAATAATACAGGGTTGGTTTGGCGCAGTGTTTGCAATTACAAATCTTACTTGAGTAAAGCCAGGTGCTCCGCCGAATCCTTTCATCCCCATTTGATTAAATATGTCGCTAAAGTCTGAGAATAAATCATCAAAATCTTCTCCGTTCATCCCGCCACTTCTTTTTTGTTGAGATCCACCCAAAACGATAATATCTCCTTTAGAAGCAGCTCTTCCGAGTAAACTTTGTTTAATAGCATCTGGATTTCCCTGAACCATTATTCCTTGTTGAGCTGGAGCAATTGTAATTTTTTTAGCTTCTTTTAGATCAGCCTTTTTTATTACAACTAATTCTCCGATTCCGGTTTTTGCATTTTTTCTAGTAATACCATCAATTCTAATTATTTTTTCTCCCATGTCTGCAGGATATGCTCTGTCAACAGTTGCGAAAGACTCTCTTGATCCTTTTATAGAAAGAATATCTCCTCTTTGAAGTTTTAATTTTTTCATTAATGTGGGATCTATTCTGGCGATTCCTTTATATGCATCATCTTGTAATGCTTCTACTACTCTTAGTTTGGAGTTAATTTCTTCTTCGTTTTCTTCAGTTTTTACCATTATTCGTCATCTCCTGTTTCTTTATCTTCCTTTAAATCATTTCTGATTATTACTTTTTTGTTATTTTGAGGATTCGCCGAGTCAATTATTTGTTTTACGTGAAACATTTTTCCATTCTTCATTATTTTGACTTCTTTAGCGCTAACTGTTCTGGTGTTTTCATTTGCCTCGGGGGTATTAAACATCATACTAATTTTCCCAGGTTCTGCGAAACAAAGCTTGACCATGTTGTTTATCATATTATCTTGATCTTGCATAAAGGAAACTATTTCTCTTGGAATTGAAACAGCATAAGAATTGCCAACCATTCTCATTTTTACTTCATACTCTTTATTCTTTAATCTTATAAATTCTTCATATTCTTGTTTGTCTGTTGGATGAACTATTATTTCATTGCACTTATCGCATTTCATTACTCTAAGATTAAATCCATTTTTAGAGATAAGTGCAGGTTTCATTACCCTTTCACATTTATTGCATAATATTTTGTTGTCGAATATGTCTACCATCTTGTGTATACAGAAAAATAGATACTGGTTTATAAACTTTTCGATTTACATGGCTTTGCAAATTATATAGATAGAATTGTGGGTATTAATCCCAATATAATTAATAAAAGAATGATTATCATTTCATTAAAATATTTTTTAGCCTTAAAATCCTTAATAAAGAAGTAAATGTATATTCCTATTAGAATCAAGAAGTAAGATATTCCCATAGCTTTTGAAATGTAATTTGCTATCAAGAGTCCAATTGGATTTGCAACTAATGCGATTGAAACAGCATTAACTAAAAGATTAAAATTTTTGTATTTGTCGAATGATTTTTTATCGATTATTTTTGAATTAGAAATCATTGCTGCAAATAAGATTGGAATAGATAATGCAAGCTGCCATGCAATTGGTTTAGAATCAAGAAGCTCAGATTTTATGGTCAAGATTAATGTCAATAGGGTTAATGTGGTTGCCAGAAGTCTGGTTGTGAATGCTACTTGCATAGATGATCTACCGGCGAAATTTTTATTCATAATTAATAATTATTAAAAGAGTTTAAAAATAGTACTATTCTTTTCTTTTCATGGATATTAAAGGGACGTTTGTTAGTGTTAAGAATTTTTTAAAAGAAGATTCTTGGCCAAGTTTTATAGTTAGTTTAATTTTAGCATTGATAATTATTAAATTTATTTTTTTTCCGTTATTGTCTTTGGCGACTGGAACGGAATTGCCATTGGTGATTGTTGAGAGTTGTTCTATGTATCATTCGCAGAGTCTAGAACAAATTATGGAGAATAAATATTATTCTGATTATGGATTGAATTATGAAGATACTTCGGATTGGAATTTGAAGAATGGTTTTACTAAAGGAGATATAATTTTTGTTGTAGGAGTAGATGAACCGAAAATAGGAGATGTTATAATATTTGATGCAGGGCAGTCTAATCCAATTATTCATAGAGTTATAGGCATAAGCGATTCCAAGGTTTTTACTACGAAAGGAGATAATAATGCCGGGCTGTTAGTTTTTGAAAAAAGTATTCTAAAGGAACAAATTATGGGAAGAGCGGTGTTTAAAGTTCCGTTTATAGGGTGGATAAAGTTAATTTTCTTTGATTGGATGAAGTCAGATGGACAAAGAGGATTTTGTTGATTTACAAATCGAATTCTTCAATAAAGTTAACTATAGTTTTATATTTTTCTAGAAATAGAATGCCCTTATCAGTTATTTGAACAAATTTATTTTTTTTTGTGGTTATTTCTGAAATCATTTGTTTTTTTATTAATTCTGGATAGTATTCTTGGAATCTAGAAGAAGATAGGTTTGCCTTTCTTAGGAGAGGGGTTGTTTTTATTTTTTCGTTATCTCTGATTATCTGCAGAATGTCTCTATAAATTTCAAGTTTGCCTCTTTTTGTCATGTTAATTGCCTACTTTTCTAAGTACTTTATATAATATGGTCATGAATAAAAATATTGATACTAAATAAATTATAATCTTATACATTTGCAAAAATTCTGGAATTAATGTATTTATTATATTCAGAAAGAAAAAAGCAAATAGTAATAAATAGACTACAAATAATCCATTTTTATCATTTTTTCTTTTTGCCAGTAGAAGTATTATGGCAGTCGATATAAAAAATATAATATTTATTATTAAAGATCCCATGATTCCACGGAAAGATATTCCGATGGTTGCAATAATTAGTGAGATCATGTTAAATATAATTATTTTTGAATCTGGTCCCCATTTTTTCCACATTACACTATATAATAGATAAAATATTGCCATAGAGCTAAAATACATAAATAAAAACAACGAGAGCGTTAATATACTCCTTGGTGGTATTCTTATTGCCTGGAATTTGTTCAGAAATTTTAACAAGAATATGGTAGAATATCTTAGAAAGTATGCAATTGCAAAAAATAAAAATGCATATCTGAAGTATTTTAATCCCTTATATGAACTTAGTTTGTAAATTTCTTTGGTGGAGAAAAAGATCATTAGGCTAGATAGTATGATAATAAAAGAATATATTATTTCAGTTCCTAGTTCCGATGGGAAGAGATATTGTATTGGTGGCATCATATTAATCTATTTTGTTCATATTTAAATATTTATAAGATGTGTGGATGATGTGTCCATCTTATTTAAATATAAAATATGAGATATTTTTTTATGGCGGTAATTATTTCAAAAACATTAAAAAGTTTAGTGGCACTTGTAGTTTTAGGTTGCTATACTTATATGTTGTTTGAGATAGTTATAGGGTGAGGGGTCGATGACTACAAAAAGCGTTATAGAATTGAATTCAATTTGGAAAAAATATGATATGGACGAGGTGGAACCATTAATCGTTTTGAGGGACATTAATTTGAAAATTAATAAAGGGGAGTTTGTTGCTATTACGGGTCCATCTGGTTCTGGAAAGAGTACTATGCTAAATATTGTTGGTGCGCTAGATATTCCATCTTGGGGAAAAATATTTTTAAATGGACAAGACTCTTCCGATCTGTCAGAATCTAAACTCGCAGTATTAAGAGGACAAACTATTGGTTTTATTTTTCAACAATTTAATTTATTAAAAAATTTAAGTGCATTACAGAATGTTATGCTACCAATGGAGGCAATTGAATTGTCAGAAAAAGATTCAAAGGAAAAGGCTATTGGACTTTTAACTCAATTAGGGCTGGGGGATAGAATGTATCATAAACCAAATCAACTTTCTGGTGGACAGCAGCAGAGAGTGGCAATTGCGAGAGCATTGGCAAATGATCCCGAGGTGATATTGGCAGATGAACCCACCGGTAACCTTGATAGTAAAACGGGTAATTTTGTATTGGAATTTTTGTCTAAATTGCACAAAGAACAAGGGAGAACAATAGTTTTAATTACGCATGATTTGAATCTTGCAAAATACGCTTCGCGTATTATTTATATTAAAGATGGCAAAATAGAAAAGGAGGTAAGAAATAAAAAGTAATGGACGATATGTCCATCTTCTTTTTAAATAAAAATATTTTTTGGTTTATATGAAAAATAAAATTGGTGAGAAAAATATTATATCGTTTTTTATTCTAGCGATATTAATCGTTTCTTTTTCGGGGCTTATTAGTGCTTCGGATTCTGTTTGTAGCCCAACTATTAGTTTGGTTAATCAAGACCCCAACCCGGCAATTCCGGATGGATATATAACGGTTCTTTTTGAAATAACAGATTTGGATGGGTGTGATGGCTATTCGGTTAGATTAAATCCAGAATATCCTTTTTCGGTTGATACGGATACGAATCTTGTTTCAACTATAGAATCAAATCCATATGCAAAAAATGCAAAGAATTCTTGGATGGTTACGTATAAGATGAGAGTTGATTCAGATGCCTTAGATGGAGATTATTCTTTGAAATTGCAAGTGAAAGAGAGTAGTGACGGCTATTTTGGTGGATTTTATACAGAAAAGGAATTTGATGTTTCTATTCAAGATGCCAGAACGTCTTTTGATGCGGTAATACAAGACTATAGCTCTTCGGATGTTTCAATTGCCATTGCAAACGTTGGGAAATATACAGCAAATTCAGTTGTCGTGAGAATTCCGGAGCAGGATTATTTTGAAGTGTCTGGAGTCGACGGACAGATGGTTGGAAATGTAGATGCTGGAGATTATACAACGGTGGGTTTTACAATAACTCAAAAAACAACTATGCAAACATTTGGACAGGGTAATGTTACAAGTAGAGGGGCGTTGCCTTCTCAGAATATTTCGTCTTCAAAATTGAAATTTGATATTTATTATACGGATAATCTGGGGGAAAGAAGAATTGTTAATATGGAACTAGCGCTAAAAATGAGTAATGGTAATTCTACTGTCGTAGGAGGAATTGGAACAAGACAAAAGAATTCGTCTTCTGTGTGGTATTCTTCTTGGATGCTTTGGGTTTTGGTTCTTGGTATTTTTGTAGGAATTTATTATATATATAAAAAGAATCCGAGTAAATTTGAATTTATTACTAGATTAATTAAGAAGAAGAAATCTCAATTAGACGTTGTTCCAGAATGGATTGCAAAGTCGAAAAATAAGGAGAAAAAATAATTTTTAGAAAATGAGATTTAAGAAGTGTCTATATCTTGCTTTTAATATTTTTGTACATAGTAAATTACGTAGTTGGTTAACGATTATAGGCATTGTAGTTGGAATTGCATCGGTGGTTGGTATTGTTTCTATGAGTTTAAGTGCGCAAGAGCAAATGGAGGCTCAATTGGGTAGTTTGGGTGCGGATATTTTAACTGTTAGCTCTGGGGCACAAAGAGCGACGAGTAATGGTTTTGGCGGCAGGACCGGTGGCGGTCCGTCGGCGACCACAAGCTATTCTTCTAATAATGAAGATGTAAAAAATTTAACGAAGAGAGATATAACGGTTATTAAGGGATTGGATAATGTTGTGGCGGTTATGGGGCAAGTAAGTGGTAAAGCAGATGTTATTTATTCTGGAAAAACACTTAGTGATGCAACTATAACGGGGGTGGATATTTCTGTTTGGAAGGATATTACCATAGATACGTTAGAATCTGGAAGGCTTTTAACGACGGGGGATGTTTATTCCGTTGTTATTGGAGAAAACGTTGCTAGTTCTGTTTTTGATAAAGAGGTTTCTTTAAATACAAAAATAATTATTGGCGGAAAGTCGTTTAATGTCGTAGGCATTCTGACGGATAGTAGATCTTATTATATACCTATCAATGCAGCTAGGGATGTTTTGGATGATGTGGGTGTGGATGAGTTTGATTCTATTTCTGTAAAAATTAAAGATACGACAATATCTAGTGAAACTGTTAGTTTGATTACTAAAAAGCTTATGCTATCTAGGGGAATTTTGAAAGAAAAGGAGATAGATTTTTCGGTGTCAAATCCTTCTGCAATGCAGGAGACAATGCAAGAGTCTATGAGTACTCTAACTTATTTTTTGGCAGCCATTGCGGCAATATCTTTACTTGTTGGGGCAATTGGCATTGCGAATACAATGTTTACTTCTGTTTTAGAGCAAACTAAGGAGATAGGTATTATGAAGGCGATAGGAACTCAAAATAAGGATATTATGACGATATTTTTGTTGAATTCTGGATTGATTGGTTTGGCTGGAGGAATAGGCGGGGCAATATTGGGGGTGATATGTTCTGCATTAATTAATACTTATGCGGGGGTTGGCTCTACTGTCGGGCAGAGAGGAATGATGAATATGTTTGGATCTGGGTCGGTAAGTATAAATTTTTCTTTAATATTCGGATCGATTGTTTTTGCGGTTTTAATTGGAATGATTGCTGGAGCAATCCCGGCTTATAGGGCGTCGCGATTAAATCCGGTAGATGCATTGAGATATGGATAATTAGAAAGTCTTAAATAGTCTCAATATGTTTTTGAGGAATGCAATTTTGTCCTAAATGTGGTGGAATTTTAATCCAGAAAACTAAAAATTTTGGTTGTGCTAGATGTAATTATTCTACAAAAGACAAAGTAGATTTAAAGATAAAAGAAAAAATGGATGAGTCTCAGGAAATTTCTGTAATAAAAGAAAAAGAAATAGATACAATGCCAACTGTTGAGGCAGATTGTAAAAAATGTGGATATAAAGAAGCATATTTTTGGACATCTCAAACACGTTCTGCAGATGAGGCTGAGACAAAATTCTATAGATGTAAGAAATGTCAGCATACATGGAGAGAGTATAAATAATTTTGACAAACTTTTATAAACCCTAGATATTAATCAGATTTATGGTAAAAACTTCAAGTAAAGAGGCGGTTGAACTTGCAAAAGAGCATGTAAAAATTGCAGAAGATTTAATTGAGGAAGAGGCAAAAAAAAGCGATGATGGTTCTAAGAGATCTAAAGAACTTAAAGAGGCAGCATTCGCTTTAGAAAAGGCAGAGTCTGAAGTCCAAGACGTGGAAGAAGTAGTTGAAGATTAATTCAGTTTTTGTGTATTAACAAAGTTTTTAAAAGCATTTTTCCCTAGTTTCTTACGGGTAGTTTAATAATGGCCTCATAGCTCAGCCCGGTTAGAGTACTGGACTTTTAATCCAGGTGTCGAGGGTTCGAATCCCTCTGAGGTCATTTTATTATTTTTATAATAAACACATTATTTTGTTTCGTAAAATTTCTTCAGAATTCATTTTATCAATTCTGTCTACCAAACATCCTTTCTTAAAAAATAAGATACTGGGCACTTTGCACACATTGTGTTTTTTTACAAGCTCTTCTGCTTCTTCGATGTTTACTTTGCCGAACAGGGCTTTCCCGGTAAATTCTTCAGCTATACTTTCAATTATTGGCATAACCATTAGGCAATCCATTTCCCATTCTGAAAAGAAATGTAATATAGAAAGATCGCCGTTTAGAAATTTGTCGTGATTCGTACAGTCAATTTCGGGGATAAGTTCTTGGAATTCCATTTTTTAATCATCTACTATTTCTTGTTAAGGGTGTTTATAAATATTTTTACTCTCGATTATATTTGTTAAAGAGCGAGGTATTTTATTATTACGTATGATTATATTAATATGGGCACGTTGATTCTTCTTTTGAAAATCCAAATGTTTCTTTAAATTTTGTGCATCTATCTAATCCATCTTGGCAACGTTCATTGTCTATAGTGCATTTTCCAATCACACTTTGTTTTTCGGGATTATATAGGGGGGTTCTTAGGTGTGGGCAGATGGTTTTTCCAGAATCTTGTAGTTGTACAATATGTTCGTATTTTAGGGGAATATAGGTATGCGTTGATTTTATTGTGTCGTCCATTTTATAGATTTGTTTTATAATATTTGGGGATTATATTATTTTTTTGATTTATTCCTATTTAGGGAGTATGCATCTACACCCATTAATGCTAGTTCTGCAACTATTGTGCATTTTAATATTGATACATATTCTTCAATTTTTATTGGTTTTTCTTTCTTGTAAAATATTCGAGCGATGTCACATTCCGATTCTGCGAAATTTGGACCAAGTTTTTGAAAGGCATTCCATGGACAATAACCGTTGTGATGTGGATCTAATGAATCATCAATTAATGGGCAGTTTGCATGAATTTCGTTATTTTTTATTTCTAAACCTTTTCCATGTCCACAGAAGTCGTATCCTGGATGTCTTTCTTTTAATTCTGATCTTATTTCATAAGTGATAGGAATGATGGTACGATCTTCCTTTCTACTACGGGAAGATTGTTCAGCAGTGGTTAGGGTAATTTTATCATAATCTATTGTTTTGAGGTCTATTTTGGGAGCAGTGGTTTCTTGTTGGGGAAAGGTATGAGTAGTTATTGCGTCGTAATTTTTATTTGATATTTTTATTTGATGATGTGGACCGATACTATGTGGTAGATTTTTTGAGCTACGAGTTGTCATGATGTTTGTTTGTGGTTTTCTTTTATAAGTATTTGTGTGTAGAAAAGATGTAGATTGAAAGAGTTGTTTTTAGTAAATTTAAGCTATTTATTTTTATGATACTTTTAGGTAGAGTGTCTTTTTGTTTTAATATTTTGTATTAACTATATCTGTGTATTTTTTAGCGATTAGCTTTAGTTCTTCTAGATATTTTTCTGTAGTATTTCTTTCTTGTTTAAATTTATTATTAACAAAGCTTCCTGTGTTTTTGAATCCCTGTAGTGAGTGCCTTTGTAATTTTTTATTTGTTAATGATTTTAACCATTGAAACATGTTTTCAATTTCGGATTTTGTATGAATAGATTCTACTATTGTTGTTCTAAATTCGTATTCGTTAAAATTGGAAATTATTTTTATGCTTTCTTCAATTTTTTCTATTGGAAAATTTAAACCAATTATTTCGTGGTATCGTTCCTTTGATGCTTTAATGTCCATGGCTATATAATCTACTAGTCCAAGTGAAATTATCTCTTTTAGTTTTTCTGGGAAGCTTCCATTTGTATCAATCTTAATTTTATATCCAAGAGATCTTACTTTTTTAAGAAAATCTATCGTAATTGTCATAAGTGGTTCTCCACCAGTAAAACAAACGCCTTCGAGTATATTTTTTCTTTTTTCTAAGAAATCTAAAACAGTCTGTTCTTCTAAGTCGGGTGTTTCTTCTTTAAGTACAAGGGATGGATTATAACAAAATCCACAACGGAAGCTACAACCGTAAAAGAAAATTGTGCAAGCAATTTTACCAGGATAGTCCAAAAGTGTGGTTTTTTCTATGTGTTTTATTTTCATATTTTTTTAAAATGGTTTAGATGATGAATTAAAAATACCCAAAGGGTAAAAATAAAAATTTATTTAAAGCGTAAAAGTTACTCGATCTTTGAACTCTTCTGCTTTTCCTTCGTTCCATTGTTGTATTGGTCTGATATAACCAACAACTCTGGAATAAATTTCGCATTTAGATCTTTGTCTCATTGTTGTCCTCCTTTATCCCAAGTTTTTCTTGAGTGATTTCTTCGTCGCATTTGGGGCAGTATTCATGTTTGCCGGCTATGTATCCATGTATTGGACAAATTGAAAATGTTGGGGTTATTGTAAAATAAGGCATGTGATATTTTTCTGCAATTTTTCTGACTAATATTTTTGCAGCATCTTTACCTATTTCTTCGCCTATAAATCCGTGAAATACTGTTCCCCCAGTATATTTGCACTGTAAATCATCTTGCAAATCAAGAGCTTCGAAAATATCTGGAGTGTGGTTGACTGGTAGTTGTGTAGAGTTTGTGTAGTATGGTTTTGCTCCAAGTTTAGCAGTTTCTTCGTTAGCAACCTTTATTCTTCCGAATCTAGCTTTGTCGATTCTTGCAAATCTATATGTAGTTCCTTCTCCAGGTGTTGCTTCTAAATTGTATATGTTTCCTGTTTCTTTTTGATATCCTTCAAGTTTTGTTCTCATAAAATCTAAAACTTTTTCTGCGAATTCCTTTCCTTTTGGGGTGGCAATATTTTCATTTGGCATAAAATTTATTATTGCTTCATTCATTCCAAGTAGACCAATCGTCGCAAAATGATTTTTCCAATATTGTCCAAATCTTTCTTTGACCATTCTTAAATAAAATCTAGAGTAGGGGTATAGTCCGGATTCTGTGAATTTTTCAACAGCTTTTCTTTTAATTTCTAAACTTTCTTTTGCAAGTTCCATTAAGTATTCTAATTTTCTCATAAAATCATTTTCGTCAATAGAAGTAAATCCTAGTCTTGGCATATTAATTGTGACTACGCCGATAGAACCGGTTTGTGGATTTGCGCCGAATAATCCACCGCCCCTTTTTCTTAATTCGGTTTGATCTAATCTTAATCTACAACACATGCTTCTTGTATCTTCTGGGTTCATGTCTGAATTTATGAAATTTGAAAAATATGGTGTTCCATATTTTGCTGTCATTTCCCAGAGTGAATCATATTGTGGATTATCCCATTCGAAATCTTTTGTTATGTTGTATGTTGGGATTGGGAATGTAAAAATTCTTCCAGCTGCATCTCCTTCTGTCATAACCTCTGCAAATGCTCTATTGAGCATGTCCATTTCCTTTTGAAACTCTTTGTATGTTTCTTTCTGTGGAACGCCACCGATAAGTACAGGCTCGTTTGCCATATAGCTGGGAACCTTCAGGTCCATCGTTATATTTGTGAATGGTGTTTGAAATCCAACTCTGGTTGGTACCGCTAAATTAAAAACAAATTCTTGTAGAGATTGTTTTAATTGTTTATAATCTAAGTTATCATATTTTATATAAGGAGCAAGTAGAGAATCGAAGTTAGAGAATGCCTGTGCCCCAGCTGTTTCTCCTTGTAGCGTATAAAAGAAGTTTACGATTTGTCCTAGTGCGGTTCTTAGATGTTTTGCGGGCTTGGATTGGACTTTACCCGGGACTCCAGTAAATCCTACGGTAAGTAAGTCTTTTAAGTCCCAGCCCACACAGTAAGCTCCGAGTGTACCCATATCATGTATATGTAGATCTCCATTCTCATGTGCTTTTCTGAGTGCTTCTGGATAAACTCTTCTTAGCCAGTAATTTTTAATTATTTTTTCGGTAATATAATTATTTAATCCCTGTAGGGAGTATCCCATATTTGAGTTTTCTTTAATCATCCAATCGTTTGAGGAGATGTAGTCTTCTACTACTTCAATGGTATCAAAAAGTCCTTTTACAATTCTAAGTTCATCATGAGATTTTCTATATAGAATATATGCCTTTGCGGTTTGGTCATGACCTTCTTTAATTAGTGTTCTTTCAACGGTGTCTTGAACTTCTTCTACAGTCGGGACTCCTTCTTCTCCGTATTTTTTATTAATTTCTTCTATGATTGATTCTGCTGTTTTTTTTGCTCTTTCTTGGTCTTGTCCGCCAACGGCTCTAGCTGCTTTCCATATGGCTTCAGCTATTTTTTCTGGTTGGAATTGAACAACGCTGCCGTCTCTTTTTCTTATTTTGTTTACCATTTTATTTTAAATCTTTTATTTCTTTTTTAAAGTCTTCAATGTCTTTGAATTCTTTACATACGCTTGCGAAACGGATGTATGCGATTTGGTCTACTTTTTTTAATTTATCCATTATTATTTCGCCTATTTTTGTAGTCGGAATATCTTTGTCTTTTGCCGTTCTGTATATTTTTGCTTCGATTTCACCAGTTATTTCTTCTATCTGGTCATTTGTGAATGGGCATTTTTCAAGTGCTTTATTTATTCCACGTTTGAGTTTTTCTACGTTAAATTTTTCTTTTCTTCCGTCTTTTTTTATCACGCTCAAATCGAGTTCAACTCTTTCGTATGTTGTAAATCTTTTTTCGCACTTAAGGCACTCTCTTCTTCGTCTTGTTATTCCTTCACTATCTCTCGAATCATTTACTTTCGTTTCTTCGTTTTGACAGTATGGACATTGCATTTTTGTTTCATCGTCGTATTATCGACGGCACAATATATTGTGTTTTTTATTACGTTTAAACACTATAGGTTGTGTTTTATAGTAAACTAGAATTGTTTTAGTATTTAAACATGTGTTACCACTTTATTGGAATTTTGGAGATTATTCAGCTTGAAATCTAGATTTGTATGCGTTAAGCACGTCGTCCCAAACTTCTTTTTTAGATCGTGTACCATCTATGATGGCAATATTTTCTGGCAGGATTTTTTGTAGATTTAGATAATTTAATCTTACTTGATGAAGGAAGTCGGCATTTCTTTCGTATTTTGAAAAATTATTTCCATCTCTCAGTGCTCTTCTTTTAACGGATTCATCCACCGGCAAATCAATTAGGATTGTTAAATCTGGAACCAAAGAACCTGAGTTGAATAAAACAATTTCTTCATGTGGAATGCCTTGAGCATGCTGATAGGCAAAATTTGAGTGCCAATATCTGTCAGAAAGAACATCAACTCCACGATTAAGTAGGGGAATAAAAATTTGATTATGTGCCTTTCTGTTTAAGGCAAACAATTTCATTGCTTCGAATCCCTTATCATAAGGATCTCTATCCGATTTTAGCATTTCTATTGCTCTTAGTCCATTATTGTCAAATGTGTTTGGTTCTTTCGTTCCAAAGACTGCACCGTATTTCATCTCTTCTTTTAAATGAGCAAAGAGATTATTATATTGAGTAGTTTTACCACAGCCATCTATTCCTTCCATGACTATAAATTTTCCTCGTGTCATTTTTGTGCCTCCGGTTTTCTTTCGTATACCATATATTCGAAGTTAGGACATTCTTTTGTCCATCTATATTCTCCAGATTTCCATTTTTTTAATTCGTCTGCTACAGATGGCCCGGTAGTTGCATCTTGTGTAGATTTTATTATTTCCAGTCTCTTGGCAAGATTCATTGCGGGTTTATACATTTCTCCTTCGGAGATACATGCTAACGTGTGATATCTATCGAAATAACTTAACGCATCACTTATTGAGTGTGTTACGGGGATACCATGTGGCAAAGGTTCAACTTCTTCTGTAAAAAGCATCGTTTCGTTTTGATTAAATAAATGTCCAATTTCTTGGTATGTTCTTTTTCCCATTAGAACCGGGAGATTTCCAATAATTTTACGGACTATTCCTAGATTGTGCGGATCATCTCTAAGAGAAGAGCCGCTTTCTTCTATAAGATTATTATTTGACATGGATGCTATTAAAATTAAATTTGGCATATTAAATTAGTCTTTCGAGAAACATTGACGGTCCGAATGTGCATCCTCCCTTTTTACATCCACCATTTAGGCAAGTTGGCTGCTTAAGTTCAGCAATTTCTGGAACGTGTTCAGCATATCTGTCTAAGAAATCTCCTATTACCCATGCTGTTTCTGGTTGAACTAGTCCACACATTCTTTCTTCCGTTCTGGCTGGAAGATCCTCACGCATTCCTCTTTCTCCTATAAAAAGTAATTGTGCTTGTGGAAAATCGTGTTCTGCCACTGACTCCAAATCATTAAGCCATTCATTTGTTTTTTTAGATGCCTCAATTAATCTTGGAACATAAAAACCAGTCGGGGCACCCGCTTGCAGACCACTCGAAACATTGTGTCTTACTAATCTATGTCTTTGTAGTTGTGCTAGTGAAGCAAAACTTGCAAAATAATTTACTCCATATTGGTCTTCTCCGAAAATTTCTTGGACAGACGTGTCTCTGAAAAATCTTAATGGTATTCCACCTTTCATTTTAACCTGAGCTTCTTCTATAATCCAATTTTTTACTGCGTCTGCGTTGACAAAATCTTTCATGGTTTCTGCCAATCTTTCTTTGTATTTTATGGGACTGTTTTCATTTTCTGCGATAAAATTATTAAATTGATGATATAAAATATTCGTTTGTCTCCATGTTAACGTGTGAGTCATTTTTGTTGGAGTAAATACGCTGGTCATATACCTGGCATTTTCTTGTGCTAATTTTTCAGCAGGCGTTTTTCCATCTTGTCCACGCATGTAGAGTTTTGGGAAATCTGTTTCCGGAAACCTATCAGAAACTTCTCTCAAAAACCAATTATCCCATTTTTTATATAAATTCCTTTGATGTTCGGGTGCTCCGGACATGATAGTGTATCTTGCTGATTTTTCTGAAGTAGTGTACATTCCTTGATTGTTAAACATCATCGCTAAAGATTTCTCCGGTCCATTAAAATAAAAATTTAATACAAAATGATCGAAGGGGCTATGGTGTCCCTTTCCAATTAGATTGCCCATTAATCCCTCCTTGAATCCCTCTTCTAATAATTGGTCCCAATCTTTATCAGTATAACAAATTCTTGCATGGTTTTGAACCCATCTTTTTGCTTCTTGTTGGGTTTGTATTCTACCCGTAGAATCTACTTTTTGCACGATCATGTCTTTCATAGAATTATTTTTCTATTTAAATAAGTACATTCTAGAATATATATTTTCGAGTTTATGTTTACGCCAAATAAGTAGTCATTGAAAAAAGATAAAAAAATGAATTTTTGTTCCACAAGATTTATAAAGGATTTAATTTAATTTAATTTTATGGTTAAGAAAAAAGAAGTGAAAACTGAGAAAGTCTCTACTGAATCTTCTAAGGAATCTAAAAAGGATTTTAAGTTTGTTTCTAAAAATTATTGGATGATTGCAACTATATTATTAGGAATTTTATTAGTAACTATATTAATTTATAATTCTGTTACAACAATTAGTGCGGATAAGGCTGGCGAAATTACTACTTCATTTTTAGTTTCTGGTTATGGACTTTCTGAGTCTTTAGTTAATATAACTTCAGTTGTTTCGGATGGAGATTTATATCTTGTTAATTTTTCAGTACAAGGTCAAGATGGTTCGTTTGTTGTTTCCAAAGATGGAACATATTTTGGTAGCATGATAACAGTAAAATCATTCACAGAAACAACTCCAACAACTACTGGTTCTGGTTCAACATCAACAGAAATTCCTAAATCTGATAAACCAGTTGTGGAATTATATGTTTGGGCATATTGTCCATATGGTGTTCTTGCTCAGGGACCGATG